>WBZM01003830.1_pt1 | contig 11438 bp, 8 predicted proteins | sample 5204271 | NCBI WGS metagenome assembly WBZM01 (sample SAMN12344346, study PRJNA552823) | activated sludge metagenome | biome: Activated sludge suspended growth; feature: Nitrification reactor; material: Wastewater; isolation source: activated sludge from nitrification reactor of wastewater treatment...
CCGACAAGGCGATGGCGACCACGGAAAACGCCTTGACCAAATACAAAAACCAGGTCGATGCGTTCATTTGCAACAACAGCGGCATGGCGCGGGGCGTGGTCGCCGCTCTCGACGCCCAAGGACTCGCCAGCACCGACAAGGTGTTCGTCGCCGGCTCCGACGCCGATCTGGCCAACATCCAATACGTGGCGCAGGGCAAGCAAACCGTCGAAATCTGGAAGAAGGTCAAACCGCTGGCGGAAACGGCCGCCGAAATCGCCGTCAAGCTGGCCCAGAATCCCGACAAGAAACCCGCCGACCTGGTCAAGATCGACAAGACGATCAACAACGGCGCCGTCGAGGTGCCCACCGTCGTCACCGAGATCGTGCCGATCACCAAGGACAACCTGGATTCCACCATCATCAAGGAAGGGCTCTACACCAAGGAACAGGTCTACGGCAAAAAATAATGCCTGACCGCCTCTGATCCGCCGTTTGGCGCGACCGAGGACAAGCTGCCGAAGCCCACTTTCCGGCACGCCTGAAAGTGGGCTTTTTTGTCGAAAATTTCCGGAACGAAAAAGGACGGTGAATCGAATGGGCGAAATCGTCTTGGAAATGAAAAATATCGTCAAGGACTTCCCCGGAGTACGCGCCTTGGATCAGGTCAATTTCGAGGCGCGGTCGGGAGAAGTGCTGGCGTTGATGGGCGAGAACGGCGCGGGCAAATCAACGCTGATGAAAGTCCTGAGCGGAGTCTGGCCCTATCCCAGCTATCAGGGGGACATTTATCTGCGAGGGGAGCTAAAGCGGTTTTACAGCACCAAAGACGCGGAGGCGTCGGGCGTGGCGATCATCTACCAGGAATTGAACCTGATCCCCGAGTTGACCGTCGCCGAAAACATTTATCTGGATCGACAAATTACCAATGCATTTGGAGTGATCAATTGGAGCAAGCTGTTTGCGGAGACCCAACGATTGTTGGACGAACTGCATATCCAGGACTTCAAACCGACGGATAAGGTCAAGGATCTGACGGTCGGGAAGCAACAGATGGTGGAAATTGCCAAGGCATTGTCCAAGAAAGCCGATGTCTTGGTCTTCGATGAACCCACCTCCGCCTTGACCGATAAGGAAGTTGACGCACTGTTCGAAATTATCCGAAAGCTAAAGCGCCAAGGCGTGTGCATGTCGTACATCTCGCACAAGATGGAAGAACTCCAGCAAATCGCGGATCGCGTGGTCGTGCTGCGGGACGGCAAAACCATCGGCGACGTGACCCCGATACCCGAGATCACGCTGGATCAACTGATCAGCCGCATGGTCGGGCGGGATGTCAAGGACATGTTCCCCAAGGGAAAATGTCAACGCGGTGAAAAAATTCTGGAAGTCAAGAACTTCGAAATCGACAATCCCGATCTTCCCGGTCAGAAGAAAGTCAAAAATGCGTCGTTCAGCGCCTATAAGGGCGAAATTCTCGGTTTTTCCGGCTTGATGGGATCGGGACGGACCGAGTTGGTCTCGGGTATTTTTGGAGCGCCGCCAGGGCCGGCTCGGGGCGAAGTTTTCCTGAACAACCAACTCATGCATTTCCGCTCCCCGCACGATGCTATCGAAAAGGGGATCGGTCTGGTCACCGAGGACCGCAAGCGCATCGGACTGATTCTGGGGCAAAGCATCATCCAGAACATGATGATCAGCTCTCTGGAAACCGTCGCCAATCTGTTGGGCGTGATCAACGAGGCCAAGGAACGGAATCTGGCGCAGGATTACGTGAAACGGCTGGCGATCAAAACGCCGGGACTCGATGTGAAAATCGACACGCTCAGCGGCGGCAACCAGCAAAAAGTCATCTTGGCCAAATGGCTCAACACCAAACCGAAAGTCCTCATTCTGGACGAGCCGACCCGCGGCATCGACGTGGGCGCGAAAGTCGAGATTTACAATTTATTGAATAAACTGGTTGAAGATGGGGTTACCGTGATCGTGATTTCTTCCGAGCTTCCGGAAGTCATGGGGATCAGCGACCGCATCCTGGTGATGTGCGAGGGAGAAATCGTCGCCGAATTGGCGCGCGATCAAGCCACCAAAGAACTCATCATGGCCTATGCCACCGGCAGTCGGAAAAAAGAAGGATAACCACCATGGCAAATACTACCACGCCCAGCAACGAAAATGCACCAAGTGTCATGCAAGGTGAGGCCGTGCAAACCTTTTTAAAATTTTTGAAGGACAATGGAACCTTGGTTGCTTTGGTCGTCTTGGTGATCATTTTCAGCTTTTGGGACGAGTCGTTCTTCACGCCGAGAAATTTAACCAACTTGGCCCGCCAAACGACCATCGTCGGCATTATCGCGGTCGGGATGACGCTGGTCATCATCATCAATGGCATCGACCTGTCGGTGGGTTCGATCGTCGGATTGGCCGCGATTGTCGTGACCCTGCTCATGCAATCCGGCGTCAACATCTGGGCGGCGATCCTGATCACCTTGTTTCTCACCGGATTTCTGGTCGGCATTTGGAATGGTTTTTGGATCGCGCATTACAATATTCCGCCCTTCATCATTACCCTGGGCATGATGACGATTGCCCGGGGCGTGGCGCTCACGCTCTCCGGCGGCGGCTCGGTGCCCGTCACCGATGCCACCTTCGCGGAAATCGGCGGCGGGTTCTTCTCCGTCACCGTCTCCACGGTTGTGGTATTGGTGATTCTGGGATTTCTGTTCTTTTCGCAATATCGCGATTTGAAACAGAAACAGCAATACGGCGTCGAGGTCAAGCGGCAAGAGCTGATTACCGCGACGGCCGTTACCCTGCTTGCCGGCGGTATCACCTTGTATGCCTTCACTTATCGGGGATTACCTTATCCGGTCGCGATTTTTGCGGTGATCGTGTTTTTTGGAACCTTCATGCTCCAAAATACCAAATTCGGGCGCAGGGTCTACGCGATGGGCGGCAACGAAGAGGCGGCGCGACTGTCCGGGATTAGCATCTACCGCATGAAGCTCGGGATTTACTGCATTATTACCACCTTATCGGCGTTGGCCGGTATCCTGTTGGCATCGCGGCTGAATGGCGCATCTCCGAATTTGGGCAACATGTTCGAGCTCGATGCGATTTCGGCGGTCATCATCGGTGGAACCAGCTTTTCGGGTGGAGTCGGCACCATCGTCGGCACCGTCATCGGCGCATTTATCATCAGCGTGCTGAACAACGGGATGAGCTTGCTGGAAGTGCCGACCTTCTACCAGCTCATCATCAAAGGCCTCATCATCATTCTGGCGGTATGGTTCGACGTGTTGAGCAAGAAGAAGCGCGGGTAATGGTCAATTGAATGAGCGGAGTCAATATCTGCTTCTTTGGCTGGTTCGTTCGTCAACTTTACCCAGTGGATAACATGCACATGTCAAAGCTACCGCGCACGATAAAAAGCCTATTTTTTCTCATGGCCCAAATCATGGGGCTTTCCGTTCTGTTGACAGCGCTGTCGATTTTTCGGCCCGGCGCGGAAGCGGCCGAACCGGCTGTCAAAATCGGTTTTTTGCTCAAAACCATGCAGGAAGAGCGCTATCAGACCGACAAAGCGCGGTTCATCGCTCATGCAGAGTCGTTGGGCGCGCAAGTCCTGTTCGACTCCAGCGGCAATAACGAGCTGACTCAACTACAGCAGTTTGAAAAAATGCTGGATGAAGGCTGTCAGGTGATCGTGCTCCAGCCGGTCAATACCGGCACTGCGGGCGCACTGGTGCGTTTGGCGAACAAAAAGGGGGTTAAGGTTGTCGGTTATGACTCGCTGCTGACCAATGGCCCTCTGGATATTATGGTGATGCAGGATAGCTGGGCAGTCGGTCAATTGCAGGGAGAGGCGATGGTGAAATGGTTTCAGGAGAAACGCGGGAAAGTGGAAGGAAGTGTCGCGCTCATCATGGGACAACCCGGCGATTCGAACGCGACGGCCATGAGCCAAGGCGTTCTGGACACGATTCAAAAAAATCCTGGCTTAAAGCTGATCGCGCAAATCGCGCACGTCGATTGGTCGCCCGACCGAGCCGCCGAAACAACCGGCAATTTGCTGTTGAAGCACAATAACCGAGTGGATGCTTTTGTCTGCAACAACAGCGGATTGGCCAGCGGGGTGGTCGCGTCGCTGGATCTGGAAGGGCTGGCGAACGCGGAAAAAACCTTTGTCGCCGGGTCGGACGCGGATTTGAAGAACATTCAATACATCGTCCAGGGCAAGCAAGCGATGGACATCTGGAAGAAGATCGAGCCTCTGGCGTTCAAGGCCGCCGAAATCGCGGTCGAGATCGCCAAAAATCCCAGCAAGCCGGCCGAGGCTATCGCCAAGGAGGCGAGCCAGGGAGATTTGCGATTCGCGCTGATCGATAACGGCTTCACCAAAGTTCCGACCGTCGTCACTCCCGTGGTTTCCATCACCAAGGCCAATATCGACGGCACCCTGATCGCCGAAAAAGTGTTTACCCGGGAACAAGTCTATGGCGCGAAGAAATAATAGTGGCCCGCTTCTAACCGACCCGGATTCCCGGGCCACTCGTTCGGGCGTCAGGGTTTCATCGCGCTAGCGCCCCGCGCAAGGAAATCGCTGATCGGCCCCGTCAGGATGGCTCGCTCGGGACCGGAGTCAGGGCTTCCTCGCCCACTTCGTCGGCCCACACGGTGAACCGCTCCAACCGGCTCGGGCCGAAGGAGGTCAGCAGCGCCACGTCGGCGGCATCGTGGCCATAAGCCATCAGCACCCGGCCGATGCGCGGTATGTGGTTGCGCGGATCGAAGGTGTACCAGCGACCGCCCAAGTACGCCTCGAACCACGCGCTGAAATCCATCGGACCCGTCACCGGCACCCCGATGTCGCCCAGATAGCCGGTGCAATATCGGGCCGGGATATTCAGGCAGCGGCACAAGGTGACGGCCAAGTGGGTGTAGTCGCGACAGACGCCGACCCGCTCCTGATAAACGTCGTAGGCGGTGCGGGTCTTGCTGGCCTGCATGTAATCGAACTGGATGTGGTTGTGGACGAAATCGCAGATCGCCTGCACCCGCGCCCAACCCTTCGGCACCGCGCTGAAAAGCTGCCAAGCGATATCCACCATGCGATCCACTTCGCAGTAGCGGCTCGGCAGCAAAAACGTCAGAATTTGGTCCGGCAAGTCGTGGATTTCATGCTGTTCGGCGGCGGGATTCTGGCAGTCCGGCCGGCCGTCGTCCTCGACCACCGCATCGTTCCAAAACCGCATCGGACCGGCCGGCGCGAGCAGGCGGCCGCAACGATTGCCAAAAGCGTCGATGTATTCGCTGACCGGCACCGGCGGCTCGACGAGCAAGTATTCGCCCCGACGGATCGAAGGCCCGCGTGAGGGATGGAGGTAGAGCATCGCGATGATCGGCGTCGGCGCCGGATGCTCGAAGATGATGTCGTATCCCACACGGATCAGCATAAGCGTTCCCTAAAATGTCTAACGTATTGACGGAAAAAATATTTGGCGCTCGGACAACCGCGCTTTGCCGACTATAACAGGGTTTCGGCGGAACGGGGGGAATCCACCGTCGTTTCCGCCCCGGGCAAAACCCGCCAACCGCCGGCCGAACACCGTCTCGATTTCCTCCACCGCCGCACATTCGGCGAACGCCCATCGGCCATGGCGTTCCAGATGATTGGCGCCAGTCACTCTAAACGGACCCGGCGCGATGGTGGCTTTCGGCCATCCGCCGGGCCGATCGGCCGCTGGCGTCCGGTTGCCAATGCCGGCTCGGCCACCGGCAAGGCGAGTCGAGGATCGGTCGATCGCAGAAGGATCGAGCCGCTTTCGCTCACTGTCCGCCGGGGACCGCGTCCATGTTTTGGCCGGTCGCGGCCAGCACCGCGCGCCAAGCGGGGCCGTCCAGGTCCAGGCGTTTCCTCTGGCCGGCGAGCAATTCGATGGGCACATGGATGAAGGTGTCGTGCAACAGGCCGATCACCAGGCCGGTTTTGCCGGCCAGCGCGGCGTGGACGGCGTTGCGGGCGAAGAAATCGCAGAGAATCGCATCCTCGGCGTCGGCCGGGACGCTGCGAATCAGGTAGCTCGGGTCGATGTAGCGCAGCGTGACCGGAATTCCTTCCGCCTTGAAGTACCGCTCGATGCGCTCGCGCAGGAACGGGCCGATGTCCTGGAGCTTGAGGTTGCCCGAGGCGTCGCGCTCCACCTCGCTCGCCGCCAGCAAGGCCTGACCGGCGCCCTCGGCCACCGCGATGACCGCGTGCGCCCGCTGTAGAATCCGCCGCTTCAACGCGGCGAGAAAGCCGTTTTCGCCGTCGAGCTGGAGCGGCGCCTCGGGGACGAAGGTGAAATTCACATCCTGGCTGGCAACGGTCGCGCCGGCGGCGATAAAGCCGGCCTCGCGGCCCATCAGCTTCACCAGAGCGATGCCGTTATGGACGCTGTGCGCCTCGGTGTGGGCGCAATGCAGGACTTTCGCGGCTTCCTCGATCGCCGTCAGATAACCGAAGGTGCGCGAGACGAAAGCCACGTCGTTGTCGATGGTCTTGGGGATGCCGACCACGGCCAGCGGGTGGCCGCGCCGTTGCGCTTCCTGGAAAAACTCGTTGCCGCCGCGCTGGGTGCCGTCGCCGCCGACGGTGAACAGAATGTTGACGCCGCGCCGGATGAGATTGTCCACGGCGACGCCGGCATCGACCGGCCCGCGCGAGGTGCCCAGCACGGTGCCGCCGTCCTTGTGGATGTCGTGGACGAATTCGGGGGTCAGCGCGAACGGCTCTCGGCCACGGGTCGGGTCGAGCCCCCGATAGCCGTCGCGAAAACCGAGCACATCCTTCACCCCATAGCCGTGATACAGCTCCAGAAACAGCGAGCGGATCACGTTGTTCAGGCCGGGGCACAGCCCGCCGCAGGTGACGATGCCGGCGCGGGTTTGCGCGGGATCGAAAAACAGCCGGGCGCGCGGGCCGGCCAGCTCGAACAGCAGCTCCTCCGTCGGCGGCGCGTCGGGATCGCGGACCAGATGGGAGGTCACGCGGGCGCGGTCGCTCACCGTGCGCCGCTGGGGGGAAACGAAGCGGGGTTCGCCGAGGGTGGTGATGTTCATTTCATGCTCGCTCGCAGTTCTACCAGGGCCTGATCGAAGGCATCGACTCGAATCAGGCCCAGGCGGGGAAATTCGATGTCGAGAATGACGTAAACCGCCACCGCCATCACGGCGGCGAAACCGATCATGTGCAACCAGTTGCGCGACTTGCCGCCGGCCATGCCGTAACCGGCCAGCAGCGCGCTGGCCAGCCCCAGCCCGAACAGCATCGCGAAAATAACCAGTGGCGGGTGCATTCGCGCCGCCATGGCCCGGGTGGTGGTGATGTCGATCATGTCGTTGAGGGCGGGCAGCAGCAGCATCGCGGCCGGGGGTGGCGCACCCTCCAGCCGGCTGGCGGCGACCGCCTGGGTCCAGATTTCTCCCTGCAACGCGGTGGATCGGGCCAGCTCGGCCTTGACCGCTCCGACATTGGGGATTCTGCGATACGTCTCCAACCGAGAATCGACGTAGCGTCGGAACAGGTCCCGCAGCGCCGGCTGCGCGCCGGCCGGCAGCAGGTCGATCCGCAGGTAGGCGGTGCCGATGGCGTTGGTTTCCTGGACGATCAAATCCCGGCGCGCGTCGAAGCGCGAGGCCGCGCCCGAAAAGGTGAAGGCGATCAGCAAACCCAGCAGGGCGAGGACCGCGCTCTCGACCGTGCCGGTGCCCGCCCGCGCGCCCTCGGGATCGTTCGCCAGCCGACGGTCGCCCATTCGGCGGCCGATTTCCAGCAGGGCCAGCATCCCCAGCATCAAACCGAGCGCGAGCAGTGAAGCGACGAGAGCGTTCATGGCGAATTTCCCGGATTGTTATCGGTCGGTGCAGCGAGCCCTAACAATACTTCGGGCAATGGAAGCTCGCCAAGCTCTAAATCTCCTGACCTTCACTTGGATGTCACCGCCCTCGGGTATTGTGGCGCCTGTCCACCTACCAGTCTCCAGGGATTCCACATGATGCTCAAAGCGCTCCTTGCCAGTTCCACGGCCCTGTTGTGTTGCGCGGCGTTTGCTCCCGCCGTCGCCAGCGCGGCGGACCCGACCTCGCCGAAGGTCAAGTCGGTCGAATTCACCGCGACGCCAGCCCCCGCCACCGACATGGAGAGGGTCGTTCCCTACACGACCTCGGCAGCGGTGGTCACCCTGACCGACGGCTCCAAGAAAACCTTCCCCCTGAGCTATAACGTGCTGCACCGCTCGGGCGACTTCCTCAACGGCTGGTACGCCGGCCTCATCGTCGATCGGGACGGCAAGCCGTTGCTGCGGTCGGCCCCGGATGCCAAGGGCAACACGGCGCTCGGCCCGTTCCGGTCGGCGGGTCCCGATGGCGCTTCCCTGTTGCTGATCCCGAACGCCAAGGCGGACGGCGTCAAGGGCAATCCGCTGTTTCTCGTCAACCACTTCGAGTACGACACCGAAGGTCAAAACGTCGATCCCACCAAGCCGCCGGTCGATCTGTACGCCCTGCTGCCCATGGCCATGAATCTCACGGTGCTCGACCAGGACCCGCAGACCGGCAAGCTGACCCCGGTGAAACTGTCCAACATCGATTTCTCCACCGTCGGGGGGCTGTGGATTCCCTGCAACGGTTCCACCACGCCGTGGATGACGCACCTCGGCAGCGAGGAATACGAGCCGGATGCCTCCGCCTTCGAGAAAACGCCGCTGGAGCCGATGAACCTCTATCGGGGCACGGCCGGCAAACTCGCCGCCGATGGCGGGGCCAATCCGTATATGTACGGCCACTTGGTCGAGGTGGCGGTGAACCCGGACGGCTCGACCCAGGCGGTCAAGCATTACTCGATGGGTCGTCTGGCGTTCGAGCTGGGCGACGTGATGGGCGACCGCAGGACCGTCTACGTGGGCGACGACGGGGACGATGTGATCCGCGCCATGTTCGTGGCAGACAAAGAGGGCGACCTGTCGGCCGGCACGCTCTACGCCGCCAAGTGGATTCAGGAGGACGCCGCCCGCTACGGCAAGGCCCGCCTGCAGTGGATCAAGCTCGGCCACGCCAGCGACGCCGAGGTCGAGGCGCTGATCGCCAAGGGAACCAAGTTCTCCGACATTTTCGAGGTCGCCAAGGTCGACGCGGTCAAGGCCGAACCGGCCAAACACGAAGGCTTCAAACCCGTCTATGTCTATAGCGGCACCGGCGGCAAGACCCGGCTTGAGTATCTCAAGCCGAAGCCCGGCATGGAGCAGGCCGCCGCCTTCCTGGAAACGCGCCGCTACGCCGCCTATCTCGGCGCCACCGCCGAGTTCACCAAAATGGAAGGCCAAGCCCATTCCAGCGCCGACAAGAAACTGTGGACCGTCATCAGCTACGTCCGCAAGGGCATGATCGACGGCCAGAACCAAGAACGTCCCCAAGACGACATCAAGCTGGCCGGCGACGAGAAAGACTTGACCTGCGGCGGCGTCTACGAGAGCGCGCTGCAGGGCGGCCAGAAAGATACCGCCGGCAATCCCATCGCCAGCGACTGGGTGGCCGTTGACATGGCCGGTCTCATCTTCGGCGAGCGCAATCCCGCCGACGGCAAGCAGAAGCTCGACAAGTGCGACACCGAAAAAGTCGCCAACCCGGACAACATCCGCTACTCCGAGGCCATGCGCACGCTGTTTGTCGGCGAGGACTCCGGCAACCACTCGAACAACTTCGTGTGGGCCTACAACATCGATAGCAAAGCGTTAGCCCGCATCTTCAGCGCGCCCATCGGCGCGGAAAACACCGGCCTCAACGTGTTCGACGACTATAACGGCCACGCCTACATCACCGCGAACATCCAGCATCCGGGCGCGGCCGAGGACTTGGCGAAGTACGGGGACGAGATCAAGATCGACCTGCGCCGCAAGGTGGACGAGCGCGGCTGGGTCGGCTATCTGGGCGGCCTGCCGGCGCTAACCCGCTGAGATAGGCGTTTCCGATCGCTCGGCGCCCTCTCCCCCGGCAAGGGGGAGAGGGTGAGCGGAGAAAGGTTGCCGCGATTTTAAGGCGCCGGAACGGCCACGCGGTTGGCGGGAACGATCTGCGGCTGATAGGCGAACACTTCACGGCTCTGGGCGTTGACCGACACTTTCAGCCATTGCACGTCGTTGGTGCCGTTCGCCTGATTGTCGCCAAAGGTTTCGACCCGCGTGAAATTCTCCAGGCGCCGCCCGCTCGCATCCAGAAACGGCTTGTCGATACGAAAGTAATGCGAGTCGCCGTGGACGTAGGCGACCGGCTTCCGGAACGCGACGACCTCTTCGCGCAACGCGAGAAGGAATTCCTTGAAGCCGTCGGTGCTGGAGTCCGTCCCCGCTGGCGTCTTCTCCACCAGCGTTTTCGGGTCGCGCAGCGGTGCCCGGGTCGGGTCGCTGAGATCCCAGCCAGGGTTCGCCTGCGACACCAGCATGACGGCGACCGCATTACGGTCTTTCGCCTGTTTGAAGGTTTCCTTCATCCACTCGATATTGGCGTAGTTGCGGGCGGCATACTCGTTGGGATCGGGAGCGACATCGCAGAGGTTGTTGCACGAGCCCTGAATATTCAGGGTCGCGTAGGTCACCCGGCCAACGGTCCAGCGCCGGTTCTCAGCGCAGGGTACAAAGGTTCCCTTCGCGCTCAGGCAAAGCGCTTCCGTCTGCACCTCCTGGCGCAGCTTGCGCTGTCCCAGCGAGTACGGCGTGCCGAAGAACAGGGCGCGCTCCTTGTCGAGTTGAGCGAGCGAATTGTAATTGGCGCTGCGGTCGCAGTCGGTCCAATCGTTGTCGCCCGGCGTGAACATGGCCGGGGCCTTCAGCGAGTTGAAATAACCCAGCGATTTGGTGTAAACGGCGTCCGTGCATTCGCTGCTGCCCGCTTTCAGGTCGCCATCGTGGACCGTGAACGCCAGGGGTTGCGCGTTCATGTCGGCGATCAGCGCCGTTACGCCCACCTCCTGGACCGCCGAATAGGGCAAATCCCCCCACAGGCCGATCACGTAGGCATAACCGCCACCGCCACCGCCACCGCCACCATCGCGGCCCTCGCGGTCGTCGCCGTCATCGGCATGCACCGATCCCATCGCGATCATCGCCAACAGCGGCAAGGCAACAGCCTTGATCAACGATCCGCGCCATCTCCGCATCCCTCTCGCTTGCCGGCCCGGCTGATTGCTACTCATCTGCGTCATGATGTCCCCGCATTCGATTAAATAGTGAGTTGGTTGTCATCGGCGAACCATCCGCCATCCCTCCAAGGGCGAGCGCTCGGCTCGATTCGCGCCGGGGAGTCTAGGGGAACTTATTGACGAAACGATGACAGGGACACCATAACCTACTGTTTATATTACATGAGACGAAACAGCGATGGCTTTAGCCCTCCTTCCTTGCCAGGCAGCCCGCAAGCCGGTT
>WBZM01002641.1_pt1 | contig 11431 bp, 12 predicted proteins | sample 5204271 | NCBI WGS metagenome assembly WBZM01 (sample SAMN12344346, study PRJNA552823) | activated sludge metagenome | biome: Activated sludge suspended growth; feature: Nitrification reactor; material: Wastewater; isolation source: activated sludge from nitrification reactor of wastewater...
CTTTGTTCTCAATCAGGTCCGGCGTGCCCTGGCGATGCCGCTCGTCGAATCCTTTCGGCCAATAATGTTCAAAAAAGCGATTGAATACTTTCTTGGCAGGGGGGAATTGATCGATAAACTATATGAGATCTATCTTGAGCCTGGGAAGGGCGTCCAGGATCGGTTTGGAACCTTTCCTGCCTGGTACCCCTGGTGGATAGTTGATCATTTATCCAGTCGTTCCCTGTTCCGGGTTGATGATTACGATCCCTTAGGTGAAGATGGCCATTTTACACACCTGGCCTCCCGATTCAGGAAATCATACGAACCCCTGAGCGAATACGATAAATCCCTATACCTGGAAATCAAAACTCGTTTACCCTACTATATACTTAGTCGAGCCGACAGAAATTCAATGGCAAATTCCGTTGAAGTCAGGATGCCATTTCTGGACAACCATGTCATCGACTCCGCACTAAGCATACCGGAAATTGATAAGATGTTTGCTTTCAGGGAAAAGTATATTTTGCGTAAATCAATGCGAAATACACTTCCAAAGCATGTTATCAATCGTAGAAAATTTGGCTATAGCTCGCCACTATCCTGGATATGGAATAATCAATCCGAGGCCTCAAGAGACCTCCTTTCAGCGGAATCCTTGACCAAAACGGATATATTTAATGTAAATAATGTGTTACAAAGTCTCAAGCTGGTGACAGACAAATCCCTACCAAAACACTCGTTTGAATATATCCAAATCGTCAGGCACCTAACGGGTATTCTAGGGGTACAAGCCTTGGCCTACGCTGTGTGACAAGTCTATTACCATGGTGCCCGTGGCATTTATGATGCAATTAGTCGCCTACCCAATGGGAAAGTAGGCTATGCTTCCATCTGAGGATGGAATGCCATCCTTGTACCAAAAGGGCATGAAAGCTATGTGGCTGGTTTGCAAGTAATTTTGACATCAGTCACGGGCTGAGGTTTTTTATCAACATCAATTTAGTGGGGTTTTTCAATGAAAAAGTTCCTGGCAAAGCTGTGGAAGGACGAAGAAGGCGCTGAATTCGTCGAATGGGCGCTGGTCATCGGTCTGGTGGTGGTCGTAGCAATCGTTGCCTATTCCTTCATGGGCCAGACCATCAGCAGTGTTGTCAGTAGCGTGGCTAACACCCTCGCGAATGCAACCTAGTAATTTCGAGGGTAATCACCCGGTAACCGGCCGGTTACCGGGTGGCTATTTTGGCTGGTCACCCCTGCACTATGACGAATACTCTCTATTACCTGACGATAGCCCTAGTCGTTACTGCGGCCTTCCTGGACATTTTTACTAGACGCATTCCTAATATCCTTACGGTAAGCGGTGCAGTACTTGGTCTAGCTGTGCATGGCTGGTTTGCCGGGGTAGATGGATTTTGCACCAGCATCCTGGGCTTTCTGATCGGATTCCTGATTATTCTGCCAGGTTATCTACTGAAAATGACTGGTGCGGGAGACCTTAAGCTCATGGCCGCGGTCGGGGCTTTGGTCGGTTCTGGGCTTATCCTGAAGGTCTTTGTCCTGTTCGCTTTGGCGGCCATGGCCATGGCCCTGTTGATCACCCTTTATGACTGGGCCTCCCACCGAGCAGTCAATCCCCTGGCACGAATGCTTGCCGCCTTCAGGCCCTTATTTCGCCGGGCGCTTCCACCTGCTACGTCGTCCAGCGAATTGAAGTCGCTGCGTCACCGAATCCCCTTGGCCCCGGCGATCGCTGTCGGCGCGATTGCCGCCCCCTTCCTGTCCCTTTAGAAAATCCTCCGTTCCCAATAGCGTAGCTTTGAAAGTTACGCTAGACTTCCCCTTGAGAGTGGTTCATAGGGTAACCTGTAACCTACCCAGGATCTGCTAACTTCCAGATTATGCAGCACGGTTGCTCAATAGTATCCATGGTAAGTTCTGATGAGCAGAGGAAGTCTTCTCACCCTCCTAGGTTCCATCATCCTGGCTGGCATCGTGGCCTGGATGGGAAATATTTGGATTGAAAGACGCCTGGGGGGGACCGACAAGCCACCCGAGATGGTCCAGGTGGTGATCGCCGCCAAAGACATACCGGTCGATACCAAGATCGACCCGACCTACCTTACAACGATCGATATGCTACCCGGCGCCCTGCCGCAGGGACATTTATCTGCCCCGGAACAGGTTTTGGGCAAGCGCCTCAAGGAGGCCGTTTATAAAGGTGAAACCATCGCCGCAAAACGTCTTTTGGACGACTCGGCTTCCAGCATGCTGTCCGTTACCCTGACCCCGGGGAAGCGAGCAGTAGCCGTTCGCGTGGACGACATTATCGGGGTTTCCGGTTTCATCCTTCCGGGCAGTCGGGTTGATGTGATCTCCACCGCGGGTGGTCAAGCGCATACCGTGTTGCGCGACATCAAGGTTCTCACCGTCGGGCAAACCCTCTCGGCCGAAGGAGGGACCTTGCGTGCTGGATCAGTAACCCTGGAAGTGGACCCCCTCCAGGCGGAGATTCTGACGGATATCACCGAAAAAGGGAACTTACGCCTCGCCTTGCGCCATCAGGCGGATCGCGAACCTGCGGTGGAAACGCCTTCCGATGAACCCCTTCCGAGTCCGGCCGCGCCCCTATCGTCACCAGTTGGCAAGGAGCCTGTCTCCCCGGAAACGGAAGGGTCTTCAGATCAGTCTACCCCTTCCTACCGATCCATTGTCGTCATCAAGGGGATCAATATGACTACGGTCACCCAACCCGACTGGGCCGATCCTAATAACGTTGACAGGGAGCAAAACAAGGAGACCACGCCATGATATCGGGATTCAAGTTATCGACATCTTGGGCTAAAAATCCTCGATACCAGGGCCTTAGACCGGAATTGCTGATTATCACGGGATTATTATTGTTTTGTGGCCTTTTTTCCGGAATCGGGGTGAATTTTGCATTCGCCGCCCCACTCCAAGACCAACAGGTCATCTCCGTGCCGATAAACAAGTCCAGAGTTCTGGATTTGCGGGATCCCATTTCGCGTGTTTCCGTCGCGAATCCCGCTATCGCGGATATTTTGATCATCAAGCCTACCCAGGTTTACGTCAACGGCAAGGAATTAGGCGCCACGAACATGATCCTCTGGGATTTGCAGGATCAGGTACAGCGACAGATCAGCCTGGAGGTTACTCAAGATCTTGAGGCGTTGAAGGAAAAACTTTACCGTCTGCTGCCTGGGGAGCGGATCCGCGTCGAAGCGGCCCAAGGTTCCGTGGTTTTGAGTGGCACGGCATCCAGTCCAGCGCGAATGGAGTCCGCCATTAAAATTGCCAAAACTTATGCCGGTGATCAGGTAATTAGCCTGCTCAATGTCGGCGGGGCACAACAAGTTTTGCTAGAGGTAAAGGTTGCGGAGGTAAGAAGGGAAATGGGCAAGGCACTGGACACTAACATGCTTGCCCTTTATGACGGCGGAAGTGTAAAAATAGGATTAGTCAAGGGAGGGATTACCGGAAATAGGAAAGTTGAGTTGTCTGACAATGTTCCAACTTCCAGTATAACAAATATAACGGAAACCTTGAATATTGCCGACGCTGGGTTGCTTGGAAATATCGCGAGTGGCAATTTTTTATTGGACTTCACAATGGATCTAGCTGAATCCCAAGGCCTTGTCAGGATATTAGCTGAACCCAATCTAACCACGCTTAGTGGACAAGAAGCCGAATTTCTATCTGGTGGGCAATTCCCTTATCAAGTGATTGGAGATAACGGCATTCCGGGTACTGAATGGAAAGACTATGGTATCAAGCTCATGTTTTTGCCTTTCGTTCTTGATTCAGGAAAAATCAGTCTTAAAGTGAACGTCTCCGTCTCTGAACTAGGTCCCGTGGTGCCAACTACCGGTGGTGATGCGCAAAGCGTCTTGACTCGGGGTGCCAATGCAACGGTTGAGATTCCTGGCGGGCAGACCATCGCCATCGCTGGGCTCCTAAGTGAAAATGCCCGTGATGGTGTTGATAAGTTTCCTGGCTTGGGTGATATTCCAATTTTGGGCACTCTTTTCCGTAGCCAGGAATTCCGCAAAGACCAAACCGAATTGGTCATCTTTGTTACGCCAAGACTTGCCAATTCATTTGAAGGAAAAAATGCCAAGTTGCCTACCGACGGTTTCGTTGAACCTAACGATGTTGATTTTTACCTGATGGGTAAGATGGCTAGCAAGCGAAAACAAAATAGTAGCTCCTCCACCAGTTCTGGTTCAGCATCAAAACAGAATCGGAGTCCTGATAAACAGGGTTCCGAAGGGGTTTTCGGTCACGATTTGTAATTCCAATAAGTATGTCCTGTATTTTTTTATTGCTACTGGAATAAGATCAGAATGAAGAATAAACCTCTTTCAATGCCAGAACAAATCTGCCTTAGCATGATGATTGTACTTTTTTTGTCAGGATGCAGTGGTAATGAAACGATGGATCATGAATTTGGCGAATCGGTTCGGAGCGTAATAGCTATGCAAACGGCCAATCCTAGATCCCGAGACATCGGCATGGATGGCACCAAGGCCGGTTTAGCGCTGCAAAAGTACCAGAGAGATGTTGGAGATCCCAAGAAGATCGACCAGCAGGAAATAGCACCGGTAAGTGTTGGAACTCAATAGGTTTGCAGATTTTGATGAACTAAAATTTGTTCACCATTATGACATTTGCACATTCTGGATGGTGATTCCTTCAAGAAATTGACCAGGCTGATCTAAATATGTATGTCTCGCTCAATTTGTTGATCGTCGCCCAATCACGCCAGACCCTGACGCCCGTAATGGCAGACTTGGAAAGGCGTCAGGGGCTTGAGTTGGTGCCCTATGTCCTTAACCCAGGGCAGATGCTGTTGCCGGAATACATGCGGCCACTGCCGGATGCCTTGATTCTGGTGGTGGATGAGGAATGGCGCCAAGGGGTCTGGGAGGTCATCGAGCGGATACCGACCCCTCGCCCCCCCCTGTTCATTGTCAGCCAGATTCATGATATCGAAATGATGCGTCTGGCGATGCGCTATGGGGTGCGTGACGTTTTTCCCACGCCCCTCCAAGTTGAGGAGTGCGTCAAGGCCATCACCAGCGTGGTCCAGGAAGACCGCACGCAACGGGGGGCTACCGGCTCACGCCTGATCTCTTTCATGAATACCAAAGGGGGCAGCGGTGCCAGCCTGATTGCCGCCAACGTAGCCCTGGCCATGGCCCTTGAAGCGCGCTTCACCCGTCCGATCCTGCTGGTGGACTTCGACTTTCAATTCGGGGGACTGCCGACCTACCTCAACCTGATCGCCCGCGACGGTCTGATCAAGGCCATGGAATTCGTCGATACCCTGGATGCCACGGCCATCCAGGCTTATGTTCTGCGTCACCCCAGTGGCTTGCATCTGTTGGCCGCCGCCATGGACGAGATCATCATCCCCGAGGATATTAGCGCAGCCCGGACTGAAAAACTGCTCAGCGCCATCAATGGCAATTATGACGATATTCTCATCGATCTCCCCCACCGCATCGACCAGGCGATGGCGACGATCCTCAGTCACTCCGACGTGATCGCCCTGGCCACACAGCAGACGGTCGCTCACCTGCACGATACCAAACGGCTGCTCTATCTTCTGCGTGACCGTCTGGCAATCAACATGGATCGCATCATCCTGTTGGTGAATCGGTTTGATGCCAAGTCCGAGGTCAAGCTGGAGGATTTCTCGGATGTCTTTCCGAATATCCCCATCGAGACCCTCCCCAGCGACTATGTGCGCGCTTCAGAGAGCGTGAACTTGGGTATTCCCATCTGCGAGAGCGCCGCCCACTCCCCCTTGGGTAAGAGCCTGTTAAGGCTGGCAAAAAACCTTTCAGGGGGCGAAGGCAGCAAAACCGCCCCTCCCAGTGGTGTGCGGCAAGCGGCGCCAGCACCGGCTATTCCCCCACCTAAGAAAAGTGGGCGGATGTTTGGCTGGCTGAAGGGCTCCTGAGCATTCCTGATTCCGCATCGGAGCGATTTATCACGTGGCCCTGATCCGCAAGCCCACTCAGCTTGAGCCCGTCAAAACGACCAGCCCGACCCGTGATATCTGGTCACGGGCCATGGGAGCGGGCGCGGGCTTGGGCAGCGCCCTGACTCAAGCCGAAACCGACTGGAAACGGCAGGTCTTCGACCGTGTCATCAAGTCGTTGAACCTCAACCTGCTTCAGAATATCGATAACAACGAAGCCCGGCGGCAGATTCATGAGTCATGCGAACGCTTCATGAATCTGGACGAGGCCGCTTTCCCACAAACGACCCGCCAGCGGATCATCCGCGACATCCAGGACGAGATCCTGGGCTTGGGGCCGCTGGAGAACCTGCTACGGGATCCCGGTATTTCCGATATCCTCGTCAACGGCGCCACTCAGGTGTATATCGAACGGCGCGGCAGGCTGGAGCAGGTACCGGTCAATTTCGACAGTGATAACCATCTGTTGAGCATCATCGAACGTATCGTCTCCCGGGTGGGACGGCGTATCGACGAATCCTCACCCATGGTCGACGCGCGCCTGCCGGATGGCTCCCGGGTCAATGCCATCATCCCCCCCCTGGCCCTCGATGGTCCGGCCTTATCCATTCGGCGGTTTCCCACGGATCGCTTGACCATTCCGCGCTTGATCGAATTTGGTGCCCTGACCCGCGACATGGCTCAGGTCCTGGCCGCCGCGGTGCGTGGGCGCTTGAACATCCTCATTTCCGGCGGTACCGGAACCGGCAAGACCACCATGCTCAATTGCTTGTCCGGGGAGATACCCCCGGATGAGCGCATCGTCACCATCGAAGACTCGGCGGAGTTGCAATTGCAACAGCCCCATGTCGTGCGCTTGGAGACACGCCCGCCCAATATCGAGGGCAAGGGTGAGGTCACCCAGCGGGACCTGGTCCGCAACAGCCTGCGCATGCGGCCGGACCGGATCGTTCTGGGCGAGATTCGTGGTGGTGAGGCCCTGGACATGCTCCAGGCTATGAACACCGGCCATGACGGCTCCCTGGCCACCATCCATGCCAATAGTCCCCGGGATTCCCTGATACGGTTGGAACGTATGGTGGCCATGACCGGCCTCAATCTGCCCACCGGGCCGGTGCGCGCCCAAATCGGCTCGGCGCTGGACCTAATCGTGCAGTTGGAACGGCAGGAAGATGGTCGCCGGCGCATGATCAGCGTTGACGAGGTCCAGGGGATGGAAGGTGAGATCATCACCACCGCCCAGATCTTCCGCTTCGATCGTCGCGGCATCGACACCGATGGTAATGTAATCGGTAACTTTACCGCCACTGGCCTGGTCCCCAAGTTTGCCGAACGTCTGCGGCGACATGGCATCGACATCGACATGTCCGTCTTCCAGATGAGTCAAGACTTTTTCCGTTAGCCCTTCAGGAACCAGCGCCACCAGGACCCTAGCCCCAGGGACCATCGACGGTCGGGCTGCCGGGTCTGGCTGCCCGAAAATTTGATCTTGCCACCATGTACGAGCGTATTTTATTAATTTTTGGCATTTTTTTTGTCGTTCTGGTCCTGACTCAGGCGCTGACGGCCCCCATTACCGGCACCAGCGCCCAAAGCCGGCGGCTGCTGCGTAAACGCATCACCCAACTCGCCAAAAACCAGGTTCTGGAGATCGAGCATATCTCCCTGGTGCGCCATAGCTATACGCAGTCCCTTACCCCCCTGGAGCAGTGGCTCGAATCCTGGCCCATCCTCACGCCCCTGATCCGTCTCAACGAGCAGGCCGGGGTCGAGATCCCCGCCTACCGCATCCTGTTTCTGGGGATCTTTGGCGCTATCGCCGCCCTGATCCTGACCCCCTTCATCAGCCAGACTGAGTTCGTCATCGTTGTGGCTACGGTGCTGGCCGGCCTGGCGCCATGGATCTGGCTAAAGCGTAAAAAGGCCCAGCGCCTGCTCAAATTCGAGGAGACCTTACCGGATGCCCTCTCCATGCTGGCGCGCACCCTGCGCGCGGGTTTGCCCCTGACCCAGGCCTTGCAAACCGTTTCTCAGGAGATGACCGGGCCAGTCGCCAAGGAATTTGGCATCGTCTTCAGCGAACTCAATTATGGTGGCGACTTGCGCAGCGCTTTTCTTGCCATGCTTGAACGGATCCCCAGCGTCGCGGTCATGTCCATGGCCGTGGCAATCATGATTCAGCGTGAGACGGGGGGCAATCTGGCCCAATCCGTGGATCAACTGGAGGGCATGTTACGGGAGCGCTTTCGTTTTCAACGCCACCTGCGCACCTTGACGGCCTCCAACCGTAACTCGGCCATGATTGTCGGCATCCTCCCCTTTGCGCTCGCCGTCATCCTGGAATTGCTCCAGCCGGGGCATATGAGCATCATTTTTACCAATCCCATGGGCCTGAAACTCCTCTATGTGGTGCTATTCATTCTGGGGTTGGGCATGTTATGGATTCGGCAGATGCTCAGGCTGGATATCTGAGTAGCACCCCATGGCCTGGTTCAATGAGTTCCAGCTCAGGCTCAGCACCCAGTTAGCGGACCCTGTTGTCTTCCAATGGGTATTCCTGGGCCTCCTGGGCTTTCTGGTCTTCATTCTCTCCCTGGCCGTCGGCCGCATCCTGCAGCAACGTTTCAATCCGGTTAAGGATCGTATTGATTACGTCACGCGGACGAACACCAGCACCGGCCGTGAATCCAAGCCCTTGGACAAGGAATCGCGCGGCGAGCGCATGCTGGTGCGCCTGGGCCGGGGCTTGACGCCCAAGGGGAACCAGAAGCGAAATAAGACCGTCGACCGTTTGGCGCAACTGGGCTTTCGCACCATCCAGGACCTCTACATCTTTAATGGCCTGAAGTTGGTTGGCGCCCTGGTCCTGCCATTGGTTGTCGGCACACTCGTTATCGGAAAAAATCTGGTGCCCCTGGAGCAGAGCCTGGCCATTGTCGTCATCACCTTGCTACTGGGCCTGATTCTGCCGGACTATGTCCTGACGAAAAAGATCAAGGCCCGTCAGTCCCGGCTGCGCAAATCACTCCCGGACGCCCTGGATATGCTGGTGGTCTGTTCTGAAGCCGGACTGGGCCTGAATGCCGCCATACAACGGGTCGCCATGGAAATGGATATTCAGCATCCGGAACTGGCGGATGAACTCAAGACGACCATGCTCCACATGGGCGCGGGTATGGACAATCGCACCGCCCTGGTGGATCTGGCTCAGCGTACCGACATCGACGAGATGCGCTCACTGGTCGCTACTCTGCAACAGGCGATGCGCTATGGCACCAGCATCAGCGACACCCTGCGCGCCTATTCCTCGGACATGCGCAACAAACGACTGGAACATGCCCAGGAACTCGCCGCCAAGGCGAGCGTGAACATGCTCATCCCCATTGCCCTGTGCATGCTCCCCGCGGTGCTCTTTGTCGTCCTGGGCCCCCCCATGCTCAGGCTGGTCGAGACCCTGAGCGGCCTATGATCCCGACCTGGCCCCTGCTAAGATCCTGCCTGTTGCTCCCCGCCTACCTCTGGGTGGGGGGGTGCGCGCAGTTACCCGCCCAGGGAGAGGCGCAGGGGGACCTCGCCGCCCTCTTCGGCAATCCATCGTCCGCCGCTTTTCCCACCGCGACGCCGGTAGGCTCCGCCGACGAAGCCTTGGCCAAAGGGGATGCGGCGCTGGCCGGGGGCGATACTGACCGGGCCCTGTTTGAATATCTGCGGGCGTTGGGCAAGGAAGCCGAGAACGCGCAAGCCCTGTACCGGATTGGCGCCATCCACGCCAGCAAGGGTAACGACACCCTCGCCGAAGTGGCGTACCGCCGCGCCTTGCAGGCCGATCCGCGCCATGCCGGCGCCATGACCGGACTGGGTATCCTGTTGACCCGAAAACGGGAATACGCAGAAGCGGAGGTGCAACTTCTCGCCGCCCTGCGGTTGGATCCCAAGTTGGCCGGGGCCCATAATGCCCTGGGGGTCCTCGCCGATCTTCAGCGGGACCACGCGGGGGCCAAGCAGCACTTTCTGAACGGTCTCGCTTACGCCCCCCGCTCCGCTACCCTGCACAACAACCTGGGCTATTCCCACTACCTGTCCGGCAATAACCAGGCCGCCATCGCCGAGTTTCGTGAGGCATTGACGCTGAATCCCGATTACGCGCTGGCCTGGCGCAACCTGGGCCTGGTCTACAGCCGCCAGGGGCAATATGAACGGGCGCTAGAGGCCTTCGGTAAAGTTCAGGAATTACCGCAGGCTTATAACGATGTGGGCTATATCGCCATGGTGGCTGGCCGGCTGGAGGATGCCCAGTCCTTTTTCGATGAGGCGCAACGCCTGTCCCCGGAGTTTTATCCCACGGCTAATGAGAATGCCCGGAAGGTGCGCACGCTCAAGGGTAAATAGGGTATTTCCACCCTGAGAGGGAGGACGTCAAAACATTATGGGGAGCGCCGATCAGCGGTGAATCAGCATGGTGGCCGTGCTGCGCAACGTCAACTGGCCAATGGGAACTAACCCAACGATGGGGGAAAAAATGGCGCTTGCGGTGACACGAACTAGATTATCAGGGGCATTGTTCGCTGGCCAATCGGCTACGGTTCCGTCCTTCACGATGATCGTTTGGACGGCCACACCTTCGTCTGATGCATCGTCGAGACCCAGATCCGTGGCCGGAACTAAACCAAAGGATCTATCGCTCACGTAAGCTTGAATTTCCGCTATAGTTTTCTCTCGATCTTCACTCGCAGAAGCATGTACCGCAGCCCATCGGGCGCCATCACGTGCGGCGAAGGACACGCGGTTATAGTCATAAATCAGCCGTCCTCCTTCAATTATTCCGAACAAAACAGTGAAAAAGACTATCGAAACAAGTGCAAACTCGACGGTAGCTGCACCGGAGTTCCCCTGGCCGAAACCGCGGCTCGCATTGATGTTGGATGGGATCATTGAACAGCTATCCTGGCAGATCGAATGAGGGTGATTGACGAAAAGCCAAGGTAACTACTGACTGTTCTGAAGGTGGCCTGACACTGTACCTGGACATACAAATGCACATTGCTGGCACAGGTGTCATTGCAGGATTGCATTGGCGATATTGCCCCGCACAGACAAGGATTGATGGTTGAACCGTCAGATTTTTTGCAGCCATCACTCGTGGAATCGGGGGGGCAGGCTATACAACTTACATTTGTCGTACCGATGTCATCTTCCGCGGCGGTTTGTGCCTGGTTTACCATTGCGTTTTCCTGATAGGCTTTGATTCTATCGATTGCACCATACTCGGCTCCAACCCTGGCGGCATTGGAAAGGGCAAGAGACCAGTAAAATACCCTTCCAAAATCTATGACGGCAATGAAGACAATAAGTAGTATAGGTAGGACGAGGGCCGCTTCAACGGTCATGCTGCCATGAGCATCGAAACGGCGCTTCGATATTTCGGGATGATTACTGCCCTGGTTC
>WBZM01003833.1_pt1 | contig 11425 bp, 14 predicted proteins | sample 5204271 | NCBI WGS metagenome assembly WBZM01 (sample SAMN12344346, study PRJNA552823) | activated sludge metagenome | biome: Activated sludge suspended growth; feature: Nitrification reactor; material: Wastewater; isolation source: activated sludge from nitrification reactor of wastewater...
ACCTGTTAATTGTTTTCCACAGAGGGGTGATGAAATGGGGGCGCCCTATACCGGTATGGGGTGATGAAATGGGGGCGGGGGGGGTGATGAAATGGGGGCGCTTCCACAGGGCAGGGGGTGATGAAATGGGGGCGCCCCCTATATCATAGTTATAGATCATAGTAAATTACATAGATCTAGAGACCCTAGATCGCGCGCGCATGCGCGAGGCGACACCATTCCGCTTGTGGAAAACTCTCGCCAACTGCCCATTTTTAGACCGAGATCCCAGATTGATTTTGTGTGACCAGAACTCGACTGGTCCCCTCAGGGGGCTTTGCCCCCCGAGGGTCGTCAAGGGGATCTCCAGCTTCCGCGCATCGCTTCGCTCGCTTGTGCAGCCGGAGCCTCTCCCCTTGACGACCCTCCCCCCTTGACGCGACGGCTTAGCGCCGTCGCTTTAAGAGGACGCTAGGAGGCTCAGGATTCTCCTGAACCTCCGGTTCCAACTTTGAGTAAGCGCAAGCGAGCTTATCAGGCATCACGGAGACTCCGTAAAAAGCGCGGAGAGACATTTTTGCCTTGCCGTGCAGGGATTGGGTGGGTAAGCGGCTTGACGCCGCGAGAAGCCCCTTTAAATCGCTCTGTGAGGACGCTCAGGCTCAAAGGAGCGAAGACCAGGTTCCCGAAACCGCCGCGATGGCAGCCAACCCTCCCGAGCTTCGCGCCCCGTTCACCAGCTCCGGCCTCAACACGCTTCTCAAGGAGGCCTCCGGAATCCGTCGCCTGGGGGATGGCGCGGCGGAGATAGCCGAGAAACTCGGGACGCTTCTGATGGCCAAGGCGGCCGCTCAGGCCGGAGAGAAGGCTCGAGCCGCCCGCCGGACCACGCTTTTCAAGGAAGACGTGGAAACGGGCTTCAACGACGTCCTCAAGGGTGTCTTCGCCGAGCCACCCAAACCCACTCCGGAAACCATGCTGGCTTCGCTCGAGGCCATGACCACCGAGGAGATCACCACCTTCACTCGTCTCCTGGCTAACTGGGTGGCGGCTTCCAAGGCCGCCAGAGAGGCCGCGGCTCGAGCGTGAGCGTAACCCGGGCCGATATCGTGCGTACCCTGGCTGAGCGGATGGGAGAGACCCAGCGCAGCACCGAGCGACGCGTGGTGGCCATGCTAGAGATTCTCACCGAGGCGCTCCTGGCCGAAGGCCGGGTGGAGCTCCGCGGCTTCGGCGCCTTCGAAGTCCGCGAGATCAAGGCTCATTCCACCGTCTTGCCGGCAACAGGCGAGAAGCACAAGGTCAAAAAGAGCCACACCGTGGACTTCAAGCCGGCCAAGAAGCTCAAAGCCGCGATGCGAGCCAAGCCCAAAGGAGCGACCAGGTGAGCGAAGAGTCTGAAAGCCAACCCCTTCGGGGAGACGTGATGGACGTCGCCGGAGTGGCCGAGTACCTCGGCTTCTCCCCGTCGACCATCTACGAGAAGGTCCAGACCAAGGACATCCCCCACGTCCGCATCGGGAACTCCCTGCGCTTCCCCAAGACCGTGATCGATCGCTGGCTGGCGGAGAACACGGTCCAGCCCATGCCCAACTTCTACACGCGCTTCGTGAAGATGGCCAGCGCCTTCTTCTTCCAGAAATGGCTGGAGAGCCGCGGCGTCGATCCCGCCCAGCTCGACGAGGAGCAGCTGGCCGACCTGGTGGCCACCGCCAGCCGAGACCTCCAGGCCCTCAATCAGGGAGAGCTCGACCTGTCGTGAACCTCGACCGCTTCGGGCTGCTTCGCGACACTAATCGCGGATTAGTCAACGCCCAGCAACTAGGCGCGCCGGCGTCGAAGAGAGCCGGCGGAGCGGTCGAGGCCTTGGAGACCCTCTTCGAGGCAGCGGTGGCCACCAGGTCAGAGCCCGCCGCCAAACTGGCTGCTTCCCGAGCCGCGGTGCTGGAGCGGTCCTTTGGCGCTCCAGCACGCGCTGCCAAGAAGAAGAAAACCGCCAAGAAGCCCAAGAAGAAGCCTTCCAAGGCTAAGGCCAGGGCTCCCTCCAAGCCCGCTAAGGGTAAGGCCAAAAGCAAGGCGAAGTCCAATAAAGCCAAGGCGTCTCTTTCTCTAGCTGAGCAGCGCGAGAAGCATCGGGAGAGATTCGAGCTGGTCGACTTCGACGAGGACATCACCCAGATGAGCCTGGACACCCTCCGCCGCCACTTCGGCTACATCTCGGGCTCCATCAACAAGGGAGTCTTTGTCAACAACGTCATCTGGCAAATCTACCGCCTGACCCAAGCCGGGAAGGCCCCCGAGTTCATCAAAAACGGCGGCAACGTCCGCTCGCTGTGGTACTACGTCAAGAAGGTCGTCCAAGACCATCCCCGAGTCTTCAACGTCGACAAAGACATGGACGGTCTCTTCTCCAAGCAGCTCGCCGAAATGGTGAGGGCTGGCCTGCTCTCTTACAAGGACCTCAACATCACCGACGATCGGGAGTCGTTCCGCCGCATCGCCCCGCTCTACGGCAACCCTCACATCATCCTGCTGGGCGAGAAGTTCAGCTTCCTCTCCAAGCTGATCGAGGTGGGGCTTCGGTACGGCATCACCATCCAATGCACCAAGGGAATGCCGTCGCTCGTCATGGCCGACACCATGCTCACAGAGATGGCCAATGCCGGATACGATATGAGCCAGGAATTCGTCATCCTCGTTTTCACCGACTTCGACCCCACCGGCTGGAACATCGGCAACACCTTCGCCCGCCACCTCAGGCAGCTGGGCATCAAGAATATCCGCCGCTTCAACCAGTACCCCGAGCCGCGCGACTGCCTCGACGTCGTTTGCCCGCACGACCTCCCTTCCGACTTCCTCGAGCGCGCCCGCAACACCCTGAAGGCCAAGCTCCAACGCGCGGCCCTCACCAGAAAGTGGGCGCTGGCCACCGGCGGCCTCTACAAACGAGGCGGCATCAACTACGCCGTCAGCGCCGAAGAGCACCTGGAATTCTTCGACGCCATGCTGGCCGAGAAGATCGCCCCCTTCCTCACCCAGAAGTCCGAGGTCTTCACCCGCCTCATCAACCTCGAATACCTCTCCGACATCATGGGCCAATACCTCCTCGAGCGCGTCCTGACCGTAAAAACTCCGGATTCCGCGAATACCTGAGAACCGGCCCTGGAAGCTCCAACTCGCCCTTCCAGCCGTCCTCGCCCCCCGCTCCACGGCCACTCCAAAACCCCCCGAGATCCCCAATCCCCCAACCGCCATATAAGACCTGTCCGTTTTTCAAAAGTGGGCACTAAGCCAAGCCTGAGGCTCGGTTTGGAGCAAAACCGCCCTCAGATTCACGACTTTTGATCGTGACCGTAAAGCCAGCCTGGAGCCGCGGCTGAGGTCAGGACCCAAAGTCAATAGCTAGAACTCGATTTTTCGCGATATATGGCCATGCCAGATCTGGGCAAAAAGCCCATCTTTGGTCTAAGCCGAGCCTCAGGCTTGGCTTGCAGACAGGTCCGGCTCCGGAGTCGTCGCGAACGTTCAGAGGATGAAAGACCCCCTTCCCCGCCTCGTAGAGTTTTGGCTGTCCCTCGTCCACGGTGCCCTGTGCCGCCAGGTCGCGGGCGGCTTGCTGGCCCAGCTTCCCGCCCGCACCGAGCTGATACCAGGCACGGGCCAGCGACTCGGCTTGGCCTTCGAAGCCACCGATCGCCAGCAACTCGAGCAAGAGGCCCAAAGGCTCTTTGGGCCTCTTGCCAGCTGGTAACGGTGTCCAACGACATTGCGGATCGCCTCTCCGTGCGTCGAGTGCTCTCGGAGCTCCAAAGCCATCTGGTCGACGAGAGAGCCTCCTTACCGGCGGACGCGGAGCTGCTGGCCTTCTTGCTGCGCCAAGGCGACTACCGGAGCCGACACATCCCGCTCCGCCGGGTGAGCTATCACATAGTTCCCCATCCCGACGGCTGGTAGCTCAATCGCCAGGGTGACGAAGACGGCGAAACGTTCCCGGGCAAGGACCAAGCTGTTCAAGCCGGGATGGAAAAAAAAGCTCGAGCCCATGCTGCCGGCCAACTGATCATCCACAACGCCGACGGCACCTTCGAGGAAGGTGCCGTCGGCGACGACCCGCGCGAGAACTGAGGTTTAAAGACGTTTTCGGCGTTCCACGATTCATGTGAAACCATATGATGGCATCATATGGCCCACTGGACGCTGTGAGGACGGCTTTTCATATGCCATCATATAGCAGAATTCAGAGCGAAACGTAGCTGTTTCGTCGTTTCTGGTCATATGAAGGCCTCACACAACGTCATACGAACCTCCAGACTTGATTCACCCCAGGAGGTCTCATGGCCAGGATAACTCTTTCCATCGCTGATGACGTCGCCGCGCAGCTGGATGCCTATGCCGCGGAAAGCCATCTAAATCGGAGCCAAGCCGCTGAGCTTGTCTTCCGCAAGTTCTTCGCCGGCGACGAGGCCTCCCCGTCGGGCACGGGGGACGATGCTCTAGCTCTCGCCCAGCAGCTCGCCGAGATCAAAGACTTCCTTACCCTTTTCCATGGCGCCCTGGTCGGCTTCACCGACCAATTGCCCGAGTTGCCTTGGGCCGAGAACCAGGTGGTCAGCTTCATCGGACGCCGCCCGCCGCGGAAGGCCAAGTCCCAGAAGTGACTGTGGCTGCTCAAAGGTCTTTCATTGTACGGAAATATTCCGTACAATGAAAGCATGCCTAAAGCCGTTGCCCAAACCTCTTCAAGAGGAAAGTCAAAAAAAGAGAGATTCGAGGCTCGAATTCCCGCGGAGCTGAAACAGCGTTTAGAGCAAGCCGCCGCGATTCGAGAAATGAGCGTATCCGCATTCGTCCTGCGCCAGATCGAAATAGCGACGGAAGAGGTTCTGGCTGAGCATCAGCATCGCAAATGGTCCAGGGCCGACCAGGAGAAGTTCTTTGAGGCTTTGATGAACCCGCCTGAGCCTAATGAGAAGCTCAAAGCCGCGGCCCGAAGATATTACGACCTGACCAACCTGAAGACATAGACTTTGAGTATCTTCGTCGAGCTGTTGACCAAAGACCACGACCGGACACAGTTCGACTGTGGGGTCTCGTCCTTGAACACCTATCTGCAAAGGCAAGCCAGTCAGGACCAGAGTAGGAAGGTGGCGTCCGTATTTGTCTCCTGTTTCGAATCGACGTCCCGGGTTCGGGGTTACTACACGCTATCGTCAGCAACCATAAGCATTGATGAGTTGTCCGAGCGCCAACAGAAAAAGTTGCCTCGTTATCCTCACGTGCCGGCTACTCTTGTCGGCCGGCTGGCCGTTGATAAGCAAACGAGAGGACAAGGCCTGGGCTCCATGCTTTTGCTGGATGCTTTGGCTCGAGCTCATCGGGCCAGTGAGGCGGTCGCGTCCTATGCCGTGACCGTTGACGTGCTGGAAGTCGAGCCAGACCCTCTGAGATTCTATGAGCAATACGGTTTCGCAAGGGTCCGATCGCATCCCCGGCAGCTCTACTTGCCCATGGCTACGATTGACCAGCTGCTTCGCGAAAGACCGGGAGCAAGCGAGGGCAACTAAACGAGAGGCCAAGGGCGGGACCCTGTTGGCCGGGCAAGAGCTGTCGCCTTAGCGCCTGCTGGAACCAGCAGGCGCTAAGACTCGGCGGGAGCTGGGTGCAAGCGAGAGCCCGGGAAGGGCCGGGAGCAGTCGAGAGACCTTAGCTCGCCGGCCTGCCGCAGGGCCATCAGTCTGGCCAAGGCGGAACGAAACGCGCCATCAACACGGCAGGCCTGACCCGCCGGCTTCGCCGGCGCGGTCCCTGCGGGACCGTCGCTAAGCCCCAGCCAAGCGCTGCTGGGTTGTACCCTTGAGCAAACGACGCCCCGTTCCTTTGGAACGGGGCCCGGTGATGGATTTTCTCGGCTTGCGTTGCCGCCAGGGTAGCAGGCCTGGGACCGGCGTCAAGGGTGGCCTTCGGCCATCGCTTCGCGACGGCTCTCTCAGACCGGCCGGCCCCAAAGATACCCGGGTGGGGAGAAACGGCCAAGGGCTGGGGCCGGCCGGGAGAGAGCCGCCCTTGACCCCGGCCCCAGTCCCGCTGAAATTCGGCAGCTAGGGCAAGCCGAAAAAATCCATCACCGGAGGAAACTGAAAATGTTCGCTCTCGAACGGAACCAGGTCAGAAGACTGCTAAACGGGATCAATCTCAGAAGCGCCTGGGGGCGCCGGGACTATCTTCTCATTTTGTTCCTTTACCATACCGGGCTGCGCATCGGGGAACTGTGCAACCTGGTCGTCGATCACGTCGCCCACGACGGGAAGCCACGAGATGAAGTCTATCTGCCGGCCGCCATCACCAAGACCCGAAGGGCCCGGGTCGTTCCCCTCAATGACGTTGCTCAAGAGTGCGTGGCCAAGCTGCTGGCTTTCAACACGGAACGGGGGTTCTCGACAGCCCCACTGGCTCCACTCTTCGTCTGGAAAAACCATAAGAAGCTGCCGCCACGGGAAGCCCAGCGCATGCTGCAAGAGTTGCGCGAGACGGTCGGTCTGTCGCCCAAGGCCACGCCTCACACCCTTCGTCACTCGTTTGCTTCTGAGCTTGTACGCCACGGCGCCACCCTGCCCACAGTGCAGTCCTTGCTCGGGCATCAGCGCATAACCTCAACCCAGATTTACACCCACACCACCGACCAGGAGCGGCGGGATGCCGTCCAAGCGTTGACCAGACGGCCTCGCGCAAACCCGTAGCCGAAAGAAAGAAGAAGAAAAGGCAGGCCCCGCCTTCGGCGGGGCGGCGGGCTGCGCCCGGCCTTGGCTGTAACGACAGGGCTCGAGCCTCGGGCCAAATCTAAGGAGAAAAGCCATGCGCAAAGCCACCACAGAGACGGCCAGGAAGATGCTCCAGCTCGTCAATCTGAGCACCGACCAGGGGAAGCTAACCTGGTTCATGATCTGTTTTCTACAACAGACGCGCGCCGGGTTCAGCGAGATCGCTGCCCTCGTTGTCGGCGACGTCTACCACCACGGCCGCGTGAGCAAGGTGGTGAAGTTGGGGGAAGGCCCTCGCGAGCGGACCCAGATCCTCGACGACAGGGCCCGCCAGGTCATAGACGGCCTGATCCTCCTACAGCTCAAGCAGGGCCACCAGGTCAGCCCGGAAGCTCCTCTCTTTCGGATGCCCAGCGGGGCCGCGTTCAAGGCCGAGGAGATGATCAGCATCTTCTGGCTCTACCAGGAAGCCGCCGAGAGTTCCCAGTGAATCGTTGCTGCTGCAACATCTCTCGAAGCGCACCTGGATTTTCCATTTCTCTGGAAAAGAATTACACCAAATTAGAAAACGATCTCATTCATCATGACGAGACGCCGCGCGCAACAGACAAAGCCGAGAATCCACGTTCAAGATTTGGGTGCCGTTGGCCAACTCTTTTAGGGGAAAAGGCCAGCGGCAATGGCCACACACAACCAGCGTCGGGGCCGATCGTCCTAGCAGCTCCGTGATATGCGGGTTGCCCCGAAACTCCGGCAAGTCACCGGCGGGGCTTTCGTGCAACACGAGGACAGGGGCTCTTGAGCGAGGACCTGGTCGAGGGTTTCCAGATAGGATTTCAAATCACGTCGAAGTAAGCGGCCAGCCTTTCCCACGATGCCACCGATACCGGCGATCCGCAACCCGTCGAGCTCGACGACCTGTCCATCCAGCAAGGACGTTCCCTCGACGGGCTCCTTCAGGCGGTCATGATTGCCTAGCACACCAGCCGTCCATCGGAACTCCTTCGCGAAAGCCCGCCAAACCTCACCGACCTCGCCACTGCTGCCCATCTTGTCGGACCCCTCGTTGGCATAGAAGTCGCCGGCTAGCAGAACCCCAAGGCGCTCGGGGTCCATTTCTCGGCGAAGCTGCTCGGCAACAGCTTCGCCTAGCAGGCGGTTGCCAGCGGCCAATTCACGAGATTGCAGATCGCCGGTGGCCACCAGAGCATGCAACCCAAGGGGCAAGGTGTCCACGAGCACCTCGTGGCGGTCAAGGTATCGCTCTCTTGTTATGCCACCAGGTCCCGCGGAACGATGGGCCAAGCCCGGGAAAGATTCTCCGACCTGCGTTATGCGCATGACGACGGCTCCATAAAGTTACGACGACGCTCCATCCACGAGGGCCTTGGTCAAAATGTCTTCAAGGTTGCGGAACTTCTTCGGATTGTTCTTGGCCAAGAGTTGAAGATGTTGGAGCTTCCAACGAACAGCGGGCAGTTGCTCTATATGAGGAACATCGAGAAGAGACCAGTTTGGCTCTCCGCGCGTAAAGGTCCTGAGAAATTCACGTTCCCGTTTGTCCAAAGAAGCGGGAAGCTCTTGAAACAGACGTTGGCGGGTTTCGAGCAGCTGATCAAGAGTGACGGGGCTGGCCGCCATCCCTGAGAACGTTTCCTCGAACGCCAGACCGATATCTTTGGGCACAGGGAAGAGAACCTCGTGAGTTGGGCGATTATGGCTAACCAGATAGACGACGAAAGCCCGTCTGATCTCTGGGGTGATCCCACCGTGCGCGAAGAGCTCCATGACGTCGAACAAGTCGCGCGGGTGCTGGCGGTCCATGGCGGCGACCAGTTTCCCACCGTAGATGTCTTCGGGCGAAAGCAATGGCAGCTCCAGATTGGACATGAGCGTCTCGCTTGCGACCGCGGTCAGCGACATTCTCCGTGGTGGATGCACAGAGCCACGAATTACCGTGTTCACCTCGATCTTCACGGCTTGCTCGCCACGGCTCACCAGCAGTTTTGTTTCGCCGGCGCCTTTGGTGGTCACCAGTTGGACACTGAGACCGCGCTCGTCCAAGCGCGCTTTGGCTTCCAGTAGTCTCTGTCGAATGGTTTCAAGGGCTTCGTTACGCGGGAGCTGATAGTCGGTGAGGACGAGATCAAGATCGACCGAAAGGCGTGGCAGGTCGCGCAGAAAGAGGTTGATGGCCGCCCCTCCTTTGAGGGCAAAGCTCTCGCTTTCGAAGACGGCGGGAGCGACCTCGACCAGCAGGCGCGCTATCGCAAGATACTCTGGCGTCATAGAATCAACAAGCCTTCCTTCGACTGACCGACCCAACGCCGCCCGCTACCCGTGGGGAGTTTCGTGGCGTCAAGCTTGTCGGCCCACGGAAGTCCCAACTCATTCCCTATCATCAAGCAAAGCCGGACGGTCTTGACCTGGCGGCACCGTGTAAGAAGCTCCTCTAGAACAGAGACGCGCAAATGTGGGGCGCCTTCCAAGATGTCTCGTGCTTCCTCGAGAGGTTGCCGAACGCCAACCTCACTAAGAAGCTCTAGTGTGGCGCGCTCGGGCTCCGAGACCAGCGGCGCGTCCTCACGGCGGTGATAGCGCGAGACTCGCAGTAGCGTTGGCGGAGATTCATCAAAGAGTCTAAGCCGATGATAACTGCTTCCGGCGAAGTTCTCCGTGAACCAGGCAGGCAAGGGTCCTGACGCCCACCCATAAAGGCGTAGCCTGGGCCGGTATGCAAGGTTGTGGCGGATACCGTGCCATTCAAGCGCCGACTTTCCGCCGACATGCAGACCCTCCATTCGGGCTTCCAAAAAACGTAGGCAGGCGTGTAGGTCGAGGGGGCCGGGCCGGCTGAAGATGCCTCGGGAAAGCCGATTTAACCAACCGGCCTGAACGTAATGTACAGCCAGGCTCGCGGAGATGCCGAGGCTCGCAAGCTCATCCGACGCGACAGGAGCACCGTAAGGCAGATCCTTATAGAGAGAGTTTAGTTTGTTTCTCATAGATTAAGCCCAGTTGTCACAAATAGAAATATTCTAAACAACTCTTTCTAAGAAACCGCTGTCCAACCCTGCCTGCTGACACTTGGGGTCTGAGTATCATTGGAACAGAAATGACACATAAGGCCTGGGGTAGGTAGGTAGGTCAGCTCACTTGCCTGGCGAGAGTCCGATAGACCGTCGGCCGCGAGACGGAGAACAGCTCGGCCAGGTCACTGATGGAGTATTCGCCGGTCTGGTGCATCCGAAGCAGCTCTTTTTGCTTGCGCTCCGACAGCTTCGGCTTCTTGCCCCGCAGCTTGCCCTTGGCTCGAGCCACCGCCATCCCCTCGCGCGTCCGGTGCCGAATGAGGTCCGCCTCGAACTCGGCGAACGTGGCCAGGATGTTGAAGAAGAGCTTACCCATCGGGTCGGTCGGGTCATGCACCCCGGCGCCGATCTGTAGCTTCACGCCGCGCTCGGCCAACTCGTCGCCAATCGCCCGCGCATCGGGCACCGAGCGCGCCAGCCGGTCGAGCTTCGAGACCACGAAAGTGTCGCCGCTCCTCACGGCCGCCAGCGCCTGCTCAAGCCCTGGCCGTTCCCGGTTCGTCCCGGTGAACCCATGGTCGGTGTAGATGCGTTTGGCGGTGACCCCCAGGGCGACCAAGGCCTTCCGCTGCGCCTCAAGATCCTGTTTGTCGGTCGAGCACCGAGCATATCCAATCTTCATCTCTCCAGGGTTCCATGTCACACATGAGGCCCCTTCACTGAGACAAAAATCGTACCATCTAAATGAGACAGCCTCGCTCACGTTCCACGTGGCTCAGCAGAAGGCCGTGAGAGTGTCCGCTGAACGACCCTCTTACGGACGCCGGGCTGTGTGCTTTGCTCCGGCCACTTAGCGTTACGACAAGTGACAACTCCAGGACCTTAATCCATGGGCGGCCCCTGAAGAGCCCGCTTCACCTCGGCATAGGACACGTTGGGGCGCAAAAGGTCCGCCGCCTTTTCTACGGTGATGAAGCCACAGCCGAGGGCCTGGTAAACCAGGCGCTCAAAGCGGGGCATCTCCAGCTTGCTAGCTGCCGCAATCTCTAGAGGCTCGGGCTCGATGCTCCTCCAGGTCCGCCCGAAGGACTGGAGGATGTTGTCGCGTTGCCAAAGCTCGATAATCCCCACTTGCTCGAGCCTCATGGTGAGCATGGCGGCGCTAACCCGGAAAAACTTCTTGGCGATCATGATCTCGCGGTAGATCGGTGTATGCGGATGAGCTCCCATGTGACGGCGCAGTGTCTCCGCTGGAACGAGGAAGGCACCGGCAAACTTGTTGCACATGCTCTCGGCCATCTTGCCGTTCAGTCCCTCGAAGTTGAGCAACCGATGAGCCAACTCGTGAGCGATCGTGAAACGGCGGCGCTCTAATGGGTGATCGTGATTGGCGACGATGGCGAACACCGAAGGCCGGTCTGCTCGGTGCACCTCGCAGGTCATCCCGGAGATGCTCACGGAGGCCTTGGGCACTAAAACCTTCAGGCCATGGTCCTCCAGAACCGTCGTCAGATTGTGGATGGGCTCGAGCCCCAGCTTCCAATGCTCCCGTAACGCCAGGGCCATTTCCTCGGCATAATCCTGAGTGTCGTTGGGCGAAGAGGCTTTCAGTGGCGGTGGGCTCCATTGCTCGTCGATCTCCAGGATGTCCTCCAC
>WBZM01003834.1_pt1 | contig 11424 bp, 3 predicted proteins | sample 5204271 | NCBI WGS metagenome assembly WBZM01 (sample SAMN12344346, study PRJNA552823) | activated sludge metagenome | biome: Activated sludge suspended growth; feature: Nitrification reactor; material: Wastewater; isolation source: activated sludge from nitrification reactor of wastewater treatment...
CTCGCCGGTGACGATCACGCCGAACGCATCGAGCGCCCGCAGCGGCGGATCGGTACCGGGCACCGTGTCGGTGAAGTCGAGCCGCACGTTCGTGACGCTGAACGGCAGCAGATCGTCGAGCCCGGACCCGTCGAAGAACCCGTCGGCTCGGTCGACCTCGGCCGACACCGCGCCGATCCGTCCGTCCTGCAACACCTGCAGACCGCGCACGGTGACGAGCGTGGTGGGCATCGCCCGGAAGGTCGCGGCGATCTCCGTGATCGACAGCGCCGGCTGGTCGGCGAACCGGCTGCCGAGGCGTACGTCGACGTCTGCCGCGGTGAACGACACCGCCCCACCGCGGATCGACGCGGCGGCCGTGCCAGCGCTGAGCGACACACCGCCGGGCAGCACCGAGCCGGTCACGTCGGTGAGCGTGAGCAGACCGCGCGGCGTGAAGGGCGCGCCGCCCGGGAGGATCTCCGGGTCGTCCTCGCCGACGATGGGAAAGACGACGGCGGTGTCGGCGGTGAGCGTCACGCTGCCGGTGGGATTCGTGCCGTCGTGGCCGAGGCTCACGACCGCCTCGGTGCCCGTGGCGTACAGCAACCGCTTCACGTAGAGGTCGCCGAGCGGCACCGTGCCGGTCATCGACCATGTGTCACGCGTGCGCTCCCAGTGCACCGCGACCTCGACCGGGTCGTCGGTCGCCTCGTTGATCACGAGGTCGATGTCGGCCTCGGCCGAGAACACGCCGGTGGCGTCGACGACGGCGGTGAAGTCGGCGTGGTCGAGCACGAAGCCGTTGATCGCCGCGTCGTCGAGCGAACCCGTCAACGTCCAGACACCGTTGGCGAACACACCCTGGACCAGCACCGAGTCGGGCCGGTCGACCACGCCGGTCTCGAGGCCCTTCACCCGCAGCGCCATCGACAGCCGCTGCTCGGTCAGCTCGACCAACGGGTCGGCGCCCGTCGGGGTCTGCAACCGCCAGTCGGCGTGCCACGCGAACGAGTCGTCGTCGCGAACGAACTCGAGGTCGGCCGACGCGGTCCCCTGCACCTCGGGGCGCAGGAGCTCGCTCGGCGGCGTGGCGAGCTGCGCGTCGCGGAGCTTCGCGTTCCCCTCCGGGCCGAGGCGGAGGTGCGCGTCGATGCGGGCATCGCCGCTGACGTCGACACCCTGCACGCCGAGGACCGTGCCGCTGCCGGCGAGGTGGATCTCGCCGTGCAGGTGGGCGTCGAGGCCGGTGGTGGCCTTCACGTAGAAGCTCTGCGTGTCGAGGCCGAACACCATCTGGACCGTCATGTCGAGCTGCAGGCCGTCGTCGGCATCGAGCGCGAGCAACGTCGCGAGGTCGCCCAGCAGTTCGTCCTCGTCGCCCGACTGGTCGAGCGTGCCGCCGTTCGCCCGGTCGAGCAGTTCACCGAGCGTCAGGTCGCAGCGCACCTCGATGATGCCGTCGTCCGGCGCGTCCGGCGCGCCGCCGATGCCGCGCACGACGTGCACGATGTCGCACGCGCCTTCGTCGGGCTCGTGCGGCGTGCCGTCGTCGTCGGGATCGGTGAGCCGCTGCACCACCTGATCCCACGTGGTGTCCGCGCTCGACGGCACGGGCACCGCGCGAGTGGCGCTCGCGACGGCCGGGCCGACCTCGGCGAGCGTTGCGAGCCGGTCCTCGCCGACGGGCAGGTCGACCGGGTCGGCACCGTCCCAGGCGCCGGGCGTGAAGTCGAACAGACCGGCCCAGCTGCCGAGCAGATCCGGCATGTCCGACATGCCCGCCCGGAACGCCTCGACCTGCTCGGCTTCCCGCTGCTCGTCGACCTCGTCGTCGTTGTCGGTGACGACGATCTCCACGACCTGATCGGTCGGTGAGAACGTGCGCGGGGTTCCGTCGACGGTGACCGCGACCACGCGCACCTCGAGGGTCTCGATCTGCTCGGCGATCGCGTCGTCGACGAGCAGGATCGGGACGCGGACGTCCTGCGTCGGGCTCTTCGGGACGAGGAAGGTGATCCGGCGGTTCGGCGGGAGCACGGCACCGTCGACCTGGATGTCGAGCTCCGGGTCGCCCGCGGCGAGCAGATCGCTCGTCGGGCCGGAGAACTCGACGGTGACCGCGACCGGGCCGTCGAGCACGTTCACGCCTGCGGTGGTGTGCAATTGCACGGTCGCACCCTCGGTGGCCGACGACGGCTCGACCGCCACCTGCACGGCGACGGGGCCATCGTCGTCGCGGATCGTCAGCTGCGCAGCGTCGGCGACGGCGTCGAACGACCGCGGTGCACCGTCGACCGTCACGGCCACGACGCGCACCTCGAGCAGCTCGTCGGACTCCACGTCGGTGTCCTCGACCGCGATCACCGGGACGTCGGCGGCGCCTGCGGCCGGCAGCACGATCGTGCGCCGGAACGGCGGTCCCGTCAGCGCTGCCCCGTCGACCTGCACGTCGCGAGCGACGTCCGCGGCGACGAGCCCGCGGTCGTCGAGACCCACGAACTCGACCGTCACCGCGATCGTGCCGTCGACCGTGTCGTCGCCCAGCACGCGCAGCGAGGTGGTGGCACCCTCGGGCTCGTCGGCGGACCCGCCGGCTCCGAACGCGACGGCGACGCTGATCGGTGCCGCCGTGTCGTCGTCGCGGATCATCAGCCGCGCCGGGCCCGCCAGGTCGTCGATGGCGCGCGGGACGCCGTCGACGGTGACGCCGATGATCCGCACCTCGACGATCTCGTCACCCTCCACGAACGCGTCGTCGATGAGCGTCACGGGCAGTTCGACCGACTCGGCGGGCGCAGCCGGCAGGTCGACGGTCACGACGAACGGTGGCCCGGCCACCGTCGAGCCGTCGACGAGCAGGTCCGCAACGGGGTCGGCGGCGGCGAGTGGCGCCTCGGCGACACCGACCACTTCGAGGGTGACGCTGACCTCGCGGCCGGCCGAGGTGTCGGCCAGCACACGCAGCGGCACGGTCGACCCCTCCGCGGCCTCACCGACCAAGATGTGCCCTTGCGCGAACTGGACGACCGCGGTCACGGGCCCGTCGTCGTCGAGCACGATGCCGCTCCGCTCGCGCACCACGTAGGTGACGTCGGCGGCCGGGATCGGGTCGCCGAGGCGGACGACGAACGGCTCCGAACCCTCGATGTCCTCGTCGTCGTACACGAAGATGTTCGCCCGGTAGGTGCCCGGACCGTTGACGAGGAAGCCTGCGCCCGACGCGAAGTCGGGCACGTCGCCGTTGGTGATGGCCGTCACCGGGACGTACAGCTCGCCACCCGGCACGGTGCCGGTGACGACGAGCTCGACGGGCATGTCGCCCTGTCCCTCGCGCACCTCCGACGGCAGCGGCGAGAGCGTCATGGTGAGCGGCTCGACCACCGGGTCGGCCTCGATGACCACGGGGATGCGCAGCGGTTGCGCCATGCCCTCGAGCCGCACCTCGACGACGAAGGTCTCCTCGCCCTCGATCGCCTCGTCGGTGAACACCGGCACCGGCAGGTCGACGACCAACTGGTTCGGGTCGACCACGACCAGGTCGCGCGTCTCGGGCGACACGTCGGCGGCGAGCGTGGCGCGCTGGTCGACGGGCAGGTCGGTCGCCGTTTCGACGCTCCACGACAGCATCACGCCTCGGGGCGTCGGCGTCGGGAACCGCAGCTCGACGTGGGCGGTGGTGCCCTCTGCGACGGGTTCGGTCGGACCGACGAGGGTGATGCCGTCGCCGAGCTGGTCGTCCTCGAGCACCGTGAGGTCGACCGGGACGGTGCCGATCGTCAGGCGCAGGGTCTCGTCGCCCTCGGGGATCGCGTCGTCGAAGGTGAGGAGTTGGATCGGTGCGCCGACCGTGAACGCCCCGGCCAGCTGGAGCCCACCGACGTCGGAGATGTCACCGGTCTGCTCGATCACCGTGTACGGCACGAGCACCGGTACCTCGGTGGCGCCGGAGGTCTGCATCGTCAGCGTGATCGGATCACCCTCGAGCACGATCGTGGTGCCCGTCACCGTCAGCACGGTGGGCGGCAGCTCGTCGTCGTCGACGGTCACCGCGAGGCTGCCGATCACGCCGTCGCCGAAGGTGACCTCGCCGGTCTCGTCGGTCTCGTACACGCCGTCCGGGGACGGGAGGAGCGACACGACGTGCGTGCTCGTGCCCGTCGGCGCCTCGAACGACGCGGGGGCCACCGCGAGGTCGTCGACCTCCAACGGCTGCGCGCCGGTGCCGGTGAGTGCCGGCGTGATCGTCGCGGGTGCTGCGGTCGTGTTGTCGACCGTGATCGTCACCTGGACCGGATCGCTGTCCTCGGCGATGTCGACGCTGTCGGGGGTGACCCGTACCTCGCCCGCACCGGGAGGCGGACACACGGTCGGGTTCGCGGCGCCGGTCTCGGCGACCAACTCGACGGCCTCGTACGGATCGGCGCCGCCACCCGGGACGACCGGGTGCCGGTCGAGTCGCCAACGGCCGCCGATGAACGGCGCTCTGTTCGCCACGACGCGGGCGTCGTTCGTGACGGTGCCACCACGCACCTCGGCCACGAGGATCGACTGGCCGTCCGTCCACCCGTCGCTGCCGAAGACGTTGATGCAGCCCCCGAGGCGGAGCGTCTGCCCGGGATGGACCGCACCGAAGACGGCGTGCAGCGGGACGACATCGGTGTCGTACTCGAAGACGCCGTCGAGCTCGAGGGTGGCGGTGCCGAACAACGCCACGTCGGCGCCGCCCCGCACCGAGGCCGAACCGGTCTCGGGCACCTGGACGACCACCTGATCGGTGAGCGTGAGCAGGCCGTCCGGATCTCCCGGCAGGTTGGCCGCGACGGCGGCGGGAGCTGCGACCGTCGGCGCAGCCGCGGCAGCGCGCAGTGCACGCACGCTCGACACACCAGCGCGCGGCACGGTCGCCGTGACCAGACCGGCGGCCGAGGCAACGGAGGCGCCCGACGACGCCGACGACCCGGCGGGCGCGCCCAGGGCGGCGACGAGCGCCGTCGCCGCGTCGCCCCGACGGAACGCGGCACCGCCGTTGGTGGGGATCGGCTCGACCACGAGGCTGTCGGTGCGGAGCGTGCCGCTGCCGCCGATCACGACGGCGCCGACGATGTCGAGGGTCGCCGGCGTGACGAGCGCGCCGTCGTCGAGCCGGATCGAGCCCGGGCCGTGCGCGGTCACGTGCCGGAGGGTGCTCTGGAGCCGGCCGCCGAGCACCAACGTCCCGTACGTGGTGACGTACTGCACGTCGACCGCGGCGAGGTTCGCCTGCGCCCCTTCCAGCAGGTTCAGGAACTCGATCTGGACCGGCGCGTCGTTCGCGCTGAAGACGCTCGCACCGCGCACGGTCACGGAGGTGGATGTGAGCGCACCGGCGCCCTGGTAGCTCGCGCCGTCGAAGAGGATGGAACGATCGACGGTCCCGAGCGGACCGGTCGAGGCGATCGAACCGTTGTTGAACACCTCGCCCTCGAACCGCAGCCCGGGACCGCTGATCTCGCCGCCGGGGTCGACCGTGAGGCGTCCGTGGAACGTGCCCATGGAGCCGAGGGTCCCGGCCCGTCCGGTGCCGGGCAGCGTCGCGTCCCCGAAGGAGTACATGCCACCGTCGACGTACACCCCGTCGATCGAGGCGGTGCCGAGCACGGCGAGCTCGCCGAACACGACGACGAACTCCGCGTTCGCGTCGGTGACGAGGCCGGCGACCGAGACGCTCGAGTCGATCCGGATCCGCACCCTGGCGACCGCCGTGCCGCCGTGGTCGACGCCGAAGCAGACGACGTCGGTGGCACCCGGCACCGTGCCGGTGCTCCAGTTGCCCGGTGTCACCCAGGTGGCGTTCCCGGTGACCGGACCGACCCACACGTGGGTGCAGCGGGGATCGGCCTCGACGGCGGCGACCGGCGATGCGAGCGGGACGGGGAGCGGGAGCCCGGTGGCCACCAGCAGCACCGCGAGTGCAACGGTCACGACCCGCCTCGCGGCGCGCCGACGACGTCCGACGAGTTCTCCGCGGCTGCCCATCCGGTGAGGATTCACGACGTGCCGGGTGTGCGCATCCGTGTGCACACGTAAACGCCGCGGTGCCTCGGAGACGAGCCGACCGACGCCCCCGGCTCGCATCGACCGTCCGCGCGAACGTGCGCGCCGATCGCGCGAGGAGTCTCGACCTCGAGTGGAGATCGACCCGCTCGACCCCGCTCGACCCCGCGACGTCAGCGGAAGTCGCGGCTGGGGTTGGCGGCGGGGACGGGCAGCGGCACCATCTGCTCGGCCACCACGTTCACCACACCCTCGCTGCGTTCGAGCCGGCCGCGGATCATCAGCGCCGACGCCCTCGCCACCGACCGGTGACGGGCCCAGCACCCCTTCGACACCACCACGTTGATCAACCCGGTCTCGTCCTCGACGTTCATGAACGTGGTGCCCTGCGCCGTCATCGGCCGCTGGCGGTGCGTGACCACCCCGGCGACGGTGACCCGTGTGCGCGGCTCGGCGGTCTGCAGCTGCTCGCTCGTCAGCACCCCGCGGGCATGCAGCTGTTCGCGTAGGAACACCGTCGGGTGCCCGTTCGGCGCCACACCCGTGGCCCACAGGTCGGCCACCGCCGTCTCGACCACGTCCATGCCCGGCAACGTCGGCGCCTCCACCCCGGTCACCACGCCGGCGAGACGGTCGGGGCGCGACTGCACCGCCGCGCCCACCTGCCACAGGCCCGTGCGACGGTCGAGCCCGAGGCATTGTTCGAACGCGCCGGCCGTGGCCATCGCCTCGAGCTGCGTCTGGCCGAGCGCGGGCACACGCCGCACCAGATCCTCGATCGACGTGTACGGGCGACCGGCCTCGATCGCCTGCGCGAGCTCGGTACCGATCCCCCGGATCGACCCGATGCCGAGCCGCACCGCCACGTCACCCACCGATCCGTCACACGGTTCGAGCGTCGCCGCCGCGAGCGACGCGTTCAGGTCGGGCGTGTGCACGACCACGCCGTGGCGGCGCGCGTCCTGCACCAGCGAGTGCGGGCTCCAGAACCCCATCGGCTGCGCGTTGAGCAAGGCCGCGCAGAACGCCGCCGGCTCGTGGTACTTGATCCACGACGACGCGTACACGAGGTACGAGAACGAGACGCTGTGGCTCTCCGGGAAGCCGTAGTTCGCGAACGCCGCCATCTTCACGAAGATCTCGTCGGCCACCTCGCCGGTGATCCCGCGCTCGGCCATCCCGTCGTACAGCCGCTGCTTCAACCGCTCCATGCGCGCCCGGCTGCGCTTCGATCCCATCGCCTGGCGCAACTGGTCGGCCTCGCTCGGGGTGAAGCCGGCGACGTCGATCGCCATCTGCATCAGCTGCTCCTGGAACAGCGGCACCCCGAGCGTCTTGCCGAGGCTGTTCTCGAGCAGCGGGTGCAGGTAGGTGATCGGCTCCTGGCCGTTGCGACGGCGGATGTACGGGTGCACCGACCCGCCCTGGATGGGGCCGGGCCGGATGAGCGCCACCTCGACGACGAGGTCGTAGAAGCGGCGCGGCTTGAGCCGCGGCAGCGTGGCCATCTGCGCGCGGCTCTCGATCTGGAACACGCCGACGGTGTCGGCGCGGCAGAGCATCGCGTAGACGTCGTCCTCCTGCGGGATGGTGGCGAGGTCGACCTCGTAGCCGCGGTGCTCGCGGATCAGGTCGACCGCGTAATGCAGTGCGCTGAGCATCCCGAGGCCGAGCAGGTCGAACTTCACCAACCCCACCGCGGCACAGTCGTCCTTGTCCCACTGCAGCACGCTGCGCCGCTCCATGCGCGCCCACTCGACCGGGCACACCTCGATCACCGGGCGATCGCAGATCACCATGCCGCCCGAGTGGATGCCGAGATGTCGAGGCGCGTCCTCGATCTCGGCGGCGAGCGCCATCACGGTCTGCGGGATCGTCAGTCCGGGTTCCTTCGCCGTGGTGGCCACCGTGCCCCACGCGTCCATCTGCTTGCTCCACGCGTCCTGCTGGCCCGGCGCGAAGCCGAGCGCCTTGGCCATGTCGCGCACCGACGAGCGGGCGCGGTAGGTGACGACGTTCGCGACCTGCGCGGTGTGATGCCGGCCGTAGCGCTCGTACACGTACTGGATGACCTCTTCGCGACGGTCGCTCTCGATGTCGAGATCGATGTCGGGCGGACCGTCGCGCTCGGGTGACAAGAAGCGCTCGAACAGCAGACCGAGCGACACCGCATCGGCCTTGGTGACGCCGAGCGCGTAGCAGACGGCACTGTTGGCCGCGCTCCCCCGGCCCTGGCAGAAGATGTTCGCCCGGTTGCAGAACTCGACGATGTCCCAGACCACGAGGAAGTAGCCGGCGAAACCGAGGCCCTCGATCACGTCGAGCTCGTGGTCGATCGTGCGCCACGCACGAGCTCGCAACGACAGGTCCTCGTGCGGTGCCGGCCGGTCGCCGTAGCGACGGCGCGCTCCCTCGAGTACCAACGCGCGCAGGTACTGCATCTCGGTGAGCGGACGACCGTCGGGCCCGTCGGGGCACGGGAACGGCGGCAGCTTCGGCGCGACGAGCGACAGGTCGAACGCGGCGGCACGACCGATCTCGGCGGCGAGCTCGACCACACCCGGGTAGCGCAGGAACCGGCGGGCCTGCTCGGCGCCGCTGCGCAGGTGTGCGGTGGCCGCGGCGGGCAGCCACGGGTCGAGGTCGTCGAGGCTGCGTCGGGCTCGCACCGCGGCGACCGCCATCGCCAGCTGCCGCTGTGACGGCGCTGCGTAGTGCACGTTGTTGGTGGCGATGCAGGGCAGGTCGAGCCGTGCCGCCAACTCGGCGAGCGCGTCGTTGCGCGCCGAGTCGAGCGGGTCGCCGTGGTCCCACAGCTCGACCACCACTCGGTCGCGCCCGAACAGCTCGACCAACCGCTGCAGCTCGCGCCGTGCCGCCGCCGGCCCGTCGGCCAGCAGCGCAGCCGGCACCGTGCCCTTGCGGCACCCGGTGAGCACCCACCATCGACCGGCCGCGGCGTCGGCCAGATCGCCCAGCGCGAACTGCGGCGAACCCTTCTCGCCGGCGAGGTGGCCGCCGCTGAGCGCACGGGCGAGGCGCGCATAGCCGTCGGGACCGTCGGCGAGCACGAGCAGGTGGTGGCCGTGGGGATCGGGCTCGTGGCGCTGGTCGTCGGTGGCCACCCTCACCTGCTCGCGGGTGTCGGCCTCGCCGCGCACGTGGCGGGTGTCGCTCATCGAGTCGGCGGTGATCGTGATCTCGGCGCCGAACACGGTGGGCAGCCCGACGGCGCGTGCGGCCTCGGCGAAGCGCACCACCCCGTACAGGCCGTCGTGATCGGTGAGCGCGAGCGCCTCGAGGCCGAGGCGGGCGGCCTCCTCGGCGAGCTGCTCGGGGTGCGAGGCACCGTCGAGGAACGAGAAGTTCGAGTGGCAGTGCAACTCGGCGTAGGGCACGGCGGGCGTGTCGGGCCGCATCAGCGGCCGGGTGCTCTCGGGGTCGGCCGGCTGGAAGGGCTGGCGCTTGCGGCTCCACGCCGGGCCGTCGCCACCGGCGTTCCACGATGGCGACCCGGGCGCTCGACCGTCCTTCTGACGGCCGGGGGTGGGGCGGCCGGAGAGGAGGGCTTCGACCTCGGTCCACGGCATGTCCGGGTTGTTGAAGCCCATCTCGCCACCGTATCGAACAGGTGTTCGATCGAACAAGAGGCGGGTGTCACGGATTCTCGCGAGACTCGCGACGGAGATCGCGCTCGCCGGACGACGAGGAGGCTGCATGCGCGAGGTGCCCGGATGATCCCCGCTCGAACCGTGATGGAGCTCTACGAGCGCGCCGTCGGCGACGTGTACGGCTACCTGGTGCGACGCTGCCCCAGCCCGGCCGTCGCCGAGGACCTGACGGCCGAGACGTTCCTGGCCGCGGCTCGCGCCGCACACCAGGGCACCGAGCTGTCGGTGCCGTGGCTGATCGGGACCGCCCGCCACAAGCTGGTCGACCACTGGCGCCGCGAGGGCCGACAGCGGGCCGCGCTCGAGGAGCTGTACGAGACCGGCCCCGACCCGGTCGACCCCGGCGACCCGGTCGAGGTGCTGCACGTGCACGACCTGTTGTCGCGGCTGACACCCACCCATTGCGCGGCGCTCACGTTGCGCTACCTCGACGGCCTGCCCGTCGAACAGGTGGCCACACACCTCGAGCGGTCCGTCCACGCGACCGAGTCCCTGCTGATGCGAGCGAAGGCCGCCTACCGGTCGCTCGCGACCGCCGGCTCCGAAGGAGGGGCCCGATGACGACCATCGATCCGCCCACCGATCCGTTCGACGCCCTGCGCGCCGACGACACGCCGATCGCCCCGCCCGCGCACGTCGCCACGCGACTGCGCGACCTGCTCACCCACGAACTGGAGCACCTCGCGAACGACACCTCGACCACGCGCGTCGCCCTACCCGCCGACCTCTCGGTCGTGAACACCGTGACGCCGTACCTCAGCGTCGCCGATGCCGCTGCCGCGATCGCGTTCTATGTCGAGGCGTTCGGCGCGGTCGAGCACCACCGACTGGTGGAAGCCGACGGTCGCATCGGCCACGCCGAGATCGTCATCGGCAACTCGCGTCTCGCGCTCGCCGACGAGTACCCCGAGTACGACGTCCTCGCGCCCACCACCCGCGGCGGCACCTCGACGGCGTTCACGATCTCGGTGCCCGACGCGGAGCTCCTCGCGTCGATGTTCTCCCGTGCACTCGAATTGGGCGCGACCGAGATGCGGCCGATCGCCGATCAGTTCTACGGCCACCGCACCGGGCAGCTCGTCGACCCGTTCGGCCACAAGTGGACGATCGGCACGCCGATCCCCGGCTTCGACGACGAGCAGTACCGGCAGCAGAGCGCCGAGATCGGCCTCGAGCTCCAGCAGCCGGCGCCCGCCGAACACGACGACGACAGCCATCAGGTGAAAGAGCACGTCCGCGGCGACCTCTACTACTTCACGCTGCAGGTGCCCGATCTGGCCCGCGCCCAGCGGTTCTACGGCACGGTGCTCGGCTGGCAGTTCCGCTCACCGGACAACGGGCACGCCACCAACATCTCGGCGCCGCCCGGCGGCGTCCGCGAGGTCGAGGCGCCCGGCGGCGCCGACCTGTGGTTCGTGGTCGACGACATCCACGCGGCCGTCGAGGCGGTGCGCGCCGCGGGTGGCTCGGCCGACGAGCCGGTGTTCTACCCGTCCGGCTGGAGCGCCGACTGTGTCGACGACCAGGGCGTGCGGTTCTCGCTCAGCGTGCCCACCTACACGCGCTGACCCGCCGGCATTCGACCAGCGCGCGACGCGGCCCGGACGCGGACGAGGCCGCGTCCACCACGGGGGGCATGGCGGACGCGACCTCGGGGCGCTGTCGGTTCACGACTCGGCGAGGAGTTGGTACAACTTGCGGCGGGCGTCGTAGACGATCTCCGCGGCCTTCTCGACCA
>WBZM01003835.1_pt1 | contig 11422 bp, 11 predicted proteins | sample 5204271 | NCBI WGS metagenome assembly WBZM01 (sample SAMN12344346, study PRJNA552823) | activated sludge metagenome | biome: Activated sludge suspended growth; feature: Nitrification reactor; material: Wastewater; isolation source: activated sludge from nitrification reactor of wastewater...
TGGTGTAAAAAATAGCGGTATTATTTGCATTTTTTTTGTTTTGGTGTTTTGGTTAGTTTTATATTTGACAATAATGTAGCATTTTTGTCAAAAAATAACAGAGGTGTACAATAAACTGGAAAAAAAACCCTTACCCAAGCAAATCATGTTATATATGACAGTATTTGGTTGATACGAGAGTTTTTTATCGAGTTTATTGTATGTATTTTAGCCGTCATTTACTTGACAAATTGTCAATAGCTAAAAAAGCCTTATATATACCAGAGGGGCAAGCACCACCAGACCACCACACGCACGCCATAAGCACGCTATAACAGATGGGGGGGTATCACTCTTAAAAACAGAGGTAGTATATATTACTTCACTCCACAAATCCCAAATCGATTTTTGCATATCTTGACTTTTATCCTTTTATATGGCTTAAAACCCCCTTGACAAAAATTATTCAAAAACACTCCACCACTGTTAAGGCACTGTTGTTAAAATTAACTGCCCACACACCTCTGTTATTTGCCACTTTGTTGTACTGGATACAACGAATTCGCCGAAAAATGCCCCACACAGCGACCTCTGTTAGAGGTTAGCAGAACACACAAAAAAGTGCCTAAACGCTGTATGGTGTTTTTTGATGGTATAATATGTTTTTGGGCACACTACCCAAATCGGTCCGAAAATATGTTTTTTTGTCACACCAGGTTTGAACGGTGTTACCACGTCCGTTTATTACTTGTTAAGCCCGACTGCCCCACTGAAACACAACGAATATGGTATACTAAACTCACAAGAATAAGCACATAGAGGGCAACGCATGGCACTGATAACAAGCACAATAACGTACTACAGGAGCACATACTACACGATAGAGGTGGAGGTGACACCGCCTGACCCGCTGACGGCGGCGACGGCACTGTTCACGGTAAAGGCGGATAAGTTTGACGACGACAGTTCGGACACGACAGCACTGGTTAAGAAGACGGTCAGCCTGAGTGGTAACAAGGGCACTATCGCGATAGAGGAGGGCGACATAGCAGACACTGTTGACCCTGGGACATACTACTACAGCGTCCACACCGTGCTGAGTGACGGGAACGTGTACCCGTTCGCGAGTGGGAAGTTCGTGCTGAAGGCGACAACAACTAACAGGGAGAGCTAGAGGTGTCTGATATTGTCACTGGCACAGAGCTGGACGGGTCACTAGGTGCGACCGACCGCGCCAGTGGCGACATCTCGTCTGGTCTAGTGGTCAGTGGTTCGCTCGTAGCAGCACCCGAAGTAAACGGTGTTGTCACTACTGGGGTGTCACTGAGCGGTACTATGGTGGTGTCTGGTGGCAATGCTGGGGCTGTGGTTGTCACAGGTAGTAGTATTGACGGGCAGATGACGGGTGGTCCGAAGGGTGACGCTGGGTACACGCCTGTTAAAGGTGTTGACTACTTTGATGGCACTGATGGCACTGATGGCACTGATGGCAAAGAAGTCGAGCTGCAGAATAACGGCACATACATACAGTGGCGTTACGTAGGCGGCTCGTGGTCTGACTTGGTGGCACTGTCCAGTCTAAAGGGTGCTGACGGCACTAACGGCGTGGACGGGCAGGAAGTCAGCCTACAGGTGTCTGGTGGCTACATACAGTGGCGACTTGGTACAGGTGTGTGGACCGACCTCATCGCACTATCGGCACTAAAAGGTGACACTGGTGCGACTGGTGCGACTGGTGCAGGTGTTGTGGTTGGTGGCACAACAGGGCAGATACTGACTAAGAACTCATCGACCGACTACGACACTAGCTGGCAGAACCCCCCGCAAACAGTCACTAATGACCAGCTCAAGAACGAGGACAGAACTGACACGTACACGTACGTTGGCTATGAAAACTCAATAGATAATAGTTGGTATATCTACCGAAGAACAAGGGCTACTAACTTACGAGAATACGCTACAGGGTTAACAGATTACGCAACTAACTGGGCAGGGCGAGGAGGGCTATCTTATGCATAAACCGATTAACAGACGATACTACGATATAGATGACAACACTAAGCAATCTGGTATGTCGTGGGATATGTCTGACGGACACGAGATAGTCGTGCCTGACATCTTAACCTATGGTGAAACAACAGACGGCAAGGCAGAGCTAACAGCCATTGCTCAAGAAGTCTGTGATAACTACGAGGAGGCTTCATAATGGCAGTAATCGTATCGAACGGACCGACAAACCTATCAGCAACAGGTGGTTTCTACCGAGCTGAGAGCTATAACCTATCTGCAAACAGCTCTAGTAACTTGATATTAACGTCTAAACGACAAATACCAGTAACCTTTGCCAATGCAGGCAACTGTCAGGGCATAATCCTTTATTTGTCGGCAGTTGGCCACTGCACAAAAGACGTGATAGTAAAATTTCAAGAGAATACAGGCACGTGGGTAGATAGAGATACCATAACCGTATCAGCTTCGACTATAACTAACGGCGTATCAAACAATACGATCGTCACGTGGGTTGTGCCGATAATGCTAACTACACCATACGCAATAACCACAGCTTCTAACAAATGGCGATTTGAGGTATCTCAAGGGGCGTCAGGAACTATGAACTGGGTGCTCAGAACATCTAATAGTACCGACCCGTCGTATATCACGTGGTGCGATAATGTAGTCAGCTATACCAATGGTGATGTGCTAATAGCTAAAGATAAGGTGACAATCGACCAAACCTGTCGCTTTAATGGAGTGCTATCTACAGGGGACACAACAGGCTCGGTCTGTGGCGTAGCCTGCTCTAGTACTTCTGGGGATTACACATCTAATGCAATGATTGAGTGGCAGAATACACCAGCGTCAAGCTATACGATGACGTTAAACGGCTTTTTCTACCTAGCAGCACACGCAGGCTTCCACGTTGGCACAGAGCTAAACCGTATACCGATAGCTAAACAGGCAATAATAGAGGTAATCCCAGCTACATCAGGCACGAATACTAACACAGGCTTATTCAGCGTTGGCAATGTCAACCACTCAAACCTTAATGGGCGTATGAATATACAGATGTATGGCGAAAAAGCGACAAACAGGACGGCAATCCTAGCGTCTGACGCAGCAGCAAATCAAAAGGATATTGTGACCACCACATCAACAGGCTGGTCAGTTGGTGACAAGATATACATCGGCAAGATGTGGACAAATACCAACCCACCAGAAACCACCCCATACGAGATAACCAGCATATCTGGACCAAACATCACCGTAGAAAGGAATATTCAGGCTTATATTCGCAAGGCTGGTGGACACGTGCTAAGACAAGATGTCAACGGCATAGAATGGAAACAAACCCACACTGGGCAGTTGTATCAATATGTATTCGGTGTTAATAACTTTGTACTATCAGGCGTAACTCTAAACGCTATCACCTACGCCAACACCACAAACAGCATTGTAGCGTGGCTAGACGACCCTGCTAACATCGGACAGATACTAGTAGAGGACTGCTTTATGCATAATGGCAATGTTGGAGCGTTGAAACCAGGTTTCGGTATTAACTTCGCAGATAAACCAATAACATTTCAGCGAATAAATATATTCAAATCAAGCCTGATATTCGCACTGTACGGTAGGGGTAGAACTGAAAAGATAGTCCGAGATAACATCATAATACATGGACAAATCGCAGATATGCAACGAGTCCAAAATATGACCATAGACAATAACGTTTTCTACAATCTATCAGGGCAGTTTGTCTACCCGAGTGGCACGATGACCAGCTCGACTATATCAAATAACTATTTCTGGGGGGCGAACTCTGGAATGGTCTATAACAGTGGTATGTTATCTAATGTTAAGTTTATAAACAACCAATACGAATATGGGTCACGAGGTATCTGGAATGTAGGTGCGATGATTGACTGTATATCTAGAGATGAAAAGTTTGGGCTAGAGGCTGGTAACTTCCCAGTTTTCTGGACAGGTAATACAGCCCCAATAACCGATATTCTATTCAACAACCCAACCATAGGCACAGGTGTTACACCAGTGATGAACAGCTTCGATGGTGCAGACGGCTCAAAAGTACGCTTCCAAGACTACAATCAAGTGACTAACGTAGACTTTACGGTGCAACCGTTTGGCACAATAACCAAGACAGGTACAGGGCTAGCAGATACGACTGTCAGGACAGCAGGTGGCTATGCAATGCGATTTGAACCCGACAATCCACCTAACCAAATACGCTGGGAGCAGACCGTACCTACAGGCGATATTCAAAATAAAACGATGACAGTATCAGTCTGGGTCAAGATTAACAACGCCAACTACTATGCAGGCACACACGATAAACCAACCCTAACGATTGACTATGACGAAGGTACGACTATCACATCAACAGCACTCGGCAATACCAACTGGCAACTACTAGCTTGTACATTTACACCGACAACTGACTATGGACAGATTGAAATGGCTATCACAGGCTCAACAGACGCTACAGGCGCAAACTCATACTTTTACGCAGACGACATCAATATAGCCTATCCAGCAGGCGTTGCGATTAACTTAGGTAACCTAGACCTTTGGGCAGCAGGCTTACCAGTTGTACCGACTATATCGACTATGCCAAGTTTAGGTGGAGTGTGGGACGAACCACTAACAGCTCACACCATACCAGGCAGTACAGGGGCAGTAGTGGGCGAGGTATTAAGCAATACCGATGTAACACAAGCCAAGGTAGATACGCTGTAACTCTAGTCTAGTGTTCTACCCACCCAAAAAATGTCATATATAGCGTAGGTTGTGCAATGTCATATATGCTAGAATACGGTTATGGCAAATAAACTAGCACACTACAAAGACCCTGAGTTCATAGCGTTCATGCGAGGGTGGTTCGAGGGTGAGTTCAATGGAGACTTCCACAAACCGAACCAAGCTGTCCACTCAGTTGAGGTCTACCAGAGGTATCACGAGTACACCACGAAGGATAAGTTCTACGACAAGCGTGTTGACTACGCTCGGTTTGTTAAATGTCTGCGAGCGTCAGGTATAATCGACATAGGAGGACGGTGGCATATGGTAGATGACCCGTCGATACTGAGTAAAAAGAGCATACACAGACTAACAGCAGAACAACATTAGGGTAATTAGCTAACAGTAAGGGTATAAAGGGGTAAAATAGGGTATGGCAAGCAATAAAAACGTTGAGCGTCTGGAGCGTATACAGTTACTGCTCAAAAGCTCTAAGTGGAACTTCATCAAGTTTAACCACCAGACAATGTATCGTAGTGAGAGTGGCTATAAAGTGCTGACTCGTGAGGATATGATACCAATTTACTGGGAGGAGTTCCCTGGCGGCTCGATATCACAAATAGGTGAGTCGCAGGAGATTATCTCAGGGCTGGTCAGACCTCATCCAGACCCTCGTGTAGGTGACTATATTGCGACAGCTGTTAATACTGCCGACCCTAAAGTGTGGGATACTAAGAACGCTAAGTGGCTAACACCTAAAGAAGCACCGTTAGATTGGGTGTACCAGACTGATATCGTGCCGAACAGCGACACCGAGCCTGTTAAGAAGTGGCTACTAGAGTTAGCTGACGGCGATGAGGACTTGGCATATGACTACATACAGTCGATAGCTCCAATTATGCTACAGAACAAGCCTGCTGGGGTTGTCTGGTTCGTCGGCTCTGGCTCAAACGGTAAGTCCAGCCTGCTCAAGGTAGTCCATAGGTTGTTTAGTCGGTATCTGGTGAGTATGACCACAGCAGCCCTAGAGGACGGTCGTGATACGCCACGCCTGAACGGTATGCTCGGCAATATCTGCCTAGAAGCGTCTGAGGCTCGTGTAGAGGACAGTGAGCGTTATAAGGCTCTTGGTACGCACGAGAGGTTCTCAGTCCACAAGTTCCACTCACAAGAGACTATAGACGTGTTCCCGAACTGCCACACGATATTTAACTCTAATAACATACCGACCTTTCGTGATAAGACTAAGGGGTCTAAGCGTCGCACCCTAGTTGTACCGTTTAACGCCACCTTCGCTGACGACCCGAACTATGACGCCAAGCTGATGACACCGAAGTTCCTCGGTGCGTTCTTACAACTGTTAAGTGAGGCTGCCACTGAGGTACACGCTCGTGGCACTAAGTACCAGTGGTCTGAAGCCACACGCATTGCTAAGGGTGAGTATGACGACAGCGTGAACAGTGCTGAAGCTTTCGTGAAGTACATGGTGGAGAATAAGATAGTAGCGTTCAAGGGCTACCGTCATCTGCAGATATCGTACGAGAACTACTGTTCTGCTAACGGTTTAGAACCACTGCGTGTCGGGCAGCTGAAGCGTGCCGTAGGTGAAACGATGGCTGTGTGGCAACGCTGGGTAGTTGAGGAGAACGGTAGACGGTTTAAGTGTTACACCACTACTGACGACTTTGAGGGCGTCCGTTGGTGGGACGATGGTATGGCGACTAGACACGACTTAAAACCTGAAATGGCTCAGGCAGAATTGGGAGATTGGTAGAGATGGCTAAAACACTCGCTGAATACTTCGCTGAAATTGTCGAGCTGACGTGGCGTGAATATCTAGCTCAAGAGCGTAACCCTGACGTTACCTCACGCCAAGCGTTATTGTTCGCTATTGTGCGTGCTTGCGTTGAGGGCAAGTTAGGTGCGATACAGACCAGCCTAGATAGGCTCGATGGTCCTGTGGCTCGTAATATCAAGACCATACTGCCGAAGTTCTATACTGAGTTCCCCTACGCTAAATCAGTCGCAGTTGCGAGTTCTGTTGATGACGGCATACCCACCCTTCCGTCATCTACCGAGCCCGAAACTCAGACAACCTCAAAAACACCTCCCAAAACTCCACCGTCTGATAACGGGCTCGACCCAGAACCACCAGTGCCAGAGGAGCTTCCGACAGGCAAGCTACGACCAGTACTCGATAAAATGATGGACTCACCTCAGAACGTTCCTGAGAGCATATTAAAAGCTACCCAAGCTTGCGATAAGTATGACTACTCACTCGGCAACCCATTCGTGAAGTCAGCGATAGTGGCAGGTCTGGTTAAGCTCGCCCACAACGGCAAGATGTCAGCCATAGATGAGATACTGAACCAACTAGACGGTAAGGTCGCAGAGGTCTATCACCTACTTGGCGATGATGTGGTTACTACCAGCTACGCCCTAGAAGCCCCAGTAGGTGCTACTAAGGACGAGAACGGTGTGTACCGTATCGAGAACAAGTCTATGGGGGCGTTGTGGATACCGCGCCTAGAAAGTGAGAGTAAGCGAGGTGGACGGTGATAGACTATGGTCTGTCCAACAGCCATAGTTGCGGCGACAAGCGTGCGTATCCCACCCAAAGAGAGGCGGTGGAGGCTAATAAACGGCATATACGAGGTATTAAAAAAAAGGTAGAGAAGTTGCACGCATACAAGTGCTTTGTGTGTCGTCAGTGGCATTTAGGACACTCAGCAAGAAAAAATAAGGGACACAATGGCACAAGAAAAAAAGATACAGTCCGAGATAATAGAGTATCTGACGAGTATTAACGCCAGTGTCACCAAGTACAATGTTAATGGCTTCGGTCGTAAGGGCGAGCCTGACTTGTTCGTGTCCCTCATACACCCTGCTCACAAGTACCCGATAGCACTGTACATTGAGGTGAAAGACCCTGACGGTGAGGAAAGCACTATACAACGCATCAAGCGTGAGAGGCGTACCGAAGCAGGCCATCTCAGTATCGTAGCCGACAGTGTGTCGGTTGTGCGTGATTTTATAAATAGTTTGTAGCCACTAGCATTTAAGTGGTATACTGTCAATGTATGAAGTATATTCTATACAGAAATGATAAAGTAACGATGATGAAGGTCAGGGAGTAGCATTATGGCTCAAGCAGTATATTGGGTAGGACAAGATGGCAATATCTGGTTCGGAAATGGGAGTGGTGGTGGCGTCAAGAATATGGGTAAAGCCTTAAGCGTTAGCGACAATGGGTTCGACTCAGAGCGGTTTAGTGCAGAGGCTCGCCGTATCGATGACCCTAATCGTCCTGCCCCAGCAGCTCCCCAGTATGGCTATGCTGGTGCTCAAGCTGGTGCTAATGCTAGGGCTGGTGCTAATGCTAGGGCTGACGCTGCTCGTAAGGCTGAAGTAGACGCTATACTATCTAGCATGGGTACTCTCGACTCAGTACTCGCTAACCGAAACCAGACTACTAACGATACGTATAACCAAGCTGTGAGGTCTTATGACGACACTTTCGCATTAGACCGACAGGCTCGTGATAAAGCTCAAATCCAAAACGAACAGGCTAATACTGACGCTCGTCAAGCTGCAATGGTGCAGGCTGCTGCTGGAGGTCGTGGACTACGTTCAGTTCTGGCATCTATGGGTGCTTTAGGTGGCACAGGGTTGGACCTAGCCAATCAAGCGGTATCTCGTGAGGCTAACATCGATATCGGCAACGCTGACAAAAACTTCCAGACTAATGCAGGCAATATCACTGACTCTTGGGCTAGAGCTGAGGACGAGGATAGAAGGCGCCGTGCAGAGGCTACCACTATCCGTGATAACTCTTTGACTAATAATGCTGCCGATGTAGCTGCTAGTCGTCAGAGCATGTATAACCAGCTGGCTGGTCTATATGACCGTGGCTCAGCAGAGGCTAATAGCTATCTATCTCAGGCGTCTGCGCTCAACCCACAAATCGCAGCAGGCTCTAGGCAGGCTGTAGCCCCATACGCCAAATCTCAGCAACTGTTCGCACCTGGCAAGTTGCAAGAGTATCTAGGTGGTGTACGTGACCTCTCAGTAGGTGCTAGTGCTGCTCCAAGTGGACAGACTAGTTCACCTGTCAACTCTCCACTATTCGGACAATCAGAAGACAAGCGACGACAAATAGGCGTAGCATAAGGAGGTTAAATGGACTTCTTTAAGGGTATAGGAAATTTCTTCGGTGGGCTCTTTGGTGGTAATAAGGACGACGAAGAACGTAAGCGTAAGCAGCAACAGGCTCAACAGCAAGCCCAATCTAAAGCTCAGCCTACGCCTATGCAAGGCAATAAACAAAACACTAACAACTGGTTAGACACCAACCCATTGACTGCTCAACCTTTTAAGCCTCAGAATAGTGTGCTTACCCAGCAGGGTCAGCAGAACTCGCTAGTTTCGCTAGTCCAGAACAAGCCACAACCACCTAAGCCAACTCAACCCCAACCACAGCTCCCGCCTAAACCCCAACCACAGCCCCAACTTAACAAAGGGGTTCTTGATATGGAGCAGTCTTTTAAGATTAAGAATAATGCACCTAAACCTCAACCACTCACAAATATAACGAACAGCATACCTAACTATAATGTCATGTCGCCAGAGAAACAAAGGCAGGCTATAGCTGATGTATACGACCCGCCTGAAGCTAGGCTAGCAAGGCTTAGCAAGAAGATGGAAGATGATAGGAAAATGCGAGATGGGGTCAAGGACTTTATGGGCGTTGTAGGCAATATCCCAGTGGTGAACACTGGCGCTAACCTCTCCACTTGGTTGGCATCGGCAGCAGGAGAACTCACAGGCAATAAAAGTCTACGAGACACAGCTGACAATACTCGCAATATGATAAACCTTGGCATGACTAACCAAGAGCTTAATGCGCTACCAAAGGGTCAGAGGGACAAGCTTAGCACTGTTGGCAATGTAGCATCAGCGCTCAGCCCTCTGGACGTTTGGGGAGCAACTTCTATCGCTAAAGCCCCGATAATCGGCGGAGTAAAGCAGGCTGCCAAAGAGGGCATTATGAGTGAGGCAGGTAAAAATATACTGAAACAGACCGCTAAAGAGACAGGCAAACAGTATGGGACACAGATAGCTATCGGTGCTGGCGCTGGAGGTGCGATAGACCCAGCGATACAAGCATACGTCAACGATGGCAAAGTGGACTGGTCATCTGTCCCTAGCTCTATGCTGCAGGGTGGTCTGTGGGCAGCTGTCCTGCCAGAGTTTTCAGGGAAATCTCGTCTTACTAAAAGTATGGGTGTGAGGGGTAATTTGGTCCATGATATGGAGCCTAGCGCCCCAGCCACACGAGAAAACTCACCTATCACTAGGGTGGAAGAAACCCCTGCCCAAAAACCGTCTGGCATATCTACCCCTAACCGTCCAGAGGGCATGAACAAGGCACAGAACTTCCCAACCAAGACTGAACCACAACCAGTTGTAACGCAGCCAGTGCCACGCCCTGAGCCACAACCAGTCCAGCCACGTCCTGAACCAGCCTACCAGACCCCTCCACAGACGCTACAGGACGCTATAGGCGAGCCTAACGCCCAACTAGCCCCACAACGCCCTGTAGAGCCTGTACAAGCCCCAGAAAGCCCACTGCAGCCCATACAGCGACAACTAGACGAGCAGTCGCTAGAACCACCACGCCAAGAAGTAGTTACCCCACCACAGGTCGTAGACACCCCAGCACAGGCACAGGCACGACAGGTGCAGGAGCTGAACGCCACACAGCCGAAACTGACACCAGAACAGGTGGCTGATATTAACGCCCAGAAAGCACTAGCTGACGCACCGACTGAGGCGATGGCTAGGGAGGCACAAGCGCCAGCCCCACAAGCACCAAAGGTAGAAGCCACACAGCCTACAGTAGCACCAGTGCAGAAGCTAGGTGATACAGAAAAGCCTACAACAAATATCATTGGTGATACCTCCGCAATTAAAAAAGGCAACATCCGCCCGGATAAAATTACGACGCTTTCAGGGCAAGAGATCAATCTTCCGCAGTATAACCCCAATACAAAGCGGAACCATCAGGTTTCGAAGCAAATAAACGAGAGTAATCGCGTGTTAGTCGAGGCGGCTATCAACGAAGCCAAGATACGCAACGACAGTTTTAACCTGGGTCAATTCGAGGATATGGCGCGCAATGTGAAGAACTTGTCCGACTCAGACCTTAGCGGGATAAACCTATATCTTTTTGACGACCCAGACGGTGTAAAGCTAACCTATGACAACTCGCCAAAAGTTAGAGTAGATAAAAGCGCAGAACCTAATCCGTTTGAACAATTTGCTCCGAAACCCAAACAACTCACAGCCCAGAATAGCACTCCAACCCCACAAGCCCCACAGCCACAGACTAATACACCTAAGCAGAAACCCTCAGTTGACATGAAGCCACTAGAAGAGGCTGCAGAACGTGGTGCTAAAGACCAGATAAAAAAAGACACTCAAAATGTGGCTAAAGGTGAGTGGGCTGGGAAATCGTTAGACGAAGCGGCTGAAAAGCAGAAGAAGCCAGAAACTGCCAAATCGTTAAAGGAGCCTATTGACACTAAACCGCCAGTAGACGACTCCCCAGCCCCTGCCAGTACGAAATCAGGCGAGAATTACCTGCAACGCACTATCAGTAGCGACAGCTCAACGAGCGATGTTAAGCGTA
>WBZM01003836.1_pt1 | contig 11420 bp, 14 predicted proteins | sample 5204271 | NCBI WGS metagenome assembly WBZM01 (sample SAMN12344346, study PRJNA552823) | activated sludge metagenome | biome: Activated sludge suspended growth; feature: Nitrification reactor; material: Wastewater; isolation source: activated sludge from nitrification reactor of wastewater...
CGAAGCGCTCCCACGCCGACGCGGGGATCTCCGGCATCTCGGCGCGTGCCGCGGCGATGATCTCGAGCAGGTTATCGCCGGCCAAACTTGCGCCTCGCGTCGGCCAGCAGCTGCTGCAGGTTGATCTGCGATGCCGGCACAGCAGCCGGCGGCGCCGCGGCCTGATCGACCGCCTGGCCGACGGCAGCGGATGACTCTGCCGCGGGCTGCGCCGTGGCTGCCGGATCGTCGGCCGCATCATCAGCCGGATGATCAGCCGGCTTCCCGGCGGCTTCCACGGCTGCCGCCGCATCGGCTTTCACCCGCCTGGCGACGCGCGGCACCTCACGCGCCTGCATCGCCATCCTGAACACGGCGAGATTGCCGACGAGGCAGTCGAGCGCCTCATTTCTCGGCCGCAGCTGGAACCAGAAGCGCAGCGGCCGGCCGCCGATCTTCTTCGTCCGCAGTTCCTCGGCGGCCAGCTGCGCGAAGTACTCGCGGTCGAATGCCTGGCTTTGCGGGAAATGGATGTACCCCGGGCCGGGCTTCAGCATCCGCAGCCGGTTGTACAGCGTTTCCTTGCCCTCATCCACGCCGAGCGGCTCGATCAGCGGGCCAGCGCGCCGCTGCCGTGCCAAACGGCGCATGCGTACCTGACGCGACTGGATCAACGGCCGCTGCACGCCCGGCGTGCCCTTGGTCGGCGACACCCATTTTCGGGCGGCGCAGAAGCGCAGGACCTGCGACGTGTTGTAACCCGCATCGACGCCCGCGGCGAGCACGCGGCCGTCGGCGAGCGCGTCGGCGAGGTCTTCCCACACTGCCGGCTCGGTGGTCTCGCCGGGCAGCACCTGGTGGTCGAGCAGCCAGCACTCCTCGCTCGCCAGCCAGCCGACGAACGAAACCTCGATGCGGTCCTTCTGCACATCGGCCCAGGCGGTGACCACCAGCCCGGGGTGCGCCTGCTCGATCTGCTCGCGCGTGTAGGGCTCGCAGCGGCCGAGCAGTGCGCCTTCGTCGGCGCCCTCGGCGCTTTCGCGGTACACCTCGCCCCAGTCGGTGTTGATGACCGCCTTCAGCTTGCTGTCGTCGTCCTCGGCATCGACGAGCCGCTGCGCCAGCTGCCGCCACGACAGGCCGAGCCCGATCATCGTGTACGCGGCGCTGATCTGGTAGGAGTGCTTGCGCCGGACGCTTGGCTGCTCGGCGATCCACCGGCCAGCGGGCAGAATCTGCGGCTTGTAGCCCTCGCTGATCTCGCTGCCGCAGTGCGGGCAGACGAACCAGGCATCCTCGACCACGCGCGGCGCGCCTTCCGGCTCGCCTTCCCGCGGCAGGCGCAGCCGGTGGCGCAGCAGGGTGCGCTCGAGGATGAACCACTCGTCGCAGTGCGGGCAAGGCACATGGCGGCGGCTGCGGTTGCCGGCGAGGTACTCCTGATGGATCCGCGATTCGCGGTCCTTCACCGGGGTCGAGACCAGCAGGCGCTTGGCGCGCGTGAAATTGCGCTGTCGGTTGGCAATCAGCACGATCGGGTCGCCCTCGCCGCCGACATCCCACGGGAACGCATCCACTTCGTCGAGAATCACGTAGGGGATGTGGTCCGAGCGCAGCGATTCCGCCGAGTTCGCGCCCGCTTTGATGATCCGCGCGTTCGCGCCATACTCGACCAGATCCTGCCGGTTCGCCGCGCTCCGGCTGGCGCGGGAAACGATCTCCTGCAAGCCGGGCGTCTCGCTGAACATCTTGGCGAGCCGCGGGTTAAAGCTGCGGTCCCGCAGCTCGAGCGAGCCGAGCACCACCATCAGGTCGCGGTTGCCCAGGTGATCCATCACGTAGCCGATCCAGTTGTACAGCGCCTCGGTTCCGCCGACTCCGGACGCCTTCATCACGACCACTTCCTCGACGGGCGAATGCTCGCTGAGGTCGTCCATGATCTCGCGCAGGTGCGGCACGCGATCGGTGCGCCACTGGCCCGGCAGATTGGTCCCGCTGACCAGCCAGCGGCGGCGGTCGGCCCACTGGCTGACGGTCAGCAGGTCGCGCGGCTGCGCACCGTGCCGGAAGCGCTGCCCGAACTCCGGCAGCGACACCGATACCCGCTCGCACGCGCGGCCGAGCTCCTGCAGCGCTGTATGCACGGCGTCGGACAGCTGCCAGTGCACGCGCGTCTCGTCCTGCTCGCCGTCGATCGCATCGAGCAGCGATTCGGCGATCCGGTCGAGCTCGCGCAGCACGCGCGCCGACACCGCGCGCGCCGCCTGATGCAGCAGATTCGCCGGGCGCGTGCGCTGGCGTGCGTCCTCGAGCGCCCGCAGCGCTTCCTGCGCCGCAATGCGCGCTTTCTCTGCGTGCAGATCGGAAAGGCTGGGGAGGTCGACGGCGGCTTGCATGATCGGCAATTAGTGTGTAAGATTCATGTCATGATCAACCAGACCGGAGACAATCTGATGACCCCAGAAATGCGCACCGAAGGCGAAGCGATCCGCCAGGCGGTCGATGCGGCCGGCGCCGACATCCCGCGCAGGATGTGGCCCATCGGCGTGGTCGACCTCGAAGGCCAGCGCACGCTCATCCTGATGGGCGAAACCACCGGCTTCCTGTACGCCGTCGGCGAGCACATCGCCGGCTTCCGGCGACGGCTGACGACCGACGAGTTCCTGCGCATCGACGAGGAACTCAACAGCAAGCCGAAGACTCCCGGCGGCGCCCGGGCCGGCGCAGGCCGCAAGCCAGCAGACGGCAAATCCGGATCGCGCCGCCAGGTGGTGCTCGACGACGAGACGATCGAAATCTGCCGACAGGCCGGCGGCGGCGAACTTTCTGCCGGGATCCGGGCGGTGGCGGCGGCGTACCTTGGTTTTCTGGCGCGGTGATTCGCGTTTCATGAGGTTGCCCGGTCGACGGCGTGCTGTAATTCCGGCGACCACAGATAGCCTTCTCCTTGCCGAGCCTGCGCTTGCCGCAAAAGCCCGCGCATTTCCTCAAGGCGCTCGGCAGCCTCGGCAATCGCGGCATTCGCCACACCGTCCGGCGATTCGATCTCGCACGCCAAACCGCCGAGTGCGCTGATCAGCGTCGTGGTGTTGCTTCTGTGCGGGGTGTTTTTCTGGTTCATCTGGTGTCTACTTGGCGTTCGTCATCACTCGGCACTTGTCGCAGCGGAAGCCCGAACCTTGCGCACGATCCGCGATTGAACTGCCGTCATCACCATTACCAAGCACCAGGCCAGCGCGCTTGCTATGTGTCCAAACCACACCAGCAGGCCCAACGTCGCCGACGCTTGCAGCCAGATCATCCAACCGCGCACCGGTTGCGGCGGCTTCTTTGCTGAGTCGGTAACGGCTTGGTCAGTAAGCAGCACCGGCGACAGAATCGCCATAGCCCACACAAAGAACTTGATGACGTACAGTGCGCCGTCGATCTTAGCCACAAATGCGCCGTAAAGAATCGCCCAATGGATTGCGTGCACTGCCAACCACTTCACCGTGCTCATGTTCAAATCCTTTCGCTTCGGCCGCAGCAGAAATTGCGTTGATCCGGGTATAACCCGGCAGTCGATATAACCTGCGAAAAAACCAGCGCCAGACGCATCATTTCTTTGTGTCCGTCGCCAACGCATACGCCCACGCCTTGGCGAACCGTTGCTCCCACTTCGCCGCAGCGACCTTTCCGGCGGCGACATCCATGCAAATCCGCCGGCGGTACGTCGCGCGCGGAATCGCCACCAGCAACAGCTTGAGATTGCCGCGCGCGTCGCTGGCCCAGCAGCCGCGACGCGGGCGACCTTTCCCGCCATCGCTCCAGAAAATCCGGCCAGCCTTCGCCGCGTTGCGCTTGCTGCGCTTGCTTTCCGTGGCGTTCTGGTACGGATCGAAGAAAGCCCGCAGCGCGGCCATGATCTGCTGAACCTGGCCGCTGCTGATGTTCCCGAACTGATCCAGCCGCGCATCCGGCCCGGGCGCGATGAATTCGCCTTCCTTCAGGTATCCCATGCGCCGCAGCGCCAGTTCGGATCGCTTCGCGACACGCTGCCGACCGGCGAACTGATGCCCGAGGATTTCGGCCATGCCGCCGTTGAACGCCTTGCCGAGCGGATCGTCCTTCACCTTCACCACCGCGAAGGGCCGCGCCTTGGTCGCCGCATCGGTGCGCAGCGAGTTCAGCGTGACCGGCTTCGGCCGGTCAAACTGCGTCGCCATGTCCTGCCGCACCGCGTCCTTGACATCGCGCGCCAGCAGGTTGCAGGCCAGCGCCGTCGCGAAGGGAATCTGACGCTCCATCCCGGCCAGCGCATCGAGCGCCACACCCAGGCCGCGCACTTCCACCTTGATCATTTCGCGCCCCTCCTCGGCCCGGCGCAGAAATTGCCAGCCGGCTGCAGCAGATCGCCCCCTCGCGGCGCCCGCGCGATGTTCAGACACGGCGCCATCGGGCTGTGATGAATCTGGCACCAGTGCAGGGTCCGCGCCGGCAGCCGCGCCACGTGGTAATGCGTGCAACCAGCCGCGCGGCACGGGTGCTGCGCTTCCGGGCTTTGTTTCATGGCTTTGTTCCTTCTTTGTTGGCTTTGTTTTGCACGGCTTGTTCTACGCTTCAGAATTCGTCAGTATTTCCCATGCTGCTGCCGCCACAGCTGGAACTTGTCCATTCCCAGCGGCTGCAATGCGGTGCTTCCAATCGGCCAGCCCATCATCCACTCCCAGAATTCCGGGTTCGGGATGATCGCCTTGCCAACTCGTCGACTCAGTTCTTCGGGCAACCGCACGCCTCGCGCCATTGCCATGCGATTCCTGACCGTTTGCCATGTGTATTGCCCTTTCCAGTCCGTCGCCGCTGGCGTCGGTAGTAGCTTCACAACGCCGAGAAGAGATGGAATCGCTTTTCTCTTGTCGCCACGGCTGTAGTGATAGGTCCGCCCGTTCGCATCCGTTTTCGTCGGCGTAGGCAACCAACCAGAAACGCTTTCTGATGTGAGGCGCCCCCACGTCGTCCGCTCCCATAATTCCCCATCGCGCATGCATCCCCAAGCCGGCAATGTCACCAAGCACTCGGGCAAGTCCTCGTCGAACAAGCAGCGGGCTGTTTTCCAGGAACAGGAATTGCGGTCGTACTTCACCGGCAATGCGCACCACTTCACGCCAGAGCCCGGAGCGCTCGCCGTCAATTCCCATGCCACGTCCTGCGGTACTGATGTCCTGGCACGGAAATCCGGCGCTGACGACGTCGATTTTCCCTGCCCACAGCTTTCCGTCGAAAGTTCGCACATCGTCCCAGATCGGAAAGGCTGGCAGACACCCATCGCGCTGTCTGGCAAGCAGCACGCTGCGGCAGTAGGCATCAATTTCAACAGCGCAGACGGTGCGCCACCCAAGCAGGACCCCACCCAGGATGCCGCCTCCTGCCCCTGCAAAAAGTGCCAGCTCATTCAATCCTTTCCCCTGCACGATGATGGCCCGCCAACAGCCAGCAACCGATCCGCCGAAAAACTCGCCCCGGCAGCCGCCGGGCGCGCGCCGAACTCGATGCCGCCTTCGCTGGCCCAGAAATCCGTGCCGCCCGCTTTCGCATTGCGCAGCGCGGCGTCGACGTCGTCCGCCCAGCCTGCCGCCCGCAACGCATCGACGAACGCGGCCACGCGCGGCATGCGCCCGCGAAGGCTTCCGGCTGGGCGTGCCCCGCTCATCGCGCCACCTCGGAAGCGCGCCGCAGGCTGCGCAGCGCGCGCGGCAGCGATTTCCGCAGCAGTCGCCGCAGGGCCTGCAGTTCCGGCTGGATGATCGCGGCCCGCTGCCCGCGATCGGTGGTCATCGCCAGCAGCGGCGCGGTCTGGTCGATCAGCCGCTCCAGCCCGGCGCGCAGCGTGCCGCCCAGGGCATGCGCTTCGCGGCGGATGCTTTCCAGCGGGTAGCGCTGGTGCGTGCGCAGTTCGATCTCGAGCAGCGCCAGCTTGTTCGCCGCATCGAGGCGGACGGCGCTGTAGTGCTGCCGGTCGCTTTTTTGGCTCGCCGGACGGCCCGCTGGCGCGCCAGAGACGTTTTCAGCAGTCGGCGAAGGTGCAGACACAGGCGCCGCCGAAAAAGCGCCTCCTGCGGCGCCAGCGGCAGCCTGTCCGGGCGAATTCTGATTCGCCGAGGCCTTGGCAGCCCGTTCGGCCGCAATGCGCGCGGCGACGTCGGGCCGCATGCCGCTGCGCGTGCTCTCCCATCTCTGCAAGCTCTGTGCGACATCGAGCCGGCCGTCGGCATCAGGAACCAGCCGGCCGGCTTGAATGGCCCGGCAAATGGTGGCCTTGTGGACGCCCAGAATGGCTGCAAAGCCGGACGCAGTTACCTTTTCCACTGCTCGCCCTTCCATTTTCGGGAGAAAAGAACGAGAAAGCGCGCGCGAGCGAACGCAGCGAACGCAGGTGCGTACACAGGCGGGCATGCGTAAGGCGTTGATACGAAACGCATAGTACACAGCGAACGCAGCGAACGCAGGGTATACGTACACGCGCGAGTGGCGCATGCATGCAAGGCGCCCGTTGCACGCATCACGCGTTCACGTATACGTGCACGTGGTTTGCTGCGTTCGCTGTGTACTATTCGAGCAAAATCAGGCACTTGATGCGTTCGCTCGCTGTGTTCGCTGCGTTCGCTGCGTTCGCTCTGAAAACGCGCGCGCATCATGCGACCTCTCCCAGCGCCTGGCGAAAGGCAAAAACGCCATCAGTGATCCACTGCGCCTCATTCTGATCCGGCCGGCGGCGGTAGTCCGCGCCCTTCTGCTGCAGCAGATCATCAGCCGGCAGGACGACGCGCAGCCGTTTCCTGGCGCCGGAATAGTGCGCCGTCTCGAAGCAGTCCTTCAGCCCGATGAACCAGCCCGGCAGCTTGCCAATGAAGCCGGACAGGTGGTTTTGCGCCCGCGCGCGCTCGCCCCGCGCGCCGCACCAGCGCGAGTAAGCCGCGAATGCCTGCGCCGAACTGCAAGGACAGATCGGGAACTCGAGTTCGCCGGCCGTCCAGTCCCGGACGAAGCGCTCGATGCTTCCCGCGGAAAGCTCCTGCACGTCGGCCTTTGCGCGCGTCGCCGGCGGCTTGCTGTGCGCATCGAAATCGCCGAGATCAAGGTGCAGGAGATGCCAGTGCAGCGCCTCGCGGCCGCCGGCGGCAAGCTCGGCGCTCACTTCATCGTAGAACGCCTTCGACAAGCTGCGCGGCGTCCAGACGACACAATGCCGGCGGTCGTCGGCTTCGATGACCGCCGGCATGTGTTCGTTGCTCAGGAATACCAGGTTCAGGTGGTTCCGTTCATGGTACGCGGCGATCTGTTTCGGGTTGATCCGTATCCACTCGTTGGTAATCAGCCCCTTCAGCTTGTTCTTGATGTGCCACAGATCGGCCCTTGCCACCACTTCGTCGGCAATCAGGAACAGCGCCTTGCTGGCGAAATCGTTGAACTTGTCCTCGATCGCCGACTGGTCAATCACGCGCCCGTAGCGCCCGAAGATCGCCATGTACGTCTCGAAGAACAGATTCTTGCCGGCCCCCTGCGGGCCATGAAAGATCAGCGTCGAACGCATCTTCGCGCCAGGATGCTGAAGGGGATACGCCAGCCAGCGCAGCACCCACTGATACAGCTGCTCAGCGCTCGCCTCCAGGCTGCACAAATGCCGCAGCAGTTCGAGCAGCCGGTCGCAGCATCCAGCCTTCGGCGTCGTCGGCCAGCCACCCCACAGATTGCACAGGATGTTGCTGTCTCGATCCGTCGGATCAAATCCGACTTCATCGATGCGCGCCACCTTCATTCCGTTGCGCTTCCACTCGCGCCACGCATGATCCGGGAGCAGATCGAGAACGTTGCTCTTCGCCACCAGCACGCGCTCGTCGAAATCGAACATCGTGTCCTTGGCGCCGTAGATCAGAGCCCAGCGCTCCTGCGCCTCTTCAAGCGAGATATTCCCGCGCAATGGCGCCCGCGCCCCGCCCCCCTCGCCAACTTCCGCCACCGACGCAGCACGGTGTCCGCGAGACTCCCAATCAAGCGCCAGCATGGAGGATCGAATCTGCTGCCTGACGGCATGCAGCCCGCCGTCCGGCGACGACGCCAGGTCGTTGAAGTCCGTCGCGCCCTTGCGCTTGAGCGATCGCGGCGAATCGAAGCGCGGGAACGTCACGCCGACCGATTCGCCGAGCGTCATCTTGACCAGCTCGGCGCAGTAGCGCCCCGAGTTCCGCTGTCGGTGCGGCTGGCCGCAGTGCTGACAGACCGCCGTCTCGACGGTCGTGTACGTCTTGCACGCCTGGCAGACCTGCAGGTAGTCATCATCGGCACAGACCAGCAACCGCAGCCCGCGCCACGCCTTGACCAGCGCCTGGCAGACCGGCAGCAGGTTGCCGGCATCGAACGCCACCACCACCGGCAGCGTCGTCGCCTCGTGCAGCGTCGCCGCTGTCGCGAAACCCTCGGCCACCAGCACCACGTCCCCCGTGCGGATCGCCCCGATCTGGAAGAAATGCCCGGACTTCAGCAGCCCGGCCGGAAAGAAGTCCTTGTCGCGCCCCTTCTTCTTGATGATCGCCGGGTCGCTGTAAATCAGCTGCAGGCCCCAGGTTTTCCCGGCAGCGTCCTGCATCGGAACCACCAGATTGCCAAGCGGAGACAGCCTGGCCCCGAACAACCGCCCGGGCGGCAGCCCCTTCTTGATCAGGTAGGCACTGTCGCCGACCGACAGACACCGACGCCACCGAGCGACCGCATGCCGCGCCGCCCTCTCGTGATTCTCGGCCGTCTTCCGCGCGAGCTCCTTGCGCTCCCGCTCCTGCTGCGCCCGCTGGGCCGCCAGCTGCTCGGGCGTCAAAGTCTGCCGGTGTTTCCGGTCAACCGCGACCCTCTGCGACCCGTAATCAGCCCCCTCGCAGACGCCAAACGAGCCATACAGCAGCTTGTCGCAGGCTGAAAGCCGATACCACCCAGGCTTTCCGCGCCGACCATCCACCCGAACGCGCGTGAACTTCTCCGACCCGATGACCAGATCAACCGCAGAAACGTCAAGCCCACTAGCCTGCAGCTGCGAGACGACATCATCCAGATTTAGGTACAAGGTTGCCTATCCGCCGAGAACGCTATCTAGCGCACATCCGGGGCTGTCATTACCCGCTTAGCGGAGGGCTGGGAAGGACCCGTGCTTTCGGCTGTGGTTGCGGAGGGTTGCGTGGAGATGACGGGGCGCAACTCGGCTTTGCTGTAGGGGGAATGGGGATGCTTTCTTGATGCGTGGCGTTTCGCGTGGTCGTCGCGGCAGTCGGCGTCACAGAACAGTGTGCCGGGCGGGATGATGGCGTCGCAGTTGTGGCAGGTGCCGCAGGGAATGAGCATGGGGTCGGCCTGCCTGGCTGATTGCATGGCCCGCTGCAGGTGCATGGCTTCGGCGTGCTGAGCCTGGTCGACAATGTCGGTCATGCCGCGGTCCTCATGGTGGCGCGTGCCGTGATGGTTTCGATTCGATGGCCGATTGCTCGGAGCTCGGCGGTGGCGCGGATGAAGGCGGCCTGCATCTCGGCGAGTTCTTCCGCTGGGGACATCGGGCGAGGTGGTTCGTAGTCGCAGCTGGCGGCAACGTAAGCCATCGCTGCATGGTGCCCCGCTGCTCTGCCACGGCGCAGCAGGAACAGCAGCTCAGCCGGGGAGAAGTGCTGCCGGCGATCCGGGTTGAGGCAGTCGCTGACGCGGCCTGCAGCCTGGTCGATCGGCAGCGTCGGAAACAGCTTGGCGCCGACCGCCTTGGATCCGCCCAAGGCGCGCACGAGGTCGCGCAGTGCGTCCTCGATCGTTTCGTACTGCCCGTCAATCTGCTGCATCTCTTCCCCTCTTTACTGCCTGTCCGTGACTGTCCGTGAATCTCGGACAAGCACGTACAGGCGTATGACTAAGCTGCAATCATGTCGTGATCGACAATCGCTTGAGCAGACTTCGCTGGCCGCACGTAGCCGGCAGCACGAAGCTGATCGGCCAGCAACGGATGGTCCAGCAGGATCGCGTCGGGGATGCCTCGCGCGCCCCAATTGCACACGCGCTGAACGGTCAGACCGTGCGCCTTAGCGACAGCCGAAGGGCCCCCGAGGGCCTGAATTGCTTTCTTTGCGTTACACATGACGTGAAGTGTAAACGGTTTCGCCATGTGTAGCAACACCGTGTGTAAAAGATTTAAGGTGGCAGACATGCACGAAACCGCCAAGAGACTGCTTGCAGCAGGACTCGCGAGAGGGGAGAAGGACTTCACCGGCATCGCGCGCCGGTTTGGTGCGTCCGAGCAGTCGGCGACGAACTGGAAGAGCCGAGGCGTTCCGAAGGCCGTGATCATCCGCGCGGCCACCGAATGGCAGATCAATCCCGGCTGGCTGTCGGCAGAATCAGGAGCCAAGACCCCCGAGTTCGTGGCGAAGAGAACCGGCGAGGTATGCAAGATCGAAGCGCGCCCGAACGGATTCGGGGCTGCGCAAAGCATGCCGTCTTACGAGAAGTTCACGGAAGAAGAAAGGAGGTTGCTCGCCGGGTTCCGCGTCGCAGACGGCGGCGCACGAAGGGCAATGTTGCTACTCGCCGAAGACAGCCTCGCGCGTTTTCCCAAGCGCAGCGAGGGCTCACAATGACCGCATGCTCGCTGCGCATCATTCGCGGCGGGAAAACCTGTGGATAACCAGCCAAATGGAATCGCAATGAAAGTGTGGTTGATGCTGCTGCTTCTGGCTGTCTCGCCGGCAGCGCTGCCGCAGTACAAGTGCGTGATCAACGGCCAGACCACTTACGTCGGATCGAGCGCGCAATTCTGCGAGCGTTGTGGGCACGAGCTCGCGTCACGCTCGCGCCTTTCTGGATGATGCGACATGGCAGCCAAGCCACCACCAGGTGGCTTTTTTTTCGCCATGCGTTACACAATCTGTTGACATCCAGCCAAACGGTGTGTGTAATACGCCCACCACAACCCAATGGACAAAGCCCATGAACCGAACCACCTGCAACACCATCATCCAGCGCGGACTGGAGCAAGCGCGCGCGGCGCTGGCCGCGGGCAACCAAGGCGCGCTGCGCCTGGCGATCATCGGCATGAGCTTGGCAGTTCAGGAAAACCTGCTCGCCGAGCTTGAGGAGCAGATCGTCCAGGAGGATCTGCTCGGCGGCGGGCGGCGTGGATTGCCGCTGGTGTCTGGCGCACGCGTCGAGCGGTCGACGCGCGCGATGGAAGCATCGCGCCTCATCGAACAGGCTGGCGAGGTGATGGCATGAAGAAAGCCAAATTGAAGTCCGCCGGCGAGCAGGCGCTCGATCCGCATCGGGTCGTGGTGACGCCAACACAATGGGCCGTCCATCGCGCCGGGGAGAGCCCGCTGGAAGGTGACTCCATTTTTGTCGACGTCATCGACCACGGCGGCGAGCGCGGCATCCGCATCGGA
>WBZM01003839.1_pt1 | contig 11416 bp, 10 predicted proteins | sample 5204271 | NCBI WGS metagenome assembly WBZM01 (sample SAMN12344346, study PRJNA552823) | activated sludge metagenome | biome: Activated sludge suspended growth; feature: Nitrification reactor; material: Wastewater; isolation source: activated sludge from nitrification reactor of wastewater...
CGTCGGATGTTCGAGTTGCTGGATCAGTCGGCGAAGAACGGCCAGCCCATCCTGGCCAAGGAGTTCGCCAGCTTCAACGTCACCTGTAATACGCTGGGCATCACGGCCTACGAGACCGAGATGCTGCGCCAGTTGCCGCGCGACAAGATCGACGCGGTCATCGCCGGACTGCCGCTCGCCCGCTACGCAACGGCCGATGACATCCTGAACGTGATCGACTTCTTCGCCTCCGAGCGCAGCGGCTACGTCACGGCGCAGACCCTGTACCTGGGCGGCGTGCACTGAGATGGCAACCTCGACCGACGCCCGTGCCGACGCCCTTCCGGTCTGGACCGTCACGAACGGCGTGTTCCCTTCGAACTGCTATGTGTGCGAGGCGGGCGTCCCGGGCAAGTGCTTCATCGTCGACCCGGGCCTGGACCCAGCGCCGATCGAGAGCTTTCTTGCCGAGCGCCGCCTTGCACCGATTGCAGTGGTCTGCACGCACGGTCACTTCGACCATGCCGGCAGCGCTGCGCACTTCCAGCGGCGACATGACTGCCCGGTGTACCTCTCCGGCGCGGACCTCAAGACACTTCGGTCCTCGAACTTCCTGCTGATGGCCTTCAAGATCCCGGCACGCATGCAGATGCCCGAGGTCACGCCGGTCGATGCGCTCGAGCCCGTGGTGACGATCGGCGCCTGTCGCCTGCACTTCCATGCGGCGCCGGGGCACACACCGGGCAGTTGCCTGGTCGAGCACGGCCGCACGCTGTTCACCGGCGACACGATCTACAGCCGTGGCGTCGGGCTCTCTCGCCTGCCGGGCGAGGACACCGATCAGCTGCGTCGGTCCATCATGGAAGCCTGGGATCGCTTCCCGGACGAGACCGTCGTGCGTCCCGGTCACGGAGAAGCCTCCACCCTCGGCGAGATCAAGCGCCAGAACACTGCACTGCTTCGCTTCCTGGACGAGCGGCCCAGTCCGCTGTCTGCATCATGAGCATGGAACGACCTTACGGCATCGGCATCATTGGCGTGGGTCACCACCTGCCCGCCCATATCGAGACCAACGAGGAACTGTGCCGCGGACTTGATGTCGGCCCCGAGTGGATCGTCGAAAAGACCGGCATCCAGCGGCGTTACCTCGCCGGACCCGAAGACAGCGCGAGCGGCTTCGCGCTGCAGGCGGCACGGCGCGCCCTGGAGATGGCGGGCATCGACGGCTCGCAGCTGGACATCATCATCGGCTGCACGTTCTCCGGCGATTACATCTTCCCCCCGCTGTCGGCCAAGCTGCACCACGAGCTGGGCGCCAAGGGCGCGCAGATCTACGACTTGCAGGCCAACTGCGCCGGCGTCGTGTCGGGGCTGACCGCCGCCTCGGATCGCATGCTGAACGACGAGACCGTGCGCTACGCGCTGGTGGTTGGCGTCGAACTCTGTTCGCGCTACGTCGACCGCCAGGACGTCAACACCTCGATCTACCTGAGCGACGGCGCAGGCGCCATCGTGCTCGGGCGCTGCGATGCCGCGCACGGCATCCGCGGATCGGCGTTCTTCACCGACAGCTCGAACTACGAATCGGTGCGCATGCGCGGCGGCGGCTCGAGCCATCCGCTGCGAGGCCGCAGCTTCGATCCCGAGATCGACTCGATGGAGATGAACGGGCTGGCGACCTGGAAGCAGGCAATCACGCATCTGCCCACCGTGGTTCGGCGCAGCTGCGAAAAGTCCGGCGTCACGGCCAAGGACGTCGACTTCTTCGTCTTCCACCAGGCCAACCTTCGCCTCATCGAGTACATCGTTCGCAAGATGGGTGTCGGCATGGAGCGCACCTTCACCAATGTCCAGGACATCGGCAACACCGGCTCGGCGTCGATCGCCATCGCGTTGAGCGAGGCGGTGCAGCGCGGCTGCATCCGGCCCAACAGCCTTCTGGTGATCGCCGGCGTCGGCGCCGGCTTCAACTTCGGAGCCAGCGTTTGGCGCTGGCTCCCCCACGCCCTGGGGAGTTCGCGATGACCGCCTTCCTCGACTTCGATGCGCTCAAGGTCGGCGACTGCCGGCAACTCACGAAGACCATCACCGACGAGGACATCCGAAAGTTCGTCGAGCTCACCGGCGACGACAACCCACTGCACGTCGACCGCAAGTTCGCCAGCGAGACGGCGTTCAAGGACATCGTCGTCCACGGCATGCTCGGAGCCTCGTTCATCTCCACCGTCATCGGCACGCAGTTGCCGGGCCCGGGCGCGCTGTGGGTCAGCCAGGCGATGGACTTCCTGCTGCCGGTGCGGCGCGGAGACCGGCTGACCGTGAGCTGTACCGTGCTGAAGAAGCACGACCGCGAACGCCTGCTCGAACTGGAGACGCGCATCGTCAACCAGAACGGCCAGACCGTGCTTCAAGGCCAGGGAAAGGTGAAGATGCTCGTGGAGCGTGCCGCTGCGGCCGCGCCCGCACGCCAGGAGCTCAGCCGGGTCGCACTCGTCACGGGCGGCGCAGGTGGCATTGGCGAAGCCATCTGCCGGAGGCTGGCGCGCGACGGCTTCCAGGTGGTGATCAATTACCAGGGCAGCCGTGAACGCGCCGAGACCATCGCCCAGGACATCGCGGCGGCCGACGGCAAGGCCGTGGCCGTCCAGGCCGACGTGGCCACGCCCGAAGGCGTGGAGCAGTTGCTCCTGCAGGCGCGACGCCACTTCGGCGAGGTGGGCGTGCTCGTCAACAATGCGTCGCCGCGCATCCATCCGAAGGCACTTGCCGACACCGAGTGGGCCGACCTCCAGCGCCATCTCGATGTGCAGCTGAAGGCCGCCTTCCTGCTCAGCAAGCACTGCGCGGCCGACATGACGGCGCGCGGCGCGGGGCGCATCGTCAACATCACCTCGCAGGTGATCGAGGGCACGCCGTCGCTGCACTGGACGGGCTACGCCGTGGCCAAGGCTGCGGTGGCGATGCTGTCGCGCAACCTCGCAGCCGAGCTGGGTCCGCGCGGCGTGACGGTCAACTGCGTCGCCCCGGGCATGACCGAGACCGGGCTGATCGGCGACATCGCCGAGAAGCACCAGATGATGATCGCGCGCCAGACCCCGCTGCGACGCCTGGCCCGGCCGGATGACGTGGCCGGTGCCGTAGCCTGGCTCGTCTCCGAGCAGGCACGCTTCGTCACCGGGCACACGCTCGACGTCAACGGCGGGATGGTGATGTCATGAGCGAGATCGACGCGCTGCGGGCCCAGCTCGCGGCCCCGGGCACCACCCTCACGCGCACGCTGGCGGCGGTGGACGCGCTGGAGAAGCGTCTCGAGAACCCGCGCAGGGTCCGCATCGGCATTTCGGCGAACATCAGCGTCGACCTGCTCTCGACCTACCTGCGCAAGCACGCCGTGCTCGCCGGGGCCTGCGCCGAGGTGCGCATGGGCAATCACGACGACGCCCTGACCGACGTCGACCAGTTCGTCTCCGACGGCGTGGAGCACATGGTGCTGCTGCCGTTCTTCGACAACCTGATGCCCGCCTTCGAGCGCCGCCTCGAGCTGATGACGGAGGAGGACGTGGCCGCCAAGGAGCGTGATCTGCTCGCGCGCTGGCGGCTGGTGTTCGACAAGGCCAGTGCGCTGCGCCAGGTGTACGTGTGCAGCTTCCACCGCTATGGCGATGCGGTGGACACGGGTGCGCCGGATCCTGCCGAAGCCGCGATAGAGCGGCTCAATGCGCTGCTGCGCAGCGAGGCTGCCGCGTTTCCCAACGTCCGCGTGATCGACACGCGTGCCATCGTCCACCAGCTCGGCGCGGAGGCCTGCTTCGACCGGCGCTTCTACCTGCGCAGCACGGCGCCCTACACCCAGCCGTTCGTCAACGAGCTGGCGCGCCGCATCGTCGCCGCGGCACGTGGCTTCAACGGCTGGTTCTACAAGGCACTGGTGCTCGACTGCGACAACACGTTGTGGGGCGGCATCATCGGCGAGGATCTGCTGGGCGGCATCCAGCTCGATCCGCACAGCTACCCGGGCAAGGTGTACTGGCGCGCCCAGCAGGAGTTCCTGTCACTGGAGCGCCAGGGCGTGCTGCTGTGTCTGAACAGCAAGAACAACGCCGCGGACGTCGACGAGGTGCTCGAGAAGCATCCCTTCGCGGTGCTGCGGCACGAGCATCTGGCCACCCGCAAGGTGAACTGGACCGACAAGGTCAGCAACCTCCGTGCGATCGCCGAGGAGCTCAACATCGGGCTGGACAGCCTCGTCTTCGTCGACGACTCCGACTTCGAATGCGAGGCCGTGCGCACGGCACTGCCCATGGTCAAGGTGTTCCAGGTGCCCAAGGCCCTGCCGGAATATGCCGGCATCGTGCGCGAGATCCGAGAGCTGTTCCTGGCCGGCGGGGTGTCCGCCGAGAGCCGCTCGAAGACCGCCCAGTATCGCCAGCGCCAGGCCGCCATCGAATCGAGCGCGCAGTTCGCCACGCAGGAGGAGTACCTCGCCTCGCTGGACCTGCGCGTGCAGGTGGCCCGTGACGATCGGGCCAGCGTGCCACGCATCAGCGAACTGACGCTGAAGTCGAACCAGTTCAACCTGACAACGCTGCGGCAGTCGCCCGCGGAGATCCAGCAGCGCATGGACGCCGAGACCGGCACGGTCTACTCGCTCACCGTGGCCGACCGGTTCGGCAGCGCAGGCCTGACAGGAGTGGCCCTGCTCTCCTGGGATGGCGAGGTGGCACGGCTGGACGCATTCCTGATGAGCTGCCGGGTGATCGGCCGAGGCGTCGAGTTCTGCTTCTGGCCCCTGATCGTCGCCGACGCGAAGCGCCGGGGCTGCCGATTCTTCGAGGCCGAGTTCCGGCCGACCACCAAGAATGCCCAGGTTGCCGACTTCTGCGAACGCCTCGGCCTGGCTGCCAGCCCCGAAGCGGACGGCGTGAAGCGCTACCGCGCCCCCCTGGACGATCTCAAACCGCCCCCCTCCGATTGGATCAAGGTCATCGAATGAACATGGAATCGACCCTCAAGACCGTCATGGCGACCGTGCTCGGCATCCCTGCCGACGCCATCAGCGACGACACCAGCATGGACACCGTCGAATCCTGGGATTCGATCAAGCACATGAACCTCGTGCTGGCCATCGAGGAGGAGTTCGGGGTGAGCATCCCGGACGAGGACGCGGCGAACATCACCTCCTACCCGCTCATCCGCCTCGTGCTGGCCGAGCAGCTGAAGGGCAAGTGATGCGGCTCGACTGGCTGCTCGACAGGTTCAGATCGGCCCCCGAGCAGGCCGCCTTCATCCACGAGGATCGCCGCGTCAGCTACGGGACGCTGGTGGAGCAGGTCGCGGGGTTCGAGGAACGGCTGCGCGCGCAGGGCGTGCGGGCCGGGGAACGCGTCGTGATCCTCGGCGACTACACGCCCGAGGCCTTCTGCCTGGTGCTGGCGCTGGCGCGCCATGGCAACGTGGTGATCCCGCTGACGCGCGAGTCGGTGGTCGAGCTCTCGACCGCGCTGGCCATCTCCGGCTGCGAGTGGATCTTCGAGTTCGCGCCGGGCGCCGTCGAGCCCACCCTGACGCCGCACCGTGTCGAGACGGACAACGCGCTGATGCGCGAGTTCATCGCCTCGGGCGCGACGGGCCTGGTCTTCTTCTCCTCCGGCTCCACCGGCAAACCCAAGGGCATCCTGCACGACCTCGAGCGGGTGGCGAGCAAGTTCCTGCAGCCGCGCTCGGCCGTGGTGGCGATTCCGTTCCTGATGTTCGACCACTTCGGCGGCTTCAACACCATCCTCGCGATCACCTCCAGCCTGGGGACCGTGGTGAGCGTGGCCGACCGCAGCGTCGCGCGCGTGTGCGGCGCGATCGAGAGGTACAAGGTCTCGCTGCTGCCGACGACGCCGTCGTTCCTCAACCTGATGATGGCGGCCAAGGCGCACGAGAGCTTCGACCTCGGCTCGCTGCAGCGCATCACCTACGGCACCGAGGTGATGCCTCAGGCCACGCTCGATCGTCTCGCCAAGGCGCTGCCTCAGGCCGTGCTGCAGCAGACCTACGGGCTGTCGGAAGTGGGCGTGCTCGCGTCCAAGTCGCGCGACGACGGCTCGCTCTGGATGAAGATCGGGGGCACTGGTTTCCAGACCAAGGTGGTCGACGGGATCCTCTGGATCAAGTCGGAGTTCTCGATGGTCGGTTACCTGAACGCGCCCTCCGGATTCGACGCCGAAGGATGGTTCAACACGCAAGACCGCGTCGAAGTCGACGGCGAGTACTTCCGGATCCTCGGGCGGGTGACCGACCTGATCAACGTCGGCGGGCAGAAGGTCTACCCAGCCGAGATCGAGGAGGTGATCATGGGCCTGCCCAACATCGTCGACGTCGCGGTGTATGGCGAAAGCAATCCACTGCTGGGCCAGATCATCGTGGCCCGCGTCGCGCTGGCGGAGCCCGAGGCTGCGGATGCGCTCAAGGCCCGCATCCGCCAGGCCTGCAAGGCGCGCCTGGCGGCCTTCAAGGTGCCGACGAAGGTGGTCGTGTCGGAGGATGCGCTCTACACGGCACGCTACAAGAAGAGCCGCAAGGCCGAACAGGATCGATAGGTTCCACCATGCCGCTGTCGGACTGCAAGCTCATCTCGCTGCCAAAGATCCACGATCCGCGTGGCAACCTGACCTTCATCGAAGGCGGCTCGCACGTGGACTTCGACATTCGCCGCGTCTACTACCTCTACGACGTGCCCGGCGGCTCCGCCCGCGGCGGCCACGCGCACAAGGAGCTGCGCCAGCTCATCATCGCCATGTCGGGCAGCTTCGACGTTCAGCTGGACGACGGCCAGGAGAAGAAGACCTTCCATCTCAACCGCTCGTACGTCGGCCTCTACGTCTGCCCGATGATCTGGCGCGAGCTCGACAACTTCTCGTCCGGCTCCGTCTGCATGGTGCTGGCCTCGAACACCTATGACGAGGCCGACTACTACCGCGACTACGACCAGTTCCTGCGCGAAAGGCCCCGCACGTGATCGACTTCCTGAACCTGCGGCAGGTGAACGAGCCGTTCGCCGGCGAGATCCGCGAGGCCATCGAGCGTGTGCTGCGCTCCGGCTGGTACATCCTCGCCACCGAGTGCGAGGGCTTCGAGCAGGAGTTCGCCCGCTTCTGCGGCGCGCGGCACGCCATCGGCGTGGCCAACGGACTTGACGCGCTGACGCTGAGCCTGCGCGCACTGGACATCGGGCCGGGCGACGAGGTGCTGGTTCCGTCCAACACCTTCGTCGCCACCTGGCTCGCGGTGAGCCACGTCGGCGCCACGCCGGTGCCGGTGGAACCGCTCGAGGCCACCTTCAACATGGATCCCTCGCGCATCGAGGCCGCCATCACGGCACGCACGCGGGCGATCATCCCGGTGCACCTCTACGGGCAGCCGGCCGACCTCGACCCGATCCTCGAGATCGCGCGCCGGCGCGGCCTGCGGGTGATCGAGGACGCCGCCCAGGCACACGGTGCGCGCTACCGGGGCCGGCGCATCGGCGCGCATGGCGATGCGGTGTGCTGGAGCTTCTACCCGGGCAAGAACCTCGGCGCGCTCGGCGACGGCGGCGCGGTGACGACCGACGACGACGCGGTCGCGGCCCGGCTGCGGGTCCTGCGCAACTACGGCTCCAAGGTCAAGTACCACCACGAGGAGCTCGGCGTCAATTCGCGCCTCGACGAGATCCAGGCGGCCATCCTGCGCGTCAAGCTGCCTGCGCTGGAGGCCGGCAACCGGCATCGAGCCGCCATCGCGCAGGCATATGAGCAGGGGCTGGCCGGCACGGGTCTGCGCCTGCCGCAGGTGCCCGACCATGTCGAGCCGGTCTGGCACCTGTACGTGGTACGTCATCCGCAGCGCGACGAACTGGCGCGCCGCCTGAGCGCAGCCGGCGTCGGCACGGTGATCCACTACCCGGTGTCGCCGCACCTGCAGCCGGCCTACGCCTCGCTCGGCCATGCACGCGGCAGCCTGCCGCTGGCCGAGGTGCTGCAATCGGAAGTGCTGAGCCTGCCGATCGGGCCGACGCAGCGCGAGGCCGATACGCAGGAGGTCGTGCGCCAGGTACAGATGGCCTGTACCGAAATAGCGACGCCACCCTGACCCGAACTCGAACGAATCCACGGATCCGCAACTTCGCCTGCGGGCCGACATGAATCTCGTCAAGACATCCTTACTGAGCCTCGCTTCGACGGCAGCCAAGATGGTGACAGGACTGGCCATCAGCAAGGCGTTGGCGATTTATGTCGGACCATCCGGACTGGCCGTCGTGGGTCAGTTCCAGAACTTCATTCAGATCGTGCTGACTGCCGCCAAGGGAGCTCTCGACACCGGCGTTACCAAGTACACGGCCGAGTATCGAGACGACGAAGCGCGGCGATGGCGGCTTTTCGGAACCGCAGCACGCATCTGCGCAGTGTCCTGCACACTGGTGGCTTTCCTACTGATCGGTGCGGCCGAACCCCTGTCCCGGCATTTCCTACACACCGGTGACTACGCATACGTCATGCGCCTCTTCGGCGCGACGATTGGCCTGTTCGTGCTCAATAGCTTGCTGCTCGCGATTCTCAACGGACTGCAGGAGATTCAGACCTACATCTTCGTCAACATCGTGCAGAGCGCGCTAACGCTGGTTCTGACGACGCTGCTCATCGTCTCTCTAGGTTTGGACGGCGCTTTGATCGCTTTGGTGACGAACCAGTCGCTAGTACTGTGTGTGGTGCTCTGGAAGCTCCGCCACCATCCGGTCGTTCGAGTGGCGGCCTTTCGCACGGCATTCGACCGAGAAGAGGCGATCCGATTGTCGAAGTTCGCTCTGATGGCTTCGATCAGTGCCGTCGCCGCGCCGCTGACGAGCATTCTCGTGCGCGATCACATCACTAGGAGCATCGGCCAGCAAGAGGCCGGCTACTGGCAGGCTATCTGGTACATCTCATCCGTGTACCTGACCGTGGTGACGACGACACTATCCGTCTACTACCTTCCAAAGCTTTCGGCTACCGACGACAAGCAGGCACTGAGATCGGAAATGCGCAACGGCTACGCATTCATCTTGCCGATCGTCATGGTGGTCGCCGTTGGCGTATATCTTGCGCGTGAAGTCGTGATTCGAGTCCTCTTCACGGAGCAGTTCGCCCCCATGGCAGAGCTGTTTCGCTGGATGCTGATCGGTGATGTCGTGAAGCTGGCTTCCTGGCTGGTCGCCTACTTGATGTTGGCCAAGGCCATGATGAAGTCCTTCATCGCCACCGAGGTGATCTTCTCAGCGAGCTTCGTACTGCTGAGCATGATGCTGACTTCCCGATTCGGCCTGGTAGGGGTGACCTACGCGCATGCCTTGAACTACTTGATGTACCTGCTGGCAGTTGCCGTGTTGACCCGGCGCTTCTGGCTCTAGATCGCGCCCCGAGCCTGCCCTTAGATGCTGTCCATCCTGATTCCGTCCTACAACCATGCCGCCTTCGTCAAGGCGGCGATTGCCAGCGCGCGCAGCATCAGCATTCCCGGGAAGCGCATTGTGGTGATCGATGACGCATCTCCCGATGGTTCGGCCAAGCTGATCTCGGAGTATCTAGATCAAGAAGATGCTCGAGACGTGGAGTTGATCTGCAAGCCAGTGAATAAGGGAGCCGTGGACTCGGTGAACATGTTCCTCGCGAACTGCGAGTCAGAGTTCGTTTACTTCATGGCTTCCGACGATGTCGCCATCGCCCCCGGTATCGAGACCCTCGTCCGGCGACTCGAGCGCGAGCCTGGGCTGCAGTTTCTGATCGGCGGCGGATCCAATCTCTTCCCTGACGGCAGCCGCACGCCCATCTACTCGGGAAAACACGACGCCTTCTTCAGCCTCGAGCCTAGGCGGCTCGTTCGGGCAACCTTCCTCGACTGTCCAACACCTATTCTGTGCCAGTCGTCGGTGTTCAGGCTGAGCGCCATTCGTGCCGTCGGCGGCTTCGATCCATCGATGATCGCGGACGACTATGCACTATTCACTCGTCTGTTCCTGGCCTATCACCGACGTGGGATCGATTTCGACTTCGTGCCCCATGTGCCTTGCGTCGAGTATCGGCATCACGAGATCAACAGCCATCGGAATCTGCCTCGGCAGGCGCTAGCCACGCGACAGGTCATCGAACATCTCGCGCCTTCCGATCTGCGCAACCGAGCGTCCGGAGACAAGCTCGCGTACTACACCCTCGTCGCGCTTCGGCGCCTGGACCTGAAATCCACACGCAGCTTGTTGTCCATGCTTCGTCTTCGAGAGGTGGTCTGGTTCGTGGCCGGCCTGTTCAACAACCTCATGATGTACGCAAGGCACCGATGAGCGAACTGGAATTCATCATCCTAGCCCTGAATGAGTGGCCCACCTTTGTGGCACTCAGTGTGCTGTTCGCACTCGTGCTATTCCTTTCGATACGGCGCGTGATTGTCGGCGGAGTTTTCGATCCACTCGTGCTCGCGCTAGTGGTCGGCTACAGCGTCAACTACGCTGTGGTCGCGCTGCTCTGGCTCCAGGGCGCATCGGGCTCCTACCTTTCGCTGCTGGTGCTGACCTACGGCGTCGTGATGCTGGTCGTCTTCAGATGGGTTTCGCGATCGGGCAAATCGTCGCTTGTGCTCGACTCGGTTAGGGCTCTGACGCCCAACATCATCGGGGTACACGTCTATCGATTCAGCATCGCGCTGTATCTGCTGCTGAGCTCATTCATCATCGCGTCGATTGGCTTCGGTGTCTTCGCCGAGACGAATCGGTTCGACGCAGCTCGCGGATTCGGTGGCTACATCCGTGTCCTGGACTTTCTCGGTCCGTTCATCGTGGCCTACAGCACAGCTGCGATTGCGAACGCCAAGCGTCGTAGCAAGCTGAAGATCGCGCTACTGCTTCTTTTCATCGTGTATGCCGCGATGGTCAACGGCGCCAAGATCTCGGTCATATTTAGCCTGTGCACGGTGTTCTTCACGCTTTCCATCATTGCAATCCGGGTCAGGATCAGCCCCGCCACCGCGCTGCTCGGCATGGCCGCGGGTTTGGCCTTCTCGGTTCTCGCGCTGAGCGCCAACCTTCGCTTGAACAACGTGGAAGAGAGCGGCGGCGACACCGCGCTGACCGGGTCCGGGCTGGTACTGGAGCGCTTCGCATATCGAATCATTGCCAGTGGCGATTCAAGCTACCTGCTTCTGCCGAACAACGTCATCGACCAGATCGCGACGGACAGCGCTTTCATCCGCTTCCTGGTGCCATTCATCGGCATCACGAAGGCGAGCCAGTTGTTCGGCTATCCAGTTGGCGACTACTCGGTGGGGCGCCAGGCGCTGCTCTACTACGATCCGTCCAATGAAGTTTCCGGTGGCCCGACCAGCCACTTCGACCTGTTCGCCTACGTCTACTTTGGACCCGTCGGGGGGTTTCTGTTCGTTGCGC
>WBZM01003842.1_pt1 | contig 11408 bp, 7 predicted proteins | sample 5204271 | NCBI WGS metagenome assembly WBZM01 (sample SAMN12344346, study PRJNA552823) | activated sludge metagenome | biome: Activated sludge suspended growth; feature: Nitrification reactor; material: Wastewater; isolation source: activated sludge from nitrification reactor of wastewater treatment...
GGTCCCATGCCCGTGACGAACAGGGTGCGGCCCGAGTTCGCCGCGATGTCGGCGGCGAGCTCCTCGATCGCGTCGACCGGGACCCATGTGACCTTCGAGATCTGCTCGGGTGAGCAGGTGTCGCGCAGGTACTGCGCGACGGCGTCGAACACCGGCCGGACCTCGACGCTCGACCCGTCGGCCAGCGTCACGGTGAAGGTCCCCTCCAACGCCGGTTCGACCTCGGGGGGCAGGTTGATGCCTGTCATGTCGTGGGTCACCACCGCGGGCGCGCCGGTCCGGGTGTTCCACACCACCTGGTCGCCCCACTCCTCACGCAGATCGGCCGGAACGAACTGCTGGGGCTGCTCGGCCGGAGGCGGCAGCGGCACGCCGGGCTCGACCAGTCGCACCGTCCGCAGCGGAGCCGACGTGTAGCCGGCGATCAGGTCCCGCGCCTGGAGGAGCTTCTTGGTGTCGGTGCGCACCAGCAGCGGGAGGTCGGTGTGGCGGGTGACGAAGTCGGTGTCGTACAGGTGGTCGCGCACGATCACGTGCGCCAACCCGAACGCCAGGGCGCTGTCGGCGCCCGCTCTGATGGTGATGGCCCGGTCGGCCTTGCACGACGACGACTGGTACTCCGGCGCGATCGTCACGACCTTGGCCCCGTGCAGTCGGGCCTCGGTGAGCCAGTGCCCGTCGGGCATCTTGGTGGCGATCCAGTTCATGCCCCACAGCGTGATGAGACCGGCGTTCTCGGCGGTGTTGAGGTCGAAGTCCATCGCCTGTTGGCCGGTGACCATCGGATGGCCGGGGGGCAGGTCGGTGTGCCAGGAGAAGCTGTCCCAGTGCCGCCCGCCGTAGGACTCCGAGGGATCCACGTCGCGCACCGCCACGTCGAGCAGCGCCATCATGTTGGCCAGCCGGTAGAAGCCGCCGATCCGGAACGGCGCGTTGCAGGGCATGCCGCCACGGAACTTGAGGGTCTGGGTCCCCGCCCCGTGCATGGCCTCGATCATCTCGGGCTCGTAGTAGCCCTGCTCCTCGAGCCGACGGGCACCGTCGGGACCGCTGTAGGTGCGGGCCACGTCCAGGTACACGCGGGCGGCCAGCTCGGCGGCCTCCTCGTGGGTCACCTTGACGAAGGACTCCTTGCCACGACCGGACCGGTACTTCAGCGGGGGCTGGCCGTCATCGCCGCGCGGCATGCCCGCGTCGACCCAGTCCCGGAACCCCTTGCGCACGTAGCAGCCCTTGACCCGACGGTCGCTGTAGGCCCGACGGACGTACGCCAGTCCCGACACGCACGCCCGCGGGTCCCAGCGGCTGCTCGCGGTGTTCCCGTAGATGTCCCTCGCCCGGTGGTACCCGAAGGACGGATCCGCGTAGACCGCGACGCCGTTCTTGACGCTCGCCTTCAGCAGGCACCCGTGGGTGTCGTTGGGCGCGCACAGGTAGTGGTAGGTCGAGTCCGGCCGGTACAGGTCGCGGTAGACGTCCTCCCAGTCCCGGTTCGGGTACGCGGCCAGCGGGTTGGGGATGGCCTCGATCGACTGGAGCATCGAGAGGTGGGGGGCGAGCGCCGCTCGACCGTGCGGACTCGCCAGGGCCGCCACGACCGCGCCGGGACCGGCGGCCAGCAGAGCCCGGCGCGGCACCGACGCGTCGGACTGAGCGGAGGGCGAGGACACACCGTCGGAATCCACCATGGGACCTCCCGAGACTCGGCTCTTGTGCCGACCCTAAGACAGGTCGATCCCGATTCGCCCCGTGACTCCTGTCGCACGTCGTTCCGCGGCGACGGTGCCCGGATCCGGGGACCTCAGGCCGAGTTGTGCTCGTCCACGAGGCGAACGACGAGGCGGTCGAGCTCGTCGAAGCCGAACGAGCCGTCGTCGCCGCCGTCGTCCCGATCCGAGACGGTCAGCCAGACGTCGACGGGGACGAGGTCGACCTTGGGCTCGACCGTCGACCGCTCGACGACGACGACCCGGTCCGAGAACGGGGCGAACCCCTCGACCAGCACGACGTCCATCGACGACATCTGCGCGTCGAGCAGCTCGACCATGCGATCCGCGTCGACCGGCGAGCTGGACCGATGGTGGTCACCGCCAGAGCCGTCCTCGAGGGCACCGAGGAAGACCACGGCACTCGCCGATCCCATCAACAGGACCCGCTCGGCACCGGCGGCCCGATGGCGCCAGGAGTCCGACCCCTCACGGTCCACCTGGAACCCGTGCGGAGCGTGCTTGGCCGTGCCGACCCTCAACCCCCGAGCCGCGAGGGCAGCGACGAGCGACTCGATCACCGTCGTCTTGCCCACACCCGACGGGCCGACGAACGAGACGACGAGAGGGCGGACCGACATCGGAGCTGACGCTACCGGGATGCACACGTCGACACGTCGACACGCCGACACGCCGGCGGCCGCCGGCCCTGTGACGTGGCGCACAGCCCGTGGACCGTGATCGGAGCGGCCGTCATGATGAGCCGATGAGCGACACCATCACCGTCGGCGAGCTGCTGGTCCGGGCGCTGCGGATGGAGGGCGTCGACTTCATGTGCGGCATCGTCGACGGCGCCCACATCCCGTTCGTGCGCCACCTCGACGCGCACGGGATCCGCTACGTCAACACCCGCCACGAGGAGGCCGCCGCCCACATCGCCGAGGCCTACGCCCGGCTGACGCACCGACCCGCGGTGGTGATCGGCAACCCCGGACCGGGCGGCGCCAACATGCTGGCCGGGCTGACCAGCGCCCACGGCGAGGGCCACCCGGTCGTCGCCATCGCCTGCACCCGCCGGGCGTCGGTCAACTCGCCCGACCGCGGCGGGGCGTGGCAGGCGACCGACCTGGTCGACATGGCCCGCCCGATCACCAGCTACTCGGCGTTGATCTCCCGCGCCGACCGCGTCCCCGACATGGTGCGCGCCGCGTTCCGCGCTGCGACGGTCGGTCGGCCCGGACCGGCGTTCCTGGCCATCCCCGACGAGCTGCTCACCCAGCCCGTCGACCTCGACGCCGTCGCCCTCACCCCGGCCGGACGCCACCGGGTGATCGACGTCGGCGCCGGCGACCCGACCCGGATCGCCGACGCGGCCGACCTTCTCGCCGGCGCGCAGCGCCCGTTCCTGTTCGCCGGCAAGGGCGTGCTGTGGGCCGAGGCGTCAGCCGCCTTCGTCGCCCTGGGCGACCACCTGGGCGCGGCGATGAGCACCACGCTCGGCGCCCGGGGCGCCGTGCCCGAGGACCACCCCCACTACTTCACGATCGCGGATGGCAACACCCTGCGAGCGGTTCGGGGCGACGCCGACGTGGTGCTGGTCGTCGGCGCCCGGCTCGGCGAGTACGACGGCTGGGGCGTACCACCGGCGTGGGGTGACCCCGAGGACCAGCGCACCATCCAGATCGACTCCGACCCGATGTCGATCGGGCTGAACCGCCCGGTCGACCTGGCCGTGGTGGCCGACGCCCGCGGCGCCCTCGAGGCGCTTCTCTCCGCGGTCGCCGAGCGCGTCGAGGCCCGGCCCGGCATGGAGGGGGCGGAGCGCTACGCCGCGATCCACGAGCAGTCGGTCGCCGAGGCCACCCCGCACGTCCTCGCCGAGCCGACCGTCGGGGTGAACCCGGGACAGATGGTCATGGCGCTGCGCGAGTTGTTCCCCCGCGACGCGGTCACCGTGGCCGACGGCGGCAACACGACGTTGTGGGCCGTCGCGCTGAACCCGGTCTACGTCCCGGACTCGTTCCTGTACTCGGTGAAGATGGGCTACCTGGGAACCGGTCTGCCGTTCGCGATCGGGGCCAAGCTCGCGGCGCCCGAACGCGACGTGTACCTGATCAGCGGCGACGGCGCGTTCGGCTTCAACGCCATGGAGCTCGAGACCGCCCGCCGCGTCGGTGCCCCGGTGATCTGCGTGGTCGCGGTCGACGGCGGATGGGGCATGGAGCGCACCGCTCACCGGTTCATGGGCGTGCCCGACGACGAGGCCCACGGCACCGACCTGTCACCCGAGGTCCGCTACGACGAGCTGGCCCGGGCGTTGGGCTGCCACGGCGAGCACGTCACGGCCATGGACGAGCTCGCCCCGGCGATCGAGCGGGCCCGGTCCTCGGGTCTACCCGCGGTGCTCCACGTCGAGGTTGATCCCGACATCAACGCCAACCCGATCGGCTACGAGCAGTTCCGCTCCGCCCGCACCTACTGACGTGGACGATCCGCCCGCCTCGGTGTTCGTGACCGGCGCCAACGGCTTCATGGGCCGGGCGCTGACCGAGCGCTACCGCAGCGCGGGGGTCGACGTGGCCGGTGTCGACGTCACGGCCGATCCCGACCGCGGCGTCATCGCCGGCGACGTCCTCGACCCGTCCGGTTGGGCCGACGCCATCGCCCCGGGTGCGGTGGTGATCCACACCGCCGCGATCGTGTCCAACAACATCGCCACCGAACGGGCGTGGGAGGTCAACGTCGTCGGCACCCAGCGGGTGCTCGACGCCGCGACCGGCGCGGGCGCCGAGCGCTTCGTGCAGATCTCGACCATGGGCGTGACGCGCTTCGCCCACACCCACGCCGCCGCGGCACGGCGAATCCTGCCCGGCCGGGAGCTCGACGAGCGGTGGCCGTTGATGCCGACCGGCAACCCCTACACCGACACCAAGATCACGGCCGAGCACCTGGTGCTGGCCGCGCACGCCGCCGGCCGCCAGGCCTGCACGATCATCCGCCCGGCCGACGTGTACGGACCCGGCTGTCGACCGTGGGTCCTGGAGCCGCTCGAGGCGATCCGCTCGGGTCGGATGCTGCTGCCGGCCCGGGGTCGGGGCCTCTTCACGCCGATCCACATCGACGACCTCCTCGACGGCGTCGTGGCGGCCGCCGCTCGGCCCGCCGCGGCCGGGCAGATCTTCCACCTGGGCGGCGAGGAGCCGGTGACCACCCTCGAGTACTTCGGCCACCTGGCCCGGATGATCGGCCGCCCCGCACCCCGCACCGCACCGACCGCGGTCGCGGTCGCCGCGGCCGAGGCGACCCGCTGGGTGGCCGTCGCCCGTCGACGCCACACCGAGGTGGGCCGCGGCGTCATGGCGATGCTGGCCAAGACCCGTGCCGTGTCCAACGAGAAGGCCCACCGGGATCTCGACTGGTGGCCCCGGGTCTCGCTGAGCGACGGGATGGCGGACGTCGAACGCTGGCTCCGCTCGGAGGGGCTGCTCGACGACACACGCTGATCCCGGCCGCTGATCCCGGTCGCGGATGCCGACCGTCGCGACCCACCCGCGACGCGCAGGTCGCGGTCGGAGCACGGCACTACGGTGCGGCCATGTCAGCACCAGGACAGACAGGATCGGACGGGACCGCGGTCGGCGCGGGCACGTACCGCGCCGAGATCCGCTGGACCACCCACGGCGTCGCGCACATCCGGGGCGAGTCGCTGCCCGACGTGGCGTTCGGCCAGGCGTATGCCATCGCAGGTCACCACCTGCCGACGATCGCGGACCAGCTGCTCAAGACCCGCAGCGAACGGGCCCGCCACTTCGGCCGGGGCGACAACGACTGCCACGTCAACTCCGACTTCGGATACCTGGCCATGGACCTGACCGCCTGGGCGCAGCGGATGCTGGCCACCCAACCGCCGTCGGTCGTGGATGTGGTCGAGGCGTACGCCGCCGGACTCAACCGCTGGTTGGCCGAGCACGGCACCGCGGACCTGCCCGAGTGGTGCCGCTCCGCCGAGTGGATCCGCCCCGTCGACGCCGTCGACCTGTTCCGCCTCTACGCCGACATGATGCTGATGGCATCGGGGCGCAACGCGGCGGAGTTCGTCGGCGCCGCCCAGCCGCCCGGATCGCCGCCGGTCGCCCATCCCGAACGGCCGCTGGTTCCCGACGACGGGCCCGGCTCCAACGGCTGGGCGCTCGGCGGGGACGTCACCGCGGATGGTCGCGGCGCGGTCGTCGCCAACCCGCACTTCCCCTGGTACGGCGACGGACGGTTCTGGGAGTGCCACCTGACCGTGCCCGGCGAGCTCGACGTCTACGGCGTGTGCCTGGTCGGAGCGCCGGGCATCCAGATCGGGTTCAACCGCGACGTCGCGTGGACCCACACCTTCTCCCGGGGCCAGCGCTTCAACTTCTACTCGCTGCAGCTCGACCCGTCGGATCCGACCCGGTACCGCTACGGCGACGAGATGCGGTCGATGACGCCGCGGGTCGAAGCGATCGAGGTGCTCAGCTCCGACGGATCGGTCGAGAAGGTCGAACGGACCCTGTGGTCGTCGCACTACGGACCGATGCTCGACGTCCCGCTGCTCGGCTGGAGCGACGCCCTGGCGTTCTCGTTGGCCGACGTCAACCACGGCAACGACCGGATCCTGGCCCAGTACCTGTCGATGGACGTCGCCACCGACGTCGCCTCGCTGCGCGACTCGGTGCGCACCCACCAGGGCCTGCCGTGGGTGAACGTCATCGCCGCGGACCGTCACGGCGACGTCTGGTACGCCGACCCGTCGCCGGCACCCCGCCTCAGCGCCGAGGCCGAGGCCGCGTTCGACCGGGCCGTCGAGACCGATCCGATCACCATGCTCTTCTACAGCCAGCGCGTCGCCATCCTCGACGGCTCGGACCCGGCCAACGAGTGGGTCGACGACCCCCGCAGCGCGCTGCGGGGCGCGGTGCCGATCGAGGACCTCCCCGAGATGCACACCCGCACGGTCGCGTTCAACGCCAACGACCCGTACTGGGTGCCGCATCCGAACATCCGGCTGGATCCCGGCCCGGTGTTCTGCGGCCTGTACGGGCGTCCGCTGTCGCCACGCACCCGGATGAACTCCGCGGTCCTGGCCGGCGAGGCACCGAACGGGCCGACCGGACCGCATGGCCGTTGGCAGCCCGAGGACCTCGAGCGGGCGCTGCTCGACAACCGGTCGCTGCTCGCCGAGCAGCTCCTCGACGACGTGATCGACCGGTGCCGACGATCCGGTGACGCCACGCTGGCCGACGCGGCGGAGGTGCTGTCGGGCTGGGACCGGGCCTTCGACGTCGACTCACGCGGCGCGGTGCTGTGGCGGGAGTTCCTGGCCACCTTCAGCGAGGACGACCTCCGCGGGGGCGGCTCGCTGTTCGCGGTGCCCTTCGACGTGGCCGATCCGGTCCACACCCCACGGGACCTGGCCCCGGCGCCGGAATCCGGGCCCGACCCGGTCCACACCGCCATGTGGAGCGCTCTCGACGTGCTCGCGTCGGCCGGGATCGCCGCCGACGTCGCGCTCGGCGACGTGCAGTACATCGACCGCTCGGGCGAACGGATCCCCATGCACGGCGCCAACGAGGTGGAGGGCATCATCAACGTCGTCGCCCCGGTCGGGGCCTTCGGCGGCAGCGACCTGGAACCCCGCCCGTCGTCCGGGTCCCCGATCGCCGGGCGGACCGAACGGACCGGTCTGTGCTCCACCGGCTATCCGATCACCTACGGCGCCTCGACCCTGATGGTCATCGGCTGGGACGACGACGGCCCCGTGGCGCGGGGGCTGCTGACCTACGGCCAGTCGGGCGACCCCCGATCGGAGCACCACGTCGACCAGATGCGTGAGTTCTCGGCCAAGCGGCTCCGGCCCCTCTGCTTCCACGACGCCGACATCGACGCCGATCCGCAGCTCCGGGTCGAGGTCGTCGAGGGCTGACCACCTGGGCCGTCGACCCCTGGAGACGTCGGGGCGGGCTCCACCCGGCCCACCCCGACGTCGAGCTCACCCGCGGTGGAACGTGGTCCGCCAGTCGCCGCCGTCGAGCTGATCGGCGACGTAGGCGAACCCCTGCTCCCCCAGCACCCCTTCGAGGGGCACGGGCTCGAACGGGGCGTAGACGACCAGGGCCTCACCGTCGCCCACCTCGGCCGCCGCGGCCATGATCTCGCCGAACGGCTCTCCGCCGGCCGCGAGGGTGGGCCGGGCATCGACCACCCGGGCGACCGAGGTGATGTCGATCGCCCACTCCTCGGGCCCGCTCTGCACGTACTCCCAGCGGAACTGGTGCGGGCGGGTCGCCTCGAGCTGGTGGCGCAGCGGGGCCGGGTCGTGGTCGTTGACCAGTCGGAGGGTGTCACCGGTGCCGAGCGCGTCGAGCGTCTCGAAGATCGTCTGGTGCCGGACCGGCGGGGGAAGGGGCCGTACGTCGATGGTGTGCATCACGCCTCCTGGGATCGGGCGGCTCCGGTTCCGGCTCCGCGTCCCGGCGCCACCGGCGGGGTGACCGGAGACCGGTGCGTCGATCTGGTCGGTCGTCGGAGCGCCGGATATTGTTCTAGCCGACAGTAGAAAATCTTTCGGGAGTCGTCCAGTGACGGTCCAACCCCCCACCGCCCCGCAGATCCCGGCGACGGCCCCGGCGTCCGCGCCGAGTGCTGCGCCGTTCGTTCCCGGCGCCACCGCCGCGGTCCCGCCGGCGTCGGTGCCGCTCGGGTTCCTCGCCGCGTCCGGCGTCGGCCTGATCGCCTTCGGGCTCGCGGCGTGGTTCTCCGCCGATCGCATCGTCGACATGCCGACCCATCCGGGCTCGGTGGCGGCGGTGCACGTCGGTATGCTCGCCTTCCTGACCACCGCGGTGCTGGGCGCGGCACACCAGTTCACACCCGTCGTCGGCCGGCGCCCCCTGCGCTCGGTGCCGATCGCCCGGGTGACCCTGGTCGGCATGGTCGCCACCGCCTGGCTGCTGCCGTCAGGGTTCGCCCACGGCCCCGAGGCGCTCGTGCTGGCCGGCGGGATCACCGGAGCGGCGACGGTCCTCCTGGCCGCGTGGAACCTCTCGGGACCGCTCAGCACCCGCGACGGCGGTGTTCCGCTGGTGGGGCTCCGCGTGTCGATCGCCTACCTGGTGCTGACCGTCGCCTTCGGCGTCACCTACGCCATCGACCGCCAGACCCTCTGGTTCCCGCTGCTGCCCAACCGGGTCCTGGCCCACGCCCACCTCGGGCTCATCGGCTGGCTGGGCATCACCTACGTGTCGGTGGCCGAGAAGCTCTGGCCGATGTTCCTGCTCGCCCATCGGCCCCGGGCCCGGGCCGGGGCCTGGGCGGTCGGCCTGCTCGGCACCGGGGTCGGGGTGCTGGCTGTCGGCCTCCTGTTGGAGTCCCCGATCGTGGTCGCCCTCGGCGGCACCGCGGTCGTCGCCGGGTTCGGCTGCCACATCGCGTCGCTCGTCGGCGTCGTCCGGGCCCGGCGGCGACCTCTGGAGCTGCTGCACCGGTTCCTGTTCACCTCGACCGCGTTCCTGGTCGTCGCCATCGCCCTCGGCGTCGCCGCCGCGCTGGCCCCGGTGGACTACGGCACCCGCAGTCGACTGGTGTCGGCCGAGATCGCATCGCTCGCCGCATGGCTCGGCCTGGCGGTCATCGGCCACGTGCACAAGATCGTTCCGTTCATCGGCTACTCGGCCCTGCGTGCCCGCGGCGTGACCCACGCCCCGAGCGGCAAGCCGCTGATGTTCGCCGACCTCTTCCACCCGGGGATCGCCCGCGCCACCCTGGTCGCCTCCGGTGCGGGGTTCGCGCTGGCCGTCGCCGGGATCCTCGCCGGGTCCTCGACGGTGATCGCCCTCGGCGGCGTCGGCATCGCCACCGCCGGCGTGCTCGTCACCGCCAACCTGGTGTCGGGTCCGCGTCGGGTCACCCGCGCCGCGGCCCGCTCCGCCCCCGCGACCGCCGCGTGAGCGCCGACGTCCACCGGGCGATTGTCGCCGGCACGACCGCCGTGATTACCCTCGAACGCTCATCGATCTGGGAGGCGTGCCCGTGACGATTGACGCAAAGCTGCAGCAGGTCTGGACCGACGTCGTGTCCCGGAACCCGGCCGAACCCGAGTTCCACCAGGCCGTCCACGAGGTCCTCACCTCGATCGGACCGGTCCTGGCCAAGCACCCCGAGCTGGCGCGACTGAAGTCGATCGAGCGCATCTGCGAGCCGGAGCGTCAGATCATCTTCCGGGTCCCGTGGATGGACGACGACGGCGAGATCCAGATCAACCGGGGCTTCCGCGTCGAGTCCAACAGCGCCCTCGGCCCCTACAAGGGCGGGCTGCGCTTCCACCCGTCGGTCAACCTGGGGATCATCAAGTTCCTCGGCTTCGAGCAGACGTTCAAGAACGCTCTGACCCAGATGCCGATCGGCGGCGGCAAGGGCGGCGCCGACTTCGACCCCAAGGGTCGCAGCGACGGCGAGATCATGCGGTTCTGCCAGAGCTTCATGACCGAGCTGTACCGCCACCTCGGCGAGTACACCGACGTCCCCGCCGGCGACATCGGCGTCGGCGCCCGCGAGATCGGCTTCCTGTTCGGCCAGTACAAGCGCATCACCAACCGCTACGAGTCCGGCGTGCTGACCGGCAAGGGGATCACGTGGGGCGGCGCCCTGGTGCGCACCGAGGCCACCGGCTACGGCGCCACGTTCTTCGCCGAGGAGATGCTGAAGGTCCGCGGCACCAGCCTGGACGGCCGGACGTGCGTGGTCTCCGGATCGGGCAACGTCGCCCTGTACGCGATCGAGAAGCTCGGTCAGCTGGGCGCCACGGTGGTGGCCTGCTCGGACTCCGAGGGCTACGTGGTCGACAAGTCGGGACTGGACCTGGAGCTGCTCAAGGAGATCAAGCTCAACGCCCGGGGCCGGGTCAGCGAGTACACGCAGCAGCACCCCGACGCGCAGTTCGTGACCGACGGCAGCATCTGGGACGTCCCGTGCGACGTCGCGCTTCCGTGCGCCACCCAGAACGAGCTCACCGGCGCCGACGCGGCCACCCTGATCCGCAACGGCGTCATCGCCGTGGTCGAAGGGGCGAACATGCCCGCCACCCCCGACGCCGTGTCCGCGTTCCTCGAGGCGGGCGTCGCGTTCGGGCCCGGCAAGGCCGCCAACGCCGGCGGCGTCGCCACCTCGGCACTCGAGATGCAGCAGAACGCCAGCCGCGACAGCTGGACCTTCGAGCACACCGAGGAGCGGCTCGCCCGGATCATGGCCGGCATCCACGACGCCTGCTACGAGACCGCCGAGGAGTACGGCGCTCCCGGCAACTACGTCGTCGGGGCGAACATCGCCGGGTTCCTGCGGGTCAGCCAGGCCATGGTCGCCCTCGGCCTCATCTGAGCCCGGGGGACTCGACCGGCACCGGCGGCGATCCGGTCAGGCCCGATCCGGTCAGGGCCGTCGCACCGACAGGTCCAGGTACGACGGCTGCGCCACGCTGTGGTGCAGGTCCTGGTGTCCCCCGGCCAGTCCGGCCATGTCGGCCAGGGGCAGGAGGTGCGGGAAGTCCGCAGTGCTGACCCGCAGCCGCAGTCGGTGCCCGGCCGGCACGGTCACGAACGCGGGTCGGACCTCGACGGGGTAGCGCACCGCCTCACCGACCGGCACCGGCTGTCGCGCCGCAGCGGTCAGGAGCTGATG
>WBZM01003845.1_pt1 | contig 11398 bp, 9 predicted proteins | sample 5204271 | NCBI WGS metagenome assembly WBZM01 (sample SAMN12344346, study PRJNA552823) | activated sludge metagenome | biome: Activated sludge suspended growth; feature: Nitrification reactor; material: Wastewater; isolation source: activated sludge from nitrification reactor of wastewater treatment...
CGAGCGCGACGCCCGGATGGCCTCGATAAGGGCGATATCGTCGGGCGTGAGCCTGCCGCCGTTCGCGAAACGCAGGATCAGTTCGATCTTCGGCTCGTGCGAGGTCATCGGATTGCGCTGCGCCACATGCGCGCAGCTTAGCGCGGCGGCGCCCGGCGGCAAATTGCGTCTAGCGATCTCAGCAGGCGGAGAACCTGCCGGGAGAGGCGCGTGCGCGTGGCGGCTTGCATTCGCCAGATATATCGTTACGGATATAGCATGACAAGCAGGATGAGACCCATGAACGGACTGGCGGCATTTGTCGGCGTCGTATTGGCGCTTCTGTCGGGCGCGCCGGCGCAGGCCGGGACGACGAACGTCGCGGTGGCGGCCAATTTCACCGAGCCGGCCAAGGAAATCGCGGGCCTGTTCAAGGCGAAGACCGGGCATGAGGCTCTCCTGAGCTTCGGCGCCTCGGGCCAGTTCTATGCGCAGATCACGCAGGACGCGCCGTTCCAGGTGTTCCTGTCTGCCGACGACAAGCGGCCGAAGGACGCGGTCGCGGCGGGCCTCGCCGTCGCCGACAGCCGCTTCACCTATGCAATCGGCAAGCTCGTCCTGTGGAGCCGCAGCCTCGACCTCGCCAAAGGCGACGAGACGCTCAAGGCGAACGCCTTCTCCAAACTCTCGATCGCCAATCCGACGGCTGCGCCCTATGGCGCGGCGGCGGTGGAAACGATGAAGGCGCTCGGCGTCTACGCCGCGATCGAGCCGAAGCTGGTGCAGGGCAATTCGATCGCGCAGGCCTTCCAGTTCGTCGATACCGGCAATGCCGAACTCGGTTTCGTCGCGCTCTCGCAACTGGCGAGCACATCGGCCGGCTCGCGATGGGTCGTGCCGCAGGCGCTCTACGCCCCGATCCTTCAGGACGCCGTGCTCCTGAAGAAGGGCGCGGACGACGAGGCGTCGAAGGCGTTCATCGCCTTTCTCCGGGGTCCAGAGGCGCGCGCCGTCATTGAGAAGTTCGGCTACGGGCTTCCCTGAGACGGCGTCGGCGACAAAGGTTCGCTTTTTCAAAAACGAAAAAGTAGCGCTCATGCCGAGGAGCCTGCGCAGCAGGCGTCTCGAAGCACGAGGGCGGGCCACGGGTTTGTCAGCAATCTGAAGGCCGGCGTCGACGTCGGCCTTGTCTTTTTGGAGGCGACGCAACGCCCCTTTCACTGCCGGACGCCGGCGCCGCGACAATTGCGGGAGGCGGTTTGGCTAAGCTATACGGCATTGCGAAGGAAGATCGATGCCGGATCACACAGTCAAGGCTTACGACCGCGAACTCGGCGCGCTCGGCCGGCGGATCGCTGAAATGGGCGGCCTTGCCGAGCAGATGCTGTCGGACGCGATGGACGCGCTCGCCAGGCTCGACGCCGATCGCGCGCGCCAGGTCGTCGCCATCGATCAGAGGCTTGACCGGCTGCAGAGGGAAATCGAAGACGACGCCATCCTGACGATCGCGCGGCGCCAGCCGCTGGCGGTCGACCTGCGCGAATGCGTCGCGGCCATTCGCGTGTCCGGCGATCTCGAGCGCGTCGGCGATCTCGCCAAGAATATCGCCAAGCGCACCGTAAAGATCGCAGCGGAAGCGCGGATGCCTCGCGCCATAGTCGGCCTCAAGTCGATGCACGAATATGCCGCCGTGCAGCTCAAGGACGTTCTCGACGCCTATGCCGAGCGCGATGTCGAGCGCGCCCGCGCGGTGTGGAAGCGCGACGCCGAACTCGACGCGCTCGAGGATTCCGTGTTCCGCGATCTTCTGACCTTCATGATGGAGGATCCGCGGTCGATCACCTTCTGCACGCATCTCCTGTTCTGCTCCAAGAACATCGAGCGGATCGGCGATCACGCGACCAATATCGCGGAAACCGTGATCTATCTCGTGACGGGAGAGGCGCCGCCCGTCGACAGGCCGAAAGGCGCAACGACAGCCATTCGCCAATGAGCCCGAACGACCCGGATCAATCGAAGCCGAGCGGCGCGCGCGACGCGCCGCCGAGCGGAAAGCCGCGCCTGCTCGTTGTCGAGGACGAACAGGCGCTCGCTTTGCTGCTCAGGTACAATCTCGAGGCCGAAGGCTATTCGGTCGAGCATGTCGAGCGCGGCGACGAGGCGGAAATCCGCATCGCCGAGACCTCTCCCGATCTCGTGATCCTCGACTGGATGCTGCCCGGCGCCTCCGGCCTCGAGATCTGCCGCCGGCTGCGGGCGCGCGACGAGACGCGCGCCCTTCCGATCATCATGCTGACCGCGCGCGGCGAGGAGACCGAACGCGTGCGCGGCCTGTCGGTCGGCGCCGACGATTACGTCGTCAAGCCCTTCTCCGTGCCCGAACTGATGGCGCGTGTCAGATCGTTGCTGCGTCGCGCGAGGCCGGAGCGAATCGCCAGCAGGCTCACGGCGGGCGATATCGACCTGGATCGCGAGACGCGTCGCCTGCGCCGCGCCGGCCGCGAGATTCATTTGGGTCCGACCGAATTCCGCCTGCTCGAATTCATGCTCGAAAAGCCCGGTCGCGTTTTTTCGCGCGCGCAGTTGCTGGACTTCGTGTGGGGGACGGCCGCAGAAATCGACGAGCGAACCGTGGACGTACATGTCGGACGCCTGCGCAAGGCGCTGGTGCGCCGCGGCGAGCGAGATCCGATCCGCACGGTGCGCGGCGCGGGCTATTCCTTCGACGAAACGTTCGGCAAGTCCTGACAGGTCGCCGGGCGCAAGCGCGCATCGCCTTCTGCCGCGATGCGCGCCGCCGTAAGATCAGTAGGTCACCCGCAGCCCCGCATAGGCGCCCAGCCCCGGCGCGCGAAACCCGGTCGGATTCTGGTATTGCTTGTTGAGCAGGTTGTCGACGCGCGCCGTCGCGGTCACGCCTTCGACAAGCTCGTAGGCGCCTGCGATATTGACCAGCATGTAGCCCGGCGCTCGCAGCCGCGGAATCGAAAAGTCGCGACTGCCGTCGATCCACGAACTCACGCGCACGACGCTCGCCGACAGGCTCAGCTTGTCGACCGGCTTCCACGTCGCCTGCAGGCTCGCCTTGCGGCGCGGGCGACGCAGCAGGTCGGGCTGCGGCGTGCCTTCGACCATCTGGCGCAGGATTTCGGTCTGGATGGCCGCTGCCGTGGCTGCGATCGGGCTGGCGTCGCGCGCGACCGTATAGGTGTAGTCGGCGCGGATCGTCAGTTGATCCATCACGCGCGCCTGCGCGAACGCCTCCACGCCATAGGTCTTGCCGCTGCCGAGATTGACCAGCGTCGAGGTGAAGGTCGTCGGATCGAATTGCGTATTGATGAGATCCTTGATGCGGTTGCGGAAGTAGGTCGCGCCGAAGCGGAAGCGGTCGTCGAGCAGCGGCTGCTCGAATCCAACGTCGAAGCCGCGGCTCTGCTCGGGCTGCAGGCGCGGGTTCGCGAAATAGAAGAAGGCGGGATAGGAGACGTAAAGCTGATTGAGCGTCGGCGCCTTGAAGCCCGTGCCGTAGCTCGCCTTGAGGACCGTGTCCGTCCAGGGAACATGGAACGACGGCGCGATGCGGAAAGTATTGTGGCTGCCGAACTGGCTGTTGCGGTCGCGCCGCGCATTCGCCGCGATGAAGAAGCGGTCGAAGAAATTTCCGACATATTCGACGTAGCCGGCATCGTTCGTATAGGCGGCGGCGGTCGCTGTCTGCGAGGGATCGAGCATCGGAATGGTCAGCCAGTCACGCTGTGTTTCCGCGCCGGCGATCAGCTTGTGGCCGCTCACTACCTCGAACTCGCTGCGCCAGTCCAACTTGGTGCGCTCGCCGATATACTGGTAGGGCGGTTGATAACCGTTCGAGAAGAAGGTCGGGGTCTGGTCGCCGGGCTTCGCCCAAGTGTCGGAACGCATGTGCGACACGCCGAACCAGTTCTTGAAGCGGCCGTCGAACAAATTCGCCGTCGTCTCGCCGCGCACGTACGACTGCTTGTCGCGCTGATAGTCCTGCCGCGCGTTCGGCGAGCTGAAGGCGAAACCGTAGGGGAGGCCGAAATCGTCGGTCGTGAACCGTTGACGCGATTCCGTGTAGCGGCCGACAAGATTGACGCCGAAAATGTCGTTCAGTTGCGCGCCGACCTTCGATGAGAAGGTGAGGTTCTGATAGGAGTTGTTGTTGATCGGCACGCCCGGCGGCACGAGCTCCGGCGGCGTCACCGGCAAACTGCCGACGCTCTGACGCTGGATGTTGAAGGAATAGTTCACCTGCTCCTGCGCGCCGCGCACGCCGAGCGACGAATTGAGCGTGCCGAACGACCCGCCCTCGGCGAAGGCCGTGATCTTCGCAGGCCCTTCGCCCTTCTTCGTGGTGATGGAGATGACGCCGCCGATGGCGTCCGAGCCGTAGAGGCCGCTCTGCGGCCCGCGCAGCACTTCGATTCGCTCGATATCGCCGGCCAGAAGCTGTCCGAAGTCGAATGTTCCATTGGCGGAGGCCGGATCGTTGACGTCGATGCCGTCGATCAGGACCTTGACGTGGTTCGCATTCGTTCCGCGGACGAAGACCGTCGTGTAGCCGCCGGCCCCGCCGGTCTGCACGACGTTCAGGCCCGGCACCGTCTCCAGTATCTCGGGCGCCGTACGGCGCTGCATCTGCTGGATCTGCTCGGCGGTGACGACAGTGACGGAGCTGCCGGTCTGATCGTTCGGCGTCGGCGTGGAGGTCGCCACGACGTTGATTTCCTCCAGCCGCTCGACGCCCTGCGCAAGGGCGTCTCCGGACATCAGAACGACAAGGGCGGCGGACGCGACATGCGACAGCGCGCGGCGGCGCGCATTGCCGGGGACGGCGGTGGCGGAACGGAATGGCATTATGAGACTCGCAGCGAGCGTGGACCGTCACTGCGATCGGTCATGACCTCTGCGAACAGCAGAAGCCGAAACCTCCTCGAGACACCCCGCCCGAAGCCATCGCGCGTGACCACGATTGATGGCAGGTCTCCTGGCTCACGGGTCGTCGCCTCGAACCGCCTTCCCGCGGAAGCCCGCAGTGGCATGTCGGTTCTCGGCTCTCCGCTCACAGTTGCGGGGGCAGCTGCGGTTTTTGGCCTGCCCTTGCAAGGCGAGCCCGTACCGCATTCCCTTTTCAGCCCTTGCGGGCGCCATCGTCGGCTAGCTATCGACTCGCGCGAACGGAAGTCAACACGGTCTCTCGTCGCACGGCGCGCCGCATCTCGCGCTATTGTCGATTGTCCGGCCGCTGTGTATTTCCTGCAACGCGGATTTGGCCGCCAACGGGAACTGCATCTCGTCATGCCGCATGCCTCCGACGGCCGACTGACGATCGAATGCGATCCGCCCTTCCTCATCGTGCGGCTGCCGACGGACTGCATGACGCTGGGCTGGTCCCTGTCGCGACCCGGTTTTGCCGAGGCCTCGACCATCGCCTGGCTCGAAGTGCGCAATGCCGATCTGACCCCGGACGTCGATCCGCTGGCGCTGCTCCGGCTGCGCCTCGAGACGCGCGGGCTTGGCGAGGCCGTCGCCTTCATGACGTCGCGCAACGTCAGGCGGCATCATGTCGCGGAACGGAATGTGGACGGCGTCGCCGCCTGCTGTGTCGCCACGGTCGGCCTCGCCAATGGCGAAGCGGTCGGCGCGCGCCGCATGGTCGAGGCCTTTCCCGGCACGATCAACACGCTCGTTCACGTCTCGCGCCCGCTGTCGCAGGGCGCGTTCGTGGAAGCCGTGTCCATCGCGGCGCAGGCGCGCACGTCGGCCATCCTCGACACCGGGCATCTGCGGAATGGTCCACGGATCACCGGCACGGGAACGGATTGCATCGTCGTCGCCGCCCCCCGCGGCGCCGGCGAGGAAAGCTGCGTCGGCCTCCACACCGCCATCGGCGAGGCGATCGGCAGCTCCGTCTACGATGCGGTCCGCGCAGGCGCCGAGCGCTGGAGCGCGGACATGAAGGAATGGGCCAGCGCCTGAAGCGGCCAACGTTGCCTCGCTTTTCCGAGTTTCGTATGGTCGCGCCGATGGTTCTCCAGCCCGCCGCCGGCGGGACGGAGTGAAACGGGAATGCGGCGCGGCCCCACGGCCAAATCCGCGGCTGTCCCCGCAACTGTGAGCGGCTAGGCCCGCAACGAACACGCCACTGGCCGCGACCCCTCCTCCAGCGGGATCGCGCAAGGCCGGGAAGGCCGTTTCGGCGCCCGCGAACCGCAAGCCAGGAGACCGGCCATCGCCTGTCAGCGCAATTCCGGACGGGGCGTTCCGGATGCTGGGTCGACTGGAGGTCCTTGACGATGCTGGTTGCGGAAGCGCCTCCCGGGGAGACGAGCGGCCTCGACGCCGCCGCATTGCTGCCCTTGGCGCCCGCCGCGCTGACGACATTGCAGCATGCGCAGGTCCCGACGAGCTTGAAGCCGAATGCGGCCTTCGCCGTTTCGCTTGCCCTGCACGCCTGTCTCGCCATCGGCGTTCTTCGCCTTTCAGCCGACGGCTCCGCCCATGGCGACGCCGACCTGGAGACGCCGATCGAAATCGTCGTCGACAATGGCGCGGCGCCCACGGCCGAGAGCGCAGAAGCCGCCCGGCCTGTCGAGGCGCACGCCGGCGGCGCCGAGGCGACCGACGCCCGGCCCACCGCCGCGCGGGCAAACGCGGATGCCGGCGCGACGCCGGCGACGGCCGACGACACGCCGCCGGCGGGCGAAGCGGTCTCCACTGCCGAGGCGCGGACGGCGGCGGCGGCGTCTGCGCCGCCGGAAAACCATTCGCCTGCGGCCGCCGACATCGCCGCGCCGGCGCCTATTCCCGAAGCCGCGCAATTGGCCGCGGCTGAGCAAGCGCGCTTGCAAGAGCAACGCGAAGAACGGCGCGTCGAACGCGAGCGCAGCCACGCGGCGGAACTCGCTCGACAGCAAGCCGAGACGCGCGCACGCGACCAGGAGCGTCGCAAGGAAGCGGCGCGCCGCGCCGGGCGTTTGGCGCGCGAAGAAGAGCGGGAGCGCGCGGCAGAGCGCGCACGGGAGCGCGAAGAGCAGCGGCGCGCCGCCGCGCGCGCCGAGGAGCGTCGACGTGTCGCCCATGCCGGCGCGGCCGAGCGCCAGGGCGTCGGCGCGCGCGAGGCGGGCCGCGCCGCGGAATCGTCGGTCGCGCGCGCGCGCGCTGGCGAGAACGACACATTCGACGCCAGCGCCTATCGCGCGCTGGTTGCGCGCGCGGTCAGGGCCGCCGTCGGCAGTCGTTGTTCGCAAGGCGCGGGATCGCGGGTCGTCATTGCGCTCGTCATCGGGCGGACCGGCGCAATTTCGAGCGCCTCGATTGCGAGTTCGAGCGGCAACGGCGCGTTCGACGCGGCATCCGCCGCCGCCGTGCGCAGCGCAGGGCCTTTCCCGGCGCCGACAGGGCGTTCCGCGGTCAATGTTCCCGTCGCCGTATCGTGCAGATAGCGGCGACCGCTATTCATCATTCGCGCGGATCGGACTGGATCGGCGCCCATGGCATGACGAATGTTTGCCCGAGATGTTCGCCGCGAAGCGTTGAAACGCCATAGGCGTCGCGGATCACCGCGTCGGTCAGCGCATCGGGCGGGCCGTCGAGCAATTTCCTGCCTTGCGCCAGCACGACCAATCGCGAGCAGAAGCGGGTGGCGAGCGCGAGGTCGTGCAGGACGACGACGACGCATTTGCCTGTGACGGCGACCTTTCGCAGCAATTCCATGATGCGAAGCTGATGCAGGGGATCGACGGCGGCGACCGGTTCATCCGCAAGCAGGACGTCGGCTTCGACCGCCAGCGCGCGGGCCAGCAGCACGCGCATCCGCTCGCCGCCCGACAGGGATTCTATCGTGCGCGAGCGATATTGCGCGACTTCCGCCAAGGACATGGCGCGCTCGACGGCCTCCCGATCTTGCTCGCTGAGACCCGCGAACGGCGTGCGATGCGGAAGGCGTCCCAGTTCGACGACATGATCGACGCGCAGCGGCCAATGCGCCTCGCCGTCCTGCGCAAGATACGCCAGCCGCCGCGCCAGCCGCCGCGCGCCGACCTCTCGCGCATCCGCGCCGTCGTAGCGGATCGTTCCGGCGGAAACGGCAGAAAGGTTGGCAATCGCCTTGAGCAGCGTCGATTTGCCCGCGCCGTTCGGTCCGATGAGACCGACGATCTCGTTTGGGCCAAGCGCAAGGTCGATCCGGTCGAGGATCGTCGTGTCCTCGACGCGCACCGTGACGCTATCGACTTCGACCCGCATCAGACCTCGCGCCGAAGACGGTAGACGAGATGGAAGAGGAACGGCGCGCCGATCAGGGCCGTGATCACGCCGAGCTTCAACTCGGGCCGTATCGGCAGAAGGCGCGCGGCTATATCGGACAGGAGCAGCAGGGCCGCGCCGCCCAGTCCGCTCGCCAGGAGCAACCGGCCCGGACGATTGCCGACAAGCGGTCGCAGCACATGCGGCGCGACGAGCCCGACGAAACCGATCGCGCCGCTGACTGCAACCGACGCCCCGACCGCGAGCGCCGCGCCGACGACGAGTTGCATGCGGACGCGCGCCATGTCGAAGCCGAGACTGCGCGCCGTGTCCTCGGCGAGGCTCAGCGCGTCGAGCGCCGGCGCGGCGGACAGCAGCATCGCCCATCCGGCGGCCATGAACGGCAGCGCGAGCCAGACTTGCGGCAGGCTGCGGTCGACCAGCGAACCCATCAGCCAGAATACGATCTCGAGCGAAGCAAAGCCGTTGGGCGAGAGATTGAGCGCGAGACTGGTAAGCGCCGCGGCAAAACTGTTGATCGCGACGCCTGCGAGGATGAGCGTCATCGTCCCGGCGCCCCGGCCGACCAGCGCGTATAGGAGGGCGGCCGACGCCATCGCGCCGGCGATCCCGCCGATCGGCAGCGCAAGCGTCACGACCTTCGCCAGACCGGAATAGAAGACAACCACCGCGCCGAGCGCGGCCGCGCCGGAAACGCCGACGACGCCCGGTTCGGCCAGCGGGTTGCGCAGGAACCCCTGCATCGCCGCGCCCGCCAGTCCCAGGCTGAAGCCGACGAAACATCCGAGCAGCGCCCGCGGCAGCCGCAATTCCATCAGCACGATCCGCGGCAAGGTGTTTGCGCCGTGCAAGACATCCGACAGCGCGCCGAATACGTCCAGACCCGCATAGCCGACGAACAGGGACGCAATGAATGCGATGACGACCAGCAGGCCGGCTGCCGTCAGGAGTTGCGCATGGGTCATCGCGCGGCCGCTCCGTCGCCGCCGCGGGTCGCCGCAATCAGCCGCTCTGCCGCGTCGACGAGGTTTGGCCCGCCGCAGGTCCAGAGCCTTGCAGGCATCGAAACGACCCGTACGCGCCGTCCCAGCGCGGCAACGACCGGATGGTTAAGCGTTTCCGTCGCGAGCGAAGGCGCCCCGTTGCTTTCCCCGTCCACGATCATGACGTCGGCGCCCTGCAGCGCAACCGCTTCGAGCGGAATCTGGAGATAGTTGCCGGCGTCGAGCCGCGCCGCAAGATTTTCGAGACCCGCGCGACGCATGACGTCTTCGACCAGAGAGCCCTTGCCTGCCGTGATTCCGTTCGGCCTCAGCACGACCGCGCGCAAGGGCGGCCTATGCGCCTCGCGCGCGAGGGTCGCGAAGCGCGCGTCGAATTCCCGCACCAGTTCTTCGCCGCGGTCCTGCTCGCCGATCGCAGCGGCCAGCCGGCGGATTTCGGCGCGAACGTCGTCGAGCGAGTTCGGAACGTCGAACTCGACGACGTTGACGCCGAGACGCCGCAATATGTCGATGGTGTTTTGCGGGCTGTAGACGCCGGCAAGCACGATGTCCGGCCGCATCGCCATGACTTCTTCGGCAAGTCCGTGATTGAGCGGCAGGCCCGCCGCCAGCTCAGCCACATTGGAATTGTCGGCGTCGCGCGCCAGCCGGGTGACCGAGGCGATACGCCGCCTGTCGGCCAGCCGGAGCAGCAGTTCGTCCGCGCAAAGATTGATCGAGACGATGCGTTGCGGACGAGCCGGCTCCGCCGACGCGCAAGACGCCGCGATCGCGACGGCGAGCAAGGCCGCCGCCGCGCTTCGCATGTCCGCCTTCGAGGCGGAACGCTTTCGCTCTCTCTTCACGTCGTCCGTTCCAAGCCCGGTTGGCGCCGGCCGCAACGGGCGGCGGACCGGGCGCGCCTGTGTATCAGATGCGCGACCGTCGCGGGAGCAAGAGCTCTCGCCATTGTGATTATTCGTAGCGACGGGCTGCGAAATTCTCGGATGTCCAGCCCCGGCGGCGCATGTCATTCTCCGGCTGAGCATGGGCGTCGCGCCGTCGGGGCCGCCGAAGGTTTTTAGGGAGCAGTCTGGATGGTCCGCGACTTCATCGAAGCCGACTATCTCCTGGAAACGCCCGGCGAAATCGAGCGCGTCGCCGAATTCATGGCCGGCGAGCAGTCGAGCGGCACGTTTCTCGCCGTTCCCGGCGAAACGCCGGAGCTCAAGGCGCGCGTGGCGGCGCGCGTCGTGCGGATCGAACGGCTCGACGAGAGCGACGCGCCGGCCCTGCCCTCGCGCGCAAATTCCGGCGCCGGCGCGCGCTTTCGCCGTGCGCATGTCACGCTCGCCTGGCCGCTCGCCACGCTCGGACCTTCCCTGCCGAACCTGCTCGCGACCGTCGCCGGCAACCTGTTCGAGCTTGGCCCGGTGACCGGGCTCAAACTGCTCGATATCCGCCTGCCGGAGGCCTTTGCCGCCGCCTATGCCGGTCCCCGGTTCGGCGTCGAAGGCACGCGCCGCCTCGCCGGCGTGCGCGGCCGACCGATCATCGGCACCATCATCAAGCCGAGCGTGGGGCTCGGGCCGCGGGAGACGGCCGCGCTTGTCGATGAACTCTGCAGCGCCGGCATCGATTTCATCAAGGATGACGAATTGCAGTCGGACGGCCCGGCCTGCCCGTTCGACGCGCGCGTCGCGGCGGTCATGCAGACGATCGACCGCCATGCGCAGAAGACCGGCAAGAAGACGATGTACGCCTTCAATCTGACCGGCGATCTCGACCAGATGCGTCGTCGGCACGATACGTTGCTGAAGCACGGCGCGACCTGCATGATGGCGAGCCTCAACTCCGTCGGCCTTGTCGGCATGATCGAGCTTGCGCGCTTCGGGCATTTGCCGATCCACGCGCACCGCAACGGCTGGGGCTATCTCTCGCGCCATCCAATGCTCGGCTGGTCCTACATCGCCTGGCAGAAGATCTGGCGCCTCGCCGGCGCCGATCACATGCACGTCAATGGCCTCGGCAACAAGTTCGCGGAGGACGACGCAAGTTGCATCGCGTCGGCGCGCGAATGCCTGGCGCCGATGTTCGACTCGAAGCCCTGCGCGGTCATGCCCGTATTCTCTTCCGCGCAGACGGCGCGG
>WBZM01003847.1_pt1 | contig 11396 bp, 7 predicted proteins | sample 5204271 | NCBI WGS metagenome assembly WBZM01 (sample SAMN12344346, study PRJNA552823) | activated sludge metagenome | biome: Activated sludge suspended growth; feature: Nitrification reactor; material: Wastewater; isolation source: activated sludge from nitrification reactor of wastewater treatment...
TTTCTGAGCGGCAGATTCTTTTCTTAAAATCAGCGTAATCTGTTGATTAAACTTCTTTATGTAACCCTGTAGCGAGTGTGTGGCCTCGCGATCATGGGTTGCTGCATCTGACGAAAGATTGACAAGAAACAGGCAACAAAAAAGCAGGACATTCATCAAAAGAATGCTCCTGCCCCATTTCGTACCCTCACAGCCGAAAGAGACGCAATCGCTCTTAAGGCTTCGGATGGCTGCGCCGCCAACAAAATTGGCTCTGCCGGAAAAGAGCCCGCGGCGGCTATTCAATTGACGGACTTCCACATCTCGCAAGCGGCAAACCGCACTGGTAACCTGTGGCGCCAGATGGATTTGAACCATCGACCTAGGGCTTATGAGTCCCCCGCTCTACCACTGAGCTATAGCGCCGAAATCTTGGGAAATTATAACGCCTCTCCCGTCGCTTGCCAAGTGCCTGGCGGCGGGCGTCGCGCTCCCTGAGGCCGCCTTTTAGCCGGACAACCCCGACAGCGGGAACGGCACAAACGCGAAAAAGAACAGCGCCAGCGTGAACACAGCCAGCGCCCGCCGCCGCGGGTCCAGGTCGGAGATATCCTCCAGCGGCCGGGCGTGGACTCGCCCAAACATCAGCAGCAGGAATATCCACAGGATCCAGGTCGCCGAAAATGCCCCTTGCAAGTAGGAATAGAGCACGATTAGCGCCAGTCCGACAATCGCCGGCCAGAAGAAGCGCTGGGCCTGTTTGCCGAATAAGGCATAGGCCACATGCCCGCCATCGAGTTGCCCGACAGGGATGAGATTCAATCCGGTCACGAACAGCCCGACCCATCCGGCCCAGGCCATTTGATTCAGGTAGACATCGACGCCGCCGCCGGGCAAGAGTTGGCCGAAGACCGCGTATTTCGCCAGCACGTAGAGAATAGAGTTCCCTTCGAAAATACCGCCGGGCGAGATGGGGCCGAGCGGTGATGTCGCCAATCCGTAGAAAAGAATGGGTACGGCGAAGAATAGCCCGGCCAGCGGCCCGGCCGCGCCCACGTCAAACAGCGCCCGCCGGTTGCTGACCGGCCCTTGCAGCCGGATGAATGCCCCCAGCGTGCCGAAGAGCGACAGCGGCATGGGAATAAAATAGGGCAATGTCACCGGCACGTTGTGGTGGCGGGCCGCGAAGTAGTGGCCCAACTCGTGCGCGCCCAGAATGAGCAGGATGCTGGCTGCGAACGGCCACCCGCGCCAAATCTGCCACACCTGGTCGGCCGTCTCGGCCCCATACGAAGCGCCGACAAACAGGGTCGACAAGAGAGTGGCGATGAACAGTACGAGGTTGATGATCCAGCGCGACTTGGGATGATCGAATACCACGGGCAGGGCGATCAGAGCCACCCGATCGCCATCCTCGCTCACGGTTGGTGTATAGCCGTGGCGCTCAAAACGACGCCGGAGTTCATCAAAGCATTCCGTTGGGCTAATCAGGAATCGGCCGCGAAAGCGCACGTACCCTTTGTCAGGATAGTCAAGCGTGGTGTCATAGATGATGAACAGATCGGCTATGTCGCGCCGCAAGGCATCGACATGCTCAAATGTCTCGGTTGGCGCGATCGGTTGGGGTTCTTCCATTGGGATATTGCCCGGCCTCAGGAACCGGTCTGGGCATCATCGGGGGAGTTGATCTCCGCGGCGTCGGCCGCGCCCTCGTCATCATCTCCCCAACTGACGATCCAGATGCACGCCCCGGCGACCAGCGTGGTGATGAGGATGAGCCAAAACCACTGCATCGGCAGCAAGCCAACGTCGCGCGCCTCAAAGAGCAGGATCGCGTTCATGCCGACGGCCAGCACGAGCCAGGCGGACAGGTTAGGATGGCGGAGGACCCACTGTTTTAATGCTTGCATGAGGATGTAACTATAGCGATATACGACCGGATTGCACAGAGAGATTAGGAATTACGAATCAGGAATTAAGAATCGCGCCGCTCTCTTGATGCCTCAGCCCGTAATTTCCATCCAGGCTTTCTCAAATTGCGCTTGCGTATCGGCCATCAGACCATCGGTACGGATGACCACGTCGGCCAGAGCGATCTTGTCGGCTTGCGGTGTCTGGGCATCGATACGGGCCGCGGCCGAATCCTCGTCCATTCCCCGGCACACGCGCAGGCGCTCCATCTGCGTCTCTCGCTGGCAAACCGTCACCCAGATGTGGTCGCAGACGGACGCCAACGGGCCTTCCAGCAGCTTGATCGCTTCGATCATCACAACCGGCGCGTCAGCGGCAGCCACCCGCCGGGCGATCTCCGCCCGCACGGCCGGGTGGAGCAACCCTTCCAGTTGGGCCAACCGCTCGGCATCGCCGAACACCAGCCGGCCCAGCGCGGCGCGGTCGATGCGCCCATCGGCCCGGCGCACCTCGGGGCCAAACGCCTCGGCTACAGCCGTCTGAATCGCCGCGTCGCCGTCCAGCAGATCGTGGACGACGCGATCGGCATCGATGGTCAGCGCGCCGCGCTCGGCCGCCAGCCGCATAACGGCCGACTTGCCGGTGGCGATATTACCCGTCAGTCCGAGGATCACCCGCCGGCTCATGCGTCATCCGCTCCCACTGCTCAAACAATGTTTCCAGTTTTTTCCCGGCGGCTTCGTACTCGGCGGTCAGCCGCATGAGTTCGGTGTAGTCCGGGATTTCGGCCGCGGTCTGCATCGCGCCGCTCAACTCGACCAGCTTCCTCTCAGTCGCCGCGATTTCCGCTTCCAATGCGGCCAGCGCCTCGGCCCGCCGGCGCTGCTCGTTCTTGCTCAACGGGGTGGGCGCGCTCGCGCCATCGCCGTTTGCCGCCGGAGCGGCCGCCTCGACCACGACCGGCTTGACCGTTCGCGCCGCCAGGAATTCCTGATACGGCCCCTTGAACACTTCCAAGCGCATAGGCCCGTCATCCTGCCGCAATTCCCATACCTGGCTCGCCAGCCGATCGACCAGATAGCGGTCGTGGGTCACCAGCAGTATCGTGCCGTTAAAAGACTCCAGCGCCGATTGCAGCACTTCCTGCGACATGATGTCGAGGTGGTTGGTCGGTTCGTCGAGCAGCAGGAAATTGGCCTCTTCCAACACCAGGATCGCCAGCGCCAGCCTGGCCCGCTCGCCGCCGCTGAGCGTGCTGATCTGGCTGAACACGTCGTCGCCGCGGAAGAGGTAGCGGGCCAGGTAATTGCGAGCCTCGCTGATGGGCATCTCTTTATGCCGCAATAACTCGTCGATTACCGTCGCCTCCGGGTTGAGCGCTTCCTGGGCCTGGGCGAAGTAGCCGACCTTGAGACTCGCGCCGAGGGTGAGGCTGCCCGCCAGCGGCTCAAGCGTTCCCAGGATAACCTTCAGTAAAGTCGTCTTGCCCGTGCCGTTGGGACCGATGAGCGCGGCTGTCTCCAGCCGGTGCAACTCCAGCTCATCGACCGTGAACAGCGCCCGTCCCGGATAGCCGACGGTCAGATCGGCGGCGCGCAGGACGATATTGCCGCTGCGATAGGCGGCGCTGAGGCGCATATTGACCACCGGCGGCCGCGTAGGCGCGGGCAGCGCCGCGATGGCCGCTTGCAGCTCACCCAGGGTAGACGCCGGGCGTCGCAGGTCGAGCTCGCTCGAAATCTGGCTCCAGCCCTTGCTGCCCAGGTCGCCGATGGCCCCCAGCCCGCCGACGCGTACGGCTTCCACCTCGCGGCTGAGGCGCGACAGCTTGCCCCAGGCCATCTGCGTCCGCTGCCCGGCGATGTTGCGGCGGATGAAATCCATCTCCTTGGCTACTCGTTCCTGGAACGCCTCATACTCGCGTTGCAGCCGTTCCCAGCGGTCCTGCCGCTGCGTCAGGTAGGCGCTGTAGTTGCCGCGATAGGTCTCCACGCCGGCCGTGCTCATCTCCCAGATGGTGTTGGCCACGCGGTCCAGAAAGTAGCGGTCGTGGCTGACAACGAGCACCGCCCCCGGCCAGCTCGTCAGCGTGTTCTCCAACCACTCGATTGTCTGAACGTCCAGATGATTGGTCGGCTCGTCCAGGATCAGCAGGTCCGGCGCTTCCAGAAGCAGGCGGCCGAGCAGCACGCGCGTCTTCTGGCCGCCGCTCAGCTGCGACAGGGGCTGGCCCCAGGCATCCGGCCGAAAGCCGAGACCGGTGAGCACCATGCGGATGCGTGTCTCGTAGTCATAGCCGCCGGCGATTTCATATTGAACCAGCAAGCGACTGTATTCCTCTAACAGGTCGTCGGATGCCGCGTCGCCGGCCATCTCGGCTTCCATCTGGCGCAGGCGAGTCTCCATGCCGCGCAACGGCTCGAAGACGGCGACCATTTCCTCGAATACGGTGTGGTGGGCGCTCTGACCGATGAAAGCGTCGGATGATTCTTGCGACAGGTAACCGATGCGCGTGCCCCTGGCCACGTTTACCTGCCCGCTCGACGGCGCGGCCCGGCCGGCAAGGATGAGGAGCAAGGTTGTCTTGCCGACGCCGTTCGGCCCGACGAGGCCAACCTTGCCGTCGCGCGGAATGCTGACGTTGACGCCACCAAAGACGTCGTATTCGCCGAACGATTGCCCGACGTTGCTTGCCGATAATATCGCCATAAGGCTGGATTATAGCGCCGTTTGGCGCAGCGGGGGAAGAGACGCCGAATCTATGCGGTGGCTCAGGGCTGTCCGGCGACCAGTTGGCGCTCCAGTTCGTCGGCCCGGTCGAGCGCGCCGCTCCACTTGGAGAGTCGATAGTATTCGATGGCCGCCGCAAAATTCCCGTCTCCCTCGGCCAGCGAGCCGGCGCGCAAGCAGCCGTTCGCGCCGGGGTCGCCGTTGCGGCACGCTTGCAGGTAGGCTTCCAGGGCGGCCGCCGGTTCTCCGGGCTCCAGCAGCTCGGCCAGGGCCAGCCAGCGGTGGCCGTCGTGGGGCGACAGCCGCAAGCCCGTCCGGTACAGTTCGATGGCCTCGGCGGGAGCATCGCCGGACACCGCCGCCGCCAGCCAAAAATGGCTCGCGGCGCTATCCGGTTGGACGGCAACGGCATGGCGGGCAAGGGCGACATCATCGGCGGCCAGCACGGACATGTAGCCGGTATAGTCATCGGAACAACCCAGCAAGTCGCGCCAGATCGCGCCGCGGCCGTCGCTGTCGCCGTTCATGTGGCGAACGAGACCCTCATACCAGCGCGCGCTGCAATTCTCGGCCGACAGCTCGCCAAGCGCCGCGGTCGACGCGCCTACGTCGGCCACCGGATCGAGCATGATGTGGGCGGCCAGTTGCCCGGCGCGGTTCACCGGCAGAGCCACGGCCGATATGGCCAGCACAAGGACCACGCCCCCGGCAAACAGAAGCCGGGCCGGGTTCGACCACTCGATTTGCAGCCGGCCGCGCGAAGCCCCCATGACCAGACCAAAGGCAAACCACAACGGCACGCCGGCCAGGGTTCCCAGAGCGACGGCATCCGTCAGGCTATAGAATGCATGGGCAACCAGCGCCCCCAGCAGCCCCGCCGCCCACAGCCGCGCCAGCGTTTGCGGCGGCCGGGCGCGCGTCAACCGGACGGCCGAAGCGACCACCAGCGCCGCGACGACGAGAAAGATAAACAACCCGGCGACGCCAAAATCAAGCGCCGTCTGCAAATAAAGATTGTGCGCGTCCTCAAGGATCGGGCCGGATTCAGGGGTGATCAGGGGATAGACATAGCGGGCCAGCGAGCCGAAAACGCCCAGCCCCATCCCCCACAGCGGGTGGTCGCGCGTGGCATCGATGGCTTGGTTCCAGATGCCCAAACGCGGCCCGACAACGCTGTTCCACGAATTGGCCCCGGCAAAGACAAACCAGTCTCTGGCCGGCGTAAAGCTTATCAGTGCCAGGCCCACGCCAACCACAACCAGCCCGACGAGCAACCATTTGCGGCTGATGCGATCGGCGGACAGGAAGGCCACGACCGTACCGATAGCCGTCGCGGCCAGGCCGGTGCGCGACTGGGTGAGCACCAGGGTCAGCGCCATCAGCAATCCCAGCGGCAGCAGCAATAAAAATTGCCGCCGCCGGCCGGTGATGCCACAGGCATAGACCAGTGCGAGCACAAAGGGGATGAACAACGTCAGAACCCCGGCTATCTCATTTGTGGGCAGGCCTTGTTCCCAACCGAGATAGTCGGCCAAAATGCCGGTCTGCGGCAAAAAGAACAGTTTATCGACGCTGCGCATGCCCAGCAGGCCGACCACAGCCGCCAGCGCCCCCAACCCCAGGTAGAGCACGGTCGGGCCATTCAAGCGCGTGCGTAAATCCGTCCTGCGGCCCGGATTCGGCCAATTGACAACTGTAAAGAACAGGCCGATCGACCAGCCCAGGGTCATGATCCGTACCCAGGTGGTTCCCCACGGGGCAGGGCTCATCAAGAAGGCGAAGGGCAGGAAGACGAGGGCCAGAATCGCCACCGGCAGGTTAGCGGCCGTGGGCCGGGAGAGCGGCTTGCCGAATACTAACCGGAAAATATAGGGCAGGATCAACAAGGACAGCGCCAGCCCTGACAACGCCGGGGGGAAAAACCCCGGGGCCAGCAAGAAAGGCGCCGTCAGGGATAGGATGACTACGTCCAGGCGGCGTAAATTCAGGTTCGCTGTTTGCACTTCCTGGTGACCGATGAATGGATTGTCCATGAACTTCCCTGATGAAGTGCTAAATTCCGGCGGGTCCGCAAAGCAGCTCGCCGATTGTCAAATTAAATCGCAATCAAAGCATGGTTAAGGCGCCGGCGGCGGGGTTTGGGTCGCTACCCCGGCTGTCCCGGTCGGGGTTGGCGTCGCCGTCCCGCCAATGGGCGGCGGTGTCGATGTCATGAAAGCGGGTGGCGTCGAGGTGGCCGACGCAAACGGATTGGGCGCGGTCGCTGTCGGTTGCGCGGCCGATGTCGGCGCGGTGGTCGGGCGGGCGGGCGGCCGGGTCGCCGGCTCGTCCGTCGCTTCGGCTGTGGGTGCCGCCGGCGTCAGAATGATCACCACCGGGAAGGTGGGCGTCGGGAAAAAGATCGGCCGGCGGGTGGGCAAGCCGGACACGCGCGTCGCGGGCGGGGTCGCCGTCGCCGTCGGTAGCAGGGCGATCACCCCCACCGGCGGCAGAAGCAGCATGGATCCGGTCACCAGGTCCGGTCCGGCCAGGCAGTTAGCGACGATCAGTTCTTCGGACGATATCCCGCGCGTAACGGCCAGCGCGTCGATCGTGTCGCCTTCTTCGACGGTATAGGCTACCCACCAGGAAGGCGCGGCGCATTCAGTGACAGCCGTGGCGTTGACGAATAAAGCGGTGGCCGTGAGAGCGATATTTTCCAGTTCCGAGGCGGTAGGCTCCGCGGTAGGTTCGGCCGTGGCCTTGCCGGGCACCGCGCCGGCGCTACCAGCACTGCCCGCCGATTCGGCGGTGGCCGCCGATTCGGTGGTGGCCGGCGTATCGCTACTGGCGATATCTCCGCCACCGGCGGCTGGGGCATCGGCCCTTGTTGTCGCCATCAATGTCGGCAGCGTGACCACCGTGCCTTCCACCGATTCGTCCGCGCCGCGCGATCCGGGACGCACGTTCGTCCATGCCCACCAGACCAGGGGGATCAAAGCCAACAACAGCAAGGCGATCAGCACCGGCCGCCGGTTGACCCGTCGCGAGCGACGACGCGCGGTGGACGACACCAGGTCAGCCTGAAAGTCAGGATGGGGTGTCTCTTCCCAGGGAAACAACAAAGGCGAATTAGCGGCCGAGGGTTGCGGGGGGGTGGCTTCGGCCACTCTACCTGAACTCTCCTGACCGGCCGGCGCAAATATGTCCAGCGGCTCTGACCAGGATAACGACGATCCGGCCAAGGTATTCGTGGTCCCGACCGCCGCGGTCGGGGCAATAGCCGCCAATGGGACGACCGGTGCGCCGTTGGCTTTACTGGCGCGTTCCCGATAAACGGGGCAGGTCTCATAATTCGATGACAGGCAATAATTGGCCTGGTGGATGGTGCTGACCGGAACCGCCAGGCGCGTGCTGAAACACTTATTGCTGTCGGATGAAAACTCAAGCGACGTTCCCGGCGCAGTTGATGACCCAAGGAATGGGCACTGTCCGGGCGAATCCGATGCTTCGGCCGCTTGCTGGCTATTGGAGGGAGTGGGCCGATAGGGCGCGCTACTTTGCATTTCTGTTTGACAATCCGTTACAAGTCGTAAGTATTCCTATACAAATCGCCACATGGCCCCGGGGGACCATTGCGCCCCGGAGGGCGGCTGGTACTTTTTACCGATCGAATCATACCAGCCATCCTCAGGGCTTCTAAGAGAAAAGTTGTGAAGGGAGCGTGAAGAGAGCGTGAACTCCGTTGCGAATCCCCCTAAAACCGTCAGGAGGCGGCCTCTTCGCCCATCTTGCCGTTCATGTTCTTGCCGTTGCCGCTGAACATCGACGCCAATCCCTTGCGCCGGCCGTTGCCGTTCTCCTCGGGGGAGGCTGCCTCGGCCGTGTAGATGGGGTCGCTCTCGTAACGATAGTAGCCGTAGTAGCTGCTGGTCTTGCGCGAGACACGATTCAGGACCACGCCGACGACGTGGGCTCCGGCGCGATTCAACTGCGCGATCATGGTTTTGGCCGCTTCGGCATGGGTCTTGCCCGGCTGCATGACCAGCAGGACGCCATCGACCTTTGCCGCCAGAACGGTCGAGTCGGTGACCACGAAGGGCGGGCTGTCGATGATGACCACTGACGCTGACTCGACCAGCCGGGCCAGAATTTGGCCCATGCGCGCGGACCCGAGCAGTTCAGCCGGGTTTGGCGGCAGGCTGCCGCTGGTGATGACCGCCAGATCCTTCACCTTCGAGTAGCGGGCGACATCGCGGATATCCAGCTGGCCGCGGAAGACATCGCTTAGACCGATTTGATTCGACATGCCCAGGGCGCGATGGACGCGCGGACGGCGCAGGTCGCCTTCCAGCAGGATGACGCGCTTGTTAGCCTGAGCCATGACCGCGGCCAGGTTCGTAGCCACGGTCGTCTTGCCTTCGCCCGCGCCGGGGCTGGTGACGAGAATCGTCTTGAGCGATTTGTCGACGCTGGCGAACTCCAGGTTGGTGCGCAGCGTGCGGAATGTCTCGGCCATGGGCGAGCGGGGGTTGGCCGACACATACGGCGTGCCCTCGTTCTTATCCATGCCCGACTCGTTGACGACGTAGCCGACAACCGGCAGTCCGAGCACATTGGCGATGTCCTGCGGGGTTTTCAGCGTGTCGTCCATGTATTCCAGGGTGAAGGCGATAATGCCGGTGATCAACAGGCCGATGATCGCCCCCAGAATGATATTGCGCAGGGGGCCGGCCTGGATCGGTATAGTCGGCGCTAAGGCTTTCTCCACCTGAACCACGTTGGGGGTGTTCTGGAGGCGCGCCAACCGGACGGCCTCATAATTGCTCAACAACGTGGAATAAAGCTGGCGGTATAGCTCCAGGTTGGCTTGCTCCAGATTCTGGAGGTTGGTGGGGTCCTCAGTCAGGGCGGCCGAGTAGTTTTCCGGCAACACAATCCTGAAGTACGACTCCTGGGCCAGGTCGAGCTGGAATTCCTTCTGGGCCAACTGAGTGCGTTTTTCATTCAACTGGTTGCGCTGCTCCAGCGTGAGCGGCGGCGGCAACTGGTTGGGCAGCGCCTCAGGCGTCAGGTCGTCGATGTCCTGCTCAAGACGTGCGATCTCGCCTTGCAAGGTGAAAATTTGCGATTCGAGTTCAGTCCGTTTTTGCTCGGAGGCCTGTCGCTGCACTTCGAGGCTTTCTTCGGAACGCTGCTCGATATTGGTTTCCAGACGGCCCAACTCGGTTTCGATCTCGCCGACCTGCAATTCGAGACTCTGCTCGGAGGAGGAGAAGCGCGATTTTTGCAGCGCCTCGTTATACTCGATAAGCACCTCGACCAGGACGTTGGCCGTCAGCGCGGCGCGTTGCGCGTCCGTATCGCGCACCGTCACTTCCAGCAAACCCGTGTCGCGCACCCGAGTAGCCTTGATTTGCGACTCCTTAACCGTCACCCCTACCTGTTGGCTGACGGATTCCAGGATCGGTTGCGTCGTCAGCAACTGCATGTAGGTCTCGGCCAGCTCCTTGTCGTTCAGAGCATTGACATTGGAGACGTTGTCGCCGAGCGGTTCCATCACCAAAATTTTGGTGCTGGCCAGGTATTCGGGTGTTTGATAGATGCTGACCGCATAGCCCAGACCGCCACCGATCAGCAAGCCGATGACCAACAGCCAAGACCACCGCCGAAGCATCTGTCCAATTAACTTGAGTTCCATGTTGACTACCCTTACTCCAATAAACGACCCTGCCGGCCTTCGCCGTGGGTCAACTAATCCTCTACTTTCCTAAATAACAGGCAATTGCCTCAAGTCATACTTTATTTAAACCGCGGAAGCTGACATTTCAACTAACGGTCGCCCCTTCTCATCCACGACCGCCGCCAACGCCTCGGCCGCGGCTGCCACCACACTTTCGACGTCGGCCGGGGTCATGCCCGGGTACAGGGGCAGCGTAACTTCTCGCCGGCCGACCTGTTCAGTCAGCGGCAGCGAGGCCGCGCCGGCCTGATCGCGGTAATAACTGAAATGGTGCACCGGCGGATAGTGAATGCTCGTCTGGATGCCGCGAGCCTTCATCTCATCCATAAACCGCACCCGGTTAGTCCCCTCGGGCAGCAATACCGGCCGCAGGTGGCAGGCGGAAATGCCGCGCGCCGCCCCGTATGGCAGCCCCAATCCCGGCGCCACGGCCGGCAGGAGCTCGCGGTAGAGTGCGTCCAGGGCGCGACGGCGCTTGTTGGCCGCTCCCAGCTTCGCCAGCTGGACGCGGCCGACCGCCGCCCGCATCTCGTCGATGCGATAGTTGTAGCCCGGCGCGACGACATCGTAGCTCCAGGCGTGGCCCTTGTGGCGGTCCCACGTCAGGCTGGTCATTCCATGCGAGCGCAGCAGGCGCAGCCGGGCGGCCAATTCGTCATCGTCGGTGGTCACCATGCCGCCTTCGCCGGTCGTCATATTTTTGTTGGCGAAGAAGCTGAAACAGCCGATGCGACCCCACGTGCCTAACGCACGATCGTCCAGCCAAGACCCCGGCGCGTGGGCCACATCCTCGACAACATCCAGACCGTGGCGCTCGGCCAGGGCCAGCAAAGCCGGCATGTCGGCCGCGTACCCGGCATAATGGACGACGACGATGGCCCGCGTGCGCGGCGTGATGCGCGCCGCGGCGTCGCCGGTCGATAGCGCGAAATCATCCAGGCTGGTGATGTCGGCAAACACCGGCGTCGCGCCGGTATAGCGGACGGCGTTGGCCGTGGCGACAAAGGTCAGCGACGGCACGATCACCTCATCGCCCGGCCCCCATCCCATAGCC
>WBZM01003848.1_pt1 | contig 11393 bp, 13 predicted proteins | sample 5204271 | NCBI WGS metagenome assembly WBZM01 (sample SAMN12344346, study PRJNA552823) | activated sludge metagenome | biome: Activated sludge suspended growth; feature: Nitrification reactor; material: Wastewater; isolation source: activated sludge from nitrification reactor of wastewater...
CCCAGCCGACTCCGTCCTGTCCTGCGTTCATCACGGCACCGTGCAGACCTCGTCGGTCCCGCCGAAGTCCATCACCGAGCACGCGGTGCCCGTGACGCCGTCATTGCCAGCGTCGATACCGTTCCCGATGCCGGTGCCGCCCATCCCGGCTCCGCCTTTCGTCAGCATGGTCGCGCCATCCAGGGTGGGTGCCATTCCAATGAAGACGACGGGAGAAGAATGGCCGCCGCGACCACCGCCGCCGCCACCGCCGTGGCCGCCTTCGCCTCCGTCGCCGCCGCCACATGCCGAGGACGTGCTCATGCCCATTCCGCCATTCGCACCGAAGCCCCCAAACGCACCAGGCTGCCCGTCACCACCAGTGCCTCCTTGTCCTCCCGATGCGCTCGTGAAAGCCGAGCTCGCAACGGTCACGTCCGCGTCGAGCACCACGAGCGCAAAGCTCGCTCCACCGCCGCCGCCGCCCGCAGCGCCGGTGCCGCCACAGCCGCCAGCGCCACCGCTACCTCCGCTCGCTCCGGCGCAACCGGTGGTCCCTTTTGCACCGCCACCACCACCACCGCCCTGACCGGGTGCTCCAAGCCCGCCGGCTCCTCCAGATGCACCAAGGAATCCGGTTGACGCGAGGGTGCCCTTCCCAGAGCCTGGCGAGCCTGGCGAGCCTGGCGAGCCGTTGTCGCCGCCGCCGCCGACGCCAACGGCACAAGACCATGGCCCCATGTTCGGCTGTCCGATTCCGCCGGCGCCGAACACACCAGTCTGTCCGGGGTCGCCTCCTGTGCCGTTCGCAACAAAGCCGTCGCCGCCATTACCTCCAATCGACAGCATTCCTCCCCCACAATCATTGACCTCTTGGACACCGCCATCATTCTGCGTGGCGCTCACGCACGCGTTCACGCCGGGGCTACCCGAACCGCCGACGGCTCCGTTGGTCTGAGGCTGGTCTGATCCATCGGCGCCGGCCATGCCGGCATTGGCGACGACGGACAGCCGGGCCAGATCGGTCGTGGTCGTCTCGATGACGAGCCCGATGCTCGATGCGCCTGCGCCCGATGCGGCAGGGCTCTCGATGTCGAAATCCTCCAGCTTGGTGACGCCCGCACCGCTCACCACGAGCGCCGGCACGTCGGGGTTACCGAGCAGCTTCGGGTGGAGCGTTTCGTTGTACGTCCAGGCGCCGCAGTCGAGCCCCCCGAAGACGCTGCGCCCACCCGCCAGCGTGAAGCTCCCGGTGAACGTGTCGCTTCCGCAGATGTACACGGCTTGAGCTGCCGAAACGTCTTGCAACGCCTGGGCAAGATCGCCCGTTGGATCGGGAGGAGTGCCGGCGCCGGTCGCGCTGGCCTGCACGAAGATCCCACAGGTCGCCGGCACACTTTCGCCGACCGGCAACATCGACGGAATGCAGCCCGGGTCGATCGACCCACCTTCGCCGCCTCCACCCGATGATGAGGTGGTGGTGGTGGTCGCTGTCGTGGCGCCGCCCGCACCACCTGCACCGCCGGCGCCGCCTCCGCCACCTTGTGCGTAGGGGCACGGTCCGCCGAAGACCTCTTCACAAACTTCGAAGGAGCAGCCGGCGAGGAAGACGGGCGCGGACAAGGCCCAAAGCCATCGGATGTAAGCCATTAGAATGCTCCCTGAATCAGGATGCCGCCGGCGTTCGCGCCGAGCTGCGGAGAAAAGCGAATGGCGGTCGGGCTCGCCGCGTCAGCGGAAGCGAGACCGAGATAGAGCCCGAGACCGAGCGCGCTCGCCGCCGCGAGACCGAACATGCCGAACCCGACGTTCTGGAGCAGGGCGGAGTCGTCGAATGCTGCTTGCGACTCGGCCTCGCAGGCTCGGGTGAATGGCGCGCAGGCGGTGGCGATATCCTCCGCGTCGGCGTACTGGAGCCGAGACCCGATGGTGAGCCCGATACCGGTGACGAGCGCGGCGCCGCCCACGCTCGCGAGAAGGATGGTGGGCCAGATGGGCGCCGCGCCGGGCTCCGTGTCGTCCTTCTTCTGCTCCTCGACGAGCTTGACGGTGACGACGGTCTGGTCACCCGCAATGACGGTCACGGTCAGGCTTTCCTTCTTGTAGCCCTCTTTGACGACCTCGATCGTGAGCTTGCCCGGTGGCAAAAAGACGGGCTCTGCCGTCACGGTCCTCGGCTCGGGAGTCGCCGAGGTGGTGAAGGCACAGCCGGGAACGGATGCGTTGATGACGATGGCGCCTGCGCCCTTCTTCGCCTGCTCGAGCAGGTCATCGATGCGCTTCTTGATGTCGGGCGACTCGGTCACGTTGACCGTCTTCTGGGCGTAGAAGAAGTGCTCCGCAGCTTCGTGATACTTCGCGAGCTTGAGCTCGATCTCGCCGAGCGCGACGGCGATGTCGACGGTCTGGCGGGTGGCCCACGCCTTCTCGGCCTTCTGCTCGGCGTCGGCGTAGCGCCCGGCCTCGTAGTCGCCTTGGGCACCTGCCATGAGCGAACGCACCGGGTCTTCCGCGGGTTGGGCAAAGGCCGAGCCGACCGGGAGCGCGACCAGGAGAGTGCAGAGTAAGCCTCGGTTGATGGTGCTCACTGCGGCGTGCCTTTCTTGAAGTCGAACGTCATTCCTGTTCCAGAGGCCGAGGGCTGGGGGGGCGGAGGACTGGGTGTTGCGCTCGTCGCCTCGGCCGTTCGCGGGGCCGACGGAGGAGCAGAGTCTTGGGATGCAGAAGGAGCGGTGGTCTTGGGAGGGCTCGGCGTGCTCGTGGTCGACGGGTGAGCCGTCTCATCCGTCGTTGGGGTTGGGCCGGTTCCCGGAGCGGAGGGGGCAGCCTGGACGGGCGTTGCCGTCGGGTTCATCGCCGCGCTGGTTGACGCATTCGATGCTTGGAGAGCGGCATCGGCATCATTCGTTCGGGGCGCTGACGGAGCGCCCAGCGAGAGCGCCAGCCAGAATGCACCGAGCACTGCAAGGCCGACGAGGACGGCCCACGGCCACCTCCGCTCGACGCGGGGAATGGTGTCCGCGGAGGCATCGAGCGGCGCGCCCTCTGCGCGCTCGACCTTCACGGTGGGCGCTCCTCGCTTGAGGTCGGGGCTCGCGAGGTTCAAATAGGCGCGCGGCTTGGTCAACCGGCCGGGAACGGGGTTGGGTCGCACATCCTCCAGGTGGACCTGGGCCGTGCTCGGAGGGGCGGGCGGCGGCGGAGCGAGCTCAGCCTCCCGCTGCGCTTGTACGATCGCCCGAAGCTCTTCGTCCGCGCGGAGCTTCGCTGCGGCAGCGTCCGCCGCCGACGAGTCCTGCGCGCGCGCGACCGTGGCCGCGTCCGGAAGGTAGTCGTCGATGTTCGGGGGCTGGTCGTCCTTCATGGCGTGTCGGTGGTGGCAGCTCAGGGCGCTCCGCTCGCGGCAGGCTTGGGCGGGAAATAGAGACCGCCATTGCTGGTCGGGCTCGGTGCCGGAGGGGGAGCGACGGTGGCAGAGGCGGCGACGGTCGCAGTGGGCGCAAGCGGCGGAGGCGCCGTCACCGATGAATTGCTCGGCGCAGACGGCGGCCGCGCTGCCGGCGAAAACGGGAGCAAGGTAGGCGCGGTGGTCGGGGCCGCCGCATTCGCTGACGGATTGGTCATGGGATCTGGCAACGCCGGAGCAGCTGCGGTCGTCGGAGCGAGATCCAGGACTGTCGGAGCGGGGTCGGCTTGCGCCGGGGTGCTCGAGGGCAGCGAGACGGCGGCGCGCGGCTCCGTCGTTCCGACGAGCGCTCGACCAACCCAGAAGGCCACCATGATCGCGGTGGCAACCAAGAAAGCGGCCGCCACGCCCAGGACAGCGCTGCCGCGGCGCGCGCGCTGCTCGGACGCGGTGGACAGGAGAGGAACGGCCGAGGTCGAATCGACGTTCCTCGAGGTGGAGGTGTGCTCGTCGGTCGCGAGGTCATGCGCCGCGCGCTGCGCCCAGGCTGCGGTGTCCGGAAGAAAGTCTGCTCGGGCCGCTGCCTGAGCGGGCACCGCGGCTGGCGGCGAGGAAGCCGTAACCGGACGCGCAGGAGAAGCTGCCGCTGCGGCCCACGGCGGCGCGGGCGACGACGAGTCCGCGCCGGGAACGAGCTTCAGCGTGCCTCGGCTGGTCATCGGGGGGCTGGCCTGGACGATGGCAGGCGGCACGACGGCAGGCGGCGCGACCGGACGAGCGGACGGTGCAACCGGCCTGGCAGAGGTCGGCTGAGTCGTGGAGTAGCCGAGCCGTTGCTGATCGAGCTCGACCGTGACCTTCCGCAGCTCCATAGCGACCTCTTCTGCCGTAGGTCTCATCGCAGGTCGCTTCGCGAGCATGCGCGCGACGAGCTCGGAGAGGCGCGGTGGAAGTCCGGGGAACAGCTCGGCGATCTTCGGTGGCTCCGTCAGGACGTGGCGAAGCGTGACCTCCTGCTTGTTGAGGCGCTCGCTCCGTTGCAGCTCAAACGGATGCGCACCGGCGAGCATCTCGATGATGATGAGGCCGAGCGCGTAGACGTCGACGCGACTGTCGACGAGGCCGAGCGTGTCGTCCGTCTGCTCGGGTGCCATGTAGTGCGGCGTCCCCATCTTGCCTGCCTTCGTGGTCCGGAGCGCGCTCGTCCGGACCTTCGCCAAGCCGAAATCGATGATCTTCAGCCTGCCCCGAGCCTGGACGATGACGTTCTCGGGCTTGAGGTCGCGGTGGTGGATGTCCGCCGCGTGGATGACCTTGAGCGCGTCAGCGACGAAGGTGGCGAAGACCACGGCGTCCGCGGGACGAAGCGGTCCGGCGGCGATGATCTCGCGCAACGTTCGGGCGTCGCCGAGGTACTCCATCGCAACCCAGACCTTGCCGAGGTGGATCCCTCCCCCGAGGACGCGAACGACGTTCTCGTGCTGCACGCGGACCCCAGCTGCAGCTTCGCGCCTCAGGCGCTCCTGCGTTCCCGGGTCGTTTTCGGTTCGAACGGGGGCGACCTTGAGCGCGACGTACCGCTCCACGAAGCTCTCGTAGGCGAGGTAGACCTCACCCATGCCTCCACGGCCCAGCACGGCGAGGATCCGGTAGTCGTTCCAGGTGGAGCCCACGCGAAGCGAGTCCTCCGGCAGCGGTTCCACTTTGCGAACCCTGCCCAGATCGAGACTTGCGGGGCCCACCCCGTCGGTCATCGCCGCCTCACCTGCCCGCTCCTCGCGTGCATGCTAACGAAAACGCGCGCGGGTGTCCCAACGCGCATCGTCATTCCGGCAGCTCCCGGTGCTCCGTGAGGAGCGCATCGCGCAGAGACTCGAGCGCCTCGCGCTTGCGTCGTCTGGCGGTACGCGGCGAGAGGCCGAGCGCGACGGCAGCCTCGTCCAGCGTGAGCTCCTCGAAGAAGACCAGGTCGACGAGTCGCCTGTGCTCATCCGAGAGTCGCCTTATCGCGCGCTCGAGCGTGGACCCGAGCCGCGTGTCGTCGACGATCTGCTCTGGATCCGGCTGGACACGCGCGCCGCTGATGGCCACGACGGTGACGGCGGCCAGCACCTCGACCGCGCTCTCGAGCTCCAGCTTCAAGGTCTCGTCGGCCGCGAACGGGTCCGGGCTCTCGACCGTCGCGCTCGCCTTCGATGCGAAGCGGTGGGCCGACGCGAGGAGCTGGGCCTGGTCGGTGCGTCGTTCCTTGCCGACGACATCCAACATCTCCCCGGCGATGCGCGCGAAGCCGAACTTGCTGACGTCGTCGTTTCGGGCGCTGTCGAACGTCCGGGTGACCTCGACGGCGGCGAGGAAGCCGATGCCGATCAGGTCGTCCGGGTTGATCCCGAAGCGCCGCGCGACGAACCGCGCGGCCTTGCGGATCGTTCCGTGGAGCTGAGCGAGCAGAGCCCGCTGCTCGGTCGTGAGCTGGTCCTCCATCACGCCGCCCCTCACCCGCCCTTCGCTCGTTTGGCGGCTGGCGCGTTCTCCGTCGCGTCAGCGTCGGTGTCGAGCGAGCCGCTCTCCAGAACATCGGGCCGGGCGGCGAGCCGCGTCACGTACCGGGACAGAGTGGGGTGGGCGGCGAGCTGGAGGAGCAAAACATCTCGCAGGACCTCGAGCTCCGCCGGGCCGAGCGTCTTCCGGTAGGGGGCGATCGCCCTTTCCACCAGCGCCGCCACGAACGGGTCTTCAATCGGATCGGCCATGTTGCCTCTGAGACTTGTATCCTCCCCCCGAGCGAAGAGCGGCCAACTTGGCCGCAGAATTTTTCTGGGGAGGATGATCGAGCGTGAGCGCAGGGGAGCCTGAGGCCGAGGAAGAGGTGCGCCTGGATGGAACGAATTACCGGGCCACCCGGGTGCTGGGGCGCGGAGGGATGGGGGTCGTGGTCGAGGCGATCCACAAGGAGCTCGGAAAGCGCTTTGCGGTGAAGCTCCTTTCCCCGCCGGGTGGTGCACCCGTCACGCACTTCGAAGAGGACCGCCTCCGCGTCGAGGCGCAGGCGCTGGCGAACATCGACAGCCCGCACGTCGTGTCGGTCCACCACATCGGCAGGACAACGGCCGGCAAGCTCTACGTGGCGATGGACCTCCTCGAAGGGCAAAGCCTGGCCGCTGAGCTCGCGGAGCGAGGGCGGTTTCCCGTTCGAGAGGCGCTGCTCCTCGCGCGCGACGCCCTGGCCGGGCTGCACGCCGCGCACAAGCTCGGCGTCGTGCACCGCGACATCAAACCGGCCAACCTCTTCCTGGTGCACCGACCGGACTCACCACGCGGCCACGTGGTGAAGGTCCTCGACTTCGGTGTCGCCAAGATCACCGAGCTCGCGGAGCGACACGGGATCGACGCCCCCGTGATCCCGACGAAGGACGGCTACTTCATGGGAACGCCTCGGTACTTCTCCCCCGAGCACGTGACCTACGGGCCATTCGACGCCCGCACGGATCTGTACGGCATCGGCCTGATTCTCTATGTGACGCTGACCGGCCGCGGGCCGTTCGATGAAGAGAAGGGCCTCTCCGGGCTCGCGCTCGCGGCGGCCACGAGCGTCCCACCACCGCCCAGTCGGTTCGCGCCCGATCGAGTCGACGCCAAGCTCGACGCGCTCGTTCTTCGCGCGCTGGAGAAGCGACCTCAGGACCGATACCCCGATGCTCGCTCCTTCATGGGCGCGATCGATTCGTATCTGGCCGCTCTCGTGGAGCCGGCGCCGGCACCCGTGGCCAAAGCACCTGAGGTCGCGCCCGAGCAGCCGCAGTCCACGCGTCGTGTCGTCGCGACGGAGCTCATCGAGGCTCCAGACCGAGTCGTCGCAGATCCGATGGCGTGGGCGCCCACGGTGCCGATGGATCCACCGGCTTCAGTGGAGGCGTCGCCGCGGAAGGCTCGGCCCGCCAGGTCGCGCCGCGCGAAGCCGAGCCGGGAGCCGTTCCGCGCGCGACCCTTCGTCGTCGCGCTGCTGGTCACGATGGCGATGGTCGCGCTGGCGTTCCTCGCTGTGCGCTTTGCGCTCGCGCCGCGCTGACCCTCTCACCAACGGACGACAGCTCTCGCGCGTGGGCGCTCATGGGCAAGCGGAGCCGCCACCACCACCCGCGCCGAACGGCTCGCACACGATCTCGCCGCCGGGGCACTCTTCGAGCCCGGAGTTGATGCCGCAGGGCAGGCACTCGCTCCAGACGCTGCTCGAGAGACAGAGCTGCTGTCCGCTGCCGTTGTCGCAGCCGGTCGGCGTACCAGGCTCCGCACAAGGCGAGCCCGGCGGGACGCCACACGGAGACGAGCCCGCGTCCCAGCAGTGGATCTCCCCGTCGTCGCACTCCTCGAGGACGCCGTACTGACACGGGATGCAGGCGCTCCACGTGCCGGCCATCGTGCAAATCTGGCGCTGGGTCTCTTCGCAAGCGCTCTTGTAGTCGACGCCTTCGCTGCACGCGGTCCCGGGGGTGCTGGGCGGTCGCGTGTCTTCGCCGCCTCCTCCGCCCGAACCGCCGAGCCCGTCACCGGACGAATCACCGCAGGCCACGACGAGCCCGAGCAAGCAGAAGCCAATGGAAGTCACTCGATTCATGATGCGCTGGCGTAATCAAACGCCATGCCAGCAGCCGACGACGCATCGCGCTCGATTGCACGGTGCGTGCGGCACATGCGGGCACACAGAGCGACACTGCAGCCGGGCTCGCTCGGCTGCGAGCACGCAGCGCCGCGCTCGCGCCGCCCTTCGACCGCGCGGCTTCGCCTACAGCGTCGGGTAGTCCGCCGTCGCGCGTACGTAGATCTCTTCGTATTTGATGAGCGGGTCGGCGGGCGGCGCGAAGATGCCGAAGACGCCGACGACCTCGGAGAAGTTGGTGTTCATACCGTCCGTCAGGCCGGTGAACGCCGCGCCCGGGAGGAAGAAGGGGCTGAGGCTGGTGACGGTGGTGATGTCGCCGCCGGGCATGGTGCCCGTGTCCCAGAGCGCGAAGGTCTCGGCGGGCATGTTGGGGTTGCCGGTGACGGTGTCGACGCGCACGAAGAGCGGGCCGTAGTCGGTCTCGTAGCCCTGCGTGGTGAGCTGATCGAGCGTGACGGTGAGGGGCTGCAGATCGCCCATGCCCACGGTGAACGCGCAGCCCTGGAGGCTGTCGGTCACGAGGAAGAGCAGCTCGTTCTCGCCGTCCTGCGTGTTGCGGAACGCGAAGCCGTAAAAGTCCACCTGGTCGCCGACCTGGATGTCGACGAAGTGCTCGGCGACCGACGGTGCGACGCCGACACGCAGGCTCTGGTGCGTTGCCGCGGCGAGCGTGCCGTAGCTCTCGTCCTGCTGGATGAAGAACTGGCAGGCGGTCCCCGCCGTGCAGCCGCCGTTTGCGATCGCGGTCACGTAGACGCCGGGCACCCACGCCTCGGTCGGGTTCGCCGGGTTGTCCGTCCAGATCTCGTTCAGCGTCTTCGTCGGCGAGCCGGGGGGCTGCGTCTCGCAGGTCGGCCAGGGCGTCCCGCCGCCGGTGCCGGTCGTGCTGGAGCTGGTCGTCGTGGCGGAGGAGGTCGTCGTGCTGGACGAGGTCGTCGTCGCGCTCGAGCTGCTCTTCGTGCTGGACGAGGTCGTGGTCGTCGCGTCCCCGCCCGAGCCGCCGCCGCCGGTCGCGGCCGAGTCGTCCGAGCAGGCGGAAACCGAAGCCAAGACGAAGAGTACCGGAAGGGAAGCGAGCGACAGGGTGCGGCTGATTCGAAGCATGGGAGCGTCCCCTTAGAAGGAAGCGCGCCTCGCTGCAACTGGTCGGATAGCCCGGTGTGGGGCGCGAACGGCCGGCCCTCCGGAGGCGCGCCGTTGGCAGAAAGTATCTGGGGAGGGAAGCGGCGCACGGCCGGTAGGAGCGGACATGAACACGATGCGTCCCGCCTCGCTTCTCTTCATGACAGTTGCGCTATCTGTCCTCGGCGCGTGCAACACGGCGAAGAGCGACGGCGCGACGTCGGCCGCCGCGAGCGCCGCGCCCGCCACGTCCCAGGCGCCCAAGGCCACGACCGCCACCGCGGCTGCCGCGACGAGCGCGTCGGCGAGCGCGAGCGCGACGGCCGCGCCCGCCGCGTCCGCCATCCCCGCGGATTGGGTCGACCTCGACCTCACGCCCGCCGGCAAGGCCTGGGCGGACTACACGCTCAAGGCGCCGCCCGGCGCGAAGGTCAAGAAGGGCACGCCCGACCCCACGATCGAAGCCGGCGACTTCGCGCTCATGCTCTCGTTCACCCACGTCAAGAAGAGCACCGCCAACCTCGACACCGCGCGCGCCTACGGCGTCAGCTGGCGCGCCCTCAGCGACACCCCCGAGTTCTTCGAATACGAGACCTCCGGCGAGCAGAACGGCGAGAAGTTCGTGCGCTTCAACTTCGATGTCTTCGTCGAGGTCGACGGCAAGAAGATGGGCTGCTCGGGCCTGAACAACCAGAAACAACGCGAGCAGCTCGCGCCCATGATCGCCGCGTGCCGCACGCTGAAGAAGAAGGCGTGACCCGGAGGGCGGGCGACGGCGGCTTCCTTGCGCATCGCGCAGCCGGGCTCGGGGCTTGACCTGTCTACGAGACACGGCCGCATGAAGTCGGCATGAGCTTCGTCGCCCAGCACCGCACCGTCTCCCGAGCCATGCACGTCGCCGCTCCTCCGGAGGAGGTGTTCCCCCTCCTCTGCCCCGTTCGCGAGCGCGAGTGGGTGGAGGGGTGGCAGGCGGACGTCCTGCACTCCCGGTCCGGCCTCGCCGAGCTCGGCTGCGTGTTCGTCACGCAACCCGCCGCAGGACGCCGAGCCACCTACGTCGTGACGCGCTACGAGCCCGCGAAGGTGATCTCCTTCGCCATCTTCCACGGGGACATCGCCGAGACGCTCACCGTGGAGCTGTCCGCGGTGCGGGGCGGGACCGAGCTCCTCTGGGCGCGCGCCTACACCGGGCTCGATCCGGCCGGCAACGAGTGGATCGCGGCCAACATCCCGGACAAGATCGACGCGCGCCTCGCGTCCTTGGAGGGGATGCTGCGGCGCTACCTCGAACGATGAACAACGCACTCACGGTGACGCGTCTGGCTCGGCGCTTCCATCTCTCGCGGACGGCGGTGCTGCACTACGAGCGTCTCGGGCTCATCCGCCCGTCCGGTCGCTCGCGAGCCGGCTATCGTCTGTATTCGGCCGCCGACGCCGACCGGCTCGCCGAGATCTGTCGCCTGCGCGAGGCCGGGCTCTCGCTCGCCGCCATCGGCCGAGCCTTGAAGGCGCCGGATACCCTCTCGGCGCTCCTCCGCCTGCGCCTCGACGAGCTCCGCGACGAGATCGAAGCGCGTCGCGCGCAAGAACGCTTCATCCTCGGCCTCCTCCGCGAGCCGGCGGTGCACGCCGACTCACCCGTGATGAACAAGGCGCGCTGGACCGCGCTCCTTCGCGCCGCCGGGCTCGACAGAGACGCTCAGCTGCGCTGGCACGAGGCCTTCGAGCGCACCGCGCCCGACGAGCACCAGAGCTTTCTCGAGTTCCTCCACATCTCGGACGCCGAGATCGCGCTCATCCGGGAGCGAGCGCGCCTCCGAGGTGACGGCAAAGGAGCGGGGTCACCGCAGAAGGTCTCTCCTGGTGCGGGCAATGCCCGGCGCCGGCGATCGTGACGAGCCGCGCTCCGGGCACTCGTGCTGCGAGCGTCCGGCCATCGGCCACGGGTATCCACCGGTCCTCCTCGCCCCAGACGACCAACAGCGGCGCCGCGATCTGCTCCCAGGAAGCGGCCATCCGGCCCCTCCGGGCTTGGCTCTCGGCGGCCGTGGCAGGCCGCTCCATTGGTTCGCGATAGCGAGGGCGGGAGGGGTTGGCCCTTCTCCGAAGCGCAGTGAGTATGTCCCGAAGGCAGCTCCATACCCTCCGGGCTCGGCTCTCGGCGGCCGTGGCAGGCCGCCGAGCCTTATGCGCCGTAGGGACCGGCGAGACGGAGCGTAGGAGAAG
>WBZM01003849.1_pt1 | contig 11391 bp, 10 predicted proteins | sample 5204271 | NCBI WGS metagenome assembly WBZM01 (sample SAMN12344346, study PRJNA552823) | activated sludge metagenome | biome: Activated sludge suspended growth; feature: Nitrification reactor; material: Wastewater; isolation source: activated sludge from nitrification reactor of wastewater...
CAACGGACGTTTCGGCAAGTTCATCGCCTGCTCCAACTATCCGCAATGCCGCTACACCCGGCCGCTGGTAGCCAAAACCGGCGTCACCTGCACCAAGTGCCGGGAGGGCGAGTTGGTGGAACGGCGCAGCAAGAAAGGGCGCACGTTCTACGGCTGCGACCGCTATCCGGCATGTGACTTCGTGGTCTGGCAGCGGCCGATCGCTGCGCCCTGCCCTGACTGCGGCGGCATGGTGACGCAAGCCGGCAAGGACCGCGGCCGCTGCACGGTTTGCGGGCATTCGTTCGATCTGAAGAAGCTGGAGACACAAGCGCAGTAAGCGCCACCGGCCAGCCGATCCGCTGGCCGCTTCAAAGCAGTACCATGTAGGCACTGATCTTCAAGCGTCTCGCTGAGCCAGATACGAGTCAGCGCCAGAGCCGGGCGGGACGCCCTGGAGATCAAGGTAAGCGATGCTTCATGCGCGACGCCCTGGATCGTTACGTCATTTACCTGCAGGCCGAGCGCAACGCGTCGCCTTACACCGTGCGCAACTACAGCACGGAGGTCGGGCAGTTCATCGACTACGCCGAGGCGCATGGCGTCAAGTCGTGGCAGCAGGTGGACAAACACCTGATGCGGCGTTGGCTGGCCGAGTTGCACGCCGGAGGCTATGCCCCAGCCAGCATCGCCCGCCGTCTGTCAGAGGTGCGCTCCTGCTGCACGTTCCTGGTGCGCGAAGGCCTGCTGGAGCGCAATCCACTCTCTACGGTAGCTGCGCCCAAGCAGGGCCAGCGCCAGCCGAGGGTGCTGAGCTACGACGAGGTGCTGGCCATCCTGCGTGCGCCGGACCTGGCCACGCCACAGGGCCAGCGCGACCGGGCGATCATCGAGCTGTTCTACGGCAGCGGTATCCGGCTGGGCGAACTGGAGACGCTGGATCTGCGCGATGTGGACCTGGTTCGCCGCGAGGCGCGCGTGCTGGGCAAGGGCAACAAGGAACGCATCGCCCTGTTCGGCAGCGTGGCCGAGGCCGCTCTGAAGCTGTATTTGCAGCAGGGCCGGCCCAAGCTGGCGACCAACGAATCAGGCAGCGCACTCTTTTTGAACCGTTTCGGCCAGCGGCTGCGGCGGGTCAGCATCATCCGCATGCTGGATCGCTACGCCCGGCAGGCGGGTATCGAGCGCAAGGTGACGCCCCACGCCTTGCGCCACTCCTTCGCCACGCATCTGGTGGACGAGGGCGTCGATATTCGCCTGATTCAAGAGATGCTGGGCCACGAGACCCCTGCCACGACCCAGCGCTATACCCACGTAAGCCAGGCGCGGCTGCACGAGGTGGTGCGGACGGCCCATCCCCGCGGCAGGCGCTCCAACAATTCGATTCCGTCAGACTGATCCGCAGCAAGGAGGTCGCAGATGGCAGACCGCAATCGATCCTATCTTTTCATCGTCGTTGCCTTCATCGTTGGCCTGCTGATAGGGTGGTTCGTGCTTGGATGGCTGGTCGCGCCGGTGCAGTGGACTGGCGCAACCCTTCAAGACCTCCGGCCGGAAGACCAGCAGGTAGTCGTGGCCACCGAAGCTGAGGCCTTCGCCCTGACCCAAGATAGCGCCAAGGCGGTGGAACGCCTGCAGGCGCTGGGCACGCAGGCCCAGGTCGGCGAGGCAGCGGCTCAAGTGATCCAGCAGGCCGAGTCCACCGGCGACGTGGTCACGGCCGACCGGGTGCGGGCCATGGCCGCGGCCGTCGGTCTCAGCGTGCCGGCGGCTGCAACGGCAACCGAGGCTCAGCCGGCCGAGCAGCCAGCCGAAGAGCCGGAGCAAGGGGGCAGCAACCTGTTCACGATCCTTGGGCTGGCGCTGTTGGCCGGCGGCATCGTGCTGGCAGCCTGGCTTCTGCTGCGCGGCCGTTCTGCGCCGCGCGAACAAGAGGTCGAGGAGTACACCACCGAGGTGCTGGTGGATGAGCCCCAGCCCGCGCAGCGCGGCGCCAAGCCGGCCGGCGTTGCGCCGGCGTCCATGGCCGCGGCCGCCGAGCGCAGCGGCGCAGGCCAGGAGTTCACCGCCGTCTTCCACCAGGGCGACGTCTCCTTCGACCAGAGCTTCGACATCGAAGGCTCCGACGGCTCCTATTGGGGCGAGTGCGGCATGACCATGTCGGAGATGGTGCAGGGCGATCCGGAGCGCGTCACGGCCCTGGAAGTGTGGCTGTTCGACAAGAGCGACATCCGCACAGTGACCAAAGTGCTGATGAGCGATTACGCCTACGGCAACCAGGCGCTGCGCGAAAAGCTGTCCTCCCGCGGCGATGCGGTGTTGATGGCCCCCGATCTTGGGTTCGTTCTGGACGCGCAGACGCTGCGGCTGATGGGCAAGATCGTCGAGATGGAGTACGACGACAGCCAGGCGCCGGCCCGCGGCACGATTCGCAAGCTGCGGGTGCAGTTGCGGGTGATGCGGCAGGCGGCGTAAGGTGATGGCCATCCACGAATGGGGGGCGTGTCTTCGCGGCTCCCATTCGTGGATGGCAGCCCTCTTTACACCCGCGTCTCCGGATCGAACAGCTTTTGGTGCTCCTGGATGGCGAAGCGGTCGGTCATGCCGGCGATGTAGTCGCAGATGACCCGCTCGGCGCCGTCGGAGCTCTTATCCACCTGAGCTTGTACAGCGGGGGGCAGTTGGCGCGGATCGGCCTGGTAGACGCCGAACAGGTCGCTGAGGATGCGGCGCGCCTTGCCTGCCATGCGGTTGACCCGCCAGTGGCGGTAGAAGTGCTGCAACAGAAACGCCTTGAGCTCCCGATTATACTCGCGCATGTCGGCAGAGAAGCCGGCGATGTTCTCGCCCTGATCGCGCACATCCCCCACCGACTGCACGCTGCACCGCTCCAGCCGCCGCGCCGTGGCGCTGATGGCGTCGGTGACTTCGGCCGCGATCAGTTTACGGATGAGGCGGGCGCGCAGCAGGCTGTCCAACGGCGCATCCGCGGGCACGGCGTAGTCCGGCGCCATGGCCAGCGCCTGGCGGGCCATCTGCCACAGGGGCAGCGCGGCCACCTCGGCCGGCTCGAGAATGCCGCTGCGCAGCCCATCGTCCAGGTCGGCGGTGTTGTAGGCGATCTCGTCGGCCAGGTTGGCGATCTGCGCCTCAAGGGTGCCGGCCTTGTCCGGCTCAAAGCCGGTGGCGTCGGTCACGTCGTAGTCGGTGTCGTGCTTGACCAGCCCCTCGCGCACTTCGTAGGTCAGATTCAGACCGGGGAAGCCGGGATAGCGCTGCTCCAGCAGCTCGACGATGCGCATGGTCTGGCGCTGGTGATCGAAGCCGCCATAGTCTGCCATCAACTCGGCCAACACATACTCGCCGGTGTGGCCAAAGGGCGGGTGTCCCAGGTCGTGGGCCAGGCAGATGGCCTCGGTCAGGTCTTCGTTTAGCCCCAGCGCGCGCGCCATGGTCCGGCCAATCTGCGCCACCTCGATGGAATGGGTCAGGCGGTTGCGGTAGTGGTCGCCCTCGTGATAGACAAATACCTGAGTCTTGTACTCCAGCCGCCGGAAGGCCGTGGTATGGACGATGCGGTCGCGGTCCTTCTGGTATGCGGAGCGATAGGGGTGTTCGTCGTCAGGATGGACGCGCCCGCGCGAGTCGCCGCTCTTCATGCCGTAGGGCGCCAGCAACTCACGCTCGCGGTCCTCGAACTGCTCTCGGGTCAGGATCATGGGAGGGCTCCTGGAAAATTGCGGAGCTCAGGGAGCTCAGAGGAACTCAAGGGAATTGGCGCCGGTAGACCCTGCAACTTGCGCCGTTTCACGCGTCACTCCTCACGCTCCCGGCATCCCGCAGGTGCGCAATCTGCGCCTCGAAGCTGTCGAAGCCGGTCAGATCGACCACCTCCAGCTCGTCGGGGCCGATCCGGCTCTGGCGCACCACGTTCCAGATCAGTTGGTTGAGCGTGGTCTCGGGGATGTCGCGCACGGCGGCGAGGCTGCTCCTGGCTGGCTGGTTGCCCGGGGCCAGGCTGACAGTGTAGCTGACCAGGCCAATGCGGCCGTCAGATTGCAGTTTGGTGTAAATACGGTGCTCGATCCGCTCGTCACGGCCCGAGGACGGACACAGAAAATAGAGCTTCCACAGGCGCTCGCCCGGCTCCATGGGCAAAACCGAACCAGAGGCCAAGTCGGGCAGCACGCCTGCGTAGCGGGTGTTGGTGACATCGCTAAACATGCCCGCAGTCTAGCACCGGCGCGCCGGTCTGTCAAGTGATTTTGGCCGAAACGGGCGGGTGTGGCACACTTGGCCGTAACCTGTTAACCATTCACCAATTCACCATTCTCGGAAAGGCCTCCGCTACCTATGGCATCTTCCCTCATTACTACTATCGCCCGCGAGCTGGACTTACGCATCGACCAGGTGAGCGGCGCTGTCGAGCTGCTGGACGGAGGCAACACGATCCCATTCATCGCCCGCTACCGCAAGGAAGCAACCGGCGGGTTGGACGAGGTGCAGTTGCGCCTGGTGGAGGCGCGGCTGGGCTACCTGCGCAGCCTGGCGGAGCGCAAACAGGCCGTGCTGGTTTCCATCGAGGAGCAGGGTAAGCTGACCGCCGAGCTGCGCGCCGGCATTGAGGCTGCGACGACCCTGCAACAGGTCGAGGACCTCTACCTGCCCTACCGGCCCAAGCGCCGTACACGCGCGACCATCGCCCGCGAGCGCGGCCTGGAGCCGCTGGCCGAGCTGATGCTGGCCCAGGAGCCGGGCGCGGCCGTCGAAGCGCTGGCGCAGCGTTTTCTTGGGGCTGATGTGGCGACCATCGAGGAGGCGCTGGCCGGCGCGCGCGACATCGTGGCCGAGCAGGTCAGCGAAGACGCCATCGTGCGTGAGATCGCGCGCCGGGCTACGCACGAAGAGGGCATGGTGCGCGTGCGCCTGGCAAAGAAAGACGCCGACCCCAGCGGCAAGTACCAGATCTATCATGAGTACAAGGCGCCGGTGAGCCAGTTGCCGCCGCACCAACTGCTGGCCATCAACCGCGGCGAGAAAGAGGGCGTGCTGCGCGTGTCGCTGGACGCCCCCGAAGACTTGATCCTGGGCCAGATCGAGCACCGCGTGGTGCGCACCCCGCGCTCGCCCTTCGCGTCGCATCTGCGCATGGCGGTGGAGGATGGCTACAACCGGCTGGTGGCGCCGGCCATCGAGCGCGAGCTGCGCGGCGGCCTGACCGAGGGCTCCGACGACCACGCCATCCACGTCTTCGCCACCAATCTGAAGGCGTTATTACTCCAGCCGCCGGTGCGCGGCAAGGTGGTGATGGGCATCGATCCCGGCTTCCGCACCGGCTGCAAGGTGGCCATTGTCGACGGCACCGGCAAGTATCTCCACAGCTTCACCATCTATCCGCACGAGCCGCAGCGCGAGCGGGAGCGCAGCAAAACGCTGTTGGCCGCGGCCGTGGAGCGCTACGGTGTGGATGTGATCACCATCGGCAACGGCACGGCCAGCCGCGAGACGGAGGAGGTGGTGGGAGAAGTAGTGGCGGGGGCAGATCAGGAGCCAGGGAAAAAAGGAAAGAAGGAGTTGGCGTACGTGATGGTGAACGAGGCCGGGGCAAGCGTGTATTCGGCCTCGGATGAGGCGCGGCGCGAGTTCCCCGAGCTGGATGTGTCTATGCGCGGGGCGGTGAGCATCGCCCGCCGCCTGCAGGACCCACTGGCCGAGCTGGTCAAGATCGACGCCAAAAGCATCGGCGTCGGGCTATACCAGCATGACGTGGACCAGAAGAAGCTGGCCGCGACGCTGGATGCTGTCGTCGAGGACGCGGTCAATGCGGTGGGGGTGGACGCCAATACGGCTTCCCCTGCGCTGTTGCAGTACGTGGCCGGCGTCGGCCCTAAGCTGGCCCAGGCCATCGTCGCCTATCGCGATCAGCACGGCCCCTTCCAGCAGCGCAGCGAACTGCTCAAGGTGAAGGGGCTGGGGCCCAAGGCCTACCAGCAGGCGGCCGGCTTCCTGCGCGTGCCGGAGAGCAAGAACCCGCTGGACCGCACGACCGTGCACCCGGAGAGCTACGGCGTGGTGCAGAACCTGCTGGAGTTGGCCGGGCTGAACCTGCGCATGGCCGATTTCGCCGGCCGGCTGCGCCAGTTCCGTCAGAGCCAGAAGCTGGACGACCTGGCTGCCGTGCTGGAGGTGGGCGCGCCGACGCTGACCGACATCTTTGAGGCGCTGCTGCGGCCGGGCCGCGACCCGCGCGACGACCTGCCTTCACCCGTGCTGCGCCGCGACGTGCTCAGCCTGGACGACCTGAAGGAGGGCATGGTGCTCACTGGCACCGTGCACAACGTGGTCGACTTCGGCGCCTTCGTCGACATCGGCGTTAAGCACGACGGCCTGGTGCACGTCAGCCAGATGGCCGAGAAATTCGTGCGCAACCCGCACGAGGTCGTCCACGTGGGCGACGTGGTGCAGGTCAAGGTGGTGAAGATCGACAGGGAACGGGGGCGGGTGGGGCTGAGTATGCGGATTTGAGAGTCATCCAACTATTTTAAGCTGCGTACAAAACCACCCTGCTCGAAGTGATGATCGGAGGTGAACGCCTCGGCAATCCCTCGCCGCGCCATGATGACCATGCTTGAACAATCGACCAGGCTCCACTCTTTGTCGGGTCTTTTGGTCAACAGACGCCATGCTTCGTCGTGCAATGTTGTTGGCAATACGCCCTTGTCGGGATCGTCCAGGATCAGCACCGGCGCGTGGGTCTGCTGCCAGACTTCTGCATAGTGGCCGTTTCCGTTGAACATCCCTTTGATCTCGCTCATGTAGCTGCGCCAGGACTTAAGTATGACTCGACCGACCCCCGAGTGGGCATTTCTACTTGCCATCGATGCCCAATGATGGGTATCGTTCTACAGGCTACTCAGCGCAGATAATCCAACCAGTCCACCACGAACCCAATCACCTCCTGCTTCTCCGGCTCATTGTGCGTCTCGTGATATAGCCCGTCCCACAGCTTGAGCGTACAGGTAGGGGCCTTGCTGGCGAAGGCCTGGCTGGCTTCGTGCGAGGTCAGGCGGTCGGCCGTGCCGTGCATCAGCAGCAGGGGGAGGGGGAACTGGCCGGCGTTGGCGATGGCCCATTCGCCCGTCTCCAGCAGGCTGACGCCCAGGCGGGCCGACAGCCGGTCGTGCACCAGCGGGTCGGCCTGGTAGGCTGCGACCACGGCCGGGTCGCGCGAGATCGCGGCCAGCTCCAGGCCGTTGGGCAGGGTGAAGGCCGGCCACAGCCGGTTCATCAGCCGGCCGGCGGCCAGTTGCAGCGCCGGGGGCTGGAAGGCGGTGCGCAGGCCGGGGCTGGTGGAGATGACGCCGGCCAGGTCGGGCTTGCGGCGCAGGGCGTAGTTCAACACCTCGTTGCCGCCCAGGCTGTGGCCGTAGAGGAAGCGCGGCTTGCCGGGGAAGCGCTGCTCCGCCTGCGCCAGCAGCAGGTCGATGTCGGCCATCAGCGCCTCGTAGGAGGGGATGACCCCGCGCTTGCCGCCGGAGCGGCCATGCCCGCGCTTGTCGCAGGCCAGCACCGCGTAGCCGGCCTCGTTCAGCGCCGCAGCCACATGGTCGTAGCGGCCGCAATGCTCGCCCAGGCCGTGCACCAGGCAGACCACGGCCCGCGGCTCGCCCTCAGGCTCCCAGCAGCGGCCCACCAGCGCCAGGCCATCGGCTGATGCCCAGTTCGTGTCGGTGTGTATCATACGAGCTCCACTATCAACCGCAAAGAGCACAAAGAGCACAAAGAGCAGAGGGAGCAGAGAGAGGATGCGTTATGACGAACCCGCCAATGCCGCCTTTTCTCCCCTCTATGCGCTCTTTGCGTTCTTTGTGGCTGAGAGTTTTGTTCCTGCCGGTCGTTAATCGCCCGAGCGCGCGGCCAACTGCCGGTCGATCATGAACAGCGCGGCCGGCGAGTCGCCCACCATGTGCAGTTGGGCCACGATGGCGCTGGCGTTCTTCTCCTCTTCCACCTGTTCGTCGATGAACCACTGCAACATGACCTGGGTGGGGTAGTCGGCTTCCTTGACGGCCAGCGCGTACAGGTCGTGGATCGACTTGGTTACTTTTTGCTCGTGGGCGTAGGCAGCCTCGAAGACCGCCAGCGGCGAGCTGTACACGACCGCCGGTTCGCCGATGGCTTGCAGCGCCACGCGGCCGCCACGGTCGTTGACGAAGTCGAAGATCTTCATGGCGTGTTCCTGCTCCTCTTCGGCCTGGTGGCGCATCCAGTGCGCCGCGCCGGGCAGGTTCTCAGCCTCGAAGTAGGCTGACATGCCAAGGTAGATGTACGCGGAGTGAAACTCCTTCTGGATCTGATCGTTGAGCGCCTGTTCGACAGCGGAATTTAACATCGTCGTTGTCCTCCTGCACGGTGTCATGAACGCCCAGGGGCGTTGCTGGGTGGTTGGCTGCAGCGCAGCAGCATGCAGCCATTATAGCATACACCTGGCGGCCAATACGAACTACCGGCGCAGGCGGTCGATCAGACCGAGGCACTCGTCGCGGTGTTGGCGTTGTCGGCCGCCAACGGCATACCCCTGGATTTGACGGCGCGAGCTGCGCTCTAGTCATCGCCGTACAAATCATCTTCGAGGGCTGCGAAGTCACGTTTCAACTCTTCAAGCATGCTGTCGATATCGTCCCACGCATCGTCCCACTCATCCTCGTCCTCCTCTTCTTCTTCACCGGGATCGATGGCTTGCGCAGACGCGTGGTTGGCGATGAGACAGTCGCAGTAGGCGTCCAGGGCCTGGTCCAGGTTGTCCAGTGCTTCCTGGGCGTCCTGTTCAGCCTGCGCCTGAAGCCCCTCGAGGAAGTTTTCCAGTTCATCCATGCGATCTCGAAGGTGGTTGGCCTGCGTTTCGATATCATCCCGACCTGCCTCGTCGGCGATCACTGCCAGCACCATCGAGTAGATCGAGCCGTTGTTCGCAGTCGCGACTTGTCGTTCCAGTTGTGCGGCCTTGGCCTGGGCTGCTCGGTAGTCGCCCAGTGCTTGCGCTGCGGCCTGCAATTGAGATTGGCATGGATCGGACATCAGCGGGTCCTCCTTTTCTCGAACCACGTTCCGTAGCGCAACTGGTTGCCCGCGCCGTTGGCGCCCGGCTCCCAACTCCATGCCGCCGCCAGGTTGTGCGGCGTTGGCTGGAAGACCGCAGCCAGCTTACTTTTGGACCAGTCGCTCCAGCTTAGCCGGGCCAGCTCGCCCAGGTTGACCCGATCGATCGACAGCGCAGCGCCAGCTACCTCTTTGGAGGACTGCTGCCAGACGCCTGCAACCCGCACATAGGCGCCGGGCGTCATGCCGCCCGAATCCAGCTTGATGTAGGGAACCGCGATGGTAATCGACTTCGCCTTGCGGTCGGCGACGGCGGCTGCGGAAATCGCCTTGCGACCTCGATGGACGATGGCGACGGCGCCCAGCCGGCCCTCAGCGGTCAACGCCTGGCCGTCGTAGCTCGCGGGGTCTGCTGCCAGCGCTGCAATTGAAACCGCCGGCGGCGGCTGGTGGGCGCTGGCAAACGGCAGCGTCTGGGCGGCGCCGATCCACAGGCCGATCGCATCGATCTCCGGTTTCCAGTACGCCGCCCATGCCAGATAGCGTCCCAGGGCAATGCCATGCAAGGCTTCCCGGATGGCGTCGGCATAGCGCAGAGCCAACCGGCCATCGGCGCTGAAGTCGCCGGCAGAGTCGCGCCGCCGCGCCGCCAGAGCTGCCGCCGGCGCCAGGCATTGGTCGAACAACTGCGCACGGGCGGCTGCGACCAGGTCAGTGGCGGCTGCTGCCACTGACGTCAGATTGGCTGACTGAAGCGCGACGTGGACAGCCTTTTTGGCTGCCGCCAGCCGTTTCTCGACGCCAGCGACGTGTGCGGTAGCGGCCGCCGGCTGGCTGGAATCGCCCTGATTGAATGCGGCCACCGCCAGCGCCAGGGTCGAAGCCATCTGCGCCGAGAGTTGGTCTCTGGCCAGGTCGGTCAGGCTTGCCGCAAGGTCGTGCAGGGGAGCCGCCATCTTCCTGGCGGCATCTCGGCCTGGCTTGTTTGCCGCCAGGAGGATCAAGGCTTCGTCGCGTCGCTGTACCATCTGATTGATGGCGCGCTGGCGAGGCAGCATTTCTCCCAGATCAGCGCGGCGCGCAGCCATCTCGGCGCGAGCCAGGCTGGCCAGGGTCGTCCAGTCATGGTCGCGGATGGGCGCCAGAAAGCGCGGCCGCAGAATGGGCGGATAGACTATCGTCCACTGCTGGAACTGCGGTGAACCGCGGTCAAGCAGGGCGCGATAATCCTCGATCGAGTCAACGGCCCAACGGGCATAGGCGTTTTGGGTCATGGACAACCTCCAACGGGAGCGATACCGAAGCGGGTGGGGCGATGGTAACACGAAGACCGTGTTATTCTATGCCAGGTACGGACTTTGTGTCAAACTTGTTCGCATCTGAGTGGTGACAACTCTCTCAATTTGACAAGTGCGCTGGCTTATCGTATAGTAGAGTAAGTTAAGTTTACAGTTCACGCATGAGTTCGATTCGATGAAACGGCAAAGCTACTTCTTCCGCCCAGCGCAGCAGAAAGACGCAGGAGCGCCCCGCTCCCGGCGCGGCTTTGCCATGACCTTGAGGGATCGACACGCGTAGTGTCCCACTGACTTCCCCTTGTGTTTCAGCGAGCCGCCCATCAGCGGCTCGCTTTTTTATTCCTGCATCTGTTTCGTGGGCGTTTCTTTTGGCGATGTAGCTCAGCGGTAGAGCGCTTGACATTCCTCCCCAATCCTTGTCCGGCAGCGGGCCGATGGTGAGGGTTATCTCGGATCAAGAAGTCGCAGGTTCGACTCCTGCCATCGCCACCACAGGCTCCGGGAGCCGTCTAAGCGCCGCCTGGCCGGCGCCTGGCGGCTTCTGAGCCTGGGCACAACCGAACTATGGGCGACGGAGTACGGCGCTTGTGTGTCCAGGCGTCCGGCTCATTACCCTCGACGATCTTTTGCCCGCGCGCGGGCCGGCAGTGGAGGGTTACCAGGACTAAGCGGGTTCGACCCCCGCCGTCGCCCCCATGGCGGGCCGAAGTGCTTGGGTTATCTTTCCCAAGGCCTAACCCCAAGCGCAGCACTTGCCCGCCAGAATTCCCTGGCCCAGGAGGTCACGATCATGACAGGCTATCTGAAGCAAGTCTTCAACCGCACCCAAACGCCGCAGAGCCGGCCGATTCCTGGCACGGCTCAGGTTGCCAACAGCGCCGGCGGCTATGGCTGGGCTGTGGACGACTGGACGCGCCTGGACCGCTTCCTCATCCTGGGCAGCGAAGGGGGCAGCTACTACGCCAGCGAGCGCACGCTGACCCTGGAGAATGCCCAGGCTGTGAAGCGCTGCATC
>WBZM01003851.1_pt1 | contig 11385 bp, 9 predicted proteins | sample 5204271 | NCBI WGS metagenome assembly WBZM01 (sample SAMN12344346, study PRJNA552823) | activated sludge metagenome | biome: Activated sludge suspended growth; feature: Nitrification reactor; material: Wastewater; isolation source: activated sludge from nitrification reactor of wastewater treatment...
CGCCGATCTCCACGGTGATGCGGGTGTTGCCGATCTGGAAGGTGTCGCTCGTGCGCAGCGAGGCCTTGTTGATCGGCTGACCGTTGACCTGCGTGCCAGACCCCAGGTCGATGATCTGGACGTCGTCGGGCTTGGCCTCGATGACCGCGTGCATGCGCGCCACGCCCTCGTCATCGATGCGGAGGTGGGACTTCTGATCACGCCCGATCTTGATCACGTCCTGCGCGATCGTCTCCGTGCGGACGAGCGCGCCGTTCTGGTAGATCTGGAACGTGATGGGAACGACCAATTTCTGAGCCATCGCTTCCCCGTGTGATGCGTGCCATAGGGGGATGAGGGGCGGGGCACGCGGTTGCTATCCGCCGGAGCGTCGCTCCACCCTCACGGTGTCGCGCTCTCGCCGGAAGTGTCAGACATCGACCACCTTCAGAGGTTCTCTACCGTCTCGTTGATCTCCTGCACGAAATGCTGCCTGATGCGCAAGAGGCTGATGCCCTGCATGTGACGATTCCCGCGGGAGGTGGCTTCGGTCGGCCGGACCACACCCCCCTGGACGTTCTCGTCACGGAAGTCGAAGTGCTGGGAGCGAGCCTCCGCGCGCTGCGCGTGGGAGCGCTCCGCCCGCGGGCTCTGGGCCCACACCGGACTTGCGAGAAGAGTCGATGCGCTGAGGAAAATACCGAAGAAGCTCTTCATGGTGCCTCTGGAGACGGGCGCATGACCACGGGACTGTACCGACCGGTTGCGAAGCCCGTCAACCATCCGGCAGGTACGCGCGCACAGGCCGCTGTGGCGCGTCACCTACCGACGGAGAGGCGAATCAGAGGTTCTCGACGGACTTGAGCATCTCGGGGACGAAGTGCTCCCGGATGCGGATCAGCGAGATGCCGGCCGCGCGGCGGCGGACGCGGGTGGACTCGCCGTCGGGCCGCACGAGCTGGCCCTGCACGAGTTCGTCGGTGAAGTTGAACTCCTGGGTGCGCGCGGCCTGCGCCTGCTGCGCGCCACCGGCGCGGCTCTGCGCGAACGCGGACGAACCCATGAGCGAGATCGCAGCGAACGCCGCGAGCGTGACGAACCGGATCTTCATGGGCGGGAGTCTAATGACAGGGCGGGGAGCCCGTCAATGCGGGAGCGCTAGTGCGCGGCGGGGGCGGGGGCAGCCGGCGCCGGGGCGGCGGGCGGAGGCGTCGCGCCGCCGGCGGGGGCGGGCGTGGCACCACCCGCGGGCGGGGTCGCGCCGCCGGCGGGGGGCGTCGCACCTCCGGCGGGCGGGGTCGCCGCGCCGCCGTTGCCGCCGCCGGGGAGGCTGGCCATCGCGCGGAGGGCCGCGATGGTCTGGTCGATGTTGCGGATGTGCTGCGCGGCCTGCGTCACCTGCGCGGCGTAGCGCGCGTTGTTGGTCGCCCGCTGCTGGAACTGCTGCAGGAAGCCCTTGGCGCGCTCGAGGTCGGGGATCTGCCCGCCCATGTAGCCCATGTGGAGCACGCCGAGGTTGTAGTAGGCGTCGGGCCGCGCCGCGTCGATCTGCTGCGCGCGCTCGTACTCCTGCTGGGCCTGCTGGAGCATCGCCTGGTCGCGGTCCTGCGCCGCGGCGAGGCCCCGGAGGGCGACGCCGAGGCCGATGTGCGCGTCGTAGCTGTCGGCGCGGAGCTCCACGGCGTGCTGGAAGGCCTCGCGCGCGTCCTGGTAGCCGCGGAACGACAGGTTGATCGTGCCGTAGTTGACCCACGCTTCGAACATGCTCGGGTTGAGCTGGTAGGCGCGCTGGAAGTGCCCGAGCGCCTTGATGATCTCCCCGCGGCGGATGTCGACGATGCCCCACGTGTTGTGGATGTCGGCCATGAAGCTCCGCACGTCGGCGGAGAGCTCGGCCTGGTGCGCCGCGGCCACCTGGGCGGCCTGGGCGCACACGAGACCCGCGAGGAAGATGCGCTGCGAGTTGGGGTCGTCGCCGGCCTGCTGGAGGTAGCTCAGGGCGAGCTGGTTGCGGGCCGGGAGGTAGCGGTCGTCGAGCGCGAGCGCCCGGCGGATGTTGCTGATCACCTCGGCCCACTGCTGGTCGGTGGTGGGGTTCTGCTCGCGGAGGAGCATCGCGAGGTTGGAGTAGCCCTCGACGCAGTGGGTCGGGTCCTGGCGGATGGCCTCCTCGATGAGGGTCCGCGCGCGGCCGGTGTCGCGCGCGCGGTAGGCGATCACGCCGAGCTGCACCTTGGCGCGGCAGTAGTTGCCGTTGCCCGCCTGCACCGCGCGGTTGAAGGCGGCGGCCGCCTGGTCGCCCATGTTGCAGCGCAGGTAGACGAGGCCGCGGTTGAACCAGGCCTCCGGGAAGTTCCCGTTGGGCTGGGCCTCGGCGGCGTCTTCGAACTGGCCGGCGACCTCGTTGCACGAGTCGGCGGCCCAGTCGCCGCGGCCGCTGTTGGCGTCGTCGTGGGCCTTCATGGCCTGGGCGGCGCTGTTGAAGCGGTCGTTGGCGTTCTGGCTGACGGCCTGGCCCGTCGCGGTGGTGACCGTCTGCCCGCCGGCGGTGGTCGCAGGGTTGGCGACCGTGCCGTTGGCGTTGGTGCGGGTCTGCGATCCGCAGGCGCCCCCGAGGAGGGCGGCGGCGATCACGAAGGTGTGGTGGAAGTTCTTCACGTCGTCTCCTCCTCTCAGTTGGCGGCGCCTTCGGCCGCGTTCTGACCCTGCGACCCCTCGTCCTCGGCGGCCTCGGCGGCCGTCTGGAGCGAGTACACGGGCCGGCTGTCGTTGGGCCGCGAGAAGAGCAGGTTGGGCTCCACGCGGACCTCGTCGGCCACCGGGAAGCGGCCGCGGTCGATGTTGTTGAGCTCGCGCTCGCAGAGGTGCGTCCACTCGTTGAACCAGTGCACGTTCGTCGAGGTGCGGATGCAGCGCTGGTACCCCTCGGTGGCCGTGTCGACGAACACCTGCGTCTGCTCGTCCTTCAGCACGTTCCACGCGTCGAGGAGCTCGGGCACGCGGCGGATGTCCTCCGGCGGCGGCGAGGTGCGGATGTACACCGCGAACTGGTAGAACATGTCCGCCAGGCGCGAGTAGGCCGCCACCTCCCAGTTGGGCACGTGCATGTTCACCACCTCGGTGTACTGCCGCGTGGCGTCCTCGCGGAGGAAGCGCACCTGCTCCTGGATGAAGGGCGTCAGCGTCCGCTGCACCCACTGGTCGTACGCGCGCCGGTTGCCGCCGCGGAACTGCGGCAGGCGGCGCGCCCGGAAGCGCTGGTAGAGCTGCTCGGCGACGTAGAAGCGCGCCTCGGCGGCGGCCTCCTTGCTCTTCTCCACCGCGTCGTTCTCGATCGCGTCGTCGAGCTCGCGGCGGATGGCGGCCTCGCCCTCCGGGTGCTCGCCCGAGCCCCAGGTCGTGATCGCCTGCTGGTAGTAGGTGATCGCCTGCGGGAAGTTGTCGATGTTCCAGTAGCCGCGCGCGAGGGCCACGGCGCCCTGGATCTTCTGGTCCGGCGTCCCCTGCGCGGCGTAGACGCGCATGTAGTTGCTGTAGTGCCGGATCACGTCGTTCCACGCGGTGCGGATCTGCACGTCGCGCTGGCGGCGCTCGTCGCCGCTGGCCACCGGCTGGCGGCGCAGGCGCGCCACGCGGTCGGTGTAGATCTGCCCGATCGAGAACACCACGTTGGCCGCGTCGCGCCGGCGCTGCGGGTCGCTCCCGAAGTAGCGCGCGAACTTCTGCGCGTTCTCCAGGGCGCGGGCCTCCTCGCCGAGGCCGATGCGGAAGATGGTCGCCTGGCGGAGCGCGTCGGCGGCCTGGGCCACCGGGTCCTCCGCGCGCTGGTGGGTCACCCGGGCGGCCTCCTCGGCGGCGCGGACGGCCTCCTGGCGGTGCGACGAGACGTACTCGGCGTACTGCTCGTAGAGCTCGGCCGCGCGGCGGAACACCTGGATCGCGTGGTAGTTGCCCGCGAGGCGGTAGAGCGCGCGCTGCGCCCAGGTGGAGTTGCGCTGGAGGAAGATCGCCACCAGACGCTCGCGGATGCGCATCGAGCGCCCGAGCTCGAAGGCCGCGTCGCTCTCGATCGCGGCGTTGTAGAGCATCTCGTCGAGGCGCCCGCACTCGCGGTGCGTGCGCACGATGCGGACGTACTCCGCGCTGGCCTCCGAGTGGCGGCCCGCGGTGGCGAGCGCCTCGGCCTTCTTGCGGAGGATCTGGCACTGCAGCTCGCGCATGCGCTGGCAGAAGTCGGCGTGCGCCGCCTGCTGGTCGGGCGAGCAGAACGAGCCGATGAAGCGGTTCACGTCCTCGCCCATCGAGTCGAAGCAGGCGGGGCGGACGGGGTTCCACATCGAGCCCATCACGTTGAGGGCGTCGAGGTAGAGGTCGGCGGAGATCTCGCGGAGGTTCTCCGGGTCGGGCGTCGTCGCCGGGGTGTTGGCGATGTCGCGGAAGAGCGTCGACGCCTCCTCGAACTTGTTCGCCACGTAGTAGAGGTACGCGCGGCGGTACTTGATCGTGAGCATGACCGTGCGCGGGTCCTGGCCCTCGATCGCCGGCGGCGTCGCGTTGGCGTTGTTCTGCACGAAGCACACGTACCGGGTGAAGGCCCGGAGCATGCCCGTCTCGCGCGGGTTGAACTCGCGCGGCACCATCGCGGCGCGGGCCATCGCCGTGCGCTGCGCCTCGGTGAGGTTGCGCTGCTGGCCCGACTGGGCGGTGCGCCGCGCGCCGCGGTCGCCGCGCTGCGTGGCCTCGCCCTGGAGCTGCGCCCCGAAGAGGTTGTTGTAGCAGAGCACCGACTTGTACGACGCGTCCTCGGTGAACTCACCCCCGGGGTTCATCTCGACCACGGCGTCGTACGCCGGGCCGCAGGCCTCCCAGTTGTTCGCGTCGAACATCATGTCGGCGCGGTAGTACGCGATGCGGTAGCGCGTCGGCCAGTCGCGCCGGTCGTACTCGAGGAACTCCACCTGGTCGAAGTCCGGGAACTCGTCGAGGATCTTCTGGTAGAGCTCGCCCACCAGCCGCATCGTCTCGGGGTTGCGCGTGCCGCGCGTCTGCGACTGGCCCTCGGCGCTGCGCCCGATGGCCTCGAGGTGCCAGTGCGACGCCACGTCGAAGGTCACCCGCGCCGCGTGGTTGCGGCAGGTGGTCTTCACCTCCGCCGAGCGCTGCGAGTTGCGGAAGGTGTTGTACACGTCGATGAGGCGCTGCACCTCGACCATCTGCTCGGGCTTGGGCCGCGAGGCGACCACGGCGCGGGCCACCTGCGCCTGCCAGAAGCAGATCTTGTCGTCGGAGGAGCGGGCCTCCATCAGCGCGTGGTACATCGCCACCGAGTTCGGCCACTGGCCGTTGTCGTGGTAGAGCTCGGCGAGCTTCTCGAACATGTCGAACGCGTTGGCCTCGTCCGACGCGTAGCGCCGGAAGGTGTTCATCGCGTTGGTGGTGTTGAGCGGGTGCTGGGGGTTGCCGTACACCTGCGCGTACACCGTCACGAGCTCCATGCGCGCGTTGGTGAGCAGCGAGCGCACCGAGGGGGCCTGCGGGTGCTGCTGCCCGTAGGTGATCACCTCGAAGAACTTCTGGAGCGCCCCCTCGTAGTCGTGGAGGTTGTAGAGCACCCACGCCATCTTGTAGAGCGCGTAGCCGTAGACCTGGTTGTTCTCGTCCTGGATGGCCAGCACGCGCTCGTAGAACTGCCGCGCCGCCGCCATGTCGCCCGTGTCGAAGAAGTGCTCGGCGAACGACAGGTACGCGTTGGGCACGTACGGCGACTGCGGGAAGCGCTGGATCATCGTGCGGTAGACCCGCAGCGCGTCGTCGTGGCGGTTCGCGTCCTGGAGCGCGAAGCCCAGGTAGAACAGCGCCTGGTCCATGTGCTCGTAGTTGGGCGCCGTGTCGACGAGGTTCTGGAAGGTGCGGATCAGCTGCTCGCGGTACTGCCCCGCCTCGGTGCGCAGCGTCGCCTGCTGGCGCTGGAGCGTCTCGACCTGCTGCGGGTTCGGGCTCCGGCCGCGGGGCCCGGCCTGGAAGACCTGCTCCTCCAGCTCCTCGGCCGCGCCGGTCGACATGGAGACGAGCTCCTGGTAGTCCTCGGCGAGGCGCATGAGCGCCGGCGGGCGGTTGGGGTCGTTGGGCCGCATGCGGTTGATCAGCGCCGCCGTGAGCCGCACCTCGTTGAGGAGCAGCTCCTTGCTGCGCCGCTCGGCGTTGGCCCGGCGGAGCAGGTCGTTGGTGTTGAGGCGCTGGCTCGGCTGGCGGACCTTGTCGGCCTTGTTCTTGTTCTTGTTCTCGTCGACGCGCTGCACGGCGCCGGGGATGCCGGTGGTGCCGCGGCCGCCGCCGAACTGCGTGGCGCCCGCCGGGCACTCGGTGGCCCGGTTGCGCCCCTCGTCGCTGATGCAGACGTTGGCCGCGACGGCGGGCACCGTCGGGATGTCGACGGCGGCCGCGGGCGCGGCCTGCTGCTGGTTGCCGCCGCCTCGGCGGCCGCGGGGCTGCGCGGCGGCGAGCACGCCCGCGAGGAGCCACACGGCCGCGAGGAGCCATGCGACCCTGGGATAGGTTCCGCGAATCATGGACGGTGTGTCTCCCTGGAGGTAGGGGGTTCGGAGTCGGGTGGCGGCGCGAGCTTCAGCGCCCGCAGCGGGAAGTGATCACCTGACGGTAGAAGCCAAGCTCGTCGCGCCAGTACTCGCCGTTGAAGGGCCAGAGGTAGTGCTCCTCGTCGGCCGTGACGCGGTTGGCGCGGGACTCCTGCACGGTCACCTGCTGCTGCTGCATCTCCTGCGAGAGCTGGCCGCGGCGGGCGTTGAGGATCTCGATGAGGATCGCGGTCGCCTGGTTCTGGAGGTCGGCGAGCTCGTCGACGGCGCGGGTGTAGCGGCCGCGGGCGAGGTTGCCGGCGTTCTCGATGGCGAAGCTCTTGGCCACGGCGATGTCCTGGATGATGCGGGCGCCCGCGGAGCTGTTGCGGAAGGCCTGCGGCATCTGGGCGTGGCGGCGCTCCTCGGACTCGAGCTGGGCGACGTACTCGATGTTGCGGAGCAGCGTGCGGTCGGAGAACGCGCTCTCCACCACCGGGCGGAGCCGGTTGGGCAGGTTGGCGTGGCCCTCGCGCACGTCCTTGAGGAAGCGGAAGAAGCTCGTGTCGTCCTGGTACTGCTGGAGGTACCGCTCGATCTCGGGCCGGAGCTCCCCGTAGCGCTCGTTGAACTGCGCGAGCACCTCCTCCGCCTCGTCGTAGCGGCAGTTGGAGAAGAAGATCACGGACTTCAGCACCATCGCCTCGGGGTACCAGGCGTTGGTGAAGAAGGGCGAGTTGAGCGTGTGGATGTTGCCGAGCGCGCGGGGGTAGTCGTTCTGGAGGAAGTAGGCCCAGCTCTCCTCGAAGAGCGCGTCGAGCCAGTACTCCGAGTCGACGTCGACGTGGTTCCACGAGTCGACGGCCGAGTCGTAGTGGCGCGTCGAGTAGTAGAGCCGCGCGAGCTCGAGCCAGGCGAGGTCGCCCATGCGGTCCTCGTCCTCGACGCCCTCGACGCCCTCCTCGAGCGCGTGGAGCACCTCGCGGAAGGCCTCCACCGCGGGCTGCGAGCGGCGCGCGTTGACGTGCGAGATGCCCTCGAAGAAGCGCGACTGCACGTAGAAGGGCGAGTTGCGCTGCACCTGGCGGAAGAGCTGGATCGCCTCGTCGTAGGCCCCGTCGCGGTACTTCGCGCGGCCCATGAGGTAGAGCAGCTGGTTGTAGAGCACCCGGTTCTCGTTGTTGTTGAACTGGGCGAGCTGCTCGGTGGGGTACCGGCCCACGCGGCGGATGATGTCCGCGGGCTCGGGGAGCTGCGACGCGAGCTGCGCGAGCCACTGGAGCGTCGCGTTGAAGTAGAGGTGCGCCGTCCCGCGGTCGACGATCTCGTCGAACACCGCGAGCGCCGACTGGTAGAACCCCAGGTGGTAGAGGCACTTCCCGAGGTGGAACTGCGCCTTCTGCTGGTTGGCCGGCGCGTCGCCCGTCTCGCCCTCCACCACGCGCTGGAACTGCACGCAGCTCTCCTGGTAGCGCTCCTGCTGGTAGAGGCGCAGCGCGTTGGCGAGCGCCTCGCTCGGAGGGCCCTCCGCCGGCGGCGCGTCCGCCGCGCCCTGCGTGAAGTTCATGTCAGGCTGCGCGGCCTGCTGCCCGTACGCGTTCGCCGAGAGGCCCATCGCCACCGCGAGCGCACCGGCCCCTGCGAGCATCTTCCAGTCCAACCTGCGCACCATCGCTCTCTCTGCCTCTCTCTCGCGCAACCACCGTCGAGCGTGGTTGCAGACGTATCGAACAACACTCGTGCCACGGTATCCCGACGCGCGGAATCCCGACGTTCGGGCGGACTCTACGGGAAGTCCCACCGCGAGAGAAGACCGTTCGTTGGGGGCCACGCACTCGCCGCGCACGGGCGCCTCCGCCGGCGGTTGCTGGTCAGGGTTGTGACCAGCACGGCGACCGTGTTGGCAGTGGGCGGGCGCCCCACGCCCGTCTCCCCGACGCGCTCTCCGCGCTTCGAGGGCGGCGGGGCCCGCGTCGGGGATTCAGCTTGACGGGTCGCGCGGCCGAACGTTAGCGTGCGCCCGCAACGGACAATTGTCGGCACGTCGCGTGCGAAACGCTGCGGTTCGACGGCGTCGCGAGGCCCCCGCCGGGGCGCCGCGGCGCAACAGCGAGCGTCAGGGAGAAGGATCTGCTGTGAGGAGACTGATTGCGCTCATCGGGTTCGGCGCGCTGGCGTCGCTGGGTTGTGGCGATCTCGGGGTGGGCGACCCGTGCGCCCCGCAGCGCCCGGTGGAAGACGGCGGCGCGGCGGGCGTGTGCAACCCCAACGCGATGCAGACCAACGGCTGCTTCCGCGGCACCGAGATTTACATCGAGACGCAGTCGCTCCAGTGCCGCTCGCGCATCTGCCTCGTGTACAAGTACGACGAGTCGTCCGACGCGCTCGGGCGCGAGCGCCCGAAGCGGGTGTTCTGCACCTGCCGCTGCGGCGTGCCCTCGACGCTCCGCGCCACCACGGACGAGAGCGTGCTCTGCCAGTGCCCGGAGAATTTCGTCTGCCAGACCGACGTCGCCGGCCCGCAGTACAACCCCGGCGTGCAGGGCTCCTACTGCATCCGCTCCGGCACCAACTGACCCCCTCCCCTACGCCCTGATGCCCTCGGCGAGCACCACCTCGCGCGGCCGCGCCGCGGAGGCGCTCGTCGCCGCGTGGCTGGAGTCCCGCGGCTGGGTCGTGCTCGCGCGCAACCTCCGCGTCGGCCGCGACGAGGTCGACCTGCTCGCCCTCGACGGCGCGGTGCTCGTCTGCGTCGAGGTGCGCGCGCGCCGCCGCGGCGCGATGGTGAGCGCGCTCGCCACCGTCACGCCCGCCAAGCAGCGTCGCCTGCGGCGGGCCGCGCTCCGCCTCGCCGCGGACCGTGACGCGCGGGAGCTCCGCGTCGACGTCGCCGCCGTGACCGACGGCGAGGTCGAGCTGATCGAGGGCGCGGTGGACTTCAGCGAGACCTGAGCCAGGCCTGGAGGTCGGCGGTGGTGTAGGGCTTGGCGATCACCGCGATGCCCTCGCGCGCGGCGAACGCGCGGACGTCGTCGGCGTCGGGGGCGCCGGTCGCGACGGCCGAGCGCGCGCGGAGCTCCGGCCAGCGCGCCATCACCCGCTCGAACAGCGCGGGCCCGTCGACCGGGGGCATCTGCATGTCGAAGACGAAGGCTTCGAGCGCGGCGGAGTCGTGGAGGGCCTGGAGGGCGGCCTCGGCGCCGAGGGCAGTGCGCAAGGAGAAATGGCGGGCTAGCTGGCGCCCGACGGCGCGGAGGATGAGCGGGTCGTCGTCGACCAGGAGCAAGCGGGGCGGGGGCGGCGGGGGGTCGTCGTGCATGATTCACCGGGTGCAGAAGTTGTTGACGCAGAGGGAGCCGGCCGGGCACGCGGCGCCGGGGGCGCAACGTTGGCGGCACTGGTTGAGCGTCGTGACGCCGCAGGGGCGCCCGACGCGGTTGCAGTCGGCGGCGGTGCGCTGGTCGGCGCAGCGGAAGCATTGGCCGTTGGCCGCGTCGCAGCTCTGCCCCATCGACTCGCACACGCCGGCCGTGCGGCGGCAGTCGGTCGCGAGGCAGCTCCGCGTGGCGGGGTCGCACATGGTGTTGGCGCCGCACCAGTTGACGCGGGTGCAGTCGGGCACGCAGAGGCCCGCCGTCGCCGCCCGGTCGTACGGGTCCTTGATGCAGACGTACTGCGTGGCGCCGCCGGGGGCCTCACCGGCGAGGTCGCGGCACGCCTGGGGCTGGGGGCGCGAGGGGTCGAAGGCGCAGCGGCGGATGCACACCGTCGCCGTGTTGCTCGCCACGCACGCCGCGAACTCGCCGCACGTGCCGGCGCTGTCGTTGACGTCGCAGTTGGCGACGGTGCAGTAGCCGCCGGGGAAGGTGGCGACGCAGGTGCCCGCGACCTGGCGCGCCCCCAGCGTGGCCGTGCACGTCGCCCCCGTGCAGGGCGCGCCGGGGGTGCCCGCGGGGACGGTCGGGCAGGCGTTGCGCGCCGCCCCGGCGGGGCAGCACCGGCCGATGCGGCACTGGTAGCCGTCGGGGCAAGCGCCGTCGGAGCCGCAGCGGATGTTGCCCGCCGTGTCGAGGTCGGGGATCGCGCACGCGCCGAGGAGCAACGCCCACGCGAGCAGCGGCCCGCGGGTCACAGCGCGCCCCCGAACGCGAGCGCGGCGCCGCCGGGCGTGGGGGCCACCGCGGCGAGGATCGGCACCTCGACGCGGCGCCCGGGGCCGCGCAGCAGGAACCAGAGGACGCCGCCCGCGACGAGGGCCCCGCCCGCCGCGCCGAGTGCGATCGAGAGGGTGGCCTGGGTGGGCCCGTCGGCGACGGCGCTCGCGCCGGAGGGGCCCCAGGGCTCGCGCCCCGCGTTGATGTTGGCGACGGTGTCGGCCTGGCCGAGCGCGGTGACGCCCGTCACGGCGGAGCCCACTGCGAGCGCGGCGCCGAGGCCGACCGCGACCCACGGCCCGACGCTATGGATCGCGTCGCGCTCGTAGCGCGCCTCGACGCGGATCCAGCGGGGCTCGATGATGCGCTGCTCGACCACGCGCACCTCGGGGGCGGGCGCGGCGGCGGTCGCGACCTGCTGGCGCGCGGCGGCCTCCTGCTGCTCGGCGATCTGGCGCTCGAGGGCGGCGCGGTCGTCGAGGCCGGGCGCGCCCGCGTCACGGAAGAGCGAGAGGGACTCGACCGCGCCGCGCGCGTCGCCCGCCGCGGCCTGCGCGACGCCGAGGTTGTAGAGCAGCTCGGGGCGGTGGGTGATGGCGTGGGCCTCGCGGAAGGCGCGGGCGGCGTCGGCGTAGCGATGCTCGGCGTAGGCCCGGCTCCCCGCGGCGTAGAGGCTG
>WBZM01003853.1_pt1 | contig 11383 bp, 13 predicted proteins | sample 5204271 | NCBI WGS metagenome assembly WBZM01 (sample SAMN12344346, study PRJNA552823) | activated sludge metagenome | biome: Activated sludge suspended growth; feature: Nitrification reactor; material: Wastewater; isolation source: activated sludge from nitrification reactor of wastewater...
GTACTCCTGCTTCGGTATCTTCTTCAACTTCGTTTCTCCTTCCATTTCACGAGGCGTTATACCTCATCTCTTGGAAAACGAAATTTCGAGGGAAGCTCAGCGTCTCCTTGTTCGGAGAAACACCTCAAGATGTGATTGTCCAATATGCTGGACAGAATGGCTGTGACCTTATCATTATGGGAACACACGGCCGCTCCAAGGTTGGGAAGCTTGTGCTGGGAAGCGCCGCCGCATCCGTGATCGCAGACTGCAAGATCCCGGTGTTGCTATACCGCTGAGGGGCGTTATGTAGAGGTCTACATAGCGACTATAGCCGGTCGGTCTGATGACGTTTCCATGGGTGATGACAGCTCTCGGATCATGAACCAGAGCCAACGCCAGGATATGCTTGCTGCATTCAATTGATTAGTCATTGGAAGGCAGACGGTGGAGGATGACAAACTGGCATCAATTTCTGCGCTGATCGGGTCGGCCCTGTCTGAGCTGATTTGGCGTCTTCCCGAACCAGCGCAGGCAGGAACGATTGAGCGAAGTCTGGTTGTTGTACCCAACCAGATTTGCAATCTGGATCAATGGCAAGGCAGCATGCTGCAAGTACTCCTGCGCGCGTTCCTTACGAACCGCGTCGAGGATGTCCTCGAAGCAAAGATCCTGCTCAGCAAGTCGCCGCTGCAACGTTCGCCGCTGCAAGCCTAATTGGCCCGTTATCCGCTCGATTGATGTGTCGCCCAAACCCAACTGACGGTCGATCAGCGTTTCCACCTGCAGGCCAATGTCGAGGGGAAACCGTCGGACGGCATTGCTTAGAAAGCGCTCCGCTGCAACCCGCAAGTCACTGCGCGCTTGGTCGACCGGCCGATCGAGCAGCGAGGCCGGAAAGATCAGTTCGTCATTCTCCTGGGCCAGAACTACCGGGCAGGCAAAGTAGCGGGCATAGCCACCTGCATCAAGGCCATGGGCATGACGAAAATGGATACGCCACACCGCAGGGTCGCTGTTGGCGACCATGCGCAGAAATCCGTAGGTCACGCCATAACTCAACTCGACGCCCTGGCGTTGCGAGTCGTCCATTCCGGCGGCGGTCGATAATCGCAGATGAGCCATCTGCGTTCCTTGATCCGTTGCAATCGAGAGGGTGATTCCAGGGGTGTGGTAAGGGAAATATCGGGCGATTCCCCGGAGTGCGTCGCCGACGGTCGCTGAGTGCTGCGCAATGATCGCTACCGTACCCAGCACGTTAACGTCCTGATATTGAGCCAGGCGCAGGCCGACGTCGTCAATCCCCAAAGCTTCGCCCGCCCGATTGATAACCTCGACCAGTTGAACCAGGGGTAAGGTGCGCTCGGGCTGTTCAAGCAATTCCTTGTCGATTCCTGCCATCTCAAGCAAGGCCGCAGCATCGCCGCCAAGGGAGGCGACAAGTTCCTTGAACCCCGTAAGGGCGCGGGCGCGAACCAGAACGGGATGGAGATTATTCATGTCACCAAGTGTAAACAAAAAGTCATCAAGTGAAAATACAGCAAAGACTCCTCACGGCATGATTCTGACTGTGTGCAAATAGCCAACCGCGAATCGATACCATCCCCGGCGATGCGCCAGAAATTAAGTGGCGCCCCGTTGGGAGAGATGTGGAGAAACAGTCATGACGGATTTCCAACCTTACCTCACCCTGTACGGCCAGAAGCTGTCCTGGTATTCGACGAAGGTTCGTGCTTATCTCCAATACAAGGGGATCGACTTCTTCGAGGAGTCACCCACATTGTTCACCTACTACTGGACGATTCGCCGGCGCTTTGGCAATCCAGCAATGCCGGTCGTCGTAACCCGCAGTGGCGAATGGATCCAGGACAGCTCCGTCATCATCGAAAAGCTGGAGGCCGCCTATCCGGCTCCCGCCATTACTCCAGCAAACCCGGTTCAGCGCTTTGCGGCCGGCCTGATTGAACTGTGGGCCGATGAGTTCTGGCACGTGGGCGCCGTACACACGCGCTGGAGTTATCCCGACAAGAACTATCCGCTCTGGGAAGCAGAAATGAGCAAAGGCCTGGCGCCCTGTCTGCCGGGGTTTCTTCAGCGCAAGCTAGCTGCAATTCCCAAGCAGATGATGCTCGACTACCTGCCGCAACTCGGCATCGTCAAGGAGCAGATTCGATTGATTGATCGCTGGCTCGATCAACAACTCGATGCTCTGGACTGCCATTTCGCGACCATGCCCTACCTGCTCGGGTCGCGCCCGTCCATCGCGGACTTTGCATTGTTTGGCCCGCTCGACGGGCACATCTACCGGGACGTTTCCTCGCGCGGACCCTTGATCGATTCACGCCCTCATCTGCACGCGTGGGTTCAGCGCCTGAGCACGCGCAAGCCGCAGCCGTGGCCAGGCGAATTCACAGATTCTGACGGCTTGCCAAGAACCCTGGAACCCCTTCTTCGTAGCATCTTCCGTGAAATGAATCCGTATCTCGAAGGCGTCCTGCGCGAAGTTTGCACGATGCTCCCAGCACGAGCGCGAAGAGAGAAATTGCCACGTTTCACGCCCACGGTGAGCTTTCCTTTTGCCGATGGCACACATTATCGCCAAGGGATGCCATATGCCCTCTGGATGGCCCAGCGACTACTTGACGATTGGAATACCTTGCCTGGCACAGAAGCCTCCCGGGTTGCCGCCGCGATGAATGAACTCGGCGGAGAGCGCTTTCTGGCGCTCGATATTCCGCGCCTGCAAAGACATGGCCTTCATGCGACGGTTGGTTGAAGGCCTGACCGGATTGACAGCAGTCAACCAGATCGTCCCGCTACTGGAGAACAGATGAAAACACGAACAAAGACCAACAGCATGCCTCGACTCATCGCCTCCGCTCTTGTCTGTACGGTGCTTGCGACGACCGCACAGCCTGGAACCGGAGCGCACAAAGGCCGGCCACGAGACTTGGCGCCAATGTCGGCGAGCGTCAGATTGGGGATCAGATGCGGTAGATTTCCTGGCCCTGGTGCCGGGCGCGAATCGCCCAGCCCTTGCCCTCGCGGTAGGGATTAGCCATGACCGCCCCCTGCCGCATCGGGAAGGCGGAACGCCGGGCACGGCCACGGAATGAAATGTGATATCGACAACTCTAATCAACATGGAGTTCGGTATAGCGAACGCCGTGAACTTTTCGCCTTGCCGGGTGGCAAAAAACGAAGTCAGTCGCACGGCGACGCAGCCGGACGCACCGACCAGCACACAAGATCCGCAGAAAAGTTTCAGAAACGTCTCAGAAAATCCTGTTGCCAGAAGAATACCACCATTCACGGTTTTTCCATCCCCCAGGTCCAGCAGCAGGGGGCACCGACAGGGCGCGCCCGGCCCGCATGTGTCGCCCGCACCACGGATGCCGCCGACTCTGTGCACGGGGTGCCTATACTGGATCCTGAAACCCCATTTTGAATCCCGCATGCCAGACAAACCATTCCCTGCGCTCCTGTCCAAGGACGACCTCTGCGCGTCGCTCGGCATTTCGAGACGTACCATCGAGAACTTGGTGCGCGACGGCACCTTTCCGCCGCCGGTGCGCCTCGGCAAATGCGTGTACTGGAGCGAAGTGGCCGTCCACAGCTGGCGGCGGCGCCTGTTCGCCGGTCAGGAGGCATGGCAAGGCTGAACCCCCGCATTCGCCGGAAAGGCACCAACCCGCGCACGCCGATGCGGTGCGGTGCGGTGCGGTGCGGTGTGGTAGAGACGCTGAAGGCAGCACCTCACATCCGGCAATGTTCCGGCTATCTGAATAGCGTGACGTCCCCTGGAAAACGTTGACGATCTGAACCGCTTTGCAGCAACACACACCGGTGCCGCCGCCACCACAACGGGGACCAGGAATTTCTATGCCGCGTGGGCCAGCCCTTTTTCCCAAGCCTTGCCCATGCTCGCGAGCAGGTCGCCGGGGATTCTGTCATCGCCTCTGGCGTCGCCCAACGCTTTGAGCATGCCCTGGGCAATGCGTTCGAGGACAGCCTTCGGCTTGGTGACGCCACAGACTTGGCGCCCGAAGGCCAGCAGCTCGTCGGTCGTCGGGTAAGTCTTTGTCTGGTGGCGTCCGGAAAACAGCTTGAGCGCCAACGTGTTGTCCTCGAGCGCCGGTCCGCCCTCGTAGCGGGCGTATGGATAGATCGCGGTCGTCACGACGTCAATCCTGTGGCCATCCTTTCACCCCTCGGCCTCAGAACCCCCAATCAAAGCTACTGCACCCACCCCGAATGCCAACGCAAGCGTCGTCGGCGCTGGCAACAACCCTGAAAGACTGGTTGATACAAACGGCAGGTACCTGACTCAAAACCCGCCGCTCGACTCACGTGGCGCGTGGCCCATTTTCCTTGCACAGACCACTCGATGACATATATTAACCTGGCAATCAAATAGATGAGAATGCTGCATATTGGACAGGCGAATGTTTGAAATAAGCGATTACGCGTTCCGGCGTTTTGACCAGGCGCTCCATGAAGGCGGTCGCCTTGTGCAGCAAGGCCTTCCTGCTGGCGGCACGATCGGAAGAGCGCAGTTCGGTCTTGAAGTCCCGGTTCAGGTATTCGTCGGGATTGATCTCGGGCGAGTACGGTGGGAGATAGAAGACTTCAATCTGATCTTTCCGTTCGGCCAACCAGGCTGTGACGAGCTTGGCGTGATGCACTTTCAGGTTGTCGAGGATCAGGAACACTTTCTGGTTGCTGTCGGCAATCAGTCTTTCCATAAAGCCGATGAACAGGTCGGTATTCATGGCTTCTTCGATGAACTGGAAGCGCACCAGTCCCTGGTTGCTGATCGCGGAAACCATCGACAGGCCATGCCGCTTGCTCGGCGCCGCCAGAACCGGCGTCTGGCCGGCCGGTGCATAGCCGCGTAGCCAGTGACCGTCTTCCGCCACCGCCGTTTCGTCACCCCAGTAAATGACGGCGCCTTCCGCCTTGGCGCGGGCGGCGATGGTCGGGTAGGTGTCGCTCAGCCACTGCTCGACCTTGACCGGGTTCTGCTCCAGCGCCCGCTTCATCGGCCGCTGCGGGGTGTAGCCCCAGCGCAGCAGATATTCGCCGACCGTGCGGATCGGCATGTCGATGTCGAACAGCACCTTGATCAGCTGCATCACCGCCCGGCGATTCCAAAGCGCAAAGGGCAAGCTCAATTGCTTGGGATTTTCGCCGACGATGACCGAGCGCAGTTGCCATTCCTGGGCCAGGGTCAGCGTCCGTCCCGACAGGTAGCGGCGACCGCGGGTCTTCGACTTCAGGCCCGTCGAGCCTTCCATTGAATAGCGCTTGGACCAGCCAATGACCGTACTCACATGCACGCCAACCACCCTTGCGATTTCCTTCCAGGGCAACTTCAGTTCTTCACGCATCCGCATCGCCTGCCGCCGCATTTCGTCCTGGGCTTCGCGGGGTAATTTACGGGCATCGAACTTTTCCATGCCCAGCATTATATCACAATCGGCTATTTGATTGCCGGGTTAATAAGTAGATTGGACCTGATCGTCCCGACACCCTTGGCAGCAATGGGAGAAGGCCGGATTCCCCAGCCTTCTGTCTTTACGCGCAATGCCATATTGGCGTGACTTCGCCTTAACCAGTAACCTACTTGTTTCCGGCAAAGGTCAAATGTAGAGTTGGATGCTGGTGATCGACAGCGTGCATCAGGGCGACCAGGATGGCATCAAGGGCGTCTACGCTACCTGCGGAATGTGGGAAATCGCCCTTTATAGTCGTTGAGAACAGGCGCCTTGAGCGTCAACTGCACTTCGCATTGCCGCCGTCCGATCTGGTCCGCCAAAAAACGCAGGGCCGACGAGTCCAGGCGACCGCTTATATAAAAGGCTACTCACCCATTCGAGCCGTTGCGGTCATGCGACCATTGACGCCCGAGGCGGCGGCTAGCGCACCTGAAACGGTGACGCGGGCGCCAACGACAGTGTGCGTGTGGCAGCTCTGACGGGGTCTGCCGTGCCCGCGATCAGATCGAGAAACCGTAACGCTCGCGCAGGCAGGCGAATGTTGTGCGCGTTGTCCCCTACTTGACGGCGGCTGCCTTCAGTTCCTCGTAGGCCGCGAGCGTGTGGCGCGCGAGTTGCGGCAGGTCGTAGAGCGGCACGGCGTTGGCGATGAACCCGAAATCCATGGAGTCGTGGTAGGACGTTAGCGTGACGTTCAGCCCGATCGCGGCCGCCAGCGCGGAGATCGGGTAGACGCCGACGAGACGTGCGCCATTGAGGTAGCGGGTCTCCCTTGCGCCGGGTACATTGGAGATAACGAGGTTTGCGGCCGGATTGCTGGCCCGTTCTAGGCGCGTCGAGGCAGCGAGTCCGGCGAGGCCGATGATTCCGACCGCGTAGGTCATCGCCGCATCCTTCGACATGGCGCGCAGCTCCCTCTTGCCCGAGGCGATCGAGGCCACGACCTGCCGCAGCCGCTCGGGCGCCGGCGCCGAAGGCTCGCCAAGCGGCACGAACATTGCCGACACCTGCGTGCCGATCGCAGTGTCGCCGTCCGCGCGCAGCGAGAATGGAATGAACGCATTGAAGCGGTGCGCAAAGGCGCGGCCGGTCTCGCGCAGGTAGCGATGCAGCCCGGCATCGACGATGGTGACCGCCACGTCGTTCAAGGTCGCGCCGAAGTGCCGGCCGACCTCGTGCATTTCCTCGAGCGGCAGCGAGAGCGTTGCGAACGACCGCGCCATGTGCAGCGGCTCGTTGGTCGGGGCATGCTGCGCTGTAAATGGCAGACTGCCCTCGACGTGCGCGCCGACGAGTCCGGCCACGATCTTGCGAAGGGCGCCCAGGGAGACGTCGCCGAGGGCCCCGGCCTGCGTGACTGCAGCCAGGAGTGGCGCGGAGATCCTCTTCACGAATGGCTGAGGCGGCCGCGGCTTCGACGCCGGGACGCCGCGCCCGAAACCCGGAGTCAGGATCACCCGACGCGACGATTTGGATAGGCCTGCGTACAGAATCTGGATGCCGGAGGCGCCGTCGACGATCGAGTGATGCGTCTTTGTGTACATCGCGAACTTGCCACCCGGCACGCCGTCGATGACCCAGCAACGAAAGAGCGGACGGTCGCGATCGAGCATCGGCTCGTGAAGCTCGGCTACCAGATGCAGCAGGTCGTCATAGCTGGCGCCCTCGGGGAGAGTCAGGTGTCCGATGTGGTAGTGCGGATCCCAACTCGCGACCTCCCGGAAGTGGGGCATCCCGGCACGGAGTAGTTCCGGAACGTAGTCGAAGGGCGGCGCCGGCTTCTCGGCCCGGTAGGCGTCCACGATTTCCTGAACGACCGGCCTGCGACCGGCGGGCTTCTTGAACAGCAGCAGCGCGCCGACGTGCGTCGTGCTGGCAGGTGATTCGATCAGAAGCCACAAGAGATCTAGCGGCGGAATGGGTTTCGTCATCGAACTCGCTCCCGGAGTCACCAGCGCGCGCGTGCTTTCGCCGAGGCGCTGTGACGGATGGTCAGTCCGGCACGGTCGGCAGGAATCCATTCGCCATCGGGCACCTTGACGCCCGCGGCGGCAGTCTTCCAGGCGAAGACGACGTCGTTGTTGAATTCGACTTTCCACAGACCGGCGCGGTTGCCGTATTCGGCATTCAATACGTTCACGTTCTGCAACTTGAACTGATTGACAATATCGGTCACGAAGCCGGCGCCCTTTCTTTTCCCGTTCAGACGATCCAGGAGCAGACCTTCAACGGACTCGCTCACCGGCTCCGCACAGTTTGGTCGGGTGAGACACCCCAGCTCTGGCGCCTCTCGACTCTCTCTCGCGCGCTCCAGGTGCACGTCACCCGCCAATCAGCGACGGACGCCGACGCGGTTAGCTCCTCCATTCAGGTTGGTTGCACCAACCCCTGGCGCGCCTACATTCCCGGCTACTCCGGGTTGGTTGATTCCGGGATCAACCACGCCCACCCCGGGTGCGCCTACGCCAACGCGGGGGGCAACCCCCACGCCCGGAGCGCCGACACCTAGGGCTGCTACTGGTCGCACAACACATCCTTTGGGTACGCCCACGGTCTTGCAATAGACGACGGCACTGGCCGGTATGGCGGCCAAACCCAGGCCCAAAGTTAGCCCTGAAGTTGCTAGTAAACGGTTCATCATGCACTCCCACACAACCGGACCAACGCCAAAAGTGGCATTTCAAGCTACGGAACGTAGCTTACACCTACCCCGCCCCAATGACTCAAGGCAATCGCATGAATCTTATACAAGACCGAGGATCTGAGCGCGGTAGTTGTCTGAAGTGGCGGCGATGAGGCGGCGCACCTTGAGTCCGCCCTTGCGCTTGGCTGGGGCAAGGCGGAGGAGATTCAAGGCGATATGACGGAGCACGGCGAAGTTGTGGGCGGCGTGACCGGTGCGGGCGCGCATCTGGTCATCGCCAAAGACGACATCCATGCACCAGTGCAGGCTGTTCTCGACCCGCCAATGCTGGCGGACGGCATGATTCAGTCGAGCCGCGTTTGCCGGCAGACTGGAAATGTCGAGACGATACTCAAGCGTCGTCTTGTCCTTGATCGTGCGCTCCGAGGCGATAACGGCAAACGACTTGAGGTGAGGCCAGCGTTCGGGAGCATGCAAGCAGTCGATCTGATCGAAGGCATAACAGCGGCGCACCTCCAGTCGGCCATGATCTTTCTCGATGACCTCGTCAAACTGGTGGGGCGTCTTGTCCGGCGCGGATTCAAACGCGACGAAGAAGTCCTGTACCGAGTCGGCCAGCGTCGGCTGGTTGTCTTTCACCGACAAAATGTAGTTGGCCCCGCGATCCCGAATGGCCTTGGCAATGTTGGGCTGGGTGCCCATGGCATCGATGGTGACGATGCAGCCTTCCAGCGCCAAGGTGGCGAGCAGTTCCGGAATGGCGGTCTTCTCATTCGACTTTTCGGCGGTTGCCCGCTGTCCCAGCACCAATCCTGCTCCGGCGGCAAAGGCGCTCACCAGGTGCAGCGGGGTGCCATCGAGCTTTCCCGAGCGCCGACTGGTCTTGCCGTCAATGGCAACGACTTCATCCCTATCCAACGCCGGCAGCAGACTCTTCATCCAGCGTCGAAAGGCCGCCGAAAAGGCCTCGGCATCCAGCGCCGCGAAGACACGCCCAAACGTGTCGTGCGATGGGATGCCGTTCTCCAACTTGAGATACTGCCGCAGCCAGCCCACTTTCTCGTTCGCCCATTCCTCGATTTCAACAAAATCGTCCGCGCCAACCAATACCGCGCATACCGCCACGACCAGCATCTCCACCAGATCGTGCTCAACCTTTTTCGCCTGCCTCGGATCGCGCAGACCAACAAAAACCTCCCCCAATCGGGTTTTGCCCTCTGTCTCCATGGAACACCCCAAAAAGACAGAAAACTACACAAATCAAACCCAACTCAATTGTTTCCGAGCACAGAAGACCCGCATAAACACTGGATTTATTTGTCTTTGTCATCACGCTTTACCGTCACTTCTACCGTCAAAAAACGAACGCTTTTGCCAGCGCAGGAGATGGACTCGGTTTGACGGGCGGCTACTCCAGCCCATCAATCGTCAACTATCGCAGCGAACCGGCAAGCCCGATTCTTTGAATTATTAGACATTATCGTAGTACAGCTACGACTATCGCGTTCAAACAAAGCTTGGCAATCACTTATAAAAGTGGTACATATCGTAACATGGCTACGACTGAAAGAACCAAGTTAAATTCACTCTACCGACAGTGGGCGCCTGGAACTCCCCTGACATCGGAGGACTTGGCGGCATTGGGAGTCTCCGCGGACCTGGCCGTACACTACGCGCGCGCCGGTTGGCTTTCCCGGTTGGCGCGCGGGGTGTACCGCCGCCCCAACGATACGCTCAATCTTCATGCCTGTCTGGTACTGATGCAGCGCTCCATCGAAGGCCTGCATGTTGGCGGCAAGTCGGCTCTCGACTGGTATGGCGTGCGGCAGTATCTGTCGCAGCAATCTGTTCTGCATCTCTACGGCTGGACAACCGCCCGCCTCCCCAGCTGGTTCACCGAGCGCTTTCCGGCGGAGTACCACCGCAAGCGCCTGTTCGATGAGCCCACAAACGATCCACTTCATGCCGGGCCGTTCGAGAAGCGTGACGGCGCGCCACGGGTCTCGGTGCCAGAACGGGCGTTGCTGGAAATGCTCAGCGAAGTGGGCGTGCGTCAGCCGCTGCAGGAAGCGCGCGAACTCACCGAGGGCGCCTACAGCCTGCGCGCCGACGTACTGCGCGATTTGCTTCAGCGCTGCAACAGCGTCAAGACGGTGCGTCTGTGCTTGCAGCTCGGACGGGAACTCGCCTTGCCTTGGGCCTCCAAGCTGGATACCGCGCATCTGCCGACTGGCAGCGATCGCGCCTGGGTTTCCCGCTCGTCGGAAGGGCTGCTGATACTCAAACCATGAACCAGATCTATCTCGATACCGCGCGTCTGCTGACCCAGGTCGCCCCGCTCGTCATTGCGGATGGCACGTTCGCACTCAAGGGTGGCACCGCGATCAATTTGTTCATCCGCGACATGCCGCGCCTCTCAGTCGATCTGGACTTGGTGTTTCCCGACTACAGTCTGCCACGCGACCAGGCACTGGCGCGCATCGGCGATGCCATCCGGCACGCGGCCGAGCGCCTGCAAGCGCGTGGATTTCAGACGCACACCATCGCTTCAGCTGATGCCGGCGAAACCAAACTGCTGGTGCGGCGCTATGGTATCGAGGTCAAGATCGAAGTCAATTTTGTAATGCGCGGCACTGTCTACCCGGTACGTACTGCGGCGTTGACGCCCACAGCGCGTGATGTGTTGCTGGCCGATTTGGAGATTCCGGTGGTATCGCTGGAGGACGTGTACGGTGGCAAGCTGGTCGCAGCCATGGATCGGCAGCATCCCCGCGACCTGTTCGACGTGATGCAGCTCTTCGTGCACGAAGGCATCACCGCCAACATTCGGCGTGCCTTCGTCGTCTACCTGGCCAGTCACAACCGGCCTGTCCATGAGGTCCTGTTCCCTACCCTGCGCGACATTGGCCAAGAGTACGAACGCAACTTCATCGGTATGACCACGGAACCCGTGGAACTAGCGGCCCTGCTGACGACGCGGGAACGCATGGTGCAAGAACTCCAAAGCGGCCTGGACGCGCAGGAGCGCCGCTTCCTCCGCTCGCTCGTGGCCAACAAGCCCGAATGGTCCTTGCTCGGTATTGCCCATCTTGACCAGTTGCCGGGCATCCGCTGGAAGCTCCACAACCTCGGACAGCTGGAACTGAAGAATCCTGCGAATTCCGGCGCAAGCTGGACACTGATTCCAGCCGAAGCTGGACAGTGATTCCAAGGCAAGCTGGACACTGGTTCCAGCGCAACCTGGACAGCCCGAAGTCATAAC
>WBZM01000191.1_pt2 | contig 11382 bp, 11 predicted proteins | sample 5204271 | NCBI WGS metagenome assembly WBZM01 (sample SAMN12344346, study PRJNA552823) | activated sludge metagenome | biome: Activated sludge suspended growth; feature: Nitrification reactor; material: Wastewater; isolation source: activated sludge from nitrification reactor of wastewater...
ACCAAATCAATGAAATCTCTCCAGAAAAATAAACGAAAAATTAAGTCTTTTTATCAAAAGAAAAGTTTAAAGTATGCTGCTTAATGTATACTATCCAACGAACTTATTAATAAGTATAGCCGACGCGTTTGAGTACTTTAATTTTGTTATTTATTCCTTCTGAGACCGCTGTGGTTAGGTGAGATTTAATGTAAACCTCTATTCTTTCTTTATATTTCTTTACTGTTTTTAAAAAATCTATAAATGATGTGAGACCTTCCTCTACAACAAGATCCTCCCAAAGCTTTAATCCTTTTCTAAACTCTTCTACCTTTTTCTTATCTAAAATCTTAGGAAAATATTCTACCAAAAGCATAGCAGAGTTAATGTTTTGGTTTAACTTTCTCAGCTTTTCTAAATGACTCTGGTTTTCTTTTGAAAGATCCCTGGATCTTTCAACTAAAATAAATCTTTTCGATGGCATCAATATTTGTCTTTGAAAATTATCTTTATTTTGCTTTGCTTGTTCAAACTCTTGTTTTCTAACCTCATCAAAAGCTTTATTCAAGGCTTTTGCAACATGGAACCGATCCACCGCCACTTTGGCATTTGGACAATACTTTTCTGCAGCCTCAATAAATCCATCGTGCATATCTACAGCTAAAAAATTAATCTGCCTACATAACTCGGGTCCCAATTGTCTTAAACAAGACTGTAAGGATCTACCACTGCGACCCTTGGCATTGGTTATCACCTTAGATAAATCATAACTGACTAAATTTGTTATAAATTTCTTCTCCCATAATGATTTCTCGCTTCGCTGCTCTTGAGGTCGTAGTGTCATCATGTGAACCTCATCGGCACTTGCTAAACTGATAGGTAAATCATTGGGAAGTTTAAAGTTATCTTTCTTCTTTTTCATTCTCCACTGATCTAATCGCCATAAACTCATTGAAGAACAGCCTGTCATTCGCTCAGCAGCCGCACAGGTTGTCTCTTCCATCCATCTTCCTGCTAGCTCAGCAAAGGCCGTCGTCATTCGTCTTAAGTGCGGGTGTATAAAACAAGCCTTAGCAACTCGAGTTTTGTTGTTGCAATCACCACCACAAATTCCTTGTAGTTGATAAAAAATAATCTCCACTTTTAAAAAAACTCCCAATGGGATGCCGTAGAGTTTTTTCTCCACCCATTGTTTTACTCCATAAAGCTGACCATTGCACTTAATACAATGGCGGCAATCTCTGCGCTGCCGTATGGCAATACTAGTTGATAATTGATCTGTATTTGTTAAATATTTTTCGATAATAACATCTTCTGGTTGCATTCCCAGTGCATTTAAGAGTAGCTTTTGTAAGTCCATTCCCTGACGCTCCTTGATTTAGTTTTTTTGCAACATCAATCAAATCAAAGACTCAGGGCTTGGGCAATTTCTTCTTTATGTATCACTTTTTACGGCACCCCATGAAAAGTTAGAGACCCTTTGTGTGGATACCTGAAAAATTAGTTCAAGCTGAGACCGTTCCTAAATTGGAAGTTCCGCGCCAGGCTCTACCTAGAAACTAGCCACAAAATATTCAAGAAAGCCAGGGTGGCTACTCGTCAAATTAGCCCATAGTAGCTTTTGAAAATCCTATACGCTAATTTATAGACATCGATTGATCTCATTCATCGTTTTTGACTTCCGAACTATCTCGAATTTATCTGGAGTTAAAATCTTAAAAGTAAGTCTATTTTTGTCCGGGGCCGTGCTAAAGCCATGAGCCTTTCCAAAATCAACCTCAACTTCAGTCGACTTGAGGTGATATTTAACTTTTTTGAAGACGTGTTTGAAGTCAGCGCCATCTGCGTTGCCACTTATTGTAATTTGGCTTTTCTCGAAGGAAAATTCAGGGCTATTGCAATCAGGAGTCGACCAGCGCCATTTGCCAAGTAGAGGATTGTCTTTTGCATGACTCAAGAAACTTAGGATAAATGAAAGCATAAATACAGAAAAAGACTTTTTTAGATTCATATGCGCCTCTGGTTTTGAAGTGTTGATTTCTATCATCACCTCATTTTTTAAAGAATCCAAATCCTTTTTTGTTCCAGGCGATTTTAGGAATTTGCCCCCTATTTAGGTAGAGTTTGAAAGTGGACTCCAAGTAATGAATAATCCTTATTTGCAACAAACCAAGGAGTCCACTTAAATGAACGTATTCAACCATATAATAAATAAGAAACAAAATCTGACTTCCCATGAAGAAATAAGATTAATGTTAGCGTATGAGTTAAAGGAATCTGCATTAAATTTAGTAAAAGATCTATTTAAGACGGAAATCGCAGAACTTTGTGGTGAGTTGTTTCAAAGAAAGAACACGGACTTGTTTCACAGAGTGGGAACTAACCCAGGAAGTATACTATCAAAAGGACAACGAGTTAAAGTTACTAAGCCCAAAGTTAAGCACAACAAAAAAGAAGTTGATTTAAGCAGCTACAAAGCCCTTCAGAGCTACGATATGTTACGATTGAATTTGGTGGAAAGATGTTAATTGTAGCTATGGGGATTTCAGAGAGCCTGCAGAAGATTATACTTGGGCTCTGGCATGGAAATACTAAAAACAGTGAAGTATATATAGATTTATTGAACTCAATATTCTTTTGCCCAAGCAGGGAGTACAGCTTTCGGCAATTGAGCAAAAGTTGAACTCTCAAGTTTTCGCAGATATAATCAAACAGGCCAGATCCTATGAAGTTGATGTTTCGCTGCCGAAGCTTAAGGCGGAATCTGAATTTGACCTCGATAAGATTCTTTCAGCGATGGGGATGCCGTTAGCTTTTGAGAAATTCAAAGCTAACTTTCGAGGCATGAGAAAGCTGAGTCCCGGCGAGAATCTTTATATATCAAAAGTTGTTCATCAGGCTTCTGTTGATGTGAATGAAGAAGGCACCCAAGCCGCTGCCGCAACAGCTGTTGTTATGACTGTGACCGAGTCAGTACCGCCCCCTCCCAAGATTTTCAAAGCGGATCGCCCCTTCTTATTTTTTATCCGTCACTTGAAGTCAGGGGTCATTCCATTCATAGGGCGATATTCACAACCGTAGAGAAGTTAAGCGCTAAAGATCAAGTCAAGGATTTTTTTAAACTCCAAAAAATAAACCAGAAGAAACTGAATCGGCTAACCAGCTTCAAAGTCAATATAAGAGGAGCCCTGCAATCGTTGAAAATAGAGTTTTCTCTTTTTAGAATCTGATCTCAGAAATTAATTTTTTCGATGCGGCAGACTCGATAATTACTAGACGTTAGAAAATGAATCCCTTACACTCCGCCAATGACTTGGTTAATCGATTTACTCACAAAAGAATCCGTAACTCATTCCATATTAGTTTTATCCTTGATTGCTGGCCTCGGTTTATGGCTGGGAAGCATTCAAATTTTCCGTTTTAAGCTAGGCATCGCCGCCGTGCTTTTTGTTGGTCTCGGTTTTGGGCATTTGCGTTTTACTCTGGATACGCATGTCATCGAATTCATCCGGGAGTTTGGACTTATTCTATTTATCTTCACTATCGGAACCCAGGTGGGACCTGGATTTTTCTCATCACTTCAAAAAAATGGCCTTCATCTTAATTTACTTGCGGCCAGCATTGTTATTCTAGGCCTTGTCGTTACCTTCATTATTAAAAATGTTGCGGGCCTGGATACCTCTGTGATGATTGGCCTGTTTTCAGGCGCCGTGACCAACACCCCTTCCCTAGGCGCCGCCCAGCAGATGATCAAAGACGTCCTGCCAGATCAGGCGCAAACACCAGGACTTTCCTATGCTGTGGCCTATCCTTTCGGCATCATTGGGATTGTCCTAACCATGACTCTAATTAGGTATGTTTTTCGAATAAACATTCAGGGAGAAGTGACTGAAATTCTAAAAAAATTAAATTCCAGCGCAAGTAAACTTTCAACTTTGAATATCCTTGTTAAAAATCCAAATATCAATGGAATCATGATAAAGAAAATACCGTCTCTTAAAGAAAGTGGAATTTTAATTTCTAGAATTCAGCATGGAAATTCTGTTTGTGTAGCAACTGCCGACTCCTTAATCCATACTGGAGATATTCTTTTGGCCATTGGAAAAAGAGAGCAACTCGAAAACATTCAACTGATCCTTGGCGAAGTCAGTGAAATTGATTTAAGGACTGGTAGCCACGCTATCTCGAGCCAACGTATTATTATCACCAAACCTCAAATTGTAGGGAAACGCCCAAGGGAATTAAACTTGTTTCAGCGTTTTGGAGTCACCTTAACTCGAGTTTCCAGGGCTGAAATTGAGTTTACCCCCATAGCCGATTTTCAATTTCAATATGGAGATCGTGTGATTGCTGTTGGCGAAGAAGAGTCTCTCAAAAAAGTAGCCCATGAATTTGGTAATTCCCTAAAATCATTAGATCACCCACAAATTATCCCTTTCTTTTTAGGAATTTTTCTGGGGGTTGTATTAGGAAGCATACCCTTTTTTATTCCTGGAATGCCCGTTCCTTTAAAGCTGGGCTTGGCTGGTGGTCCACTTATCATAGCGATCTTAATGAGTCGTATTGGTCATATCGGGAAAATTATTTGGCATATGCCTGAAAGCTCCAACCTAATTTTACGAGAGTTTGGAATGATTTTATTTTTATCTTGTGTCGGCTTGAAAGCTGGAGAAAAATTTTTTGATCTTCTTATTAATGGAGACGGTCTATACTGGATGGCCTTGGCCGCCCTCATTACTTTAATTCCTATTCTTATTGTTGGTTTTATCGCCCGATACTTCATGAAAATGAATTATGTCACTCTTTGTGGACTTCTTTCAGGAAGCATGACAGACCCTCCTGCCTTGGCTTTTGCTAATAGCATGACTCAATCGGATAGCTGTGCCATCTCCTATGCCACAGTTTACCCGTTAACGATGTTTCTGAGAGTTATCGGGACACAGATATTTATTTTACTTTTTTTATAAGGTGGTCCGTTCGTGACTTGTTTTTTTATTTTAACAAATCAGCTTTTAGATTTATCAATCCATCATCTGCAGGAATCCCTAACCACATAGAAAAAATACTCTTGCTTAAATTTTTCCCCGTAACGACCCCCACTTTCCCTTGGGTATCTTCAAAAGAAAGGCTTTCCGTACCATCTACATTTTTATTAATCAAAAAAGTCATTGTTTTGCTTTCTTTAGCTTCGCCTCCAGCTGCAATTAAAGCAAATAGCTGATTGATTTCTGCTGAATTGATTTCTACTTTGTTAGCCGCCAAAGCTTTGCGAAATGAAACTTGAACTTTCTCTGCCTCGACACTTTTTAAAAAAGTAAGTTGAAAAGCGGCCGTTCTCATATTTGATACCGTTCCTAAAATATCAGCCTCCGATTTAACGACTGACAAAGGTTCTGAGACAAATAGTTCAGCGGTGTAAACTTTAATATTAAGAACAAGTATTTTTTTTGTTCGCAATCCTGCCCCAACCTGTACCAGATTCACATTTTTCTGATCCACTTTCGCGGAGGCGGAGTTCGAAAGTTTAACTCCAAACATTTCCTTACCTGAAAGTTCTTTTGTCAATAACTCTCCATAAGATGAAGCGACCATTAACATTAAAGAAATAAAAGTTACCTCTATAATTTTTAAAGACATCTATCCCCCTTAGTTTTTCTTATTCCCATTTTGTGGGAATAACTTTTGTCACTGATAAAAATTGAGTCTTTCCTTGAATAGTTCTGTAGTTCTGTAGTTCTGTATTTCTGTATTTCTACATTTCTATATTCTGATACTAGCTCTGCCTATCCAAATTAAACTCTTGATCCCTTTGAGGAACGACACAATTCCAGTTAAAATGACCCTCTAAATGCTCTTTCATTTTGAATGAAGCTGAAATCTCTCCGTGGGTGATAAAAACTTTTTGTGGCCTCATTTGCGAAGAAGCCAGCCATTCCATTATTTCTATATAATCAGCGTGAGCCGACACATTCTCCATAACTTCCACGCGGGCATTGATCGGCAGCATCTGTCCATGAAATTTAATTGACCTAGCTCCCTCTTGGATCGCCCTTCCTCGTGTGCCTTCGGCCTGAAAACCAGCAATCAGAATGGTATTCCGCGGATCTCCTCCAAAAGCTTTTAAATGATGAAGAATTCTCCCTCCCGTTATCATTCCACTGGCTGAAATAATAATCATGGGTCCCTTTTTTTCATTCAAGGCCTTCGATTCTTCAGGTGTTTTTATGTAAGTTACCAAGCTATTGAAATAATCGCACTGATCTTCCGTGAGCTTGTGAAGTTTCTTAAACTGACAAAAAACTTTTGTTACACTCGTTGCCATAGGGCTATTCAAATATATAGGTATTCTTGGAATTCTCTTCTGAAGTATGAGTTCTGAAATTAAATACAAAAAAGTTTGAGCTCGGCCCACAGCAAAAGCGGGAATGAGCATTACTCCTTTTTTTGAAAAAGCGTCCTTGATGATTCTTTCTAATTCATTCAGTTCACTGTTTGCTTTATGAACACGGTCCCCATAGGTAGATTCAACAACCAGATAATCAATATCAGAGCCTAAAGCCTTTGGCGGGTACATCACGGCATCGTTTAATCTGCCTACATCCCCAGAAAATGCGATTTTTTTTCCATTGGTTTCAACAAGCGCACTTGCTGCCCCTAAAATATGACCGGCATATTGAAAGGTCACCCTGAACTCCTTTGTGACCCTAAAAGGTATATCAAATTCAACTGGAACAAATTGAAGGAGTGCCTCTTCTGCCTCATCCCTTGTGTACAACGGTAAGGCTGGGTGATGTTTTGAAAGGTTTTTACGGTTTAACCAACGGGCATCTTCTTCTTGGATATAGCCCGTGTCTGGAAGCAAAATTTTGCAGAGTTCAAGCGTCGCCGGTGTACAATATATTTTTCCTACAAAACCTTCCTTAATTAATCTAGGAATATAGCCAGAATGGTCAACGTGAGCATGGGTTAAAATCACCGCTTCTATTTTTTCTGGAGCTATGGGAAAACGATCCCAGTTTTTTAATCTTAACTCCTTGAGCCCCTGGAAAAGACCACAATCAATCAGAACATGAGCATCCTCAGTAGTTAAGAGATATTTTGAACCGGTGACTGTCCCTGCGGCACCCAAAAATCTCAGTCTACTTGGACTGAACATGTCTTTTACTCTCTTGGTTCTTATCCTCAAGAGAATAGCTATTTTTTTTCTGGTTTTCCAATTGTTGACTGCCCAAACTAATGCTTGATGGAACAAGATTCTCTACAATTCGGTTTTGTAGAGAGTCATTTTTTTTAGCCCCCAACATCATTGAAAAAAACCGGAAACACGTATGATATTTATTCATTTGTTTCAAGCTATCAATGCCTCCGATGACCTATCAAGACTATTATTCTTATGATTAATATAAATTATTGTTTTATAAGCCTTCAGTCGGGTAGAATGTAGATCTTGAAGATAAAAACTAAAATTAAAAAATATCTAAAATGGATCTTTTTAAGCGTTCTTTGTGGCCTGTTATCTGGGATGACTGCCTTTGTATTTTTGCGAAGTCTGGCATTTATAACTGACTTCCGAGAGAAAACTCCACTTCTTATTTTTGGGTTGCCCTTTGCTGGACTCCTTATCGGGTACCTTTACTTATTAAGTGGTAACGCTGCGACCAAGGGAACCAATTTAATTCTTGAAGAAATTCAAAACCCCAAAAATGTAGTACCCTTTCGTATGGCCCCTTTGATTTTATTTTCTACTTTAATCACTCATTTATTTGGTGGTTCCGCTGGACGCGAAGGAACTGCCGTGCAGATTGGCTCCTCTTTATCGGATCAACTTTTTCATTTTTTTCGTATTTCTCAAGAGGAAAGAAAAATTCTTCTCGTTGCCGGGGCCAGTGCCGGCTTTAGCGCTGCGATTGGAGCCCCCTTGGCGGGAATGATCTTTGGCATGGAGGTCATTCATATTGGAAAGCTCAAATTTTTTGCATGGATTGAATGTGCCGTGGCCTCTTATAGCGCTTTTTATACGGCCTCCTTATTAGGATCCCACCATGTTCAATTTCCAAGAATGAATATGATTGAACTCAACCCAAAAACTTTATTTTTTATCTTATTTGCTGGTATGATCTTTGGCCTCGCCGCCTATTTTTTTTCAAAAATGACTCACTTTGTTGAATTTATTCTTAATAGATGGGTTAAATACCCTCCTTTAAAACCATTTTATGCCGGCATTTTATTATCACTCTTATTTTACTTTGAAGGGTCCTATCGCTATTCAGGACTGGGCCTTCCAGTAATCCAAGAATCTTTCTCCCAACTTCTCGCAATCAAAGATCCTCTTCTAAAGTCTTTTTTTACTTCATTAACTATTGGTTCTGGATTTAAAGGGGGTGAATTTATTCCCTTAGTATATATAGGTTCTACGCTAGGAAACGTTCTTTCGAACCTTTTTCCTGTTTCATTTCAACTTCTCGCATCTCTTGGTTATGTTGCTGTATTCGCAGGTGCTGCTAATACCCCCATCGCCTGCACTCTATTAGCAATTGAACTTTTTGGATATCAAATAACTCCCTATGCCTTTGTGGCCTGCATGATGAGCTATTATTTTTCTGGCAACAGGGGCATCTATAAAAGTCAAAAGTTTCTCAATAAAAAATTCCCACTTTTTAATAAAAACTAATAACCACTTTCATATGAGGTGGCGTTGCGAGACCTTACAAGGTGTTCACGGCGTTGAGCTCTTTAAAGGCCTGTTCCAGTCGAGTTACCATTGTGGCCTGGCCTGCGCGGAGCCAAACTCTTGGATCATAGTATTTTTTATTTGGCTTGTCCTCGCCCTCGGGGTTGCCAATTTGACCTTGTAAATAGGCTTGATTTTTTTTGTAATATTCCATAATTCCAGACCAGTTAGCCCATTGTGTGTCCGTATCAATGTTCATTTTCACAACACCGTAACTGATAGATTCTTTGATCTCTTCAGGAGTCGAACCAGAGCCTCCATGAAAAACAAAATTCAAAGAATTAACGGGTAACCGAAATCTATCTGATAAATATTTTTGAGAATCTCTTAAAATCGTTGGCATCAGTTTTACATTTCCTGGTTTATAAACGCCATGAACATTTCCAAACGATGCAGCTATCGTAAATCGAGGGCTTATTTTAATCAAATGTTCGTAAGCATAGGCCACATCCGCAGGCTGAGTGTATAGAGCTGAATGATCCATATGACTATTGTCGACGCCATCTTCCTCGCCTCCTGTACAACCCAACTCAATTTCTAAGGTCATTCCCATTTTAGACATGCGGCTTAGATACTTGCCACAGATTTCTATATTTTCGGCTAAGCTTTCCTCGGAAAGATCCAACATATGAGAACTAAACAAGGGCTTCCCAGTTTTTTCAAAGTGCTTCTCTCCAGCATCCAGCAAACCATCAATCCAAGGTAAAAGCTTTTTCGCTGCATGATCGGTATGAAGAATGACGGGGACACCATAATGAGGTGCCACATTATGAACATGAAGAGCTCCAGATATGGCCCCTAAAATTGCCGACTTCTGCCCTTCCAATTTCAGACCTTTGCCCGCAACAAATTGAGCTCCTCCATTTGAAAACTGAATGATCACAGGCGCTCTCACTTTAGCTGCGGCCTCAAGGGCTGCATTCGCCGAATCCGTTCCAACGACATTCACTGCTGGAAGAGCAAAATGATTTTTCTTACATTGAGAAAAAACAGTTTGTAGTTCCTCTCCAGTTAGGACTCCAGGTTTCACCAAATCTAATAATTTTTGATCTGTCTTTTGATATAATGATTCTTGCGACATATAGTTTTCCTTTTTGAAAGGTTGTTTAATCATATTTTTTCCAACCATACAAGGTTCAACACAAAGTTCAACCTTTAAAGTTAACCTCTTAATACTCGCAGGAAAGTGATTTTTTATCCGTAGCCGCAACGGTTATCCGATCAAATTGACTTGCTAAATAAGTTCCCATAACACTTTGATCTGCATCCTTATGTTTCAAACCAAGAACATGTCCCATTTCATGAATGAGCAAGGCTTCTAAATTTATTTTGGCAGAAGACTTATCTTGAAGAGTTAAATCATAAAATTTAAAATTCTTAGCATTTATACGAATATCTGCTTCTTTGATCTCATCTCCAAGCCAGTAAACACTTGTTCTTGCCTGTTCCGTAGGTTTGTCCTCCTCCCACTCTCCATAAAAATAGATGACATTTTGAGTGTCCTTAAATGACAGAACGGGGCCTTTCTGAATGTCTTTGGTATCAACAGCGATGAGGCTTTTTCCTAAGGCTTTGTTCCATTTTTCGGCTGCGGAAGAAATGGACTCATAAAAATTAGCAGGAACGGACTCATGCAATTTCATAACAATAGGGACTTTACCTTTCCAAGAAATTCTTTCCCCATAAACATTTTGGACAAAACCGCAATCTTCTTGAGGCTTTGGAGCGCAGCCTGATAGGTAGGAAACTACAACTGGAAAAATAATAAATAAAAGAAGCCTGAACCATTTTTTCATATCTCAATATGGTACCAAGGCAAGTAATAGGCCAATCAGGTAGCTATTTCTAGATTCCATTATCCTATTGTAATTATGCGGAAATTTAGGTTTTTACAGAAGACCTTAGAAAACCTAGAAAGGCGTCTCATTTTAAGAATACTCATTCAAAAAAAACAATATCTCCGTAACTTATTAATATTTATCATTATTTATTGTCTTAATGTTAGACAACCATTATGAGACAATTTTTATGCATAAAAAAACATTATGACTTCTCAAACTCTTTCTGTGGAGACAAAGCCACACCAATGTCGAGGGCAGAACGATGTGACTCTGATAGCTAAAGAGACACCAGTATAGATAACTTGTTGATTTAACTATGTATAACTAGTTGGCAGTTGTCTTGCATCTATACAGTAGCAAGACCCATCAGTTCCCCCAGTCACCACCGTGACGATCCCAAGGGTGTTGAACAAAAAGCTAATCAAAAAAGCCCATCTGGACCTAGAAGAGGATTAAAAAGTCCTCTCCTCCTGCCATTCAAAAAAAAGCTGTCAATCAGGAATAGGTAAATAATTTTCGCTGCCACTTTTAAGTTGGTACTTACAAATATTTTTAGAATGATTAAATTTAATAGTTAATTTTGACTTTTCATGTTCGATATACTTACCGTCACTTGAAAAAAAACCATTGAAAATAATTCTAGAAAATATATTTAAACCGCAGCTTTCAGAGTAATTGATATAATCTGAATTAATTCCCACTTTGTAACTATTGTTAGGCTTTTTCTCCAAAACGATGATTGGAAGAAGGTCTTCAAAATCATCATTTTGCAAATATAGTTTTTTAAATTCATTTTGATTTTTTTCAAGAAAAATTTTACTAAAACAAATC
>WBZM01003856.1_pt1 | contig 11378 bp, 10 predicted proteins | sample 5204271 | NCBI WGS metagenome assembly WBZM01 (sample SAMN12344346, study PRJNA552823) | activated sludge metagenome | biome: Activated sludge suspended growth; feature: Nitrification reactor; material: Wastewater; isolation source: activated sludge from nitrification reactor of wastewater...
CAAGGCGGCGGCAACGCCATCTCCCACATCTGCTCCCCTCGTCCTCCCCGCGCCGACAGCCACTGCCTCTTCAGGTGAAGTCTCGCCTGTGGAGTCTCAGCCATCAGCCGGTGAGGTCACGTCTGAGATCAGCGCCGATGGCGAAGGATTGACCATCTGGGTAGATGAGACATCGGGTCGATATAAGCAAGTTCTAGACGAGATAGCGGCTGATTTTGCGGATGAATACGGCACGAATGTGGCTATTCAACTTGTTTCGCCGGCCCTATTGCCTGATCTGATGAGCACCGGCGTCCTCTCGGGCACATTGCCTGACCTGGTGTTTCACCCGATTGAATTCACGGCGGGCTGGCTTGACAATGGAATCCTCGATGCGGCCGCGGCCGACGAGGTAATCGACCAGCTGGGCAGGGACACGTTTGACCCGGAAGCCCTGGCATTAGTTGATGCGAGTGGGCAGAGCGGCGCAATCCCCAGTGATGGGTTCCATCAAATCTTGCTCTATCGAGCAGATTGGTTTGAGGAGCGGGGTTTGCAAGCCCCGGACAATTACGCCGCCATTGCCACGGCTGCCGAACGGATATTTGATGCGGAAGCCATCATTTCCGGCCTGGTTATCCCGACAGAGTCTAATCTGGTTACAACCCATCAGGCCTTCGAGCAAATCGCCTTGGCGAATAATTGTCTCTTGATCGATGAATCAGGTGAAGTGACCATACTTGAGCCTGAATGCGGTGTGGCAATTGAGCACTATTTTTCGACGATCAATCGTTATAGTCCTTCCGGTGTGCAAACGGATACGAGCGCGGCCATTGCTTTTTTAACCGGCAGGACGGGAATGATTGTAAGTTCCACGGCCATTTTACCTGATCTAGCCGGTCTGGATGAGACCGCCTTGCCTCAATGCGCGGAGTGCGGAGCGAATCAGGAAGGAATCAATTACCTGGCCCAAAACAGCGGGATCGTAACTGAGATTCGCGGGCCGGGCGGCGCTCCAACGGCTTTCGGCAACATACGCAGCCTGGGCATCACGACGGCGGCCGATCGCGCTCCGGCGCAAGCCTTCGCCGAATTCTGGTTCGAAGAGGGATATGAGCGCTGGCTAGCCATCGACTCCGAGCGTAAGGTTCCCATGCGACTCGGCACGGTCGATGACCCGCGGCGTTATATAGAAGCGTGGGGGACGAACCCACTGGGCGAAAGTGGCTTAAGCCTGGTCGATATTTATGGGGAAGACGTTGTCGCTCGTTTGCGCGATGGAATCGCCGCCGCGCCTCGCTGGGGCATCCGCGAAGGATATGGCAGCCTGATGACCCGTCTTTATAGCGACCTCACGATTTCGATCGTGTTGCAGGAAATGCTTAGCGGATATTTCGATACCGTTACGACCTTGCAGGAAGCCTATCGCCGGACCATTGAGTTGATTCCCAATTATGCCTTTCCGGACAGATTAGCCGAAGAAGAGGTAGTACCTTAGTATAAATCTAATGCTTGACGCCTGTATACCTCCATGATATGATCTTTTCGTTATGACAGGCCTCCAAAACCATCTGGTGAATTACTTCTTTTATTTTTATTTTGGCGACGAAACCCAGCCGCAATTGTTGCGCTCGGGGGAGTCCGCCATGGCCTGTGAAGAATAAGCCAGACGGAAAGAAACCCAAAGCGAACCAAGACGCGGCTGAGCAAGCCGCGTCTTTTTTGTTTATGGGCAATATTTGGTTCAACCAGGAGTGAGAGGAAAATGTCTGATTCAACGATTGGTGCAAAGGGCGATAAACCGCAAGCTGTGATGATGTGCCGGGGGGTTCGCGGGGCGATCACGGTCGGCAGCGACAACGAAGATGAGATTTTGGATGCAACTCGTGAACTCCTTCAAGCAATGGTGGCCTCGAATGGGATGAGTGTCGATGACATCGCCAGCGCTTACTTCACCACGACGGCCGACCTGACCTCTACTTATCCCGCCTATGCTGCGCGACAATTGGGCTGGTATGAAGCCGCCCTTTTGTGTGGCCATGAGATGAACGTGGCTGGCGGGTTGTCGCGCTGTATTCGCGTGCTCATCCATTGGAACACAACCAAATCAGCTAAAGAGATCGTGCACGTCTATCTGCGTGAGGCTCGTACGCTGCGGCCGGATCGCAAGAACGTCCCACCGGTTCGGCCCCGGCAAATGTCTCAGGTCGAGGCGGCTGTCAAATTCCTGGCTATGACGCTATGAGTGGGGAGCACGAATTCTTGCTAGCTAAAGCAGTTTAAAAACCTATGCAGGCGTGGGTTTCTGTGGTTTGCTTAGGGGCATCAAGTATAACGAATAAATATTGGTTTGAATCATATACTAAAGGATTGATTGAATGATGATAGTAATCATGCAGGCAGAAGCGACCATGCGCGAGAAATCGGCGATCATTGCCCGCGCCGAAGACTTTGGCTTCAAGGTCCACCTTTCTGATGGCAAGGAACGGACGATTATCGGCATTATCGGGGATGATCGGGTCATTAACCGGGAGCAAATTGAACGCATGCCCGGCGTAGAACGAGTGGTGCCTATCCTCAAACCGTTCAAGCTTGCCAGCCGGGAGTTCAGGGCCGAAAACACCGTTTTCCCACTGGGCAATCACATGATTGGCGGGGATGAAGTCCTCGTCATGGCCGGTCCGTGTTCTGTCGAGAGCCGCACACAAATCATCGAGACGGCGATTGCCTGCAAAGAGGCTGGTGCTCATGTCCTGCGTGGGGGAGCTTTCAAACCTCGAACCTCACCCTATGCCTTTCAGGGGATGGGAGAGGAGGGTCTGAAGTATCTGGCAGAAGCCCGCGAGATCACCGGCATGCCGATCGTGACCGAGGTGATGGAACCGGCTCTGGTTCCGCTGGTGTGTGAATACGCCGATGTGTTGCAGATCGGCGCGCGCAATATGCAAAATTACGCTCTGTTGCACGCTGTCGGCGAATCCCAGTTCCCAGTGCTGCTGAAGCGCGGGATGAGTAGCCTGATAGAGGAATGGTTGATGTGCGCGGAGTATATCCTGAGTCACGGCAATACCCGCGTCATGTTGTGCGAGCGCGGAATACGCACCTTCGAGAATTACACCCGCAACACCTTTGATATCAACGCTATCCCCGTCGCCAAGCACCTATCGCACCTGCCGGTCGTCGCCGATCCGAGCCATGCCACCGGCAAATGGGAATACGTAGCCGGGGCGGCCAAAGCCGCAGTGGCGGCCGGCGCGGATGGGTTGATTATCGAAGTTCATCCACGACCTGAGGAAGCGATGTCTGATGGCGGCCAGTCGCTTAAGCCAGAGAAATTCGCCAAACTCGTGGTCGAGATGCGAGCGATCGCCCAGGCGGTGGGGCGCGATATCAAAGCATGAGGCCGCACGTGATGGTTCGCGAAACCTTAGTTGCGCCGGGCATTGGCCCGGCCGGCCTGGCCTGGGATGGGGAAACGCTTTGGCATGCCGATTATCGCGCCGGTCGAATTTTTGGACTGGACCCGCGCGACGGCTCGGTACGGCGCTCTCTCTATTGCCCGGGTAATTTGAGTGGCCTGGCATGGGACGGGCGCGCGCTGTGGCAATCGTTATTCGACCAGGAAATGATCCGCTGCGTAAACATGGACACGAATGATTTCGATGAGACTATCATTCTGTCCGGCCAAGGCTGGCTATCAGGCGTCGCCTGGGATGGCCGCCGATTGTGGGTTGTAGCCCAACAGGTGGGGAAGTTATTGTCCATCGATCTGAACACCAACGAGATCAATTCCCCCATAACTGCCCCCATCGCAATGGGGGATATCGATTTCCGCGATGGCTATCTCTGGGCTAGCATTGCCGGGCCGATGCGCTTTGATGATGCACTGGGCAGATTTGACTGGTTATCAGACTCGCCTGAATATGCTGTCGTAAAGCTTGATCCGGCCGACGGTCGCATAGTGGCCCGGTTTGCGGCTGATTATCTTTATTCTGGATTGTGTTGGGTTGGAGATGAGCTGTATTTGTCACACGCTGAGAGCCGCTCCATTCTGCGGGCACATATGGAAGGAGTTTAAACCGAGCTGCCGGCCCCTATTTAATCCAGGCAAGTGGATTCCGTTAGATTGGCCCACTACCCTCATTGGGCTATAATCGATCGAGCATACTAGGGAAATCAATTGTAGAAATCCCCACTAGATGGAGTCGATTTGATTCATGGCACGTCGCGCTGTTTTCCCCTTTACGGCAATCGTTAATCAGGAGCGCATGAAACGCGCATTGATCCTGAACGCAGTTAGCCCGCGCATTGGCGGTGTATTGATTCGTGGCGAACGAGGCACGGCCAAGTCTACGGCTGCCCGCGCTCTGGCCGCGCTGTTGCCGGATATTACCGTGTTGGCCGGTAGTCGTTATAATTGCGACCCCCTGCGACCGGATGAGTGGAGTGATGATAGCCATGCTCGCTATGACAAGCGGTCGATAGAGACCGAGATCAGGCAAACACCTTTCATTGATTTGCCCGTCAGTGCCACAGAAGACCGCGTTGTTGGGACTCTCGATATTGAGAAAGCGATCAAAAGCGGCGAAAAGCATTTCGAGCCTGGTATCCTGGCCTCGGCCAATCGTGGCGTCCTGTATGTTGACGAAGTGAACTTGCTCGATGATCATGTTGTTGACCTGCTACTCGACGCAGCGGCGATGGGCGTCAACATCGTTGAGCGTGAGGGAATTAGCTTTTCTCATCCGGCGAAGTTTATCCTGGTCGGCACGATGAACCCGGAAGAGGGAGACTTGCGGCCTCAATTATTAGATAGGTTTGCCTTCTCGGTGCAGATCGAAGGGCTTGAAGACCCTGAAGCTCGTGTAGCTATCATCGAGCGCCGTATTGGCTTCGAGATCGACCCGGAGGGTTTTCGGCACCAGTGGGCTGGTAATGAGCACCAGCTTTCGGAGCGCATCGCCAAGGCGCGCGATCGCGTGAACGAGGTTGTCTATTCCCGTCGTGATCTGATGTCGATTGCCGGTTTGGTGTCGTCGTTGAACGTTGATGGCCATCGCGCGGATCTGGTCATCCTGCGCGGCGCCCAGGCCCATGCCGCCTTGCAGGGGCGTGATCGGATAACAGATGAGGACATCATCCTGGCGGCCGAGTTGGCCTTGCCGCATCGGATTCGCGGTCGGGTTTTCCAGGATAGTGTCCTGTCGGCCGCGGAGCTGTCGGAACGCCTTGAAGAAGTTCAGGGTGAAATGGGCGCTAGTGATAAGGGTGAGCGGGAGCAAGAGGCCGAGGATTCGGCCGGCACAGAAAAAAAAAAGCTTTAGGCGATGAACAGGAAGTCACTGATGGAGCTGAGGTCTCCCAACAAGAGGCCGGGCCGCAATCTGTACCGCAAACTCCCCACGATGCGAACTGGTGGGAGGGCGGGCAGAAGGTCAGCAGCACGCAGGAGTTCGCCCCACGTCGTCTTGACACTCAACTCGATCGCCTGACGCGCAAGCAAGCCGGTCGTCGCTCCCGCACGAAAACCGATCGTAAGCGCGGCCGTTACATTCAGGCTCGCTTGCCCAAGGGCGATAAGGTCCGCGATCTGGCATTCGACGCGACTCTGCGCGCCGCCGCTCCCCATCAAATTCGTCGCGACCGCACGCGTCTGGCGCTGGCGTTGGAAAAAGATGATTTGCGCGAGAAAGTGCGCGTTCGTCGTTCCGCCAATCTTATCCTGTTTGTCGTTGATGCAAGCTGGTCAATGGCTGTGGCCGAGCGAATGGAGGCCACGAAAGGCGCGATCATGTCCTTGCTCACCGATGCTTATCAGCGCCGCGATCGGGTGGGTCTGATTGTGTTCAACAAGAATGACGCCAATCTGGTGCTGCCCCCCACAAACTCCGTGCAGCTGGCAAAGAAGGCTCTGATCGATATCGCCGTCGGCGGTAAAACGCCGCTCTCGGCCGGCCTCTATCTGGCGTATCAAGTCTTTCGGCAGGAAGCTTATAGCCATCCGGACGTGTTGCCGCTCATGATCCTTATGACCGACGGTGCCGGAAACGTGAGCATGACGGACATGCCCCCCCAGGACGAAGCGCACAAGATCGCTGATTTAATTAGCGAGACGGATGTGCGTTCCGTGGTCATCAATATGGAACATGCAGCGTTTGACCAGGGGCTGGCGCGCCAGTTGGCGGAGAGATTGGGTGCTCCTTGTCACACCCTGGAAGATCTCAGAGCCGACACGCTCTATCGGACAGTTCTCGATCAATTGGTGGCAAGCAGCTAAAGGCTATCGGTTGAAGTTCATCGGCATAATGATGTGAACAAAATCGTTATCGCCGACAGGCTTCAGCACGCCCGGCTCGTTGGGGTTGGTCGTTTCCAAAGCGACCTGCGGCGTGTCGATCACGCCGAGTGCGTCCGCCATAAACTTCACATTGAAAGCGATTTCGATCGGCATGCCTTCAACGTCCGCATCCACCTGGGCGACGTTGTCCCCTGTCTCCTTGCTATTAGCAGCGATCGTGGCATAAGCCGGTGACAGGCCATCTCCCGGCTCTACGGCCACACGCGCTGTGTTGCTCGATTCACGCGCAAAGATATCGGCTGTCCGACACGCTTTCGTGAACTCGGCCGTGTTGAGAACGGTGCGCGTATTGTGGGAACGGGGGATGATTGGGGCGTAGTCGGGGAATTTGCCGTCGATCAGTTGGGATACCAACAGCACATTATCCATATCGAATATAATCTGGTTGCGGCCGGGAGGCATGGAGATGTAGACCGCTTCCAGATCATCCGAAATGATGCGGGCGACCTCATTCAGGGCGCGAGCTGGGATAATCACATTGAATGGCTTTTCCACGTAGCCGGCGATGTGGGCCGAGCGCACGGACAGGCGAAAGCCATCCGTGGCGGCCATGGCGATCCGGTTGCCTTCGAAGGTGGTCAGCACACCGGTGAGCGACGGCCGCGAGTCGTCGGTCGCCGCGGCAAACGCCACTTGTGAGATAACGCGCTTGAGCACGGCCGGCTCCATGCGAATCCGATTCTCATGATCGGGGTCAGGAATCACCGGGAATTCGTTTGCGTTGATCCCTTTTACATTAGCCTGAGTGCGGCCGCAAGAAACGTGGAGCGTCTCCGTGGTTTTCGTAAGGGTTAGGTCTACGCGCTCTTGGGGGAATGTATTAATCAGTTCACTAAAAGTGCGAGCAGGGACGGTGGTCGAGCCTGCCTCGTTAACGGTCGCTCCGATCCAGCACGTAATCACGATTTCCAGGTTTGTGGCGGACAATTTAAGCCGGCCGTTATCGACCGCAAGCAAGACATTCCCCAACACCGGGAGAGTGGACCTGGGACTTACAGCGCGGCCTACGGTGCTCAATCCTTTGGCGAGGTTTTCTTGGAGGCAAGAGATCTTCATGTTCACATTCCCCGTTTAATTGTTGTACTATCCCGCATGTGTTTATCCAGTATACCTTGTGTGGCACGAGGATGCAAGAGAAATGAAATAGAATAACAGTCGCAAAGTGATTCAAATGTCAAGGGACTGCGCATTGGGTGACACTACTAAAGACACTATTTAATCTTATCGGTGGCGAATATGATAGAGAACAATAGCCAGGGCGACATGGACGTTGAGGGACAGGCCTTTGCCATACATGGGAATAAACACGGCGGCGTCGCAGGCGGCCAGGGTGGCCTTGGTCACACCGTGGTCTTCATGACCGACGATGAGGCACGTTTTAACGGGATAATCGAATTCGTGATAGGGAACGGCATTATCAGTTAATTCGACTGCCACCATGCCGAATCCCTTCGCTCGCAACTGCTCGATTGCTATCAGGGGGTCCGCTTCATAGTGCCAGGGCAAGCGGGAACTTTTGTATCGGCCGACCTTTTCGATTGTGGCGTTTGGGGGAGTGGGCGTGATGCCGGTCAGCACCAGTTCACTGACGCCCGCTCCATCTGCGAGACGAAAGATGGATCCGACATTTGCCGGATACTCGACGCTCTGCAATAAGGCGGCCAGTTCGTCAGTCGGTTTATGACCACGACGATAGTCGCGCAAGAAACGCTTGAGATCGGTACCGATAAGCGGGCGCATATTTTTATAATATCACTGAGAACTCAGTATGGCAGGACTGATTTGAGTGTGTCATTCTGTGGCTCTATTAACGTTGGTAGCCAACTGTCTTAACGCTTCGAATTCAATCAACGCATTCTCGACGATCTGTTCTGGATTTGGAACTAGCGCCGCGTCGGTCGTGATGCCAATCATGACGCCGCCGTTATAACTCAGGATGCTCACGCCCATTCCCAACCCGGCCGATTGCGGGACCCAGGCCATAATCTCGCGCATGGGACTGCCGGCCAGATAAAGCTGGAACTGTGGGCCGGGAACGTTTGTCAGAACTAACGACGATTTGCTTCCAAAAAAATCGAGAAATACGCCTTCGATATCCACTGGTGTCATGCCTAAGGCGTACAGAACGCCATAGGCCACCACAGCTTCGGGTGAGTTCTTGATGTCGGTCATGTGGCGGCGCATAGCTACAAAGCGCTCGTGCAGGTCAGGGGTGCCGATAGGCAATGTGGGAAAGATGAGGCCGAATCGATTACCTAACTCGAGGGGGGCATCCAGTGCCCGCAGGTTTACCGGTACCAATGCCCGAATATTCAGCCCATCAACCAGTTGATCCTGGTCAGCCAAATAGCGTCGCAAGGCACCGGTCACGGCAGTCATGAGGACATCGTTCACGGTTCCTCCCAACGCGCGCCCGGTGTTTTTGACATCGGGGAGCGGAATGGGATCAGACCAGGCTGTCCGCTTTGTTATCCCTAATTCACCCTTATACAGCGTGTGGGGATCGGGGAATCGCAGTGCCATTTTTGCCAGCGTAGCGGCATTGTCAGCCCCGACCTTCGCAAAATCGATGAGCCGTCCGGGACGGCGAAACGTTTCAAGACTTTGGTGGAGGACTGTGTCGGCAACGTTGACGGTGGTGCGCGCCAGTGAGGTGGCAGGAGAGGTCAATGTGCGGATAAAGCCGCGGCGTTTTCCGGCCGGCCGGGAATCGGGCGTCTGGAGCGGAGGCGGGAGAGAATCGGACGATAGATCGGTCAGTGACAATAAAACCCTCATCAGGGCAATGCCATCGGCGATGCTGTGATGCAAGCGCCCGGCTAGCACCCAGCCGTTTTCGTACCCCTCGACGACATGAAATTGCCAAAGGGGGCGCGACCTGTCCAGCGGCGTGCTGGTGATATCGCTCATCAAGTCCTGCAAAGCCGCCTTATCGCCCGGCGCGGGCAGCGCGATGCGATGCACGTGTGCCCTGATGTCGAAATGCGGGTCCAGTTCCCAGGTGTAATTTCCGAATGGCATGCGCGGTGAGATGATGCGCTGGCGAAACCGGTCGAATGACAACAATCTGCGCTCGATGACTGTGATGAGTCGCTCGTAATCGACTGGCCCATCGAACGCCATAAAGGCTGAGATCATCATGAGGTTGACTGGACGGTCCATTTGCAGCCAGGCGGTATCTACATTTGAAACAGTTTCTTTTAACTTAGTCATTTTGAAGTCCTGTCTGATTCAATGACGGAACAGATCCCCAACCATGCAGGCTTGATCTTGGGCAATAATCTACGATTAAGGCTTATTATCTCATGACTTTTTGTAGATGGGTAAGAGTGTTATTCAGGGCGTCTCGGCCCTGGTAGGCAGCTACGATGTTGCCCTGCGGCGAAACGATAACCAGTTTCACCTCATTGCCGATTTGCTTGATCGAATAGTCGCGCGTTATCGAGCCGGACCAATCGGGAAGAAGTATTAGGTGTTCGTCAGCCTTATAACCAGGAGGAATTTGGGCTGCTGCTTCCCGATAGGCAGCCTCCATAAATCCGGTCACTGTTCGGTGTAATAGCTTGGGAATCATGCCCATGTCGATGATGATTGCAATGGGCAACTGCTCAAATTCAGGATAGTGGCGTCGTACGCTGATAACCACGTCGCGTGTGGCTTTCGCCCCGTAAGCTGAAACAAATAGAAGCAGGACGTGGCGGTCTCGATGATCACTCAATCGGAATTCGCGACCGGTCGCGACAGCCGGAAGATTAATGGATGGGGCAGGTGAACCAACCAACATGCTCACAATTGTAGAAAGAGTGTGGCTCGATAACAAATCGATATTTGTTTCAGTTTCTTTTCCGCCTTTGTTCTCCGTGGTAATCTGTGAACCTTATGATTCACTGATGGAAAAGCAATCCGCAGATTCCACGGATTTCGCAAATTTTAAGCGGCGGATTTCCGTGAAGACCCTGACAACTTAACCTACTTTGTGAATAAATAGGTGGATGATAAACCCGCATAGGAGCAGGTGAGAACAATGGACATTGCGATCGTTGGGCTGGGGAAGATGGGGCTAAACATGGCTCTCCGTTTGTTGCGTGGGGGTCATCATGTTGTCGTGCATAATCGATCGGCCGAACCCGTTCAGATCGCTGTGGCCGAGGGAGCAGTAGGCGCGCTTTCATTTGCGGACCTGGCCCAAAAGTTGGAGGCTCCGCGCGCTGTCTGGTTGATGCTGCCGGCCGGCGCGGTCACCGAAGAGGCGATAAATCTGTTTGCTGGTTTATTGTCCGTAGGCGACATATTGATCGACGGCGGCAATAGCAACTACAAGGACACGATCCGGCGGGCTACCTTTTTGGCCGACAAGGGTATTTACTTCGTGGATAGCGGCACCAGCGGGGGAATCTGGGGGCTGGCCGAGGGATACAGCCTGATGCTGGGCGGGCGAGAGGAAGCGGTCGACTTGTTACGGCCGGCCCTTGAGACCCTGGCACCGGCCGCGGACAAGGGCTGGGCCCATGTTGGCCCATCGGGCGCGGGGCATTTTGTGAAGATGGTGCATAATGGCATCGAATACGGCATGATGCAGGCATATGCGGAGGGCTTTGAAATCCTGCGCGCCAAACGGGAATTTGATCTGGACCTCCACCAAATCGCGCAACTGTGGCGCCATGGCAGCGTAGTGCGCTCGTGGCTCTTAGACCTGACGGCAAATGCCCTGGCCGAAGACCAGGATTTGAGCGATTTGCGCGGTTGGGTCGCCGACAGCGGCGAGGGCCGCTGGACGGTCTTTGAGGCTGTCGACCTTGATGTTCCCGCGCCGGTCATCACTCTGGCCCTGCAAATGCGCTTTGTGAGCCGCCAGGATGAGAGCTACGCGGCTAAATTGCTGGCGGCCATGCGTAATCAATTTGGGGGTCACGCGGTGAAAAGAACCGATGATTAATTGTCGGTCACGCACCCTTCAGAAGCGGAGCTGACTAATTTGATGTATTTATAGAGTGTGCCCCGCGATACCTTCAGTGGTGGAGCGATCCATCCGGCGCGCCGC
>WBZM01003858.1_pt1 | contig 11377 bp, 13 predicted proteins | sample 5204271 | NCBI WGS metagenome assembly WBZM01 (sample SAMN12344346, study PRJNA552823) | activated sludge metagenome | biome: Activated sludge suspended growth; feature: Nitrification reactor; material: Wastewater; isolation source: activated sludge from nitrification reactor of wastewater...
ACGAACTAATTCCCGATATCGTAGCCTTACGCGACGAAATCGCACCACAGACATTGCTCACCATCAACGGCGATATCGAAAACCGTGCACATGGTGAAAAATTACTACGCGAAAACCCAGGAGTAAACGGGGCAATGATTGGGCGAGGGGTTTTTCATGATCCATTTTGTTTTAGAAAGAATGACGAATGGAGAATGACGAATGATGTAGCAAAACAGCGAAACAATCCTTTGCTTTCTGGTGCACCTGCACAAGCCAGAGAAAGGGCAGCAATTGATTCCAGACGAAGCGAGGACTGTCTGAGCCCGAGTAAGCTCGGCGCGAGTTCCGCAGCTTCTATAGAATCAAGTGTTGGTCTTTCCTTGAGCGCGGAAGCCGTACCAGAAAGCAAAGGATTGGTGAGCGGCAACAGAAAACAAGAACTTATACATCTACTCTACCTCCATCTCGACCTCTTCGACCACTACCAACCACAACTAAAACGACCGTTCGAAACCCTAAAACGTTTTTTCAAAATCTACATCCGCGAATTCGACGGCGCCAGTGAACTCCGCCATGAACTAATGCAAACAAAAAGCACCGACGAAGTTCGTGCGGTGCTTTTGCAGTATTCTTTGTAAAAATTAGGCGGCTTTGCGTTCGAGTCGAACGAGTCGTTCGCCGTGATCGTCGAGCTTGGCTGTATGCTTGGCCAAATCTTCACCAACCGCGTTCATAATCTCGTCCAGCTTTTCGTCTTGCTCTTCAAAGCGTTCGTCAACCCTGTCAAACCGCTCATTCATTTCTTGTCGCAAGCCATCTACAGCGTCATTTACAACTCCATGCACCTGTTGATATACTTCAGCTGAAATATATTGCTTCATATCGTCACGTAATTCTTTGCCTTGTTTTGCAAACTCACTCGATATAAACTCTCGAATTGTTTCATCTTGTTTCGCAAATCCATCAGACATAGTCTTTTGAGATGCTTTATCCCGCTGAGTAAACTCATTAGATAAGAACTCTCGAGACGTTTTATCCCGTTTGGTAAACTCGTTAGATAAGAACTCTCGAGACGTTTTATCCCGTTTGGTAAACTCGTTAGATAAGAACTCTCGAGATAATTCGTCTCGCTTGGTAAACTCACTCGATATAAACTCTTTTAAGTCTTCAAGATCGCTTTTATCTATAGCCATAAACCCATTGTAGCATATAGAAAACGTGCTATTCCATGACAATCATGCGCATACCAGGGCCACACAATGTCACTGCAGTCGCAAGATTGTAATACACCATTGCGAGCACAAGCTCCCGAATCTCTTCATCGCTCGCATCATCACCTGCAATAACACGCGCACCCGCTTCGAATGACCACGCATCAATATCAAAAGCTTCGTAGTTGTCGCCATATTTTTGTGCTAGCTTTTCACGGTCGAGTGTTGTGCCCGAGCGCATGTTAACAATCGCAATCACTTCATTGTGGGCGCCTTCTAGCCGCTCACTACAAACACACTCGTGCCCAGCCGTTGCAGCAGCATGCACATCACTGCCCGTACTAAATTCACTACGCTCAAGGGCGTTGTTAAAAATAAGATCGTTTGTTGTATTGCCAAATTCTGTGCCAGTCAGGAGTGAGCCAACTCGTCGAATTTCGTCTTCGTAGCGACCAAGATTCATATAGATCTCAGAGAGCTTATCATTGGCTCCACAGCCCGAAGCATCGTCACGAGCATGAGTATCGGTATGTACACCGATTGGTTGATCACACGCCTCAAGCATATTACCAATTTGTGCCGTAGCACCAGCGATACTGCCATCTTCAGTGGCAAATCGTTTACGCGTTAAGTCGTCGGCAACCACCAACGACAATGTGCCGCCTGCACTATTCGGACCTTCGAGCCCTTGCTCGCATAGCCGCCCATCGATACACTTGCACGGAATTGTTTTGTCGGTGGTTTTATGAAACTCTCCAGTCTTTAAATCTTCAACAAACTCATCAAACCGCTCAAGCTGGTCTTCACGGGGTTCAATATTTCCTTTAGCAGCAGGGAGTTCAACTACACGAATTTTTATACCCATATCAATACTTCTCTGATCTTTTTCCATATATACTCTGTTTTATTTTATCTTCGGTGTCGTCGGCGCAAATCGGCAACTTTCAGTCGTACCATATGACGGTCGACCAATTGATGAGCTTTTTCCAGTTCAACTTGATTTTTGGCATTGTCACGCAGAGCGATAGCGCGGTCGAGCGCAGCTTTGCTTTCGGCTTCGATGATATCATCGCCACGGTCGGCTTCGTCGACTAGTACTCGCACCACTTTTTGGTCGATATCTACCACGCCGCCGCCAATTGCAAAATAATCGAGCTTGCTATCGGGATCGCCTTTTTCGTAGCGCACGACAATCGCGCCAGGCACCGCAATACTCACGACAGGCTCGTGCCCAGGAAATATTCCAATCGGCCCCGCCGCAGTCGGCAGCTGCACCTCGTACACGTCAGTGTCGAGTTGCATGCCAGCTAGTGTTACGAGTTGAAGTTTCATACTAGTCTTTCATCTCCGAAAGCGGGCCAGGAGCCATATAGAACCAACTCTCTGGTTTGTCGTCGTATTTGCCCGCCAAAATATCACGCACGTCTTTTACGGTGTCTTCTACCTTTACATACACACCTTCGTTGCCCGTAAACTGAGTGGCGACGTAGAATGGCTGCGCCAAGAACCGCTGCAAACGACGAGCGCGGTTGACCGTTTGCTTTTGGTCGTCACTGAGTTCTTCCATGCCCAAAATCGCGATGATATCTTGCAGTTCTTTGTATTGCTGCAGCACTCGCTGGGCTTCGCGCGCTACTTGGTAGTGTTCTTCGCCCACAACTTCGGGGTCCAGAATCGTACTGTTGCTGTCGAGTGGGTCGACTGCGGGGTAAATACCAATTTCTGTCAGCGAACGATTCAACACAATGGTACTATCGAGGTGGGCAAAGGTGGTTGCTGGCGCAGGGTCGGTAAGGTCGTCGGCAGGTACATACACGGCCTGCACAGAAGTGATCGAACCTTTTTTGGTACTGGTAATGCGTTCTTGTAGGGCACCCATTTCTTGCTGTAAGTTGGGCTGGTAGCCCACCGCACTCGGCAAACGGCCAAGCAGGGCAGATACTTCGGCACCCGCCTGAGTAAAGCGGAAGATATTGTCGACGAATAGTAGCACGTCTTTGCCTTCGTCACGAAACGCTTCGGCCATGGCGAGGCCTGCAAGCGCCACACGCAAACGCGCTCCTGGTGGTTCGTTCATTTGGCCAAATACGAGGCTAGTTTTGTCGAGCACGCCTGCGTCTTTCATTTCGTAGTACAGGTCGTTACCTTCACGGGTTCGTTCGCCCACACCTGCAAAGACTGAGTTTCCGCTGTGGAATTTGGCAATGTTGTTGATAAGTTCCTGAATAAGCACGGTTTTACCCACACCCGCACCACCAAACAAGCCCACCTTGCCACCTTTTGCCATTGGTGCAATCAGGTCGATCACCTTAATACCTGTTTCTAGGATCTCGGTTTTGTTGGTTTGCTCCGAAAGAGCAGGGGGGTCGCGGTGAATAGGGGCTTTTTTACCCTTTGGCGCTGGCTTGCCATCGATTGGTTCGCCTACAACGTTGAACATGCGACCTTGGGTTTCGGCACCTACTGGTACGCTAATCGCCGCACCTGTTGCCGTTACTTCTTGGCCACGCTTTAGACCATCGGTGCTTTGTAGGGCAATTGCACGCACGGTTTTCTCGTCGAGGTGCTGCGCTACTTCTAGTGTAATTGTTTTTTTGTCGTGCGCTACTTCTAGCGCGTCGTAAATAGCAGGCAAGCTGCCGCCATCAAACTCGACGTCTACCACTACGCCGACGACTTGGGTGATTTTTCCTTGTGTCTTATTCATCATTTTCTCCTTGTTCTTTAGAATCAGTCACTTTTTTCCGAGGCTTCCTGAAAATTTCTCTAGCGTACATAATCAAACGAGACAGCGGGTCATCTTCTATATAGTCATCTGCTTGTGACACTTTCATATTGAGATCTTTCCAATTCTTTTCAGCACCTGACTTACTCATCATTTTCTCCTTGTACATCTAGCCACTGCATGATTCTTGCTAGCTCTTTCCTGACTCTCTCTAACTCACCAGCTCGTTTTGCTACAATAAATTCATTTTTGCGTTGTTCTACCTCGTCAGCTATCTCTTGGTTGGTTGGATTCTCTATTCCTCTCGTTAGCAAGATCGCACTTGCTGCGTCTCGTATTAACTCTTCTCTTACTGGTATCTCATAATTAATTTCTTCCCACACCACGGAAGGTGCTGTATCGGGAATTCTAAAAGTTTTTCCGTAATATTCTACTTTTCTCCGCTCACTCATTTCATCGCCTCCGCGCCGCCACTGATTTCGGCGAGTTCTTGGGTGATCGCGCCTTGACGGGCTTTGTTCATTGCCAAAGTTAGGTCGTCTATAAGGTCACTGGCGTTGTCGGTGGCGTTTTTCATGGCCATCATGCGCATGCTGTGTTCGCTGGCGCGGGCATCGAGCAAAGCTTGGAATAGTTGCGCGCCAATAAGGCGATACACCACGGCTTCGAGGACCGTTTCGGTATTGGGTTCGAACAGCGCTTCTTCGGGCAGTTCGTCTTCGACTTCTACGGCTAAGCCTGCAGGCAGTAGGCGCTCGGTTTTGACTGTTTGATTCACGGCGCTAATAAATTCGGTATATACCACGTCTACCGCGTCTACTTCGCCAGTGTCGAACAGTTCGTAGGCAGTGTCGAGCGCAGCGCGAAGCTCGTGGCCTTCGAGCGCGTCGGGTAGGTCTTCGTAAGCACCGATGAGCTCGGCGTCTTTTAGGCGTGTTACAAAATGAGTGACTTTGCGGCCGACAGATATCGTATCCGTCTTGACCCCCGCTTTATCATCGGCAATTAGTTCGCGCAAATACGCTTTGGCGACGTTGCTGTTGTACGCACCCGCCAACCCTTTGTCGCTAGCAATTACTATGAGCAAGCGCTTTTTTACTTTGCGGGTCTCGAAAAGGGGATTGCCGTTGGTACTGCCCAGTTTTTTTAGGTGCGCCAAAATACCACGCGCGGTGTGTGTATATGGCGCGGTGGCTTTGGTCGATTCCTGCGCCCGACGCATTTTGCTCGCTGCCACCATTTGCATGGCTTTGGTAATTTGCTTGGTACTTTTCACCGAGCGAATGCGAGATTTTAGTTGCTGTTGGGAGGCCATCTCTAAGACACCCCTATATACACGTTATTTTCAGGGTATTCTTCAGCAGATTCGACATACGCATACGACACTTGGCCTATTCCTAAAGCCTTTTCTGCAGCACTTAATCCTAAGCTTGCGATTTTTCGTGAAAGCCGCTCCTCGCGAAGTGCTCGCTTATGGGGTAAGGAGTCACTAGCGTTGCTCATCCGAGATATCTGATCATCTAGCTGGTCATCACTAAGCGCCTCTATGTCAACCCGAGGAATATGATCTTTGCGCATACTTAAGATTCAAACCCTTTCGCCACCGCCTTTGCGACTTTTTCGATCAGCTTGGCAACAGCAGAGTCTTTTTCGACCTTTTCGCTGCCTTTGTTTAGCGTGCGCATATCTTCTTTGTGGTCGGTCCAGAGCTTAGTTAGCATTGCCGCTTGGGCATCTTTGATTTTTGCTACAGAAACTTTGTCGAAGCTACCGCTATCTACCGCATAGATGCTGGCGCATTGTTCCCAAATACTCATTGGGCTGTATTGTGGCTGCTTTAGTAGCTCTGTAAGGCGCTGGCCGCGTTCGATGGTTGTTTTGGTTGCTTCGTCGAGGTCGCTGCCAAACTGCGCAAAGCTTGCCAGCTCGCGGAACTGGCTCAGACCAAGCTTTAGATGGCCAGACACGCTTTTCACAGCTTTTGTCTGAGCGTCACCACCCACACGGCTCACAGATAGTCCCGCGCTAATCGCAGGGCGGATACCTTGGTTGAACAAATCGGTTTCCATAAAAATCTGACCGTCGGTAATAGAAATCACGTTGGTCGGGATGTAGGCCGAAATGTCGCCCGCTTGGGTTTCGATAATCGGCAGGGCAGTTAGGCTACCTGCACCCAAATCGTCGCTGAGCTTTGCGCTGCGTTCGAGCAGGCGAGAGTGCAGGTAAAACACATCACCAGGAAAGGCTTCGCGACCTGGTGGGCGGCGGAGTAGCAACGACATCTGGCGGTACGCCACAGCGTGCTTGGTCAGGTCGTCGTAGATCATCAGCGCGTGTTCGCCTTTGTCGCGGAAATATTCGCCCATGGCGGTACCTGCATACGGCGCCAGGTACAGCATACTTGCGGGATCGCTTGGACCAGTGGCCACCACGATAGTTTGGTCCATTACGCCTTCTTGCTTGAGTCGTTCGACCAGCCGTGCTACTTTACTGAGCTTTTGGCCGATCGCTACATAAATATTCACCACGCCAGTTTTTTGCTTGGCTTGGTTGATCATGGTGTCGATAGCAATGGCGGTTTTGCCTGTTTGGCGGTCGCCAATAATTAGTTCGCGCTGACCACGGCCAATAGGGAACATGGCGTCGATGGCCATAATGCCCGTCATCATCGGTTCGTGCACGTGCTTGCGCCCCAGCACACCGATCGCCTCGCGTTCTACGAGGCCAGAATGCTTGGTTGTGATAGCAGGGCCGCCGTCGAGTGGCTGACCAAGAGGGTTGACCACGCGGCCAAGTAGCTCTTCGCCCACAGGTACTTCGAGCACCATACCTTTTAGACGCACGGTATCGCCCGCAGCTACTTTGCTGTCGTCGCCCAAAATTACGGCGCCGATTTCGTCTTCCATAAGGTTTAGCGCAAAAGCTTCGACCACACCGCTTTTGGTGTCGATTTCGAGCACTTCGCTATAGCCCGCACCTGCGAGGCCATGCACCCACGCCACGCCGTCACCAACGCGGATCACCACGCCTGCGTCTTTTAACCCTTCGGTTTTTTCGAGGCCTGCAATCGCGTCTTGGAGGGTTCTTGATAATTCCTGAATCTGTAGTTCTGCCATATTTCTCCTTTTTAGCCCTAAAGAGCTGCTCCTAATTTCTCGAGTTTACTTGCTACTGTGCCATCAAAAAGCATACTGGGTGTGGCAACACGCGCACCACCAATGACACTCGGGTCGATTGATTCGCGTAACGTCACCTTTTTCGCTCCGCTAGTACTGGCAATAAATTGCTTTAGCGCGTCACGCGCCTCTAGAGTGAGTTCACGTGCCGTGGTGACATCTGCCACCATTTCACCGCGTGCGGCTAGTGCCGCTTCGATATCGCGCACCAGCAGCTCGGCTTCTTTTGTGCGGCGTTCGCTCACCAAATAGGCGGCTAGTTCATTCATCACTTTTGCATGGCCAGCCACTAGTTCGCGAGCTGCGTAATCGGCAAGTTTGCGTCGAGAAATCTTGGTAGCCATTGCTTATTTTGCTTCCTCGATTGATTTTTTGATTAGTTTTTCGTCGAGCTTGCTATCGGCGACACCTGCCACAGCCAAACCTGCCGCTTTTTTGACCAATTGCAAGGTTTCACGCTCGAGCGTTTTTTTGGCGGCAATCACGCTTTTGTCGATTTCTTCGTGTGCTTCGGCCACAATGCGCTCGGCACGAGCTTTGGCATTTTTGTCGGCTTTTTCGACCATCTGAGTTGCTTCGGTTTTGGCCGTCGCCACGATATCTGCCGCTTCTTTGCGGGCTTTGGCTAGTTCGTTCGACACATTGGCTTCGGCTTTTTCGGCCGCTTTTTGGGCTTTTTCGGCTGCTTTAGTACTTTCGTCGATCTTTTCCTGGCGCTCGTCGATAATTCGCAAAAACACAGGGTAGACCCATTTTGCCAAAATAAACACCATCAAAAGAAACGCAATTGCTTGCAAAATCAGCAGCGTAAAATTGATACCAAGGCCGTCTAAAATGCTTTCTTTCGGCGCATGGGCAGCAGCTGTAGCAAATTGTTGTAGTTGCGCGTGCACGTTCTAATTACCCCTTCGCGATAAACGCAACAACGATACCGATAATAGCCAAAGCGTCGGCAAACACAATAGCGGTGATCATCAGCGTACGGATGTCTGAAAGTTTTTCTGGGTTACGGCCGAGTGCGTTCAGCGCTGCAGCACCAATCAAGCCAATACCAAGCGCGGCACCGAGTGCAGGTAGGGCGTAGGCCAGTCCAAATGCTAGTTGTTCCATAAATTATTTCTCCTTTATTTATTACTTTCTAGTATATCATTTCTATGCGGCTGCATCGCTTCCTCTTTTGGGGTGAACAGCAGAAGAATGATCGGATGAATGGTCGCCATGGCTAGCGATGGCTAGTGAGGTGAAAATGAGCGTAAGCACAAAGAACACGTAGGCCTGAATAAAGCCAATGAACAGTTCAAACAGCATGAAGAACGGCAAAATAACGCTGGCGGCGTAGCTGGTCAGGAAGCCGATGAGAATCAGCAACACTTCGCCCGCAAATGCGTTGCCAAACAAACGAAACGAAAGGGCAATGGTGCGACTAAATTCGCCGATAAATTCGAGCACGCCTTCGAACGCGCTGACTGGGTCTTTGAATGGGTTTTTGAAATAGCGACCTACGTTGCCATAGGCGCCGTGTTGTTTAATGGCGTAAATTTGGGTAGTTACAAGTGTAATGATGGCCAGTGCAAACGTAAAGTTGAGGTCGGCAGGCAATGCACGAAATAGTGGAATGCCGTTGTAAGTGATAGTGCCCACTCCAGGGAGTACACTCAGCCAATAACAGACTAATACGGTGAAAAACATAGTGATGGCCAGCGGGAAAATCTTGCGCGCCAGCACTTTGTCGCCAATAATTTCTTGGGCTTGGCCGTAGAAGCCTTCGAATGCCCACTGCACAAGTTTGGTTACGAATGATTTTTTACCGCCACGCTGCAGCTGGCCCGCAACATAAAAGAGCAGGGCGAGCGTTAGCGCAAAGCCAATTACGCCCAAAATCACTGCGTTGGTGATAGGCACCGAACCGATCGAAAAAATCTTTTCGGCCTTGAGTTCGATGTGTGGTCCTGATGATGCAAATTGATATATCATGATTTTTTGAGTTGTGATGTTACCAGTAGCCCTGCGACAACCGTGCCAAGCACGAGCCCCGCGACAAACAGCCATGGTTTAGTGCCGTACATTTGGTCGGCAAAATAGCCTGCGCTCATGCCGCCTACGGTAGGCACAAACATGCGCCACGTAGTGCTTGCAATGTCTGCGAGCAATAAAACAACCGCAGAACGGTTCGGCGGTGTAGGTGGTTTGTCTCCCGAATTCGACGACGAGCTCATCTACGTTTATACTATAGCAGTGAAAGAAAAAATTTTCTAGCCCTATGCCACGAAAACATACGCCCACCAAACACACCCGCTTTTCGCCCATGGCTTCTTGCAGCGCCAAACGCAAATTTGCTAGCGAACAAGCAGCACTAAAGGCACTCGAAATGCAGGAGCTGCTTGACATGCAGTTGGAACTACAGACTTACAAATGTGCAGAATGTGGCGGGTGGCATTTGACAAGAAGCACTAATAAAGCGTAGGTACGACACCTGTAACATAGCTATTTAGCACTGGTGTACTCGTAAATGAGCCTTTTGGAATACCAGGGTTTCCTATCTGTCCGTTTGAATTATTACCAACTGCATATATTTGCCCACTAGTGCTAAGAATTATGGTGGTACCTAAACCAGTCTGTACATCTTTGGCCGTGACGTTCATATCAACCAACTTTGACATCAGTGTCGGAGTTGAATAGGATGTAGTCGTGTCTTGCGTACCAATGCCAAGTTGGCCAAAATTGTTTGCTCCACACCCGTATATCGTTCCGTTACTCATCCGAAAGTATGTGTTATTGTACTGATTTCCATCATTAGTTTTAAATTCAGGCTGAGACTGAGATACTACAATATCTACTACTTTTACTCCTGGTGGAAGTGATGGAAAAACTATTTTCTTCAACCCAGCACTTACACGGATCCCGTCTCCACCGCCAATACATGTTTCACCGCGAACACTTGCGCCGCTAGCCCAGGCTTCTCCTTCACTATCAAGCACCAACACATTTGAATCTCCTGGCACAATTTTCGCAAACTTCTTCGTTCCTGGCAGAGAGGGAACAGGTCGCAGATACGGCATCGGAGTAGTTAATCTACCAAGCTCCCACTCTTGATCCCCATTATTTGCAGTACAGTTTTGAACTGTTACAGCATTACCCCAGTATGCCTTCTGCACGCATACATCCGTGACACCTATCTTTTTCGTTATCTTGATAGTCCTTTGACCAGGAGTGGTTGCAAACATCCACTGTTGATTCGCTGGCATTGCCGAGTCACATGTGACTGCTGTAATGGCCTGCCCAGATGCGGCAGGCGAGGTAACACACCAAAACTGCGACATATCCGTTCGTGTCGTTGAGGTAGCTTGCTTGCGTAGCCGCCATGTACCATCAGGCCATATTTCAAATAACGCAGTTGGGTATGCGCTTGTTACGTTGCAATCAATCATTCCATGGGTGTTGCCAGTAGGTCCATTGGTTGAGTTAGTACTGTAAAATTTTGTAGGGTTTCCGTAGCCAGTACCTTGAGCTAAGCAGTCACGCTGATAGCCCATCTCCTTTAAGTAGGAGCTGGCGCCCATGAGGCCTCCAAATTGGTTATCTCCCGCAGCCCAGGCTTGGCCATCAGTATCTATAATATACATAACACGCCCTGACCCCACAACCGAGGACGCAACTGGGGTAATACTCGATTTCTTAGCGGTAACTTTTATAGGAGTAGGGACAATCCCTCCGCTTGCGATAGAGGCACTCGTTGAAACATCATAGCTCCCTGTACCCATCAATCCAGTGAAATTAGGACCCCAACCGTACACATCACCGTTTTGCATACGCACAAATGAAGCAAGGTGCATGCTAAAATTATCGGGTCCAAGACTATTCCAGTTATTATCCGCAATAACCGTTCCTGGCTGCGAAGCATTATAAGCTGGCAGGGCAACCCTCACAGGATCAACTACCTTTGTTGAGTCATTTTGCTCACTAGTAGAACACTTACCAGCTCCGTTGCCTATACCGAGTGCGCCACCGTTACACGAGCCTGCTACATATATATCTCTACCATCTTCGGTCAATACGAATGTCGCAGCACTATTATACGGCTGATAGTTCATTGGTTTTACATACTTTCCCTTTATACCACCGCTGATATTTTTACCAAATAGTACAGGTGTACTTTGCGGAGTGGCGTTAGATATACCGTTGCCTAGCTCTCCCGCAGCATTAGGGCCTGCAGTATACACATTGCCATTAGTTGTTATTACACTAATATATCGGCCTGTGCCAGCTATATCAGAGTAAACCGC
>WBZM01003859.1_pt1 | contig 11376 bp, 10 predicted proteins | sample 5204271 | NCBI WGS metagenome assembly WBZM01 (sample SAMN12344346, study PRJNA552823) | activated sludge metagenome | biome: Activated sludge suspended growth; feature: Nitrification reactor; material: Wastewater; isolation source: activated sludge from nitrification reactor of wastewater...
CGATGGAACAAAATGCTCCAAAGAAAAAAGATGCATACACCCAAGTTGGCAACTTACCAGTGGTGCCAACCAACAAAAGGGGGAAAAACACCAGCGAATAATTCGCCAAAGTTTGACCTAATCCTGTAAAGGCACTTTGCGCCAAAAAACCAAGCCGCCTTTGGTTGTCCACCAATTTATCGGCCACAAAAGCCCGGTAAGGTTCCATGGCCGTGTTGTTGCCAGCATCAAGAATCCAAAGCAAACCAGCCGCCATCCATAATTTATAACTGAACGGGAAAAGGAAAAGGCAAAGGCTGCACAGGATTGCCCCGATAAGGAAATAGGGTTTGCGGCGGCCCCAGCGGGGGATCCATGTTTTGTCACTGAGCGCCCCGATGATGGGCTGGACGAAAAGCCCTGTCATAGGCCCTGCAAGGTTGAGCAGCGGGATTTGGTCAGGTGCAGCGCCCAACATATCGTAAATGGGGTTCACGGCGCTTTGTTGGAGCCCAAAACTGTATTGGATTCCCAAAAAACCGACGTTCATGTTGATGATTTGCGAGATGCTTAGCGGAACTTTCTTGAGCTGGTCGAGCATAGCTGGTCGTTTTGTATTGGCCGCCAAAATAGTCGAAAATTTGGAGCAAACGCCTGCTGGCGCAATTCTGCCTCAAATAAACATGGCGGAAAAGCCGATTTACGGGGTTGTGTTTTTTCTCTTAAAATTTTCTTAAAAAAATTAGGTGGTTATTGTCAAAAGAACGTTTATTTGCTCCACAGAATAGAGAAATTGAGAAAATAAGCATTGGGGCAGAATTCTTCCTCAGTGTTTTCGAAAATACTTGATTTTTGTTTGGAAATTAACTTGGCGTGTTTTTTACAGTCTCTGAGTTAAATGGTTTAAGAATAAATGGTAGTACAATCTTTTTTACTGTGAGGGCCACTCTGGCCTTCATAATAACAGTCGGGTGATTTCTTACAAGAGCGAGGCACGATGTGTCGTCGCTCTTTTTCGTTTCGGCAGGTGGGGATTGGTTGAAATGGTTGAATTAGTTCGCAACAGAAAGTGGAACTTTGCCCCGCCCAATGCCCCAATTCAACAAATTCAACCAATTTCCTTAATCCCCCAATTCAACCAATTTCCATGATTAAAGCCACCAACATCCATAAATCCTACGGCGAACTTGAAGTGCTCAAGGGCGTTGATATTGAAATTCAGACCGGCGAAATCGTCAGCATCGTTGGTAAGTCGGGGGCGGGCAAAAGCACCCTGCTCCACATCCTTGGCACGCTCGACAAGGCGGACAAGGGAGAGGTCATTTTCGATGGCATAAACGTCAACTCGTTGAACACCAATGAATTGGCGCAGTTCCGCAACTCGCATATCGGTTTTGTTTTTCAGTTTCATCACTTGTTGCCTGAATTCACGGCAGTGGAGAACGTCTGTATTCCAGCCTTCATCAAAGGCACCTCCGAAGCCCAGGCACAGGCCCGTGCCAAGGAACTGCTCGATTACCTCGGCCTCTCCGCTCGCCTCACGCACAAGCCCACCCAACTATCTGGTGGCGAGCAGCAGCGGGTGGCTGTGGCCCGTGCCCTCATGAACCAGCCCGCCGTCATCTTCGCCGATGAGCCTACCGGCAACCTCGACACGGCCTCTTCCCAAGAGCTTCACCATCTTATTTTTCAGCTTAGAAAAGACTTCCGCCAGACCTTCCTCATCGTCACCCACAACCTCGAACTGGCCGCCATGAGCGATAGGGTGGTGGAGATGCAAGACGGGTTGTTGAAGGTTTGAAGGTGTGCCCATTTAGCGTCCTATACGCATCGCCGAAAGGTGGGACTAATAGAAGGGTCAGCAAATTGGTTTTTTGCATCAGCAAAAAACCAATTTGCTGACCCTAAAAAATTCTTCTCGGCGGCTGGCGGCGGAGCCGCCAGCCGCCGAGAAGAATTTTTTAGGGCGAAACGGAAATTTTGCTTTGCAAAATTTCCGTTTCGCCCTTTCTGAGGAACAGCAGCACGCTAAATAGATACATGAAGGATAGGAGGTATGAGGCTAGGAAATGTGGAGGTATGTCCCCGATAGCCCTTACCTCCACACCTCATCCTCTACACCTCTCAAAGGCACCATTGGATGCCGACCTGCCCATTGTTTTCCAAAAACTCGTTGGCTTTGCTGAAATGCTGGCAGCCACTGAAGGCACCGCCAGCAAGCGGGGAGGGGTGCGCTGCTTCGAGCACAAGGTGCTTGAAGGGGTCAATCAGGGCGGTTTTTTGCTTCGCAAAATTGCCCCAGAGCATGAAGACGAGGCCGTCCCGCTTATCGGCCAGGGTTTTGATGACAGCATCCGTAAAGTTGTGCCAACCAATCTTGGCGTGGGAGTTGGAGGTGCCCCGCTCCACGGTCAGGGCAGCGTTGAGAAGGAAAACGCCTTGTTCGGCCCAAGCGGTCAGGTCGCCGTGGTTCGGTGGGGCGCATCCAAAGTCTTCCTCCAGTTCCTTGTAGATGTTGCGGAGCGATGGCGGAATGGCCACACCCTTGGGTACGGAGAACGAAAGCCCCATTGCCTCGCCCGGCTTTATGTAGGGGTCTTGTCCCAAGATGACCACTTTCACCTTGTCGAATGGCGTCGTGTTGAACGCATTGAAAATCAGTGGCCCCGGTGGGTAAATGGTTTTGCCTGCGGCAATTTCCTTTTTCAAGAATGCCGTAATCGCCTGAAAATAGGGCTGCTCGAATTCAGCGGCCAAGGCGGCTTTCCAACTGTCTTCTATTTTGACGCTCATGCTTTTAAGGTATTGGGTATTAGGAATTGGTTATTGGGTATTGGGGGAGGCAAGTTAGGAATTTTGGCAAAAACGGGAACATTGTGGCAGCAAAATGCGGTTTAGCGGTTGCGGAGCAATTTTGACAAAAACCGCTACATTTGCCGCCGCAAAAGTTCTTTACAAGTTTGGCCCCGTAGCTCAGTGGATAGAGCATCTGCCTTCTAAGCAGATGGCCCCTGGTTCGAGTCCAGGCGGGGTCACTTTTCCTTTTTTACCGTGCCCTTACCAAAAAATCAATGCCGTGAGTATCCATTGTGTTGTTCCGTTCTAATATCATTGGGCTGCATCAATACACCGAATCAAAGCCATGGCCAAGTAACCTCAAGGTTGCTTGGCCATGTTTAATTAACTATGAAAGGCAACTACCGAAAAAACATTCGTCCCGGCATCGCCGTACGCATCGTGATGAAAGAAGACCAGCGCTCCGGCGAACTGACCGAGGGCTATGTGAAGGACATCCTAACCAATGCACCGCAGCACCCACACGGCATCAAGGTCCGGCTGGATACGGGTGAGGTAGGTAGGGTGAAGGAGGTGATAGAGGAGGAGGAGATTGAGTGGTGAGAAGGGAATGGTATTTGTACCAAATCAAATAATCGCACCGCTTAATTGCTAACCTAAGTGCTGTTTCAAACTGGGATACATTGGTAGTTAAATAAACCATCCATAAAACACCATCGTACTGTCATGATGAAAGAATCAATAGACGAAGATATCTACGAAATTAAAAACATTGCCAGTCATGAGGGTTGCATAGTAAGCCTGATAAAATATGCTGTTTTATTCATCATCGGGTTCATTGTGCTTTGGGCGATAACTTTGTTGAAAATTGGAGGTATAGGGTTTGAACATGGTCTTGCTATGAGCATAATAATCTCGATTGGGCTATTAGGATATATTGTACATAAGATATTTTACTGTTCAGACGAAGTTTATAAAATAATTTTCAATGACAAGGAACGTAAACTGACACTTATTTCTGGTAACACGTTTGATGGAACAGAATCAAAAGTGAGTATCTCCTATGACTCCTTATTGATAGCCATAGAAGACAACCCTATCTTCAAGATGAAGGTGCCATTAAATAAAGAGACACTGCTTAGTGAAGATAAATTAAGCCAGAACAAAAAAATCAAATTTTTCGATTCAAACAAACTGGTTAGGGTAATAAATATCAATTTGAGCGGCTGGTGCCGCCATGAAAAAATCAATACTTTGTGGGAGAAGTTAATTCAAATATCAAGCAGGAATAAGGTTTAATAACTCCACATATTATTTCATTGCCAGTCAATTTTCTCTATAATAGAGACCATAGAACTTTGAACTGGGAAAAGGTCATAACCTCCCCAACCCCTCCCTAGCCTGCCCATTCCCCGGATTCAACTTCAGCACCCGCTCCAGCAGTCCCTTCGCCTCCCCCTTCTTCCCTTGAAAAATAAGCACCGCCGCCTTGTTCACCAGCGCCTGCTCGTAGTCGGGGTCGAGGGCGAGGGCTTGGTCGTAGCGGCGGAGGGCCTCGGGTAGGTTGTTCGTGAGGGCATGGGCAAAGCCAAGGTTCAGCAGGGCGACAGGGCGCTTGGGGTTCTCCCGCAGCAAAGCCTCCAACAGCTTTTTAGCTTCTGCAATGCGCTTGAGGGCGATGAGCGTTGCCGCCTTTTTTTCCTGAAAATCAAGGTGTTGCGGGTATTCCCGCAATGCATCCTCAAAAAAAGCAAGTGCATTTCCGGGGTCGCCCGTGTTGAAATACGCCTCACCAATGCGGTAGGCCGTCCAGCCATCCAACCGAAGGCCATCGGGGAGCTTGATGGCGAGAATCCCCTTCCAGTCTTTCCGAAGGAACCGCAAGTGTATGCTCACGGGGACAGCCGCCTCCCAATCCCTGTTTTGGTTGAGGTAAAACTCCGCACTGTCGAGCATCACGGGCGACTGGATGTACTTGTCGTGCATGGCGAGATAGCCCCGTGCCATTTCGAGGGGCGAGGGATTCGGCTGGGTCAGGTTCTGGATGCCGAGGAACGCCTTTTTTTGCGGAGCAGCAACTGCCGTTTTTGCCGAAGGCAAGCCAATGCGGTGGTCGGTGATGCGCACGTGCGGAATGTCAATGCTGCCGGACTTTGGCATGTGGCAAGCCACGCAATTGTCTGATTTAGAAGCCCTTGCGGTTGGCTCTTCCTTACAGGTTTCCGTTTTATGGCATTTCAAGCAAGCATTGTTGTACTGACTGGCCGGGGTGATTTCCACGCTGCGGTGCGGCTGGTGACAGGTGATGCAGCTCAGTTCCTCGGATTTTGCGAAGCAGGCGCTCATGCGCAGCCTATCCGCTTGCGAGGCCATGATGAAGCGCTCGTGCGAGTCGGTATAGCGGGGCAGATAGACGTTCAGCACTTCGCTGAGCTGCATCCCCGGCTTGAAATCGTAGAAAGTCTTACCCTCGTTCAGCACGGCCACGCCTTGGAGGTGGCAGCGTTGACAGAGGTCCATTTGGAGGTCACGGGGCAGGCGGCGGGGGTTTACGATGGAATAGTCGGCCTGCTTGGCGGTGTCCACGACGATGCCCGCCAGTTTCTCCTCCACGTGCAGCTTGCCGGGGCCGTGGCAGCGCTCGCATTCGATGCCAGTGGGCATTCGGGAGAAACGGTTGAGGGAGCCGGGCACCTGTTCCGGCAGGTGGTTGTGGCAGGTGATGCACTCGTCGGTGAGCCAGCGTCCAAAGCGGCTATTGTTTTCCTTGAAACCGGGCGCCATGTCCCAGCGGCCTTCTTGCGTGTACCAGGTGACGGGCGCTTGGTAGATGTACCCGTTTTCGTTGATGATATGTGAATTGGTGTGCTGGCCGGAGCCGACGATATAGCTGATTTTCTCTAACCGTTTGTGTATTGTATCGCCGTTTTCGAGGCGGTATTCGAGGACGTACATCACCGAGTCCTTGAAGAAGGGATGGTAGTAGAAATTGCTGAGCGAATCATAGACCACGGCCTGCGGGCCGAACTTGGCGGCGGTTTTTTGCAGTGTGGCGAGGTCAAAGGAGCGCCCCATGCCCGTGTGCTGGAATGTCTCGTGGACGTTGGCGTGGCAACTGGCGCAGGTGGCCATGCCAACGTAGGCGACGCTGTCCCGGACGTTGCGGAAGGGGCTGTCGGCGGTGCTGGTGGCCGTTTTTTTACAGAAAGAGAAGAGCCAGACGAGGAGCAGGGCGAGGAAGAGGTGGGTGATGTGACGGGTTGAAACCATGGGGCAAAAATAGAACACTGATTGAACGGGTTTGACGGATTTAAACTGATTTAATCGATGTCAATCAGTCAAATCCATTCAATCAGTGTCCTATTTTGTAGAGCGGGTCATTTGCTGTTACTTTGCCGCTTCGCAAAACCCTCGTTTCACATGAAAAAAATAATCGTTCTCGGCGCCGGCCTCGTTGGCAGCGCCATCGCCATTGACCTGAAAAAACAACACGATGTGACCAGCGCCGACGCCAGCGCCGAGTCGCTGAAAAAGCCCGCCGCTGCTGGTGTCCCCACTATCCAGGCCGACTTGTCCGATTGGGCAAAACTGAAAGAACTGGTGCAGCCCTACGACCTCGTCATCGGCGCATTGCCGGGTTTTTTGGGGTACAATGCCCTAAAAACCTGCATCGAAGCGGGCAAGGACGTGGTGGACATCTCCTTTTTCCCCGAAGATGCTTTCGGCCTTGACGAGCTTGCCAAACAGCACAAGGTCACCGCTGTGGTGGACTGTGGAGTGGCGCCCGGCATGGGCAATATCATCTTTGGGCACCATCATAAACACCAGAAAATCAACAGTTTCCGCTGCCTGGTGGGCGGGCTGCCTCAGGTGCGGCAATGGCCGTGGGAGTACCGGGCGGTCTTCTCCCCGATTGACGTGATTGAGGAGTACATCCGTCCGGCCCGGTACGTGGAGGGCGGTCAGCTCGTGACCCGTGAGGCGCTCTCCGACCCCGAACTGATTGATTTCCAAGGCGTTGGCACACTCGAAGCCTTCAACACCGACGGCCTCCGCTCGCTCATCCACACCATGCCCGACGTACCGGACATGATTGAAAAAACCCTGCGCTACCCCGGCTGCATCGAGTACCTGCGGGTGCTGCGGGCGGGCGGCTTTTTCAGCTACGATGAAGTGGAGGTGAAGGGCCAGCGTATCCGCCCTGTTGACCTGACGGCCCGACTGCTTTTCCCGCAATGGAAACTGGCTCCCGGCGAGGGCGATTTCACCATCATGCGCATCAGCCTCGGCACCGACGAGGGCCAAATCACCTACGACCTCCTCGACCGCTACGACCCTGCCACGGATACCATCAGCATGGCCCGCACGACGGGCTATACCTGCACGGCGGTGGCGAATCTGGTGCTGGATGGGAAGTATGATAGAAAGGGGATTAGTCCGCCGGAGTTTGTGGGGGAGGTGGATGGGGCGTTGGAGTTTGTGCTGGGGTATTTGGGGGAGAGGGGAGTTGAATATCGGAAATCGAAATTCTAAATTACGCCACAAATATTCACGACATGCTGACATTTGATGAAAATGGCAACCTTATCCCATATGAAATAATTGAAACCACTTGGGACGACTTTGCATTTACTTTTTCTGAAGGTTTTGAGAAGAAGCGACGAAGAAAACAGTTGCTGGCCAATTATCAACTATATTTGGACGACATAAAAAGACATTTTGAAACACCATTTTACCAATGGGTCAACGGCAGTTTTGTCACTCAAAAGCAACATCCAAGGGATATTGACATGGTGACTTTTCTTCCTTACGATTTGATTGTAAAAAAAGCTATTTTTGTTGACCAGTTACGGAAAACCTCTAAGACACTATACAAGATTGATGGGTTCTTTGCCCCAACCGCCAACTGGAACCATCGTTACTTTGAAAGCACCTTACGAGAAGCCGAAAGATGGAAGACCTTGTTCGGTTCCTCAAGGGAAGGACAACCAAAAGGAATTATCAGACTAAATTTTATGCCATGACCACTCAAAAATTAGCATCCCTCACCGACGACCTAAAAATCGCCGACGCCGCCCTTCAAGAATGGAAGGGCAAGGACGAGCCACTGTCCGCAACGATGGTCATGCAGTACGAACTGCTGAAACAAGAACTGCTCAAAGACCTGCTCGTGGAATTGGTGGAAAGTGGCATCAGCTTCAACAGTGCTGGCGATTTCATCCAGCGCATTACCATTTACCTGAAAAGCACAGCGCAACAAGACAAGTTGCCTAAATCTATCAGTTCCAAATTGGCGGAGGTGGAAAAATTGTTGGTGGCTTAATCGTATCACAAAATGTGATACCGTCGAAATTGCTTGTCGCTTCCAATTGCAATCCCCTAAATTTGTCGACGAAAGGTGGAGGGGGTGTTGGAGTTTGAGTTGGGGTATTTGAAGGAACGGGGGTGGTGCATAAATTAAGCTAAGAATTAAATTATGGCAAATATCAAGATAGCTAGACTGTTTTATGTTTCAATTGCAATTTTAATTGGGTTCACAACACTATCAGTTTTATGCTGGCAATTAATCAAGGTTGGCTTAATTTGTGACGATTGTTTATTTACAACTTGGGCCTACCTACTATTTGAGGGAACTGGCATTTTTGCATCATTCTCCTCAATCCTTTTCTTCATAGCTTCCGTTTTTATAAAGGATGAAAAAAACGTCATAACAAAGGCTGTCTTATTGATTTTTTCATTATCACTTTGGTGCTTTTCAAAAGACTACAGCATGATAATGTGGTTTGACTGAATAGTTATAAATAATTAATGTGAAAAGGCATATCACAATTATTGCACTCGTCATCCTCCTCCTCCCCCAGCACTTCACCATCCCCGTCTCCGGTGCCACCACTAAAGACTACAACCCTGACTCCTTCTGGTACTACCCCTGGGGCAAGTCCGTCACCCATAAGGGCGTGGACATATTTGCGAAGAAAGGCACACCGGTCGTGGCGGCCACCAGCGGGCTTGTTGTTCGCTGCGGGAACATCGCAATGGGCGGCAACATCGTGCTCGTCCTCGGACCAAAGTGGCGCTTTCATTACTACGCCCATTTACAGGACATTACAACGAGCAGCCTCTCATGGGTGAGCCGTGGGGAGACCATCGGAACGGTGGGTGACACCGGAAATGCAGCCGGAAAGCCGCCCCATTTGCACTATGCCATCGTCACCGCCCTCCCCTACCCTTGGCGCTGGGACACCGACCGACAGGGGTGGAAGAAGATGTTTTATTTGAATCCGATTGAATTCCTAAAAAAATAATTTTTGCCCATTCCCCACCTTTTCGCTTTCTTTCGGGCAAAATTATCTTACATGCAAAACGCACTACAAACTAGCGATTACATTGTCTTTCTAATCTACTTTTTGGTCGTGGCGGGCTACGGCTACTGGATTTACTCGAAAAAGAAGGCAAAAGAGACCTCCTCCGCCGACTATTTCCTTGCCGAAGGCGCACTCACTTGGTGGGCCATTGGCGCATCGCTCATCGCCTCCAACATCAGCGCCGAGCAGTTCATCGGCATGTCGGGTTCGGGCTTCGCAATGGGCCTCGCCATCTCCACCTACGAGTGGATGGCGGCACTGACGCTGCTTTTCGTGGCCATTTTCCTCATGCCCGGCTACTTGAAGAACAAGATTTTCACCATGCCGCAGTTCCTCCAACAGCGGTACAGCGGCACAGTGGCCACACTCATGGCCGTGTTCTGGCTCTTTGTTTACGTCTTCGTCAACCTCTCGTCCATCTTGTACTTGGGGGCCTTGGCCATCAGCACCATATCTGGGTTCAGCTTCATGGCCTGCGTGCTGTTCTGCGCCATTTTTGCCGTCATCATCACCCTCGGCGGCATGAAGGTCATCGGCTACACGGACGTAATTCAGGTCTTCGTGTTGGTGCTCGGCGGCTTGGCCACCACCTACTTGGCTTTGGATTTGGTTGCTACGCAATTCGGTGGTAGCGGTGCCTGGGCTGGCCTCGGCTTGCTCCGTGAAAAAGCGCCGGAACATTTCCACATGATATTCTCCGAAGGCCAATTGGCCATGCCCGACGGCCAAGGCGGCACCCGTGACGCCTACATGGACCTCCCCGGCCTCACCGTGCTCATCGGCGGCATGTGGATTGCCAACCTCAACTATTGGGGCTGCAACCAGTACATCACCCAGCGGGCGCTCGGTGCCTCCTTGCCAACGGCACGCAAGGGCATCCTTTTCGCCGCATTTTTGAAACTGCTCATGCCCGTTATCGTAGTGTTGCCGGGCATTGCAGCGTATGTGCTGCACAAGAATGGACTCTTTCAGACCGAAATGCTTGGTACTATTAAAGTGACTGAGGAATTGACCAAGGAGGTCATCAAGCCGGACAAGAGCTACGGGGTGCTCATCAACCTGCTGCCGCACGGCCTCATGGGCCTTTCTTTTGCAGCTTTGACGGCGGCCATCGTTGCTTCTTTGGCGGGCAAGGCCAACTCGATTTCGACCATTTTCACCCTCGATATTTACAAGAAGTTTTGGGGGCAGAACGCCAATGAAAAGCAGCTGGTGTACATTGGCCGCATCACCATCGTGGTGGCCATGATAGTGGCCATTTTGGTTGCTCCGCAACTCCGCAACCTCGACCAAGCCTTCCAATACATCCAGGAATATACGGGCTTCATCTCGCCCGGCGTGGTGGCCATTTTCCTGTTGGGCTTCTTCTGGAAGCGCACCAATTCGATGGCAGCACTGGTAGCTGCGCTGCTCACTATCCCGCTCAGTACTGCCTTCAAGTTCCTGACACCCGAAATCCCCTTCCTCGACCGGATGGGTTGGGTGTTCCTCATCCTCGTGGCGTTGATGGTCATCATCAGCCTCGCCGACCCGAAGAGCAAGGACAACCCGAAGGCCATGAAAGTGGATGTGGAGGACTTCAAGATTGGCGGCTCGTTTGCCGTTGGCACCCTTGTAATAATGTGCGTACTGGCGGGTCTATACATTGCCTTCTGGTAAGTGATGTTGGCATGGCAAAAAAAAAACGCCTTTGCAAGTTACCTTGCAGAGGCGTTTTTGCATTTAGGGGTATTAAAGCACTTCTGTGTCTAAAAATTAAATAACTAAAACTTTTAAGCCATGAAAAAATCGTTCTTTCTATCCATCCTCGCATTGGGCTTGATTTTTACTGCCTGCCACATTGAAGACGAGAATCACCTCCAACCCGAGTGCTCCGGCAATTGCCTTTTTGCACTAAAAAATGCCAAAGGTGTCGTCGTTTACATGGAAAAATATGGCAGATACGCTATCAAAACCGAAATGTCCGACGGTTCCGGTGACGGCTATATTTATGGCATCATTGAGGGGCTGGGGAGTGATTTTCAGGTGGAAGGCCTGGAGGTTGAGTTCAGTGCTGCCTTCCTGCCAAACAAAATGGCCCCTATCAGCAATGACCCAAATATGGAAGGTGGGCAAATGTTTGAAATCAAGTTGGTAGAAATCAAACTTGCCAATTAAGTAACATGCAAAAAATAAAATGTGGGGTTTTTCCGCGGCGAAGCCGCCGAAAAACCCCACTCTTGTGAGTTTCGGGCCG
>WBZM01003861.1_pt1 | contig 11375 bp, 10 predicted proteins | sample 5204271 | NCBI WGS metagenome assembly WBZM01 (sample SAMN12344346, study PRJNA552823) | activated sludge metagenome | biome: Activated sludge suspended growth; feature: Nitrification reactor; material: Wastewater; isolation source: activated sludge from nitrification reactor of wastewater...
CCTGGCGCACGGTCGACTCGTCAGGCACCTCGATGGTCAGCCAGATCTGCTGCCCGGCTTCGGAGTAGGCGACACCCACCTGCATGGCAAAATCCCTCTCGCGTCAGACAACCGGATCGGGCGAGAGCGGAGCCGGCGTGACGCTGCCGTTCCTTTCGCTGCGCGCGCGCAACTCGAGCGCCCGCTTGCCGGCCAGCAACAGGCCGAGGACGAGAAAGCCGCCCGGCGGCAGAATCATCAGCAGGAAGCCGCCGTAGCCGGGGATCACCGTCAGCTCGATGGCGCGGAACGTCGGTCCCAACAGCAGGCTCGCCTGCGCGAACAGGGTACCGCTGCCGAGCAGCTCGCGGATCAGGCCGATCAGTGTCAGGGCGCCGGTAAAGCCCAGGCCCATGGCCAGACCGTCGACGGCCGACGCGGCGATGCCGTTCCTTGAGGCAAAGGCTTCGGCGCGACCCAGGATGGCGCAGTTCACCACGATCAGGGCGATGAACAGCCCGAGCACCTTGTACAGGTCGTGCAACCAGGCATTGAGCGCGAGATCGACGAGCGTCACCAGCGTTGCGATCAGGACGACGAAGATCGGGATGCGCACCTGTGGACTCACCAGCGAGCGGATCGACGCCACCAGAACATTCGACGTGATCAGCACTGCCGTCGTCGCCAGGCCCATGCCGAGGCCATTGGTGCCGCTGGTGGTGACGGCCATCGCCGGACAGAGGGCGAGCATCTGGGCGAAGACGACGTTCTGCAGCCAGAGACCGTCCTTCAGCGTCTGCACGAGTCTTTTCACGGGCTCTTGCCTCCCTGCAGGATTTCCGCGCGGTGCGCGGCGAAGAAGTCGAGTCCCTCCTTGACGGCCTTGACGACGGCACGCGGCGTGATGGTGGCGCCGGCCATCTGATCGAAGACGCCGCCATCCTTCTTCACCGCCCACTTCCCTGCTGGCAGTGTGGCCAGCGACAGGCCGTTGAACGACAGAATCCACGGCGACTTCGCGAGATCGATCTTGTCGCCGAGACCCGGGGTTTCGTTGTGCTTGAGGACACGTGCGCCGAGCAGCACGCCGGCGCGGTCGATGCCGACCAGCACCAGCACATCGCCGGCGTAGCCGCGCGCCGAGCTCTGGAAAACGGCCGCGGCGACCTCGCCCTGGCGGCGGGCGAGGTAGACCCGCTTGCTGGTCCCGTCGCCGTTGCCGATCTCCAGCGTGTCGGCCAGCAGGTCGTTGTCGGCGAATCGCTCCGGCAGAACCTGCGCCAGCGAGGCCTGTAGATCGCGCGCTTCGGCGGCGACGATCCGCTCACGCGTGGCGCTGACGGCAAAGGCCAGGGCAGCGCTGGCGAGCAGCGCGATCACGCCGAGGGAGACCCCCTGATAGGCCAGGTGGTCGCGCAGCGCCGCGATGGCGCGCTTCACGACTCGATCTCCAGTGGCATGCCGCGCCGGTCACGACCATAGATGCGCGGCTTGACGTAGCGGTCGATCACCGGCGTCAGCGCGTTCATCAGCAGCACCGCGAAGGCGACGCCTTCCGGGTAGCCGCCCCAGGTACGGATGACGTAGCTCAGGAAGCCGACGCCGGCGCCGAAGACGAGCTGGCCGGCGGCAGTGTTGGGCGAGGTGACGTAGTCGGTGGCGATGAAGAAGGCTCCCAGCATGGCGGCGCCGGACAGCAGGTGGGTGCTGACCGACAGGTAGCGAGCCGGATCCAGGCTGTGCATCAACGATGCGAACAGAGCAAGCGTCGCCAGCATGGCGAAGGGAATGTGCCAGGTGATGAGGCGCAAGCCGAGCAACAGCAGGCCGCCAGCAGCAATCAGCAGCGACGCGGTCTCGCCGAGGCTACCGGCGCGTTCGCCCAGCAGGTTGATCGTTGGCGCCTGCGTCGCGGCCAGCGACTGCAACAGATCGACGCCGCGCGACAGTTCGCTGCGGGCGTAACCGAAAAGGGTCGCGCTGCTCATCGCGTCGAGTGCTTCCGGCCGGGCACCGAAGGTGATCCGCAGACCATCGACGAATCCCGGTGCGTTCGCCGAGCGCAGCGGCAGGGGCGCCGTCCACAGCGTCATCGGCACCGGGAAGGAGATCAGCAGCATCACCCGCGCCACCATTGCCGGATTGAAGAGATTCTGCCCGAGGCCGCCAAAGACCTGCTTGCCGATGACGGTGGCGAACAGTCCGCCGACGACACCCACCCACCACGGTGCCCACGGCGGCAGCGAGAGCGCCAGCAGCCAGCCGGTGAGCAGGGCCGAAGCATCGCGCAGCGACGGCAGGATCGGTTGCCGTCGCAGGCGCAGGCAGAGGGCTTCGCCGGCGATCGCCGAAGCGGTCGTGAGCCACCACAGATGCACGGCCGGCCAGCCGTACAGCCAGAAGCCGAACAGCGTTGCCGGCAGGAGCGCGGCGCAAACCCAGAGCATGACGCGGGTGACGTTGGTTCCGGCGGTCGCGTGCGGCGCCGCGACGGGGCCAGCCGGGCGCGGCGGGATCATGTCGCCGCTTCGCTGGTGGTGTCGGCGATGCGCATCGACAGCGGGCGGTTGCCGCTTCCGACGGCAGCCTTGGCGGCATCGCGCTCCGCCTTGCGCCTGGCGCTGGCGGCGGCCTTCTCCCGCGCCTCGCGGGCGAGGCGGGCGGCGCGGTCTTCGGCCAGGCGTCGCGTCGCGTCGTTGCGCAGCCGGCTGCGCTCGCGCGCCGACAGTTCGCCCTTGGCGTGACTGAAGTACTGCACCAGCGGGATATGTGCGGGGCAGACATAGGCGCAGCAGCCACAACCGATGCAGTCCGACAGTCCGAGGCCGGCAGCGCTGTCGAGATCGCCGACGCCAATGCGGCTGGCCATCTCCAGTGGCAGCAGACCCATGGGGCAAGCCCGCGTGCAACTGCCGCAGCGGATGCAGGGGCCGGCCGGCGGCGTCCGCGCTTCGGCGGCGTCGAAGGCGAGGATGCCCGACGCCCCCTTGACGATGGGTACGCGGGCGTGCGGCAGGACGATGCCCATCATCGGTCCGCCGAGCACCAGCCGCGCCGGCCGCTCGCTGACGCCGGCAAAGCGCAGGAGATCGACCACCGGGGTGCCGATCGGTGCCAGCACGTTGCCGGGCCGCGTCAGGGCGCCGCCGTTCAGCGTGACGATCCGTTCGACCAGCGGCTCGCCGCGGCGAACGGCGCGGTGCACGGCGGCACAGGTCGACACGTTGTGCACCAGCACGCCAACCTCGGCGGCACGCGCATCGGCCGGGACCTCCTTGCCGGTCAGGGTCTGGATCAGTTGCTTGTCCGATCCCATCGGATAGCGCGCCGGCACCACCCGCAGTTGCACATTGCCGAAAGCTGCGGCGGCCACCCGCATCGCGGCGATCGCGTGCGGTTTGTTGTCCTCGATGCCAATCAGGGCCTCGCGGGCACCGATGGCGTGCATCACGATGCGCAGGCCGTCGACGACTTCGGCGGCACGATCGCGCATCATCCGATCGTCGGATGACAGGTACGGTTCGCATTCGCCGCCGTTCACGATCAGCGTGCCGACCTGCAGGCGGCGACCCAGATTGAACTTGACTGCCGCCGGGAAGGTGGCACCACCGAGTCCGACGACGCCAGCCGCCGCCGTTCGCCGGGAAATCTCCTCGGGAGCCAGTGCGAACGGATCGGCCACCGGCACGCGTTCGCACCAGGCGTCGGCGCCGTCGGCGGTGATCGTGATCGCCAGTTGCGAGAGGCCGGAGGGATGTGCTGCGGTGATCTCGCCGATCGCGCTGATCCAGCCCGAGGTGGGCGCATGCACCGGCGCCGAGATGTTGCCGTTCGGTTCGGCAATCAGATCGCCTTTGAGGACACGTTCGCCGACCAGTACCACCGGCCGTGCCGGATTTCCGACGTGCTGCTGCAACGGCACGTGGAGTACTTCCGGCAACGGCAGCGAGCGCAGCGGCGCGTCTGCCGCAGGCCGCTTGTGATCGTCCGGATGGACACCCCAATGCGGGTGGCGGCCGAGAATCTTTTCCAGGATGCGCACGTCGTGCCTCGTCTTCGGTCAATGACAGTCGATCCGCTCGCCGGCTAGGCGGCGAGCGCCGCTGGCGTCGCAGCCGGCTTTGGCCAGACCCAGTGCTGCACGGTGACCGGCATTGTCTGCAACAGCAGCGCCTCGGTCGGACAGCAGTCGATGCAGCTGCCGCAGCCGGTGCACGCTTCGCGAATCACGTTGTGAATCTGCTTCGCCGCGCCGACGATGGCATCCGTCGGACAGACCTTGCTGCAACGGCAACAGCCGATGCAGATCTCTTCGGCGACGCGGGCGACCTGCGGCCCGCGGTCGACGACGGCATCGAGGTCGATGCTGATTCCCAGCTTGGCCGCCAGCGCCTTCGCCAGTGCCTTGCCACCCGGTGGGCAAAGTGTGACCGGGGCGCTTCCCTCGGCGATGGCCGCCGCCGCGCGCGGGCAACCGGCAAAGCCGCACTGACCACAGTTTGAGCCGGGCATCAACGCTTCGATCTCGGCAGCGAGCGGGCTGCCGTCGACGTGAAAGTACTTCGCCGCCACGCCGAGGGCGAGGCCCAGCAGGGTGCCGAGAACGGTCAGGGACAGAATGGCGAACCACATGGCGAGGACTCCTGTGAAAAGCTGAGGCCGGCAAAGCCCATGAACGCCAGAGACAGCAGGCTGGCGAGGATGAAACTCACCGGCGCACCAGCAAAGGGGGCCGGCACGCGCGCCAGCGCCAAGCGCTCGCGCAGGCCGGCAAACACCAGCAGCACCAGGGTGAAGCCGAGGGCAGATCCGAATCCGTAGACCACGTTCTGGAGGAAACCCATCTTCTCCTGCGCGGTGAGCAGCGCCACACCGAGCACCGCGCAGTTGGTGGTGATCAGCGGCAGATAGATGCCCAGTGCCTGATACAGCGCCGGAGCCGATCGCCTGACGACCATCTCGACAAACTGCACCGTCGCCGCGATGACCAGGATGAAGCTCAGAATGCGCAGGTAACCGAGGTCAAAGGGCAGCAGCAACCAGTGCTCGAGCATCCAAGTGGCGGCGCAGGCCAGGGTGATGACGAAGGTCGTGGCGAGGCCCATCCCGAGCGCGCTGTCGATGCTTCGCGAGACCCCCATGAAGGGGCACAGTCCGAGAAACTTCACCAGCACGACGTTGTTCACCAGGGCGGTGGCCAGCAGCAGCAGGAAGTGTGTGGTCATTGTCGGCAAGCTCCTTGAAACGGGTCACGCACGAACCGTGCCACGGCTTGCGGCACGCCACACCAAAGCCGTGCCGGCGTTGCCAAGTGCGCACCAGCATGGCGTTTTTTCTCTCTCCAGCGCGACCCGGCGAGCGGTGCGCGGCAGCCGCCAGCGTTGTCGCAAAGCCGACAAATCGCCACGAATGCAACCAGAAAGGGCTGGCTATTCAAGGGCGGCACGAAAAATGCTCCGTATTTGCCAAACACTTCGAAAGGGAGGCGCGCGATGACCAGCAATCAATTCCAGGCAGCGACCGACGGCGCGCCGCGGGCGGCGGAGGTGCTGCTGCCGAGCGTCCATCCACAGGTGTTCCAGCAGACGGTCAATCAGGCCGACATGGCGATCTCGATCACCGATGGGCAGGGCAACATCCTCTACGTCAACCCGGCTTTTACCCGCGTCACGGGCTACGCGAGCGAGGAGGCTGTGGGCCGGAACCAGTCGATCGTTTCCCACCACAGCATGCCGCCTGATTTTTATCGCGCTCTTTGGCAGACGATTTCCCATGGCGAACCCTGGAGTGGGCACCTCGTCAATCGGCGCAAGGACGGCAGCAAGTATCTTGCCGAACTGAGCATCTCGCCGGTAGTCAATGGCAGCGGCGAGGTCCTCAACTACCTCGGCATGCATCGCGACATCACCGAGCTCCACCGCCTGGAATCCCAGGTACGGAATCAGAAGGCGCTGATCGAGTCGGTCGTCGACGCCGCGCCGATGGTCATCGCGCTGCTCGACGGCGACGACCGCGTCGTCCTCGACAACCATGAGTACAAGAAGCTTCAGGCCGACCTGGGGATGGCAGAGCCGGCACCGATGATCATGTCGTCGGTGCGCGCCAGCCTCGAACCGGAGGCGGGGCGTGGCCGCCGACCGTCCGGTTACCTGTTTCTCGACCGCGAAGTGCGGCTCGATCCTCCTGGTGGTCGCTCCCCGCGCTGGTTTTCGTGCTCGGGAAGCCGCGTGCGCGAGGACGACACCTCTGCCGATGCCGTTCTCGCTGATCAGGGGCGCGACTACCTGCTGCTGGTGGCGAAGGAGATCACGAGCCTGCGTACGCAGCAGGAGAAGGCGCGCGTCGCCGCACTGCAGGCGGTGATGGCCGACGAGGATCGCGCGTCCGGTTTGCGCGAGAGCCTCGCGGCGGCGATCTTTCGTCTCGAGGGGCCGCTCAACATGATGGCCTCCGTGGTCGGCATGCTGGCGCGGCGGCAGGGCGAGACCGACCCGATGTCGACCGCTCTCGCGGAGGCACTTGCCACCGGCCAGCAGGCACTCGCGGACCTCCGTTCGATGATCCCCGCCAAGACGCGCGAGCCACTCGGCGCCGTCAACCTCAACGAACTGCTGCGCGATGTCCTCGATCTGTCCACCGGCCGCCTGCTCGCCGCCGGCATCACCGTGATCTGGCAACCGCAGGCGATCTTGCCGGCCCTGCTGGGTGCACCCAACCGGTTGCGCTCACTGTTCAAGGCGCTGATCGACAATGCCATCGAAGCGATGAACATCCGTGGCTGCCGTGAGCGCGAACTGACGGTGCTCAGCCGGGCGCGTCTCGGTGGCATCGAAGTGGAGATCGCCGATAGCGGACCAGGTATCGACCGAGCCCAGCTGCTGAAGGTGTTCGAGCCGTTCCACACCACGAAACGCGGAGGTGGCCATCTCGGCACCGGCCTGTCGGCGGCGCAGCAGGTCGCCGCCGAGCATGGCGGCTTCCTCGAGATCGAGCCGACGACGACTCGCGGCTGCCGCGTGCGCGTCCTGCTGCCGCTGCATCGACGACCATGAACGACCACTCGGCATCGCTGCTGGAGTCCCAGTTTGTGATCCTTGCGCGCGTCGGGCAGTTGCTGGCGCGCGCGCTCGACGCGCCGCAGACCCTGCGTGAAGTACTGCGCACACTGGAGATCAGTGGTCACTTGAGTCGCGGCCTGATCGCGGTCGCCCGTCCCGAGAGCGGTGACCTGCGCGTACACGCAGTGCATGGTCTCGATCACGATGACTTCCAGGCGGTCTGCTACCGTGTGGGTGAGGGTCTGCTCGGCCGCATCGTCGAGACCGGCAGGCCTTGCGCGATCGCACAAGTCGGCGAGGATCCGTGCTTCCTGAACCGGCTCGGCCTGTATGAGCGTGAACTGCCATTCATTGCCGTCCCGATTCGTCTCGGCGGGGCGCTGCAGGGTGTGCTGGCGGTGCAGCCTGATGCGCCGGACGATGGCTTGCTCGACGATCGGGTCCGTTTTGTCGAGTTGCTCGCGGATCTGATCGCGCAGCACGTCCGGCTGTCGATCGCCGTCAGCCAGGAGGGCCGGCCGCTCGACGAGGAGCGCGAGCCACAGCGCCACGCCCTGCGTCACCGTCCGGGTTTCGGCAACCTCGTTGGCCACTCGCCGGTCATGATGCGCGTCTTCGACCAGGTCCGCATGGTTGCCAAGTGGTCGACGACGGTCCTGATTCGCGGCGAGACCGGTACCGGCAAGGAACTGATCGCCAACGCCATCCACTACAACTCGCCACGGGCACGCGGCCCCTACGTGCGTCTCAACTGTGCTTCGTTGCCCGAGAACCTGCTGGAATCGGAACTTTTCGGGCATGAGAAGGGTGCATTCACCGGCGCCGTGAGTTCGCGCAAGGGGCGCTTCGAGATGGCCGACGGCGGCACGCTCTTTCTCGACGAGATCGGCGACGTCTCACCTGCCTTTCAGGCGAAGCTGTTGCGTGTGCTGCAGGAGGGCGAACTCGAGCGGGTTGGCGGCGGTCGGACACTGAAGCTGGACGTGCGGCTGCTTGCCGCCACGCATCGTGACCTCGAAGCGGCGGTCGATGGTGGTCACTTCCGCGAGGACCTGTACTACCGTCTCAACGTGATGCCCATCGTGTTGCCGCCGCTGCGCGAGCGTCTCGAGGATCTGCCGAAGATCGCCAGACACCTGCTCGAGCGTCTCGGTACCCTGCAGCGCAGGACCTTGCGCCTCACCGGCGGCGCACAGCGGCGCCTGATGCAGCACCACTGGCCAGGCAACGTGCGGGAGCTCGAAAACTGCCTCGAGCGTGCCGCCGTGATGTCGGAAAGCGGCGAGATCGACGCCGAGCTGATCCGCATCGACAGGGTGCGCGAGCGCAGCGGCAGACGCCCGACTGGCGCGGCGCCGGCGCGTCTGCCCAGTCACCCGGGCAGCACCGTCGCGCTACCGAGTGCCGGCGCCCAGGCGGCCGCTGGGGCCGACGACGACAGCGAGCCCACCGCCGAACCCAGCGAACGCGAGCGCGTGATCGCTGCCCTCGAACGCGCCGGCTGGGTGCAGGCACGCGCCGCCCGCCTGCTCGGCATGACGCCGCGGCAGATCGCCTACCGGGTGCAGATCCTCAACATCGAGATGAAGCAGATCTGATCTCGCGGCCACGTTTCGTTCATGTTATGGAAGTCGCCGCGTAGCGGGCGGACAACCGCGCTCTGTCCCCGACTGCTTCGCTAAAAGGGTAGGGTTTCTCCTTATCCCGTAACCCGGCATCGCACTGAGGCAAGAAGAAAGACCCCAGAACAGTTGTACGCGGGCCGCCCGAGCGTCCCGGAAGACGATGGCGGAGTTAAAAGGGGACGGACCACGTTTTCCCCTCCGCCAGCCTCCATCCAATCCCTGGCAACAACACTGGCCTGACACACTCTCCTACCCGTGGCCCTGCGATCGATAGATAGCTTCCACCCACCGGATCGCGGCAAACAAGCAATTCATTGCCCGTCAGGTCAAGCAGCCAGACTTCCGGGATGCCGTGACGCGCATACAGGTCAAGTTTCACGCCGCGATCATAGTCGGCGGATGAACTGGCGACCTCGACCACCAACAGAATATCCTCTGGGCCGGGAAGGCGCGCCATGTAGTCTCCGGGCTTGAGCAGGGCCAGATCGGGCTGCGGTTCGGAGCGATCATCCAGGCGGATCGGATTTTGCGTGCTGACCAAACAGTCTTCGCCGGCGGCGAGCGTGAACAAGCGCGCCAACTGGTTGACGACGCAGGCGTGTTGGCTACCGATGGGGGCCATGTCGACGATCTCTCCCTCGATAAGTTCCACCCTGTCGTCGTGGCCGAGCACACCGGCATCGGCCATCTTGTGATAGTCGCCAACACTGATGCGGTGTCGTGCTCGGTCCATGAGTTCGCTCATAGAGCCCATGCTTGGTCTCTCCCGCGAAGTAGCTTGCGCCAGATTGGCGACGAGGGATCGGGAATCCAACGGTTGTTCAGCGAGTGTAGGGACCTCGCCAAACGGCGTCAATCTCCAAGCCTGTTCCTTCTCGGCTGTCGCACACGCGCAGGCGACGCGGGTCGCCGCCGCCGGTCGTCATTTCGCCAATGTCGTGTTTGCAACATCGCGGGCGAATCTGGACGGAACTGGATTTTCAATGACTTAAGCGAGCCGACCGGCCTGGCACGCCAGTTGCTGTATCCCTGGTGCCTCGAAACCCGAGAAATCACCAGGGAAGCTCGCCATGGATCTGCCTGTCATCGAACCCTCGCCGCTCGCGGCCGCCGGCTGCAGCGCCGGTAGTTGCGGCTCCACGGCCCGGCAGATGGACGCTCTGTCGGACGCCGTCCGCGCCCGGGTGCAGGATCACCCCTGCTACTCGGAAGACGCCCACCACTACTTCGCGCGCATGCACGTGGCCGTGGCACCGGCCTGCAACATCCAGTGTCACTACTGCAATCGCAAGTACGACTGTGCCAACGAGTCGCGGCCGGGCGTGGTCTCCGAGGTGCTGACGCCGAACCAGGCGGTCAGGAAGACCCTGGCGGTGGCGGCGACGATCCCGCAGATGAGCGTGCTCGGTATCGCCGGTCCCGGCGATCCGCTCGCCAATCCTGAGCGCACCTTCGAGACCTTTCGGCAGTTGGCGCTGAAGGCACCGGACATCAAGCTTTGCGTGTCGACCAACGGCCTCGTCTTGCCCGACTACGTCGAGGAGCTCGCCCGCTGCAACATCGACCACGTCACCATCACCATCAACTGCGTGGACGCGGCGGTCGGCGCCAGGATCTATCCGTGGATATTCTGGAAGAATCGGCGCGTCTTCGGCCACGAGGCGGCGGCGATCCTCATCGCGCAGCAACAGAAGGGCCTGGAGATGCTGACCGCGCGCGGCATCCTGGTGAAGGTGAACTCGGTGCTGATTCCCGGCGTCAATGATGCCCATTTGCCCGAGGTGTCGAGGATCGTCAAGGCCAAGGGTGCCTTCCTGCACAACGTCATGCCCTTGATCGCCGAGGCCGAGCACGGCACCTTCTACGGGGTGATGGGCCAGCGCAGCCCGCAGCCGGCCGAACTCAAGGCCCTGCAGGATGCCTGCGCCGGGGACATGAACATGATGCGCCACTGTCGTCAGTGCCGCGCCGATGCGGTCGGCCTGCTCGGCGAGGATCGCGGCGCCGAGTTCACGCTCGACAAGATCGAGGCCATGGAGATCGACTACGAGGCGGCGATGGTCGTGCGTGCCGAGTTGCGCGCGCAGATCGCCGCCGAACTGGCCGAGAAACGCGCCAGAGCACACGCGCCGGCTGCCGCGACGACACCGCAGGTGATCAGGATCCAGCCACACGTCGCGAAATCGGCGCCGCCGGGCGGCCGGCCGGTGCTGATGGCGGTGGCGGCGAAGAACGGGCTGGTCGCCGTGCACTTCGGGCACGCCAGGGAGTTCCTGGTATACGAAGCCTCGGCAGACGGCGCCCGCCTGGTCGGTCACCGCAAGGCGGCGTCCTATTGCGCCGGTGACGAGAGCTGTGGCGATGCCGAGGCGGTGCTGGCAGCGACGATCCGGGCGCTCGCCGACTGCGAAGTCGTCCTCTGCTCACGCATCGGCTTTGAACCCTGGGGGCAGCTCGAGGCGGCAGGAATTCAGCCGAACGGCGAGTACGCCATGCAAGCGATCGAGGAGGCCGTCATGGCGGTGTGGAACGAGATGCTGGCGGCCGGCAAGTTGGCTGTCGGGCAGATCGCGGCAAAGCGCGCGTGAGGAGGCGAACATGGCCCTCGAAATCATCGAAAGCTGCGTCAATTGCTGGGCTTGCGAACCGCTCTGCCCGCAGCAGGCCATCCAGGCGGCGACCCCGCACTTTCTGATCGACGCCGACAAATGCA
>WBZM01001246.1_pt1 | contig 11374 bp, 12 predicted proteins | sample 5204271 | NCBI WGS metagenome assembly WBZM01 (sample SAMN12344346, study PRJNA552823) | activated sludge metagenome | biome: Activated sludge suspended growth; feature: Nitrification reactor; material: Wastewater; isolation source: activated sludge from nitrification reactor of wastewater...
GCACGCCGCCGACCAGCAGGCACAGGCCGACCATGCCATTCAGGATGATCATCACCGCCGCGAAGATGGTGTCGCGCGCGAGCGCCTCGGTGGCCTCGCCGCCGGAGACCATCAGCGAGACGATCAACGCCACCTCGATGACGGTCACCGCCAGCGCGAGCACCAGCGAGCCGAACGGTTCGCCGACCTTGTGAGCGATCACCTCGGCGTGGTGCACGGCGGCGAGCACGCAGCCGGCGAGCGTGAGGGCGAGCACCAGCACGGGCACCTCGATCCGGGCGGCGAGCGCCAGGGCCGCGCAGCCGGCCAGCGGCGCGATCCAGCTCCAGGGTGGCAGGCGGACGGCGGCTGCGCTCAAGGAACCTCCTGGGGACAGGCCGCCGATGCTCGCATGGACCGACTCGGGGACGGGGGCGGCGGGTGGGCCCCATCCTTCCTTCGACGCAAGCCATTGTCCGGATGGGAGGCCCGGCCGCCAACGGCGGCGGGCCATTCACCGGCAGCCGGCCGGGTACAGCCAGAAAATATACAAATGTCTATTCTTTGACACGGTGTCAATTGCGGTGCAACATGCGCCCATGACCTACATCAACGAGCGTCGCCAGGAGGAGCGTGACCGCCGCCGCACCGAGATCCTGGACGCGGCCGAAGCGGTCTACGCAGAGTGCGGCTGGGATGCCGTCACCATGGACCAGGTGGCCCGGCGGGCACGCCTCAGCCGTGCCCTGCTCTACGTCTATTTCCGCGACAAGGGCGACCTGCACATGGGTCTCGTCGAGCGTGCGCTCGAGGAACTGCGCCGGCGCTTCGAGGCCGCCCGCGAGGGTCGCGCCAGCGGCATCGAGGAAGTGGCGGCCATCGGCCAGGCCTACCTGGCCTTCGCGCGCGAGCTGCCGCACTACTTCGACGCCTGCGCCCGCTTCCAGGCCCACCGGCGCGAGGGCGAGGAGATCCCGCAGAACGAGAGCGCCTGCATCGACACGGGCGACCGCGTGCACGAGGTGATCGTCGGCTCGCTCGGCAAGGGCGTGGCGGACGGGTCGATCCGCGGCGACCTCGGCGACCTGTACCGCACCGCGCTCACGCTGTGGGCGTTCACGCACGGCCTGATCCAGATCGCCACCACCAAGGGCTGGCTGATCGAGCGCGACGGCATCCCGCTGCAGGCCTTCATCGACCACTCGGTCGAGTTCGCGCTGCGCTCGCTGCGACCGTGACGGAGACCGCCCCGTGCCGCACTCCCCGCCCGCTGCCCGCTCCGTTCGCCGTCTCGCGCTGATCGTCGCGGGCCTGTGGCTTTTGCCGGCCGCGCAGGGCGCGCCCACGGGCGGCGCGGCCACGGTCCCCATCGAGGAGGGCCTGCAGCGCGTGGTCGACGACGCGCTCGCCGCCAACCTCGAGCTGCGCGCAGGCTCGGCGACCGTCGCGCAGCGCATGGCGGCGCTGGACCAGGCCCGCGCCCACTACCTGCCGGCACTCGACTTCGCGGCGCGCTACTCGGTCGCCGACGGCGGCCGCACCATCGACTTCCCGGTCGGCGACCTGCTGAACCCGGTCTATGCGACGCTCGACCAGCTGCTCGCCCAGCAGGGCCAGCCGCCGCAGTTCCCGCGCATCCGCAACGAGTCGATCGCCCTGCTGCGCGACCACGAGCAGGAGACCAAGGTCGTGCTGACGCAGCCGCTGTACGAGCCCCGGCTGGGACCGGCGGTCGCCGCGAACCGCGAGCTGCTCGCGCGCTCCGAGGCCGACCTCGCGGCGCTGCGCGGGCGCGTCGTGCGCGACACGCGGCAGGCCTACCTGCGCTGGATCGGCGCGCAGCAGGTGGTCGGGGTGCTCGATGCGACGCGCGACGCGGCGCAGGCGAACCTCGACGCCAACGAGAGCCTGTACCGCAACGGCAAGATCACCCGCGACCTCGTCTACCGCGCCGAGGCCGACGTGCTCGAGATCGAGCAGCAGCGCATCGCCGCCCGCTCGGGCGTGCGCATCGCGCAGAGCTACGTGAACCTGCTGCGCAACCAGCCGCTCGACGCGGCGCTGCCCGGCGCCGAACTCGACGCGCAGTCGGTCGAGCGCTTCCGCTCCCGGCTCATCGAGCGCATCGCCGGGCGCCGGCTCGACGTCGAGCTGCTGCAGCGGCTGGCGACGGAGAAGCGCTCGGAACTGCGCGGACTCGACGCGGCGATCGCCGCCGGCGAGGCACAGGCGGACCTCGCGCGGTCGGCATTCAAGCCGACCCTCGCGCTCGGCGCCGAGGCGGGGATCCAGGGCAAGGAGTACGGCTTCGGCGACGACCAGAAGTACGTGCTCGCCTCGCTGGTGCTGCGCTGGAACGCGTTCCGCGGCGGCGCCGACCGCGCCGCGCTCGCGGAGGCGAAGGCCCTGACGGAGCAGCTGCGCGCGACCCGCGACCTCGCCGCCCAGCAGGTGCGCCTCGAGGTGCAGCAGGCCTACGAGAACCTCGAGGTCGCCGACGCGTCGCTCGAGACCGCGGCCAAGCGGACCGAAGCCGCGAGCGGCGCCTTCCACATCGCGGCCCGCAAGCGCGACCTCGGCCAGATCAACCAGGCGGAATTCATCGACGCGCGGCGGGCCTACACCGACGCGCAACTCAACCTGACCCGCGTGCGCACGGAGTTCCTCGGCCGCCTGGCCGAACTCGAGTACGCGATCGGCGACTCCCGTCGCCTCGATCCGGAGCCCGCCCGATGAGAATCGCCCCTGCCGTCCTGCTGGTCTCCCTCGGGCTCGCGGCCTGCGCCGAACGCGAGCAGGTCGCGGCACCGGCCGACGCGCCCGCCTCGCCCGTGCGCGCGGCCCCCGTCGAGAGCGCATCCGTCGCCTCGAACGTGCGGGCGGTCGGCGTGCTGGCCCCGCGCGAAGAAGTCCGCCTCGCCTTCAAGGTCGGCGGCGTGGTCGAGCGCATGGCGGTCGACGTCGGCGACCGCGTGACGCGCGGCCAGGTGCTCGCGACGCTGAAGCGCGGGGAGATCGACGCCTCGGTGTCCCAGGCGAGCGAGGCCGTTGCCAAGGCACAGCGCGACCTGGAGCGGGCCGTGCGCCTGCGCGCCGACGAGGTCGCGACCGAGGAGCAGGTCCAGGACCTGACGACGGCTTACAAGGTGGCCCAGGCCAACCTCGACGCCGTGCGCTTCAACGCCCGCTTCGCGCGCATCGAGGCGCCGGCGGACGGCGTGGTGCTCGGCCGCCTCGTGGAACAGGACGAACTCGTCGCCGGCGGGCAGCCGGTGCTGGTGATCGGCTCGACCGGCACCGGCTGGATCGTGCGCGCCGCACTCGCCGACCGCGATGCCGTCCGGGTCGAGGTGGGCGACACCGCCGAGGTGACCTTCGACGCATTCCCCGGCCAGCCGTTCCCGGGCAAGGTCACGCGCATCGGCGCGGCGGCCGATCCGATGACCGGCACGTTCGACGTGGAGGTCGAGATCGAACCCGCCGGTGCGCGCTTCGTGCGCGGCCTGGTCGCGAAGGTCACGCTCGCCCTCGGCCCGGGTGCGGGCCCCGCCCGCGCCAGCACGCTCGTGCCGGTCACCTCGCTGGTCGAGGCGAGCGGCGCGGTCGGCACCGTGTACGTGCTCGACGCCTCGGGCAAGGTCGCGCAGAGGCGCCAGGTCACGGTCGGCGCGGTCGTCGGCGACCGGGTGATCGTCGAGGCGGGCCTCGAGCCCGGACAGCGCGTCGTCACCGACGGCGCCGCGTGGCTCACCGACGGGCACCCCGTCGAAGTCGTCGGCCCGCAGGGCTGATCCGCCACCATGCGCATCTGGGCGTTCAGCGTCACGCGCTGGCAGTTCACGCTGGTGCTGTTCGGCCTGCTGATCGCCATGGGCCTCAGCTCGCTCTCGCGGATCCCGCGCTCCGAGGACCCCGAGTTCCACGTGCCGATCCCGACCATCGTGGTCGTGTACCCGGGTGCGGACCCCGTGGACATCGAACGCCTCGTGGTCGACCCGATCGAGGACGCCATCAACGAGCTCGACGACATCAAGAAGATGGAAAGCCGCTCGATGGACGGCGTCGGCGTCATCCAGGTCGAGTTCCAGTGGAGCACGGACGCCGACGAGAAATACGACGAGGTGGTGCGCGAGGTGAACCGGATCCGCGCCGAGCTGCCCGCGGACATCGCGGGACTCGAGGTGCGCAAGGCGGGATCCGGGCTCGTCAACATCGCGCAGATCGCGCTGGTGAGCGAGACCGCGACCTACCAGCAGCTGAAGGAGCTCGGCGACGCGCTCAAGGACGAGGTGGAGACCGTGCCCGGCGTGCGCCGCAGCCAGGTGTGGGCGGTGCCGCAGCCGGAGGTCCGCGTGGCGGTGGACCTCGAGCGCATGGGCCGCGCCGGCGTCACCCTCGGGCGGATCGAGGCTGCGGTCCGCGGCGAGAACGCGACCATCCCGGGCGGCGCGGTCGACGTCGGGCTGCGCAAGTTCAACCTCAAGACCTCGGGCGGCTACGACTCGCTCGAGGAGATCGCCGAGACGGTGGTCGCCGGCGGCGCCGGTCGCATCGTCAAGGTCCGCGACGTCGCCGAGGTGGGCTGGGCCAATTCCGAGGAGCTCTACACCGGCCGCTTCAAGGGCCGGCGCGCGATCTTCGTCACGGCCAACGCGAAGGACCGCGTCGACGTGTTCGCGGTGCGCACCGGCATCCAGGCCCGCCTCGACACCTTCGAGGAAACCCTGCCCGCCGGCGTGACGCTCGAGCGCGGCTTCGACCAGACACGCAACGTCGCGCACCGGCTGACCCGGCTCGGCGTCGACTTCGCGATCGCCATCGCGCTGGTGATGCTGACGCTGGTGCCGCTCGGCTGGCGTGCCGCGGTGGTCGTGATGATCTCCATCCCGCTGTCGCTCGCCATCGGCCTGTCGGCGCTCTACTTCACGGGTCTCTCGCTCAACCAGCTCTCGATCGCCGGCTTCGTGCTCGCGCTCGGCCTGCTGGTGGACGACTCGATCGTGGTGGTGGAGAACATCGCGCGCTACCTGCGCGACGGCTACTCGCGCATCCAGGCGGCGATCGCGGCGACGGACCAGATCGCGCTGGCGGTGCTCGGGTGCACCATCACGCTGCTGTTCGCCTTCCTGCCGCTGCTGTTCCTGCCCGAGGGCGCCGGCAAGTTCATCCGCTCGCTGCCCGCCGCCGTGCTGTACACCGTGGCCGCCTCGCTGTTCGTGGCGATGACCGTGATCCCCTTCCTCGCGAGCCGCCTGCTGCGCGCCGATGGCGAGTCGGGCGAGGGCAACCGCGTCCTGCAGTGGCTGCACGGCGCGATCCGCGGCAGTTACGTGCCGCTCCTCCGGAGGAGCCTCGACGCGCCGCGCCGCACGTTCGTCGCCGGCCTCGGGTTCGTCGCCGCTTCGCTCGCGCTGGTCCCCGTCATCGGCTTCAGCGTGTTCCCGGCCGCCGACATTCCGCAGTTCCGGATCACGATCGAGACGCCGAACGGCGCCAGCATCGCCGACACCGACCGCGCGCTGCGCTTCGTCGAGGCGGAACTCGCGCGGCACGAGGAGGTGAAGCACTGGTTCGCGAACCTCGGGCACGGCAACCCGCGCGTGTACTACAACATCTTTCCCGAGGAGACGAACGCCAACGTCGCCGAGGTGTTCGCCGAGCTGGAGGAGTTCGACCCGCGCCGCAGCCCGAAGCTCTACGAGGAGATGCGGCACGTGTTCGCGCAGTATCCCGGCGCCCGCATCCTCGTCGAGAGCTACCAGAACGGGCCGCCGATCGAGGCGCCGATCGAGGTGGCCGTCACCGGGCCGGACCTGCTGCAGCTGCAGGCCATCGCCGCGCAGGCCGAGGCCGTGATGGCCGCGACGCCCGGTGCGCGCGACATCGACAATCCGGCGCGGCGACTGCGCACCGACCTCGACCTCGGCATCGACACGCAGAAGGCCGCGCTGCTGGGCGTGGCGCCGGTCGACGTCGACCGCACGGTGCGCGCGGCCGTGGCGGGACTCAACGCGAGCAAGTTCCGCGAGAGCGACGGCGACGAGTACGACATCACGCTGCGCCTGCCGATGCAGGGCCGGCAGACGCTCGACGCGCTGAACCTCATCGAGGTCGCCTCGGCGACGGGCCGGCCCGTGCCGCTGCGCCAGCTCGCCAGCCCCAGCTTCTCGTCGGCCCCCAGCCTGATCCGGCGGCACAACCGCGAGCGCGAAGTCGTGATCACGGGCTACACGCAGGACGGCTACAACACGGGCAAGGTGACGCGCGCCATCTTCGACCGTCTCGAGGAGATCGAGCTGCCGCCCGGCTACTCGTTCCGCGCCGGCGGCGAACTGGAGGCCCGCCAGGAGAGCTTCGGCGGCATCGGCCCCGCGGTGCTCGTGGCGGTCTTCGGCATCCTCGCGGTGCTGATCCTGGAGTTCGGCAGCTTCCGCTCGATGCTGATCGTCGCGGGCGTGATCCCGCTCGGTGTCGCGGGCGGCCTGATCGGACTGCTGGTCACGGGCTACACGCTGTCGTTCACCGCCACCATCGGGCTCGTCGCACTGATCGGCATCCAGATCAAGAACTCGATCCTGCTGGTGGACTTCACCAACCAGCTGCGCGAGCAGGGCGTGCCGCTCGACGAGGCGATCACTCGAGCGGCAGAGATCCGCATCCTGCCCATCCTGCTGACCTCGGCCACGGCCATCGGCGGCCTGCTGCCGCTCGCGGTGCAGGGCTCGGGACTCTACTCGCCGCTCGCGATCGTGATCGTCGCCGGGCTCGTGGCCTCGACGCTGCTCGGCGGCCTGATCACGCCGGTGATGTACAAGCTGGTGCCGCCGGCGATCGAGCCGAAGCTGCCGGGCTGACGGCGAGTCCTGCCCGAGTCTGGCCGGGCCGCTAGCCGGTCGCCCACGCCGCCGCGATCCGGCCGACCTCGGCAAGCACCGCCTCGTGGCGCGCCTCGACCTGCGCCGTGTACTCGCCGCTGTCGAAGTACGCGGCGACGACGAGGGGGCTCCGGTTCGGGGGAAACGTGATCGCCACGTCGTTGCACTTGTTCGTCGTTCCCTCGGCGCGCCCCGTGCCGGTCTTGTCGCCCGAGCGCCACTGCGCGGGCAGTCCGGCTCGCAGGCGCCGTGCTCCGGTACGGGTGTTCTCCATCCAGCCGAGCAGGCGCAGCCGTGAGTCGTCCCGCAGGAGCGTGCCCGTCGTGATCCTGCTCACCAGTGCTGCCATGGCCCTCGGCGTCGTCGTGTCGCGCTGGTCGCCCGAGAGCACGAGGCCCAGGTCGGGTTCGTAGCGATCGAGCCGCGTGACGGTATCGCCCATCTCGCGGAACCTGGCCGTGACGGCCGCCGGCCCACCCAGGCGCTTGACCAGCAGGTTGGCGGCGAGGCCGTCGCTGAATTCCTGCGCGGCCTGGGCAAGCACGAGGATGTTCAGGCCACCTTCGTCCACATGCTGGCCGGTCACCGGCGCCCACGAGAGCAGGTCGGACCGGGAATACGGCAGCACCTCGGCGAGATCCAGGCGCCCCTGGTCGGCTTCGCGCAGGCATGCGGCCACCAGCGGCAGCTTGAACGTCGAGCAGAAGGCGAAGTGCTCGTCGAGCCGGTGGCCCGTGAACTCGCCCGTTGCGGCATCGAGCAGGCAGACACCCAGTCGCGCCGGACCCGCCTCGAGCGCACGCAGCTGCGAAGCGGCGTCATGCGTTCGACCGCCGGGCGCGGCGGTCGTCCCCGTGCCTAGCCATGGAAACGCGGCGGCCGATGCGAGCAGGAGTTCGCGTCTGGAGAGCAAGGCTCGGTACCTAGTCCAGGAATTTCCAGGTTCTCGCGCCGTCGAACCTCCGGATCCGAATCGACTCGATGACAGCTGGATCAAAGTTGCGGAAATTGACTCCCATCCTGCTGCCGGTTCGACCGATCGGCAGCCAGTGCGTCACGCAGCCGCAGGTCGAGCAGCGGCAGAGCGCAAGGCACCGGTCACCCCAGACGTAGCGGTCGAGCGCGCCCCTGCGGGCCACGACCCTGACCCTGCTCTTGTCGTAGTAGCCCCACAGCCCCCCGTGGCGACGACAGATCGAGCAATTGCAGCTCGTGAGGCGGCGCGGCTTGCGCTCGACTTCGATCCTCACGGCGCCGCAATGACAAGAACCTGTGAGCATGGCGCTGCCCTCCTTGCGCGATCCAGTGGTTGAGCCCGACGGTACGGGCGCCGACGTTCGAGCCTGGCAACCCGTCTGTCAAGCATCCGCTCCGGCGCTGCGCCGGGCCGCGCCCGCGGTTGGCTCGAAAACATTGCATCGCCGCACCATCGTCCAGGTGCCACCGTCGGATGTGCGCCCTACTTCAGGCGCTCCAACACCCCCCGCCGCTTGACGATGTTCTTGTAGTCCCACTGCAGGTCGCGACTTTCGGCGAGCCATCGTCTGAGGGACTGAACGTCCACCTGTCCGGCACTCTGAAATCGTGCCTCGGCGGCCTTGAATTTGCCTTCCGGGCTGAGGCCCGGCGTGGAGAACGACTGTCCGCTCCAGAACAGCAGCCGGAGGCAGCCTTTGAGCTTGCTGTAGCCAACGATCGGGTTGCCATCGAGGAACCAGACGGGGTGCCCGTGCCACACCTTGTTCTCCGCCTCAGGGAGGGCACGGTCGATTTCCCGGGCCAACAGCTCACAGATGCGCTGGTCTTCCGGTGATTGCGCTGCGTTGTATTCGGCTGTCTGAGTGTGCATGGTGAGTACCGCAGGGTATGCATGCGATGCCTGACGTTCGAGGTAGCCGGGCGACAATGCCTGACCGAGGGGAGCAAGTCGATCTGCGTTGCCGATTGCGGCGATGCCGTCTGCCCGGACGTCAACTTACGATCGGTCGTGGCTGCGGCGTACCGCCTCGACTGCGTCTGCGGTGAGCCATAGCGTTGCATTCGCATCGGCTTCGATCAGGGCCAGGATGGCCTCGCGTGGCCCCTGGCGCCAGGCGGCACTTGCGTAGAACGACTCCTGCGAAGCCTGCAGGTGCTCCAGGCTGTCGTACGAGCGAACGAGGTAGTAGTCGTCCGAGTCGTGGAGAGACTGCCCAAACGCGACGACGTCCATGCGGGCGGCGCGCAGGAGCGGGACGCTCTGCTCCGAGACGAGTGAGTGGAACGTGGCGCCCGTGCCCGGCTTCAGCTTGTAGGAGCGGATCTCGACGAGGCGGAGAGTGTTCATGTCGCGTGGAGCAGCAATGTTGGTCTTACGATCCGACGTTGGAAGTGAGCCACTCGCGAAGGCCGGCAGCGTGAGGCCGGACTGCGGTCATGTGCAGAGTACCTCAGACCAGCCTCGCACCGTCTGCCGCAGGGCGTCGGCTCGACCGAGGCGTCGGGCCCCATCGCGTTACTGAAGGGCGTGGTCATGCGGCTGACTGCGGGCAGCCACCAGGAGGTAGCCCCGCGTTTGCCCGGAGCCCGGGTCCACCGTGTTCATGGCTGCCCACAGCATGGGCACCGTGACCCACGTGTACGGGTACTTCTGGGTTGCAACATCGAGGATGAGTACTCGGTCCGTTTCGAAGTCAAAGGCGCCGATCGGAGAGATGTGCCCGGCGCCCAGCTGCTGCAGCACCCGACGATCGTAGTTGGCGATGAGGAAGGTGTCGGGTTCACCCAGCGCGGTTCGGGCTGCCTCACGGAATGCGGCGAGGCCCGAGGGACCGGCATGCACGACCTGAACCGTCAGGCCGTGCGCGCGCAAGAAGGCCGCAAGCTCGTCCAGCGTAAGGCCGCTGAACGACAACGCGAGTTCGCTCTTGACCGCACTGGCTGCTGCGTTGAATAGCGCCGATTGTGTCACCGCGGGTTCCGGTTTGAATGCCGCGTTGATCACGGCAGCGCTTGTGGCCGGGCCGCAGAAAGCTCTTCGGGCCTGAGGAACCAGATAGGGCGCGAGTTGAGCGTAGTCGGCCCGGCTCTCGGCCGAGGCAAGCAGTTGCCGCCCTTCGGGCGACGAGATGCTGATGAGTTCCGAAGGAAGAGGAAAGTTTTCGAGGGGCGGCGAAGAGAGCGCATACCAGGCGACGCTGGAGGCGGCCAGCAGCAGCACCGAGCCGCCTGCAATGAACACATGCCTGGCCAATCGCTGCATCACGGACCTCGGATTGTGCGGTCGCGTGGGATCTAATGACCGGTCTGATCGGCTGTTCCGCAGCCGGCGCGCCGTGACACCGCTTGCGCCACGGTACGCCCGAGCGAATGGTCAGGCCGCATGGTCCTCATTCTGGCGCTCTACGCTTCTTCAATTTCGGCGGTGCCTTCGCACGAGAACCCGTGGTCCTCGGCCGCGGCTCCGGCAAGGCTCGTGCCGTCACCCGCAGCACCGCACTCAATTGATCCGGGTCGTCGATCTCCGACGAAAGCAGGTAATGGTTCTTTGCGCCGGGATATGGGGGAGCCTCGAGCACGCTCCCCAGGTGCCTTTGGCCTTCTGGAGTGGGCTTCAGAAACAGCTGGTCGTCGCAGACCAGCGCCACGACCTTTCCATCCAGGTAAAGGGCGTACTCTCCGAACATCTTTCTGAACGTGAGCCTGCGCCCAAGACCGGCTTGATCGCAGATGAACTCAACGGTTCCGACGCGGGTTGCCATGCTGATTTACCGCCTGACGTCTGAGCTGAGGGGCCGGAGGTCCCGGCTCGATCCAAGGGTTAGGCGTCGCCGACCTGTCGTGCGGATTTCGTCCGCTACGCAGGGCGGGGCGCACGAGCAGTGAACGGTGCACGCTGCATGAAGCCCCACGTGTACCCCTCCGGGTCGGTGACCTGCAGGAGTCGAACACCGTAGAACTTGTGCTGAGGCTTCTCTACCTCCACGCCCAGGCCGATGAGGCGTTCGTACATGGCGTCCACATCGCCGACCCAGACGCCGATCCACTCTTCAGGACGCCGCCCCTTCCTTGCCCACCAGTCTGGTGACCCGTCGAGCCACACTTCGGTGGTGCCAGCAAGCAGTTCCGCGTTTGTCGTTGTTCCCGCTTCGTCCTGCCAACGACCCTTTTCGACGAAGCCGAAGATCCGCGTGAGCCACTCGACGGCGGCGGGAAGGTCGCCGTAGTGCAGGTATGGAGTAATGCCTGCAAATGCAACAGCTTGATCACGCATGGAGGTCCCCCAGGAGGCACGGGCGATCACGGTGGCCTGCGACGCCCAACGGTTGAGATGAGCGGCGTACGCGCCGGCGTCTGTGGTTGGCACTATAGTTTTCTCGCGCCGACTCGAGCGAGGTGTCAATTTTCATGTGTCGACCATCGGCTCCTGTGGCGTGTCGCCGACAAATGGAACAACAATGCCAAGCCACTTGTCTCCAATCGTTTCGAACGAGATGTCCCATTTGGGCGGCTGCTGCGTCAAGTCTTCGACGTCGAATCCC
>WBZM01003862.1_pt1 | contig 11374 bp, 7 predicted proteins | sample 5204271 | NCBI WGS metagenome assembly WBZM01 (sample SAMN12344346, study PRJNA552823) | activated sludge metagenome | biome: Activated sludge suspended growth; feature: Nitrification reactor; material: Wastewater; isolation source: activated sludge from nitrification reactor of wastewater treatment...
GAGTATGAAACCTTGTATAGTGATTTATCATAGCTAAAAAAACCTACATTTTCGTCAAGAAAACGACCAAACCGTGCATCAAAACACATTCTACAAGTTTCTTGTTCAGGGTTATTATCTATTTTAAGGCTAGAAAATCGAGCTATATTAAAAGTAAATTGAATTTTATAACTAAAAGATTGCGAAGTTCCCTTAACATAGCTATCAAAATTTGGTACTGAAGAAGAACTATTTCTATCACCAACAGTTAGTAACCGATCGTAAACTAATTCTGATCCCTTGAAAATTTTCAAAAGGAACTTCCTCCCTTCTATATGAAAAAACATATTGGGATAGGTTGGTTTTTGTGTTTGCAACTGAAAAGGCGAAACATTGTTTGTAGTGCTTCGAATCTCGTAACTATAATTTGAATCTTCCAAAATTTCTTTTTGGTCATATCTAGAAAATTGAAAATCCAGGTTTCCCATTGATTGTTTTACGTCATTCAATCGCGCACTTAAATCCGAACCTCCGGTATAGGTACCGCTCACTCCTCTATTCAGAAATTTAACTTCATACTTGACTGATTTTTCATCATTACCACTAAAGTCTCTTGAGGAACTGTCATTTGGGTTTCTTGTAGAAAGTGAATTTTCATCGGCAGGCATTGATTCAGTTGAAAGTTTGGAACAATTTTGAAACCAAACTATTAACAAACCAAGAGCACCTAGCGCAAATAAACCCTTTAGAAATAGAACTTTCCTATACAACTTCTTCATTCGTTCTCCTACAAAAATATTGTAATTGAAAATTAGGAAAAAAAAACACATTAATTTATCACGGTTCTTTTTCTCCGGTTAATATAGGTAAGGACATGATAAATGAATTATTCCAATTTTTAGAATTCTCAATTTGGGATTTTCGTTCGCTTTTAGACGAAAAGAAGCTAATTTTTTCATGCGACTTTTTATTGTGAGAGCGATAGTACTTACAAGTTGTTTATTGGGCTATTTGTCCAGAGCTTTTGATTTCGGAACACTATTTAATTTAGACTGTAAAGAACCTTTGGCTTCCCCAAGTTGAGGAACGCGATTCATAAATCACCTTTGATTGGGCTTTCCACACCCATTTTTGATAGTTAAAATTTTCTTTTCAAATCCATCGACGATATTTCTAATCGCGGCCCAGCTCCAGTTTTAACCTTCCCGTGATTTTATTTTAAGGGTTCGTTTGAATAATTTGTAGGTTTTTTTGCTTAATTTGAAGGCGTAATATTGAATCCCTAACGCCCTTCAATGGTTATTGTTTCCCGATGTCTCCGCGTCACGCTCCGACCCTTCGGACAAGCATTGGGAAATCCCATGAATCAACGCGAAAAAAATTGAAAAAAGTGAACTCATTGCCGAGTCTTCTTTTACTACAAAGGAACTACAGCAATGAGCCACCTTAGTTTGAAGACTATTCTCAATAGCAAAGAAAAATTCAATGATTTTGTGTTTGCATAAAGCATTTTTAATGAAGTCGATGGCAAATCAGCGGTGGAAATCGAGATTAAGGCTCGAAAAGGAACTTTGGGAAATCTAGCGCGCGCTCAGCATTGTAATAAACTATCAGTCTTTGTCCGTTATGACTGACTTCCTTATACTCAAGCTCATGATTAGTGAGCTTTTTAAAATCAATTTGTGACAAAACAACTTTGCGAGATTCTTTGGAAATTGTTCGCATCCAGTAACCTAAAATATATTTAAGCTTGCTATCTTCTAGGGATTTAATGATTACCTCTAGAAATCATTCTTCTATCTGTAGGCGCCAACTTCAAAAGGGGCCATTGTTATCAGTGTATTAGTCCCATGGGGGCCGTCATATGAGTATTATTGCTACCTCAAAACGAAATAATCGGAACTTTATGACTTATGCCTATGAAAAACTACAAAATCGTGGAATTTAGGTGAGTAGTTACAGAGTCCGTCCCAAAGAGTTCTAATCTATGGTTTACTTATTTCTTTCTCACCAACGACGTAGGCAATCCAAGACAAGCAAGGTTCGCCTTTTTCGGTGCGGCTAAACAAACCATTGCCTCTGCCTTTTTTATTGGAACCTTCCCAATAAATATAGGTTTTTTTAAAACCAACTTCGGTCATGATTTCGCGAAGTTCGGGAATTGACCAAATTCTCCAATCATAAGTAAAAACCTTTTCAATTTTCTTGGATCCTACCTTAAAATGAATGTAAAAAAGGGCCTCGTTACTAACTGGGTCGTAACCTGTTTGATCCCAATAATAGGTAAAGTTTTTATGAACAATCTTATCGACAATGGCATCGTGGCATTGTCCTCCGCCAAAAACATCTACTAAAAAAATTCCGTCTTTATTTAGAGATTCATACACTCGTTGAAAATATTCTTTAAGTTGAGCTCTAGTTTTAAATAAAAAATATGAAAAATTCAGAGCTGCGGTCAAATCGGCCTTTGGCAATTCCACTCTCAATACATCACCCTCAATTAGATGTAATCTTTTCTGCTGTTCAGGTGATAATTTACGATAATAATTTGCCTTTCCATACTCCATCGGCTCAGGATCCAAATCAACCCCATAGGCCTGATGGTTTTTTTGAAGTTTTACCCACTGGCTAGAAAGAGCAAAGGTCCCACAAAAATCTTCCCTTAAAACTTTTGGTACTTTTCCTTTAATTTCTTTATAGGTATCTCGTAAAAACTCGACGTCCCCTTCTGGAGATTGTACCGCCTTCGTGTATAATTTGTATTTATCAAATACCAGATGGTTTTGTTTTTTGGTGACTCTTTTTTTAGTGCCTGATTCAATCATTTTTTTTCCTAAGGAATTTCATTTATTATTTCAAGTACTGTATTTTTAATTTCACTTTTTTGTGGAACCGTAGCGTCCTCAAGATTTGGATGTAAACCAATTCCTGGGACATTTTTCGCAGCAATTACCTGAGGCCTGGCGAGCAAGTGATAGAATAACTCTTGCACTACACGATAGACTAAATGTTCACCAAAATTGGTCACCTCCGTGTCCTCGTTGACAAAAAGAACTCTTCCAGTTTTGGTTACGGATTCTTTTATCATTTGCCAATCATAAGGATAAATAGATCTTAAATCGATCACTTCAATCGAAATATTTTCTTGTTTTAATTCGTCGGCAATCTCATTACATAAAAGCAGATGTCTGCCGTAGCTCACTAAAGTTAATTTTTCTCCAGAACGAGTGATCTTTCCTTTTCCGATTGGCACTTCGTAATCTTTTACTTGGGGCCAATGGGGTTTCCACTTAGATCGATCCCCAATGGGAGCGTCAATCATTGATTTCAAATCTTTTTCAGATGTTGGCTCTCCTGGTATAAGTTCTTCACCTCGAACTCGCATCAAGGCCTTTGGTTTTAGAAACAAAACGGGATTTGGATCCTTTATCGCTGACAACAATAAACCATAGGCATCTAAAGGGTTTGATGGCATTACCACTTTCCATCCTTGCAGACGGCTCGCCCATGAGTCAAAAGAATGAGAGTGATAAATACTCCCACGTATACCTGCTCCCACGGGAGTCATGACCACCATGGGTAAGTTGTACTGGCCATTTGTACACCACAAGGTATTACCAGCAATTTTCAGTAGATCAATGGTATTAAAAATATAATCGCAAAACTGAATCTCAGCCACACATCGCGACCCTGTCATGGCAATACCCATAGCCATACTAATAATACCTCGTTCATCTAAGGGAGCATTCCAAGCAGTCTTCAATCCTTGAGTTGCCGTGAAAACCCCACCCAATGGAGCTCCTACATCTTGTCCAAAAATATCTGTAAGTTCTAAATTTTTCTCTGCATAATGCAGTGCCATTCGAATAGCCTGAGCCATATTTGCCACTAGAATTTTCTCCAATCTGAATTTTCATTATTCGCATAAATGTGATCCCAGATAGATTCGGCTCTGGGGGCTAATTCACGCCGAACTTCTTCAGCCATGGCAACCCCTTCATCTTCATATTTCTTCCAAATGTGTGAAATTTCTTTTTTCGAAATCATATCTGCATCCAACAGTTTTTTTTCAAATTCCTTGATGCCATCTATTTCATTAGCAATGAAATTGGCTCCACTCGCAGAAGAATGTCCATAAAGCCTTGAAACCTGTGCTTCGATAAAACTAGGTTTTCCAGTTGTTCTAATATAATCCATTTCTTCCTTTAAAGCTAAATAACTTTCAATGGGATCATTTCCATTTACCACTCTGGATCTGATGTTAAAGGCTCTTGCTCTATCTGCAATGTGAGACTCGCCGTGCTGGCCTTCAAAGCTCGTTGAGATTCCCCACCTATTATTTTGAACAGTGATCAACAACGGCAATTCCTGAGTTTTTCTGGAGGCCCAAATCAGGCAACTCGCAAAGTCACCCTCCGCCGTGCCTGCATCTCCGCCGGAAACAATCGAAATGCTTTGAGTGCCAGCTTTTTTTTGCGCATGGGCTGTCCCCAAAGAGATCCCATACTGAACTTCAATCGGAGATGTCACAGGAGCCACGTTCCACTTTGGAAAACAGTAATGTCCTGAAAAATTTCTTCCTCCTGTAGAAGGATCTGTTGCTCTATTCATCATCAATCGAATAGCATCCTTCATTTCCATCCCCATGGCCGTAAGGGTCGGAGTACAGCGATAATGTAGGTGCAAATAATCGTACTTAATTCCCTGTCCTTTTTGGACTAGTAATCCTAAAGGAACGCCCCAAGCCTCTTCACCTGGTCCTCCGATCCAAAAATAAGATTCCCCAGCACGGTAAATCTTTATCAGTCTTTCTTCAAGAACCCTTGATTTGACCATTAAGTCATGAATCTGAATCATTAAGGCTGGTGGGAGTTTTTTCAGTTTTGAAGTACTTTTTTTAGACGCAGCCATCAAGGCCTCCTTCAGTCTTATTCTTAAGGAAGCATTGAGGTGATGTCTAGTTAATTCTAGTTGAAAATCAAAACCTATTTGCTATTTAGGGTTAAATTCTTACCATTTTCAAGTTGAATCAAATCTAAAAGAACCTGTACCGATTCGTTGATGTCGGCTCTTTTTAAGTATTCTTTGTTTCGCTCGTTTTTAGATAATCTTTTCTTACTCTTTTTTTTCTCTTTTTCATTTTTATCTTTGTCTTTTAAGACTTCAGAAACTTTTATTATTTTTCCTTTTTCTTTAGTTTTTTTCAATTCCTCAATAATTTTTTTAAAATCAGCATTTTTATCAACTCGAGACTGAGACTGCTCCTTTAAAGATTTAATCCAGTCTTCTTTTATTTCCTTCCACGCGCCCTCACCCTCGGCCACATAGGCTTCCTTTGAAATAAAAGAATCCACTTTCTTTGGAGGAAGCGAGTAATCTAAAGATTTTTCACCTATCTCATCATTACTGTAAGGACCAGGCAAGACCACATCCGCAGAAACCCCTCGATGTTGGGTTGAATTCCCGCCAGGTATAAAAAACATTCCCACAGTCACTTTGATCGCTCCTAACTGTCCTGGGATAGGCAACACTGTCTGTACAGAGCCTTTACCAAAAGTGTGGTCACCACCAACAATCACAGCCCGCTTATAATCTTGCAAAGCACCGCTTACAATTTCTGATGCCGAGGCACTGATTCTAGAAGTTAACACCACCATGGGGCCGGCCCAGTCAACCATCTTATCAGTATCATCTAATACTTGTTCTGTTCCCTCAACCTTAGAAGATTGTTTAACTACATTCCCTGTTTTAAAGAATAGGCCGGCAATATTAACTGCGTCATCTAAACTACCACCACCGTTCATTGATAAATCCAAAACCAGGCCATCGACTTTATTATCACGAGCCTGTTTAAGCAATTTCTTCATATCATCGGCAGCACTCTTACCCCCACGTTTTGAATCTGCATAGAACGAGGGAAGATTGAGCAAACCAATTTTCTTTTTTTGCCCATTAATTTCCTTATCCAAATATTGAATCTGAGCGGCATCATCTTCAAGATTCACCTTGTCCCTAACTAAAGTGATGTCTAGCCTCTTCTTGCCATCACCTTGTTTTCGAAGAATTGTAAGCCTTACTTTTGTTCCTTTGGTGCCGCGAATCTTTTTAACAACGTCTTTTAAATCCATATCGATGACGTTATCCATGTCACCTTTTTCTTGACCAACGGCAATGATTTTATCTTGAGGCTCCACCAACCCCGATTTGGCTGCCGCTCCTCCAGGAACCAGCTGCTCGACAACCGTAAAGCCATTTTCACTCGAAAGCGTGGCGCCGATACCTTCAAGAGACAAACTCATTTGGATTTGAAAATCTTCCAAAACATCTTTCGAAAAGAAACTCGAATGAGGATCCAAGGATCTTGCAAAGCTATCTAGAAATCCAGAATATAAGTCATCCAAGGATGTTTCCTGCATTCTTTTTACTGCCAAGTCATAATTCTTTTTAACTTTCTCTTTAGCTTCTTCTAGCTTCATATCCGTAGATAAATAATTTGAAACTTGAAAGTGAATGTATTTTTTTAAATACTCATTAGCTTCATCATTTGTTTTGGCGAATTTTTTTTGATCGGGGTCATAAACAAATTCAGTTTTATCATCAAACTTGTAATCTTTTCCGAGAAATTTTTTGGCAAACTCGGCTCTGTCTTTTACCTTTTTAAGAAGCAAGTTTTGAGCTTCAACTAAAAATTCACATTGATTATTCTTAGTTTTATCAAATACGTTTTTCATTAATTCAGCGACAAGATTAGAATCTTCTTGGGTAAAATAAATTTTAGATGGATCTAACTTTTTGATATGTTGATCTACAACTCTTTTCTCTAACTCTTTATCTCTTTTATTATAAGTTACGTGATATTTTAGGAAGCCATCTTCAATCATCCGAATATATCGACATTCCATGCCCTCTTTTTTTAGGAAAGTGATGGCTCCACTCGCAGGACCCGTAGGACTTGGAATTTTTTTATCATCTTTTTCTATTTCTTTTTCAACTTGAGACAAAACCATCGTCGAAAAACACACGGTAACAATCCATATTGATAGCAGACGCCTCATTTTATCCCCTTTTGATATTTAAAAACATACCAATTCACTGTCGGATCTTTTACTTAATTCTTGATAGATACTAAAGTAATTTCAGGATAAAACATAATCTAAAAGAGAAATATTAAAAACTTCTCGTTAAGACCATTGTCAGAATTTATCACTTGATTTAGATTATTGTTTCACAGTAGTTTCTTCACAGGTCAGGCAAGGTAAGTTGTTTTTCCTTTAATGGAATAGGTTCGGCATTCATGAAATTGATCTCATGTTTTATAAATTGTCCATTTTGAGTTTCAATAACAAAAAAACAAATTTCAGGATAAGTTTTCTTTAGACTAGTCATTTCAGAAATAATCAAAGCTAAATTTTTTGGATCATCATCACTCATACCAAATCGATGATGGGGATTAAAACCATAGATCTCAAATGCCTTTTCTACACTTTTTCGAATTGCTCTTTGCTTTAATTCCGCCGTAGATAAATCCAAATTATCATCACCTAACTCTTTTCTTATTTGGATGTTGGAAACTGGATAAATGCTCAGATAGTTTGGCTCCTGGGGAAGCCAACCAGAATCGACAAATTTCTTTATTCCCTTAACAATGGTTTCTGGTTGATGCCCTCTTGCTGTGATGATGGAAATAGGACGTTGATTAAAACAGGCATGATAAAAACACTCCCAAGAAGGTCCCTTCCATTCATTATCGCTATAACCTAAAATGTGTGCAACGTCCCTTACAAAAATTTGATCATTATGGCCCAACCTTTCAAGTTCATGGGCCTCGTGATCTCGAAAATGTTTAAAGGTCCCAGTCTGATCACAAAATCTAATTTCATAGTTCCTATACTTCCCTGTTTTTCCTATTGTATGGTGAACGGCTGCCCACTCTTGACTCGAAAGTGCTAACTCCACACCACTTTCCTTATGAAACAAAATAAGTGGCGTCATTAAACAAGCGATATTGTCATCAAAGTCAAAAAAATAAAAACTCCTTCCTCCCCTGGAATAGTTTCTATCTTGTTCCGGCTCTTTTATAATGCTAAACTCAAGTTGGACTTGTTTCATCTGAAAGCTTAATAGCATATTTATGTTGTTTTTTACAGATGACTAACGATTTTAGATACTGTCTATTTTTTTGACATAAAAAATTATCAAATCTCTTTATTTGATGCTCAGAACTATTGCTTAATAACTTTTTATTGGTCCATTGGCCCTAATGTTGAATTTATGACTATAAAAAGTGAGGCGGCAGATGAAATCAAATATACGGTTTACAACTTTATCATGTATCTTAAACTATTCTCTTATTTTTCTAATTTTTTCCTCTAGTTCCATGGCGTTAAGTAACCAACTCTATTCAAATAAAAAAAGACTCTTCAAAGAATCTAAGTACAACCGATGTTTTTACTATGAGCCCGTAAGGAAATCGGCTAAGTTTGGTTGGCTCAACCAAAGGCAAGCTCAAAAAATTGCAAATATAAAAAGAAAACCTGTCTTTACACAAAATAGCCCTTCCGATTTAAGACGAGTCTTTGTCCCTAAGGACTGGTGTATAGGAAGCTAATCGCGCAAGTTCTGCGAAAAACTCACATTATTTCTTTTTTCTAATAATTATTTTTTTAGCTGGAAGTTCTTTTTTTGAAACTTTAGAATCTTTAATTATCTTGGACTCTTTGGAAACTTTAGCCCCTTTGGAATCATTAAATTCTCTATTTTCTTTACGGCTTTCTTCAGTCTTAGATGCTTTCTTTGGTTTAAGCGCTTTTGGAGGTTTTACTTTATCTTTTAATACTTCAATAGCCATTTCCAGAGTGGCTTTCTCTATTTCTACGTTTTCAGGCAAGGAACCATTTATTTTACCAACTTTAAAATAAGGCCCATAGGGGCCATTAAATATTTGCACTTCTTCATTGGTCACAGGATGTGTCCCTAGAGATTTTACAGGAGTTTTATTAGCCCCTCGACCTTTTTTTGGCGCATTTACTAACTCAAGAGCCTGTTTCATATCTATTTGAAACATATCCGTGCCTTTTGGAATAGATCTAAAATCTCCATCATGAACGACGTAGGGACCAAACCGACCTAGTCCAACTTTTATATCTTTCCCTGTTTCTGGGTGGGGGCCTAAATTTATTGGTAAAGAAAGCAGACTAATAGCCATTTGCAATGTCACGTTTTCAGGCAAAACATTTGGAGGCAACGAAGCCCTTTTAGGTTTATCATTTTCCTCTGTAATATTTCCTAACTGTACATAGGGACCAAATCGACCGCTTAGAACATATATCGGTAAACCCGTTACTGGATCCTTTCCCAAACTATCCGCCCCATTAATTTTTTGATCAATTAATTTTTCGGCCATTTCAGGGGTGATATCAGCTGGTGATTCACTTTCTGGCAAAGAGGCTGAAAACTCTTCTCCATCTCTTTTCGTACTTAAATAAGCACCATACCTTCCGACATGAAAAGTAAATTTGTCCATTCCCTCTAGTTTGATAGTGCGTGCTTCTGTTGGATCAATTTTTTCAGATTGATCTTCAACCTGATGCTTCAAACCTTTCTTTCCAAAATACACTTCTTTTAAATACTGTTCCCGATCTAAATCTCCACCAGCAATGTTGTCCAGTGAGGCCTCCATCCCAGAGGTAAAACTCAAATCCACATATTCAGGAAAATAATTCTTTAAAAGTTTTGATACGACCATGGCTGTAAAAGTTGGATAAAGCGCATTAAGCATTTTTTTGACGTAACCACGATCAATAATAGTACCGATAACACTTGCATAGGTTGACGGTCGACCAATTCCCTCTTTTTCCATGGTCTGAACCAAACTGGCCTCCGTAAATCTTGCAGGAGGTTTCGTCTCGTGAAAAGTGACTTCTGCTTGAAGTAATTTTAGATTATCGCCTTTAATCAAATTTGGAAGACGAACTTCTCTTTCTAATAATTCGGCCTCAGGATCATCTGATCCCTCAACATAAGCCCGAAGAAATCCAGGAAACTCGATCGTCATCCCAGAGGCTGAAAAAAGAGCTTCACCAACTTTGATTTTAGTTGAAACTTGTTTCTGACGACAATCCACCATTTGTGATGCCATGGTCCTCATCCAAATGAGTTCATAAAGTTTAAATTGTGAACCCGTCAACTCTGAGGCTTCAGGATCAACAAATTGAGAACCCGCTGGCCTAATGGCCTCGTGAGCCTCTTGAGCTCCTTTAGATTTTTTAGCATCATAAATCCTTGGTACTTCAGGTAAGTAATCTTTTCCATATTTTTTTAAGATGCAATCCCGAGATGCGAGAATAGCCTCTTGAGAGAGAAAGGGAGAGTCTGTTCTCATGTAGGTAATAAATCCTTGCTCATAAAGCTTTTGTGCCACTTGCATCGTTTCTCTTGAGCTCAAACCTAGTTTTCTATTTGCCTCTTGCTGTAATGTCGAAGTGATAAAAGGCGCAGATGGTTTTCTTAATACTGGTTTTTCCTCTATTTCAATTACGTTCCAAGGCAGCTCCTTTGATTGAACCGCAATCTCTTTTGCTTTAGCTTCATCTATAACAACAACATTTTTGTTTTCAATTAGTTTTCCAGTAAGACCATTAAAGTCTTTACCAATAGCCACTTTTTGATTTTTATATTCAGCCAGTTTGCTCTCAAAAGAAATAGCATTTTTTTCTAATTCAGCTCGAACACCCCAATAGTCTGACTTTTTAAATTTGATTCGATCTAACTCTTTTTCTACTATCAAGCGCACCGCAACTGATTGAACTCTTCCCGCCGAGAGCCCATATGCCACTTTTTTCCATAGCAGCGGTGATATTGTATATCCCACAAGTCGATCCAAAACGCGCCGAGCTTCCTGCGCCTTCACTAAATTGAAATCGATCTTGCGAGTTTCTTTTAAAGATTTTTGAATAGCTTCTTTGGTGATTTCATTAAAGACCATTCTTTTGGCCGGCACTTTTGGATTTAAAACCTCAACCAAATGCCAGGAAATGCTTTCTCCCTCTCTATCTTCATCCGTTGCCAGAAACAGCTCGTTGGCCTCTGCTAGTTTATCCTTTAAATTCTTTACAACCTTGATTTTATCTTTAGGAACACAGTAAAGAGGCTCAAAATTTTTATCCACATTGACACCTAATTGGGCCCATTTTTCCTTTTTAAACTTTTCAGGAATATCTTTGGATGATTGAGGTAAATCTCTAATATGTCCCATACATGATTCAACAATATAATCTTTACCTAGAAATTTTCTTATTGTTTTTGCTTTTGTCGGAGATTCAACAATAACAAGTTTTATACCGCTTTTAGAATCCGATTTTGATTGAACCATTCTGTTAAAACCCCTTATCCACGT
>WBZM01003863.1_pt1 | contig 11371 bp, 11 predicted proteins | sample 5204271 | NCBI WGS metagenome assembly WBZM01 (sample SAMN12344346, study PRJNA552823) | activated sludge metagenome | biome: Activated sludge suspended growth; feature: Nitrification reactor; material: Wastewater; isolation source: activated sludge from nitrification reactor of wastewater...
TCGACCAGCCCCTTGATCAACCCGGCCCGTTCGAGGGCCTCGCAGGCCGGCGCCACCTCCGGCTCCGCCACCCAGAAGCCGGCGCCGGTGCGGGTGCCGCCGCTCCAGATGGTGCGGGCGGCGTACGCCTCGACCTCCACGGCGTAGGTGATGCCGGCGCCGTCGAGGGTGGCCTCGACCCGCTGGCCCTCCTCCACGTTGGCCGCCAGGTAGACCCGGGTCACCTCGGTCCCCTCGCCGAACAGGTGCATCGGTTGCCGCGCCATCCGCCACCTCCAGGGGATGGATGGTACTCCGGGCGCGGGCGCGCTGCGCTATCCTCCGCGCGCCATGACCCTCCGCACCCTCGCGCTGGCGGCGCTCCTCGCCGCACCGCTCGCCCCCCTCGCGGCGGACCCGGCCGCGTCCGCTGCCTCGGCCCCCTCACCCCGGCCCTCTCCCCCTGCGGGGGAGAGGGAGGGGAGGGCGGTGGCGGGAGACCCGACCCCGGCCGCGACCGCGACCGCGACCTCGACCTCGACCTCGACCTCGACCGCGACCGCGACCGCGACCGCGACCGCGATCCCGACCGCGATCCCCGCCGCCGTCCTCGCCGGTGAGCGCACCTTCCTCGAGCGCCACCTCCCCGCCCCCCTCCTCGAGCGCGGCCCTCGCGGCCTCCACTGGTGGCAGTGGCTGGCGCTGCCGCTGGCCATCCTGGCGGCGCTGGGGCTGGGCTGGCTGCTCGGCTGGCTCTCCCGCCGCGTCCTCGGCCACCTGGCCGAGCACACCGCCACCACCTGGGACGACCTGCTCCTCGAGCGGCTCTCCTCGCCCATCACCTTCTTCTGGGCGCTGGTGGTGGCCTCGGCGCTTCGGCCGGCGCTGGCCCTCGACGGCGGCTTCGACGAGACGCTGGGCCGCGCCATCAAGGCTGGCTTCTTCCTGGCCGTCTTCTGGGGCGCCTTCCGCGCCATCGACGTGGCCTTCGGCGTGCTCGGCGAGACGCCGGCGGCCCGCCGCGACGCTGGCCTCCGCGGCCTCATCCCGCTGCTCCGCAAGGCGGCCAAGGTGGCGGCGCTGGCCCTCGGCCTGATCGCCGTCCTCACCGAGTTGGGCTTCCAGGTCACCTCGCTGCTGGCCGGCCTCGGCATCGGCGGCCTCGCGGTGGCCCTGGCCGCCCAGAAGACGGTGGAGAACCTCATCGGCTCGGTGGCCATCGGCGTGGACCAGCCCTTCCGCGTGGGCGACTTCGTGGCGGTGGACGGGGTGCAGGGGACGGTGGAGCAGGTGGGCATGCGCTCCACCCGGCTCCGCACCCTGGACCGCACGCTGGTGACCCTGCCCAACGGCAAGCTGGCCGACATGCGCATCGAGTCCTTCGCCGCCCGCGACCGGTTCCGCCTGGCCGTGACGCTGGGGCTCTCCTACTCGACCTCCGCCGCCCAGATGCGCCGCATCATCGACGAGGTCCGCACCCTGCTGGTGGACCACCCGGCCAACGGCCCCGACGCGCCGGTGGTCCGCTTCACCGGCTTCGGCGACTCGGCCCTCAACCTGGAGGTGATGGCCTGGCTGGTGGCGGCCGACTTCAACGCCTTCGGCCTGCTCCGCGGCGAGATCTACCTCCGGCTCATGGAGATCGTGGAGCAGGCCGGGACCGAGATCGCCTTCCCCACCCGCACCGTCCACCTGGTGCCGGGCCCGGGGGCGCCGCCGGCGAAGGCGCAGGGCTGAAAAGGAGAAGGCCCGGTCGATCGCTCGGCCGGGCCTTCGAGATGGTGGAGCTGATCGGGATCGAACCGACGACCTCTAGAGTGCGATTCTAGCGCTCTCCCAGCTGAGCTACAGCCCCACGAAAAGGCGTCCCCGAGGTCTTGGGGATGCGTGACTTAGCCGCCCCGGGCCCCCCGAGTCAAGCGCCGTTTGACTCCCGGGATGCCCATGCTAATCCAAGGCTGCCCCCATGCCCGGCCCCAAGCGACAGCTGTCGGCCGCGGAGCTCGCAGCCCTGGAGCACGCGTTCGCCGCGGATCCCGGTTCGGAAGCCTACCGTCCCCTCACCGAGGCCTACCTGGCCGCCGGGCGCTTCATGGAGGCGATGGTCGTCTGCAAGAAGGGGGTGAAGGCCCACCCCGACGACCCGGGCGCCAAGGTGCTGCTGGCCCGCGTCTACGCCGATCAGGGCAAGGACCGGAAGGCCCTGGAGGAGCTGGCGGCGGTGCTGGGGGCCTACCCCAACTTCGCCTCGGCCAACCTGCTGGCCGGCACGCTCCACTTCCGCCAGGGCTCCCGCGCCGAGGGCGAGGCCGCCCTGCGCCGCGCCGCCGAGGCGGCGGGCGCCGATCCCGAGGTCCAGGCCGCCCTGGAGAAGCACGGCGTCGCCGTGGCCCCACCGCCGCCGCCGCCGCCGCCGCCCCCCGCGCCGCCGCCGGCCCCGGCCGCCGCCCCCGCCGCGCCGCGCGCCGACATCCCGGTGCTGGCCCGCGCGGCCCCCGCCGCCCGCCCGGGCGCGCCCGCCGCCGCCGTGGCCCAGGCCGCGCCCGCCGCCCGCGCCCCCGGCCCGGCCCCGGTCCGCGAGGAGCTGCCCATCCCCACGCCGCCGCCGCGCAAGGGCGCCGGCGACGCCTACGCGGCGCAGCTCGCCGAGAAGTACGGCACCGCCACCTTCGAGCTCGACGTCCAGGGCAAGCGGAAGCCGAAGCAGGGCGCCCGCGCCACCATCGTCACCAGCGTGGCCCTCTTCGTGGTGCTGGCCGCCGCCCTGGGCGGCTGGGCCTGGTTCTCCAAGGCCCGCAAGGCGCAGGTGGAGGCCATCGACAAGCTCCTCAAGGAGACGCAGGAGCTGATCGCCCGCGACTCGTACGGCGGCTACAGGTCCGCCGCCGAGAAGGCGCTCGCCATCCTCGCCAAGGACGGCGACTCGCTGGCCGGCCACGCCTTCCTGGCCTACGTGGACGCCATCCGCGTGGCCGAGCACGCCGAGGGCGACGCGGTGAAGGGCGAGGCGCTGCGCCACGTGGACGCCGCCCGCCGCCTCGGCCAGCCCCACTCCCACCTCTACGCCGCCGAGGCCTGGCTGCGCGCCACCTCCGGTGACGCCGCCGGCGCCATCTCCGACCTCAAGTCCACGCTGGAGGACCCGGCGCGCCAGACCGCCCTCCTCACCGGCACCCTGGGCGCGCTCCTCATGAACGCCGGCGACCTCGACGGCGCCCGCGAGTGGCTGGCCCGAGCCCAGAAGACCAACCCCAACGACGTGCGCATCGCCCAGCTCCTCGCCGAGCAGTACCGGCGGCGCGGCGAGGGGTACGAGCAGCAGGCCGAGGCGGTCTACCAGCTGGCGCTGCGGCTCCAGAAGGACCACGTCCCCTCGCTGCTGGGGCGGGCGCTCCTGCTCCTCGACCGCGGCCTCTACGACCAGGCGGCCCAGCACGTCCAGCTGGCCCTGGCCGGCGGCGACGCCTCGCCGCGCCAGCAGGCGCTCGGGATGGCCATCCGCGGCTCGGTGCTCTTCGCCCAGGGCAAGGCCGCCGAGGGGGCCGCCGACGAGAAGAAGGCGCTGGAGCTCGACCCGCAGAGCCCCGACCTGCCCTGGCTCATCGGCCGGCGGCAGCTCCGCGACGGCGAGGCGGCCCAGGCGGTGGCCTCCATCCAGCGGGCCGTCAACGGCGACCCGAAGCGGGTGGCCTTCTACGTGGACCTGACCCGCGCCCTCCTCGCCACCGACGGCGGCGCCCTCAAGGCCGTGGACCTGCTGCAGAAGGCCACCGCCCGCGCCGGCGACCACCCGCGCATCGCCCTGCTCCTCGGCGACGCCTACCGCGCCCAGGGCGACGCCGACCGGGCCCGCGGCCAGTACGAGCGCTCCATCCAGCTCGGCAAGCCCTTCCCCGACGCCCGGGTGGCGCTGGCCCGCCTGCTGCGCGACCAGAAGAACGTGCCGCAGGCGCTGGCGGAGCTCGACCTCGCCATCACCGAGTACGGCCAGGGGAGCCCGGGCGGCGCCGCCCAGGCCTACGTCGAGATGGCCGAGACCGAGCGCTCCCGCGGCGCCGGCCCCGGGGTGCTCTTCCCGCTCTACGTGAAGGCCCTCGACAAGGATCCGGCCGGCTGCGACGCCCTGTGGGGCGCCGGCAAGCTCGGCTGGGACGCCGCCGCCAAGGGGAAGGACGAGGAGTCGGCCGCCGCCCGCGCCACCGCGCTCTCGCGCCTGGAGCGGCTGCTCACGGTCTGCCCGCGCGTCCCGGCGGCGGCGCCGGCCCGGGCCATCGTCGAGGCGAGCCGGAAGTAGCCGGCCCGGCCGCGGCCCCTCAGCGCCCGGCGGCGGGCAGCGACAGCCCGTCCACGTAGTGCACCAGCGCCCAGAGGTCCTCCTCCGGGAGGACCCCCTTCCACGTCGGCATGGCGGTGCCGCCCAGCCCGGCGGCGATGGCGCGGTAGAGGTCCTCCCCGCGGTGGCCGGGCCGGACGGCCCGGAGCGGCCCCACCCGGAAGTCGGTGGCCTCGAGGCGCCGCCCGAAGTCGCTGGGCACCAGCAGCGGCCGGCCCGGCTCGCGCCGCGGCTCGACCACCACCCCGGCGGCCCGGGCGAAGGCCTGGATCTCCTCCGGCGGGGCGTAGGCCGGGTGGCAGGCCTGGCAGCGCGCCACCCCGTGGTAGACCGCCCGCCCGCGCGCCGCCGCCGCCGCGAGCCCGCCCGCCCGGGCCGGCCAGGGGTCGGGGCTGGCGGTGATGGCCTCCTGCGGCGCCTCGCTGCGGAAGCGCGGCGAGAGCGTCTTCACGAACTGCACGATGTCGGCGAGCTCGCGGTCGGGGACGTCGCTCCAGGCGCGCATGCCGGTGCCGGCCAGGCCGCCCCGCACGATGCGGACCACGTCCTCGTCGCGCCAGACGCTGCCGGCCGGCGCCGAGGAGAAGGAGACCACGCCGAGCCGGAGGTCGCGGGGCGGCGGCCACATGCCGACCGCCTGCGGCCCCTTCCCGTCGCCGAGGTGGCCGTGGCAGGGGCGGCAGTACTGCATGTAGGACCGGGCGCCGCGGTCGAGCACCTCGGCCGGCACCTCCACGCCGCCCAGCACCTGGGGGCCGTCGAAGGTGGGCGTCTCGTAGTAGGCGCAGGCCGAGGCGGCCACCAGGCCGGCCAGCAGGGCGGTGCGGAGGCCGGCGGCCAGGCGCGCGCTCACGGCCGGGCGCCCGCCTTGGCCCGCGCGGCCTTGGCCGCGGCCGCCGCCTCCGCCGCCTCGCGCTTCCGCACCTGGGCCTCCAGGTCCTCCATGTAGCCCTTCTTCAGCACCTGGGGCCTGGTCAGCTCGGTGCGGACGTCCTTCACCGTCACGGCCACCGCGGCCGAGACGCCCTCCACCTCGACGGTGGCGGTGGTGGCCCCGGCGCCGGTGGCCCAGAGCTGCCCGCGCGCGTCGCCGCGGCAGACCTCCTCGTCCTGGCAGCGGGTGAAGGCCAGGCGCCCCGCCACCGGCGCCCCCTCGTCGTCGCGCACCTCCACCGCCAGCGCCAGGGGGCGCCGCTCGTCGGCCAGCTCGAGCTGCACCGCCGCCGGCGCCGTCACCCTGGCCACCGTCCGGACCGCCGCGGTCAGCTCCGCCTTCACGCCGCCCACGGCGCAGGAGACGGTGGCCGTGCCCGGCCCCACCGAGGTGACGGTGGCGTCGAGGTGCTTGCCGGCCACGGTCACCACCTTCGGATCCGAGCTGGCCCAGGCGCAGGGGGCGCCGAGGGACGGCTTGCCGCCCTTCTCGCGCGGCGTGGCGTGGATCTGGGCCGCCTGGCCGCGGCCGAAGAGGCGCACCGAGGCCGGCTCGAGGTCGACGCGGACCGGGCCGCCGCAGGCGCAGAGCAGGAGGGCGGCGGGCAGGGTGAGGTGGAGGCGCATGTGGGCGATGGTAGCGCGCCTGGCGCCGCGGGTCAGCGCGCCCGTGATCGCGATCACGGGCGGCGGGCCGCCGGACGTGCTTCACTCCCCGGATGCGCTCTCCCCGTGCCCTCGCCGGTGTCCCAGCCTTGCTGGCCCTCGCCCTGCTCTCCGCCTGCGCCGGGGGCCGCCCGCGCCCGAAGCCGGCCAACGTGCCGGTGCTGACGCCCACCGTCACGGTGCGCGGCGCCACCCTGGCCTCGGCCGGCTTCGAGGGCGTCACGGTGGACGTGGCCCTCGAGGTGGAGAACCCCAACCCCTTCGCCCTGCCGGTGGCGCGCCTCACCCACGCCGTCGAGGTGGAGGGAGCGCCGGCCTTCTCCGGCAGCGCCCGCAGCGACGCCGCGGTGGCGGCGCAAGGCACCTCCCCGGTGACCGTCCCGGTCTTCCTGCCCTACGGGCGCATCCCCGACATCGGCCGGCGGATCGGCGAGGGGCGGCCCATCGCCTACCGGGCCACCGGCGCGGTGGGGCTGCAGACGCCCGCCGGCGTCCTCGACCTGCCCGTCGGCTGGGAGGGGACGCTGCCGCTGCCGCGCCTCCCCGCCTTCTCCTTCGAGGGGGTGGACGTGGTCGGGCTGGGGGCGCTCGCCCTCACCTTCGACGTGCTGCTCCGCGTGCAGAACCCCAACGCCTTCCCCATCCCGCCCGGCGCCCTGGGGCACCACCTCGCGGTGGCCGGTGCGCCGGTGGCGGCCGGCGACCAGCGCACGCCGGGCGTGCCGGCGGGCGGCTCGGCCACCTTCGCCATCCCGGCGCGCGTCAACCTGGTGGGCGCCGGCACCGGCGTGGTGAAGGGGGTCTGGACGGCGCTGCAGGGGGCCGAGGTGCCGGTGGCGCTGGAGGGTCACGCCGCCATCGCCGGCATCCCGATGGAGGTGCGGATGGAGGCGCGCATCGCGCGGCTCAAGAAGTAGCCGCGGTCGCGGCGCCTACGCCAGCCTCGGCGCCACCTGGTACAGCAGCAGGTAGACCAGCACGCCGGTCACCGACACGTAGACCCAGATCGGGAAGGTCCAGCGGGCGATGGCCCGGTGGTCGGCGAAGCGCCCCCTCCAGCCGAGGAAGAGGGCCCGCAGGATCATGGGGGCGGCCAGCGCGGCCAGGAGCGTGTGGCTCCCGAGGATGGCGAGGTAGAGCCACTTCACCGGCCCCTCCACCGGGAAGCGGTGGGTGCCGGTGAGCGCCACGCGGGTGAGGTAGCTCACCAGGAAGGCGGCCGAGACGCCCACCGCCGAGACCATCAGCCGCCGGTGGCGCTCCCGGTCGCCGGCGCGGATGGCCCGGAAGCCCAGCACCACCAGCACGGCGGCGGCGGCGTTGAGGCAGGCATTCAGCGGCGCGAGGAGCTCGCCGACACCGCTCACGCGCTGGCCCCGGCGAAGAGCGCCAGCATCACCACCACCAGGTAGAGGAGGGTGGCGAAGAAGACCTGGCGCGCGTAGCGCGGGGCCTCGCCGCGCGGCCCCAGGCCGAGGAGCGCGAAGGCGCAGAAGCCGAGGGAGGCGAGCAGGGCCACCGCGCCGTAGCCCCAGCCGGCCAGCCCGAGCCAGGTCGGCAGCAGGGCCGCCGGCGGGAGGAGCAGGCTGGTGAGGGCGATCCAGCGGCGCGTGGCCGGCTCGCCGTGCACCACCGCGAAGACCTTCATGCCGCCGCGGGCGTAGTCCTCCTTGAGGTAGATGGAGATGGCCAGGAAGTGGGGCAGCTGCCAGGCGAAGAGCAGGCCGAAGAGCCCCAGACCGCCGGCGTCGAGGCCGCCGGTCACCGCGGTCCAGCCCATGAGCGGCGGGATGGCGCCCGGCACCGCGCCCACCACCAGCGCCAGCGTGCTGCGGCGCTTCATGGGCGTGTAGACGGCCACGTAGGAGACCAGCGCGATGAGCGCCAGCAGGGCGGTGAGGGCGCCGGCCGAGAGGGCCAGCAGCGGCACCGCGAAGACCGGCACCAGCAGGCCGCCGCCGAGGGCGATGAGGGGATCGAGCCGCCCGGCCGGCAGCGGGCGGTCGCGGGTGCGCCGCATCAGCGCGTCGCTGTCCCGCTCGATGTAGCAGTTGAGGGCGTTGGCCGAGCCGACCACCGCGGCGGTGGCGAAGACCGTCACCAGGGCGCGGGCCAGCGAGATGTGGCCGGGCGCCAGCGCCATGCCGCCGGTGGTGGTGAGGAGCACCAGGCCGGAGAGGCGCGGCTTGGCGAGCTGCAGCAGGTCGCGCAGCACCGCCAGCGCGGAGGGGCGGACGCCGTGGGCGGCGGGGGTGGCGGTGGCGGAGCCGGTGGTCATGGGGGATCAGTGGGCCGCGGCGGGCAGGCCGTCGAGGCCGTCGTCGGTGGCCGGGATGGCGGCGCCCTGCGGGCCGAGCTGCAGGAAGAGGGTCAGGAGGGTGGCGAGGAGGGCGGCGCCGGTGGCGAGGTGGAGCGAGACCACCACCAGGTCCACGTAGCTCGCCACCGTGAGGAGGCCCCAGCCCACCTGGAGCAGCGCCAGGATCGGCGCGGCCAGCGCCAGCCGGTGGCGCAGCGGCGGGCCGCCCCGGGTGGCGCGCCAGGCGGCCAGGCCGGCGGCGGTCACCAGCGCGAGGACCGTGTACCCGGTGAGCCGGTGGAGCATGTGGACCTGGGCCGGGCCCCAGGCCGGCCAGAGCTTCCCCTCGCAGAGGACCAGGTCGGTGGAGCAGGCCAGGGCCGAGCCGGTGTGGCGCACCAGCGAGCCGAGGACGATCTGCACGTAGGTGGCCGCGGCGGCCAGGCCGACCAGCGCCCGGGGCAGGGCCGGGGCGCGGGGCCCCTCGGGGCGGAGCCGGTGGGCCAGGGTGATGACCAGCGAGAAGAAGGCCATCGAGGTGGCCAGGTGGCCGGCCGAGACGGGGAGGGGGAGCCGGTAGATGACCGTGAGGGCGCCCAGCGAGGCCTGCACGCCCACCAGCAGCACGGCGCCGGCGGCCATGAGGCGCAGGCTGCGCTCGCGGCGGAAGCGGAAGACCAGCACGCAGAGCGCCACGGTGAGGAAGGAGACCGTGAGGGCCGCCAGCCGGTGGCCGTGCTCGTAGAGGATGCCGCCCTTCATCGGGGGGAAGAACATCCCGTTGCAGAGGGGCCAGTCGGGGCAGGCCAGCGACGAGCCGGTCGGGTGGACCAGGCCGCCGATGACGAGGAGGACGAAGGTGGCGATGGCCGTCGCGACGGCAAAGCGGTGCTCGCGCATGCTCGGGGCTCGATATATGGATGGTCCGTCAGGGGGTCAACGGCGGTTCAGGGGCTCCAAGCGGGGCCTGTGGCCCGGGTCGGGCCCGCACCGGCCGTCGACCCACGCCCCTGGCAGGAGATAGTCCATGGCCCTCGCCTCCGCCCGCCTCCTCGCGCCGGCCGCCGCCCTCGCGGCGTCGCTGGCCGCCGCCTGGCCCGCCGCCGCCCTCGCCGGCGAGGTGAAGGGGGTGGTCCGCTTCCAGGGGGCGCCGCCGCCGCCCCGGCCGCCGCAGGAGACCGGCCAGGACGTGACCACCTGCGGGGCCTCGGTGCCGGACGAGTCGCTGCTGGTCTCGGGCGGCGGCGTCGAGAACGTGCTGGTGCGCGTGGAGGTGCCGGGGGTGAAGGCGCCGCCGCGCACCGTGGTGCTCGACCAGCAGCGCTGCCGCTACGTGCCGCGGGCCCAGGTGGCCCCGACCGGCTCCACGCTGGAGCTGCGCAACGGCGACCCCATCCTCCACAACGTCCACGGCTGGCTGGGCGTGGCCACCGCCTTCAACGTCCCCATGCCCATCCCCGGCGGGAAGACGCCGCGCACGCTCTCGCGCCCGGGGCTGGTGCGGGTGGGCTGCGACGTGCACGCCTGGATGGCGGCCAGCATCCTGGTGACCGACACGCCCTTCGCCGGCGTGACCGGGAAGGGCGGGGCCTTCGAGCTCCAGGACGTGCCGCCCGGCCGCTGGCAGGCGGTGGCCTGGCACGAGCGGCTGGGCGAGAAGCGGGTGATCGTGGAGGTCCCCGCCGAGGGATCGGCGAGGCTCGACTTCGACTACCCCTGAGGGGCGGGGCGCAGTCCCTAGCTATCGTCGTCGTCGCCGGCGTCGTCGTCCGCGTCGTCGTCGTCACCCTCGAGCTCTTCCTCGAGATCGGCGGCGTCCTCGGCGTCGACCAGCGGCTCGACCGGCTTGGCGGCCCGGGTGCGCTTCTCCGCCGGCGGCGGCGACTTCAGCGCGGGGCTCTCGCGCTGGTCGGCCCCGCACTTCGGGCAGACCGGCACGGGCTTCTTCATATCGTAGAACTTGGTCCCGCACTTGTAGCAGGTGTGCTTGGAGCCGAGGTCCTTCGCAGGCATGATTCCCCTCGCGTTCGTCGGGAAGAAGGCGCGTTTAGCGTAGGGTCGCGGCGCGCGTCAAACGAAAAACCGAGGCACCGCAGGGGGCGGTCGAGGAGCAGCGAATGCAGAGCGTCGAGACGGCCCGCCTGGAGAAGCGGATCATCAAGGCCACGGCCCAGGCCATCGCCGACTTCGGGCTGGTGGAGGCGGGCGACCGGATCCTGGTCGGCTGCTCCGGCGGCAAGGACAGCTACACCCTGCTCCACGTGCTGCGGCGGCTCAAGGAGCGGGCCCCCATCCACTTCGAGCTGGTGGCGGTGAACCTCGACCAAGGGCAGCCCAACTACCCGGCCGAGGTGGTGGAGGGGCACTTCAAGGCCATCGGCGTCCCCTACCGGATGGTGCGCCGCGAGCTCTGGACCGAGGTGCAGCGGCTGGTGCCGCCCGGCAAGACCGCCTGCTCGGTCTGCTCCCGGCTGCGCCGGGGCGTGCTCTACAACGTGGCCGCCGAGCTGGGCTGCACCAAGATCGCGCTCGGTCACCACCGCGACGACTTCGTGGAGACGCTGCTGCTCAACGCCCTCTACTCGGGGTCGCTCAAGGCCATGCCGGCCAAGCTCCACTCCGACGACGGTCGCAACACGGTGATCCGGCCGCTGGTCTACGCCGCGGAGGAGGACATCGCCGCCTTCGCCGCCGGCATGGACTTCCCCATCGTCCCCTGCGACGTCTGCGGGTCGCAGCCGCAGCTCCGCCGCAAGCGGGTCAAGGCGCTGCTGGCCGAGCTCTCCGCCGAGCACCCCTCGGTGAAGGCCAACCTCTTGAACGCGCTGGGGAAGGTCGTGCCGACCCACCTCCTCGATCGGGGGTTGGCCGCGCAGGTGGCCCAGGCGACCGGCCGCGATCCCTGGATCGACGGCGAGGAGGCCGGGGATGACTCTGCGCTCCTTGCCATCCCCGGAAGGGGCCCGTAGGCTCCCCATCGGTGAACTTCTCCTGTGAGCGCTGCCAGAAGCGCTACTCCATCGCCGACGAGAAGGTGCAGGGGCGCGGCTTCCGCGTCACGTGCAAGCAGTGCGGGAACGTCATCATGGTGAAGGCGGGGGGGCCGGCGCCCGAGGCGCCCCCAGCCCCCGCCCGAGCCGCAGCGGCCGCCGCAGCCCCGG
>WBZM01003864.1_pt1 | contig 11370 bp, 10 predicted proteins | sample 5204271 | NCBI WGS metagenome assembly WBZM01 (sample SAMN12344346, study PRJNA552823) | activated sludge metagenome | biome: Activated sludge suspended growth; feature: Nitrification reactor; material: Wastewater; isolation source: activated sludge from nitrification reactor of wastewater...
CGCGCGAAGTTGCGCGGCCATGCCAGATTGTTCGTTGGCGTATTTGACGCTGATGCCTTCGGCGGTTTTGACCGTGCTGCACAGCACCTGCGGAATGCGCACGAAGCCGTAGCCGTCGCAGAACTGCTCGATGCGGAGAAACAGCCCGTAGTCGCCGGCCGGCCATTCGTTGCCGCCCGGTTCGCGGTCGCCGTGCCAGCGGAACCCGCCTACCGCTTCGTAGAGAAACTTCGGATAGCACCGCACGCCTTCGGCCGGGCATTCACGGTCGCGCAGCAGCCACCGCTCGTAGTCGGGCTTTACGTACGTCGCCAGCACGGAACCGTCGTCCGTTGTGTGGACGCAATCGCCGTAGATGAACAACGCCCCGCGGTAAATCGTTTCGCGAATCATCGCGAGGCAATCGGGCGTGACGAAATCATGGTCGTCCACTTCGACGATCCACGCATGCGGCCGCGCGAGAGAGCAGGCGGCGTGACGGGCACGCTGGAGAGTGGAGCCGTAGGGCAGGTCGCCCTTGGCGTAGGAGAGCGAAACGCACAGCAGTTGCCGTAGCTCCGGCACGGCCTGCGCGAGACCGCCTATCGGCAGCGGCGTCTCAAATTGGCTGGCATCGTCGACCACAACCCAGCGGTCGAGTGGACCGAGTTGCGGACCAAGCAGCGCCGCCTGCCGAAGTAACGCCTGCGGCCGATTGCACGTCGGCGTCACGACGTCAAGAACGCAATCGGCAGGCTCGGCCGGCGGCAAGTAGCCGATGGCCTGGAGTCGCGGCGGCAGGTCGTCCAGATAAGGCGAGGTCATGCCTCGCATTGAACACGGCAAATCCAGTTTGCGAGGTCCAACGATTCAGGCGTCGCGTTTTTCCGGCCGGACCCGTCCATTCGACTCGCTGCGCAGCACGGCACGCTTCACGACGGGCTGCGCTTCGCCGCGGCCGATGAGCTCCAGCCCCATCTTCTTCGGCACGGAGACCACGTCGCCACGCTTGCGCTGCTCTCCGCAAACGGCGACGTCAAAGAGCATTCGGACTTCAATCGTTCCCATAACCCAGCCTTTCAACATGCCTTAAAGACGCCGTCGATGAGATGTCCGTGCCATTCGCAGCCGCCGATCCTGCGGATGCTTGGTGAAACCGTCGGCGATTCCACGCTGCCGTTCCACGTCCAGACCGGTCCATTGCGGTCGCCGTGGTTTTTGAAGGCAACTCCGAGAACCGATCCACAGCCGCAGGGGCATGTGAAGTTCATGCCAAACTTCTCGCCCGAGTCGTCGCACGAATAGAACTTAAAACTGCCCGGCGAGGCAGGTCCGCCATCCGTGAACAGGGACTCCACGAGTGTGGCGCGAATTTCACTCATGCGGCACCTGCAATGCGGTTGTGACGGCTTCGTGAATCGACTTGGTCGTGATGTCGCCGGCCGCAACGTGAATGCCGCACCGGCCGCGCGGAAACACGATGACTTCCGGCAGAGTGCTATATTTCTTGGCTTGCTCGGCCAATTTGCGGTCGCGGTCGTAGTCGAGATAAACGAGCACGACTTGGTCGCGGTAATGACGGGTCACGACGTCGCCGACGAGCCGCTTGGCCTTCGGGCAGTACGGGCACCACGTTGCGCCGACCACGACGATGAGCGGCTTGCTCTCGGTGGCGCTGCGATTATAGGCCGTCGTGTAATCCGGCTCGTACGGAGACGCGGCGGCGACGGACAGTAGAAGTGTGATGAGCGTGTGCATGGGATTGACAAAAAACGGCGGTTGAATTGACAAAAAGAAACGGCGGGCCGGCTGTGACACCGGCCCGCCGCGGTCCAAGGATGCTATCCGAGGAGAAGCAACGCTTAGTTCACGCTGACCAGCGACGTGACGCCGGCCAGGAGTCGCGAACGAGCGAACTTGCTCGTCGGCGTGTTGATGAACTTACCGTCGGCGCGCTCCCAGACCTTGAGCGCCATTTGGTGCTCGTCGAAGTAGTCGCCGCCCATGTCCGTCGCGGCACCCATGTCCCCGCGATCGAACCACACGTAGCCGCTCACGTCGCCCGCCCCGATGTAGTTGTTCGGGAACGAGTTCGAGACCACGTACCGCTTGCCGAGCAGCGTCGCCGGGTTGTCCGGGCCGATGCCGCCTTGCTTCCAGATCGGCTGGCCGGTCGAGTCGACGAGACCCGCGCAGGCGTTCAGCACGTTCTGGTTGAACGTCCAGCGGAAGTTCGGTGCGTCGTGCCACCGCATATCGACGCTGTACAAAATCTTGCACAGGTTCGCGTACGAGATGGTCGTCACGCCGCTGACGTCGGTCAGGCCGCTCGACTGGTAGATGCCGGTCGGCTTGCCCGATCCGTTGCCGTAGGCGATGACGCGGTCGCGCTCTTCGGCCATCGCTTGCTGGATCAGCGAGACGACGGTGTCGAGGATCGCGGGATTCGAGTCGTTCACGAGTTCCAGCGGCAACACGATGCGCGTGTTGTGCCGGTAGATCGTGTACGTCGCGTTCCCGAACGCCGGGTCGCCGGTGCTGATGGCCGTCGCTTCGCTGCCCCACGACGTGGTCGCGTTGGTCGCGACGGTCGGCATGCGGCCGCTGTTGTTCTGCCCGGTCGGATAGACCGTCACGAGCGGGAATAGGACCGATTGCCGCGGAATGTCGCGGACGAGGTACGGGATGAAGCCCGGCGGAATCAGGTATCCGCCTTCGCTGCCCGAACCGCCGGCGCTCGACATCGTGCGCACGCAAATCAGCGGCTTGACGTCGCGCACCGAATCGCCGTGCTCCGCCAGCGACTTGTCCAGCGGCGTGCCGAACAGCACTTGACGGAAGAACGCCTTCATCAGCACCCGACGACGCAACTGCGCATCCGGCGTGAGTTCTTCCCACTTGGTCGCGTCGTTGACGTCGCGCTCCGAGAACTGCATTCCGGCCGGCTGACGGCCCTGCGCTTCGGGGATCGCCAAGTAACGCCGGTCGATGGCGTCAACGCCCTTCTGCTTCAGATATTCCTGCACCCCTTCGGCGATGACCGAAGCCATCTCCGGGCCGAAGCCCTTTTCCAAGCCCTTCTGGATTTCAGCCGGTTCCGTGACCTTGGCGTTTTCCGCCTGGTCGGCCTTGCTGAAGTCCCACTTATATTTACTCATTTCAGCCACCTCAAAAAGTTTTGATGAACTCGTTGAGGTCGCTCGAACTTCGTCGTCGTTCTCTTGCTGCCGCTTACGCGGCTCGGCGCGGTCCGATCGGCCGAGTGGGCGAGCCGTTCGCCGGACCGACTTGACTTCGCTTTGGGCCGCCGTCATTCGCTTTCTGCGAACCGCCGTCGCCCGCCGCTTCGTCGCTCACGTCCGTAGAAACCATCGCTCGCAGCCCCGTGGCCGCTTCCGTCAAACCGCCGATTCCTTCGCCGATGGCACGGGCGGCCGTTTCGACCTGCTCGGCCCACCGGGTGATTTGATTGCGGGTCGCCGTGCTGAACTTCGCACCGACGCGCACCGTGTGTTCCAAAATTTGCCGCTGCGTGCGGACCAATTCGTCCAGCAACCGCTCGTCGCGCGGCACGACCACTTCCCGCCGCTGGCCCCACGCCCGATGATCCGTGAGCCGACCGGTCGCCGGCTGCGGTCCGATGAGCGTCGCCGCGTCGTCGTCGCATCGCACGAAGCCAGGATGCTGCACGCCGCCGTTCTCCACGGCTTCGACGAACAGCCAGGCGTAACCGGCCTTGTCGATGTGGGCCATGCGCCCCTGCAAGGCGAGGTCGTAGGCTTGGTCCGCCGTCTTGGCCCCCGCCTCCGGCACGTCGATGCCGAGCTCGCGGTAATGTTCCGCCAAATGCTCGTAGACCGCGTCGGCCTGCTCCGCCGTCAGTTCGATGGGCGTCGACAGCAGCCGCCCCATGCTCGCGGCGATGGCCTTCCAGTTGAGGCGACCGTCAGCGTGGTGGTGCGGCATGACGTACGAGGCGTCGAGGCCGTTGCGCACGACGAGAGCCACCATGGCTTCGCGGTTCGCGTCGTTGACCGCGGCTCGCGACTCGGCTTCCAAGTCGTACGGCAGATCCCACTCGACGGGAACGGCTTCGACTTCCGTCTCTTCCAGCGTCGGCGAGACCATACGTTCCAGCTGCCTGCGCAACTCCGCAATTTGCGCGTCACGTTCGGCAAGTTGGATGTCGCGTTCGTCGAGTTGCCGTTGCAAAGCCTCAAACTCGGAGCGAACGACAACGTCCGGAGCGAGCTTTTGCGGCTTGTCGTCCGACTCGGTCGCGTGCGTCCGCAAGTCCTCCAGCAACGCCGGCGTGCTGACGCTTCGCATCGCTTCCGACAGGGCCATCGGGTTCGACGGCACGGCCACGCAGGACAGTTCGACCAACTCCCATTCCGTGTACCGCAGCACTTCGCGGCCGTCCACGTTGTCGATGGCGTACGCCTTGGCGATGAAGCCGATTGAGACGGCCCGCAACCAACCCTTGCGGTACATGCGGTCGAGTTCGAGACCGATCTTTTTGTTTTCGTCACCGTGCAACTTGCCTTCGATATCGAACAGCAAACTGGCCGGGATTTTGTCGCGTGTGAATTCGCCGAGCACCACCTTGCCGACGACCCAGTCGCCCACGACGTGGTCGCAGCCGTGCTGATATTGCAGCACCGGATTGCGCAGGAAGTTGTTCACGTCCGCGCCGGTCGGGTCGACGATGGTATCGTGCCGGTCGATGTCGGCCGTGTTGATAACCACCGGAATCGGGTCGCCAGGCTTGCCGCCTTCCGGCGCGTCGATCGTCGCGACGATTTCGCCGCCTTCGCCGCCTTCGCCAGGTTCCTCGCCTTCCTCGCGAACGACGACCAAGCCGACGGGAAAGAATGCCCGCAGGACTTCGCGGTCGGCGATGCTCCGCTCGGCAATTTGCTTGAGGTCGCCTTGCAAAATCTCGCCGCTTTTACGTTTGATGAGGGGCATCGCCCGTTTCTCCGAGGGTTAATCTTCGTCGTCGATAATGGCGACGCACGAGCACCGGCAGTTCACGATATTGGACACGCTCGCCGTCGGGTCGCCGGGATGCGACAGCAGTTCTCCGCCGACGTTGAACTTGTCGTCCTGCCGCACGATTTCTCCGTCCGCGTCAGAGTGGGCCATGCGCGTTCGCTCGTCAAGCGTCGCAATCCACTCTTTCTTCTCTACGCCGACCTCGTCACGCACGAGTTGCGCGCCGGCGTTATAGGCTCCCACGCACTCGGTTCTGGCAATGGTCTCCGCACTCGATTTGATGCGAGAGCCCATCACCTCTTCCACGACGTCCAGCATCTTGGCGAGCGTCGGCCGGTCGGCCAGCACGTCGGCCAGTTTTTCGCCGAGCAGGTCGCGGGTCGTTTGATTGACCGTGCCCTTCCAGTAGTCGCGGTCCTTTTGCCGCAGCCACCGTTCGACGGTCGGCGAGTTCAAGTCCAAGGCACCCTGCAACCGCAGTTCGTCGCCTTGCGTCGCCGCGCCGACGCCGATTGCCTCGCGAATCTTCGGCAGCATGCGGCCGGCCAAGTCGTCGGCGGCCCGCTCCCAGTCGTCGAGGTTGTCCAGGTCGCCCGGCGGCAACTCGCGAATCTCAATCGCGTGCTGCTCCAGGTTGTTCCAGCAATGCGGCGGAAGTTCGACGCAGCGTTCCAGTATGCCGACGTCTTCGGTGCCCAACTCCCGCACCGTCGTTCCGTCGTGGTACACGCGGGCCAGCTCGTCTTGTCCCCACCGCAGAAACGTGAACTCCGCTGTACGGGTCGGCACGGCCTGCGACGGGCCTGGAACGTCCAGCGCCAAGAGCGAATAAATCCGCTTGACGTTGTTCGCGATGCGCACCGCCTGATTCGCGAAATACTTCCGCAGCGTCGGCACCGTCGCCGATTCGAGCCGGTCGTAATCCTTGCGGATGGAGCGGCCGAGCGTTTCCAGGTGCCGTTGACGCAAAGCGGTTGGCCGCCGCCGAGATTTGGTCTCAGACGGCGGCCCGCCCGCCTGCACGTCGCTCTTGTCTTCGTCGTCCTCAACGGGAGGTTCCGGTTGAGGGTCGTTGTTCTGTTGTGCGGCTTGCTGTTGCTCGGCGGCCGCGATCGCCGCGGCTCCCACCGCTTCCGCTTCGGCCAGCCAGCGCGGCTTATCGCCCCACGCGACCGGTGCGAGACCGATTTTTTCGCGTTCTTCGTTGATGGTCGTGATGCCGGCCGTCGTGTTCACGTTGGCGATGTCGGCATCGAGCTTGCGGTCTTCCGGCACGCAGTTGTCGAACTCGACGAATAGCGTCGGGTCGTTGAACTCCGTCACCAAGTCCTTGTTGACGCTCTGCTCGATCGACACGCATTGCGGGCGAATCGTGTACTTCGCATACACGTTCTCCTGGCTCGCCGTGTTCGAGTTGTTGGCGTTTTCGACGACGCCGGCCAACAGCGGCGGGACGCCGAAGGCTCCGAGGATTTCGTCGCGAGTGTCCTTGTCGCTTTCGCGGAACGGAATCTCCGGATTATCTACGCCGGCCGCCGGCTTCACGCCGCCGTAGAGCACTACAGGCAGGCCGGCCTTGTTCGGTCCGCTATGCCGCTGCACAATGCTCGCGGTCATGTAAGCCGCGTCGTCCGGAGTCAGCCGCTGGTCGGTCGTGAAGAACTTACTGGCAAGAATATCGTTGTCCAGCGTCTTGAGCCGCGCCGCGCGGATGGCGTCTTTCGTCTTGACCGCCTCGCTGGCCGCGGCGAGCGTCGAATAGCCGACGAACCGATTGGCCGGGTTGACGTTCTTGAGCACCACCAACTCCGACAGCGGCACGTCCAAGGAACTGCCGCCCGTCACGAGCGAATAGCCCAAGAGATACCGGCCGTCGTTCGAGTACCACGGCTGCATGTACTGCGACGGCATCGGCCACAGTTCGCGGACCTCGCCGCCGGCCTTGGCTCGCGTCTTGAGCCAGTAGGCCGCACCGCACAGCAGGCGGTAGGTAATCGTCGCCGACCAGAAGTCGAACTTCGTGTCTAAGGGGTTTGGATTTTCAAAGAGCTTGACGAGCGGGTGTCGCAGGTCGGTAATGGTCTCCGGTTCGCTGCCGTCCGGGTTGCGCCACTTGCACCGCAGCGGCACTTGCGCCACGGACGAGCGGATGCGTTCTACGGCTACGTAGACCCAGCCGTAGAGGCTGTCCACCTGGCTGCGCGCACTGAGTCCGCCCTGCTCTTGAGATTGAGCGAAACCCATCTGCATGCCGAGCGCGGCGAGAAACCGGTTCGGGTCCAGAGGATTCGCACGGCTCTCAATCGCAGCGTCGCGGGCGCGGAGCGTCGCGTCGTGCCGATCGGTGGAAAGCAAGTCTTGCTCGTGCGTGCGTGGAGCATGGCGTGGCCCGGCAGGCGACGAAACCTGCCGGGCGCGCCAAGAGAACGACATGGAAGCCGAAGCGACCTTGTCAGAGCGAATCCTTGACGCGCCAGGGAATTTGCGAGGTCCAAGGTTTTCGAGCAGGCGTTCGCGCCGGGGCTGCGCCGTGTTGGGGACGCCGAGGAATACGAGGTGCGGCGGGCGGCGTCTGGAGGCTTAGCCGAGCGTTTCAGCGACGCAACCAAGCCGTTTGAGGCTCGGAGTCGAGCGAGCCAGCCGAAGTCCAACCCGTCAACTCATCGGCGACACCACACGGGCCGTTCTTTCTCAATCCTGCGTTGCGGCGATAGCCGTATCAGTCTTCAACGAAAGAGGGTCGGTCTCGATTCGCTTTTGTGCGGGCGTACCGACGCTCCTAGTCAAAGCGAATTCGCTCGACTTGTCGCCGGTAACGTGCTCTTTCGTCGCAACCCTGTCTAAGGCTGCGCGGCTTTCGCTTGTCTTGCGACTTGCTAGGCCAGGGTCAGTTTAGCCGCCGTCGTCACGTTGACGGTTGAGGCTCTGGGCTTTGTTGTAGCAACCCGGATATTCCACCGGCTCGCGTGCTCGCATTCCGAGGTCCGCATGGCGTGCGGCGAAAACGGAGATTAAGCAGAGGCGACTTCCATCATTTCCCCAGCGACCCTGAATCATCGCGGCATGTGCCCAATCAGAGGCATGGTTGAGCCGCGATTCAACTTGATCCGAATCTATCGGACATTCACCGCTTGCGCGGTCCTACAGCCCAGCCTCCTTGTGCGACAGCCACTTGATGAACTTGCCGCATCCGGCGCACGACAGGCGAACATGGAAGCCGCCGCCGTTCATCGGCTGAACTTGTCGCGTCGTCGCGGCCGAGCCGCAGCGGCACGGATTCAATTGCTTCGGAGCGGGCAGTGCGATCGGACACGCCGCTCGCCGTTGACGCCGCTTCCGCTTCTTGGTTGCAGTTCGACCGGCAGGCGATAGGTCGGCCATGTCATAGTTGCCGCTACGAAATGACTTTCGCGCGAACTCGCGACGCTTTAAGTTTCCCCATTCGTCTCTTGGCATAGCCTTACCTATCTTGCGTAGATACCGGCAAAAACTAGTCCGCCGTGGACAAGTTTCCGGCGCGGACAAAGGATTACGCCACCGTTCCCGCCGCGATCCGCAGCGGCATGGGCGACATGCGGTGCTTGAACACGAACCGATAGCCGTCGTCGTCGCAGTCATGCCAGGGACGGCGCACAACCGGAACGTGCGCACGCCAGCCGAGCGACTGGAAGAAGAGATGCGCAGCCAAGTTCGAGTCGCGCACCAAGGCTTCAACACGCTTGCGGCGCTCGCTAATCTTGCCCGTGAGCTTTTGCATCAATCGCGTGCCGATGCCGCAGCGGTGACACTTCGGATCGACCGCCAGACTTTCCAAAGCGATACGCCCCTTGTGCAGCTCGTAGAGCATGAACCCCAGCACGTCGTCGGTACGCGGGCAGAGTGCGACCATGCCGACGGCGTTGCGCTGGCGCAGGAAGTGGACGAACTCGTCCTGCTGCCAAGCGTGCTCGCCGAAGCAGGCGTTTTCGATGTCCATGACGGCCGCCATGTCGCGGCGGATCATCCAGCGAATCATCGGCTCCGGCATGCGTCGGCGGCTCATTGCGGCACCGCCGGCGGGTTCGGGTCGGTGTTGCGGCTGAATTCGCTGGGCACGTAGCCCCAGCCGCGGCAGAAATAGCACGTTGTGCCGATGTTCACGTACTGCCAGAGATGGAACGGAATGTTGTAATGCCCACGCCCGCGGCAGCACCCGCACGGTTCGCGCTCGCTCGGCAACGCGACGACGGCCAGCAATAGCATGGCGAAGAATGCGCGTTTCATTGGCCCATCCGATGCTGGGAAAGCGGGTTCATGTCCTGGCGCGGAGCCGTGAACGCGGCAAAGGCGTCGCTCGGCTTGGCTTTCTTGCGAGGCGTGAAATCACAGCCGCGGCAACGCCAGCCGGAGCCGACGGCGATGCCCAAGAGAAACGCGAGCGAGACCGAGAGTGCGATATAGGCTGCCATGCCGAACTTTTACCCGAAGAAATCCCGTTGCGAGGTCCAACTAGCCGGCTCGCCCCAAGAATCCGTCGCCAAAGCGCTTCGCCTCCTCCGCTCGGCGTTTTGCCGTTTCGCTCGGCGGTTGTTACCCAGCCTCCGCGCCGCGCATCTTCTCGACGAGCGACAGCACCTTGGCCCGTACGTCCGGCAACGCCTTAACGTCGTCGGGTGCGTACACGCCGGCGCGAGCCAAGCTCCGTTCGAGCATGTATTGGCCGGCCCACGCCGCAACGTCGGCCTGGTCGTCATGCACGCCGCCGGGGAACTGCAATAGCTCCGTCTCGAAATCCGGCAGCCACGGCTCGGCTTCCCGGTGATAGACCTTGCCTTGAGCGTAGTACCGCGAAATCGGCCCGGCCCGGTCGACCTTGTCGCGCGTCGCTTTGAGTACGTGGAAGTCAATGCCCTTGTCGACGCCCTCTTGGATGACGCTGATGCCGCCTGCGGCGTCTTCCACGGCCTGCACGCTCACGAACGGGAACTGTTGCCGCATGGCCATCGCCAGCTTGAACTGGTCTGGCACCTTGACCCGCTCCCGATGAATGTGGAACACGACGAGGTCGCCGCCCGGCGTGATGGCGAACGTGCCCACCACGGTCCAGTCGTTCATGGTGCCGGTCTTGGATGCGTAGTCGATGGCCTGGAACCAAAAGCATTCGGCCGGCGAGAACCGCGCAACGACGTTGCCTTCGATGTCCAATAGCTCGAACATGCCGCGCGGCAGGCCGCGGCCCCACTCTTGATCGCCGGCGAGGCGGACGCGGCGGAAATGCTTGGCGTCGTAGATGGCCCCTTCGGGCGACGTGGGATTCTGTTGCAGTTGGGCCGACGCCTTCCAGCCCAACATGAACTTCAAGGCGTCGACTTTTTCCTGCGTCGCCAGTTGCGGAAACAGCAGCTCGCCCGGTTGCGTGCGCGGGTCGCAGCCGAACGGCGTCTTGGCCATCAAGCCCGGCTCGAACTCCATCGGCAGGCAGACGTGCATGAACGTCCCCTGCGAAATGGCGTGGGCGCTCACGTCGCCGCGGCAGATTCGCTGGCCGATGAGTACACGCGAGCAATCCACCAAGATGCCGCGCGAGCCGAGCGTGCCGGACCAGAAGTCAATCGCGGCCTGCAACTCGGCAGGCGATGAAGCGTGGTCGGCTTTGTGGAGGTCATCGCAGTTGTGGGTCAGGATGCCATTGGCAAAGTAGTTTCGGTTCCCTTCGACGCGGACGTTGTAGACTCGTCCATGAAAGATTCCAGGGGAACTTTTAGCAACAACTTCAACATCCACTTCCAGCGGCTTTGCCAAGAGCCGTGCATCTGCCCGTGGCACCAACGGCAAAGCGTTATCAAATTGCGCGGCAGGTTGTTCGTCTTGTCGTAGTCGATGTGATGCACGTCCAGATTCCTGCCCGACGCCGCCTTGTCCTTCCCGCACAACATGCAGCGGTGATTGTCCCGTGCCAGGATGTGCTTCTTGATCTTGAAAAACGAGCCGTGGTACTTCCGCGAGCACGTCCCGTCGACCCATCGCGGATTCAGCTTCCCGGCCATTCGGCGGCACATTGCCTTGGCCCGGCAGGCTCGCGAGCACCGCTTCTTGTACTTCAACCGACCCGGCTTCATCGGCGGCATCGGCTTGCCTGGAGTGCGGCAAGCCACAATCAGATTCGGCTTCCGCGGACCGAACGTACGTTTGCATTCGTTCGAGCAGAAAACCGCCTTGTTGCGGTACATCGGAAACGTCACGGCCTTGCCGCATTTCTTGCAATTGAACTTGTGGACGCCGCGATACAGGTGGTGCTTCTCCCCTTTCATCGCTTCGCCTTGGCATTTGTGCGAGCAATATTTGCCGTTCTTCCCGGTCCGCGCCGCATGCGCCGGTGCCCGCCAGAACACCTTGCCGCACGTGTCGCAGGTC
>WBZM01003865.1_pt1 | contig 11369 bp, 11 predicted proteins | sample 5204271 | NCBI WGS metagenome assembly WBZM01 (sample SAMN12344346, study PRJNA552823) | activated sludge metagenome | biome: Activated sludge suspended growth; feature: Nitrification reactor; material: Wastewater; isolation source: activated sludge from nitrification reactor of wastewater...
ATGCTGAACAAGATTCTCGAGCTCGACTCTCATTTTCCTACCGGCGAGCGTACGCTTGTTCGCGTTGCCGGTACGTTGGGAGATGGCCGTCGGTATTTCGAGAAGCAGGCGTTCGACAAAGCGGCAGCGTCCCCCGCGTATGACTATCTCCAGGCATACAGGCCGGAGCCTGGAACTACCATCGTCCTCGTAAACGCTCTCGGGGCGTTCGAGACGTACGACGATAACAAGAACGGCGATGGCTTCCCGGAGCGCCCCTACAAGGTAGGCGAGGCCGTTACCTGTGGACACGCAAAGTGTCAGGCAGGTTCGCGGGATGGTTGGATCTCAGAGCCCGAGACGCTTACCAACCACTACAAGACGTTTGAGGCCCACGGCGGGATCTACAAGCACCACAAGAACAAGGATCCGTCGAAGTCGCTTGGCAAGGTAGACAAGGCCATTTGGTCTCCGCGAATGCGGCGGGTGGAGCTTGTTCTTGCCATCACCAACGAAAAAGATCCGCAGCTCATTCAGCGCATCGATGCAAATGAAGACGTTGCGGTTTCGATGGGGTGTCACGTCAAGTGGGACGTGTGCACCATCTGCGGACATCGAGCTCCGACGCGCAAGGAGTACTGCGTTCATGCGCGGGATAGCTTGCGCAAGATTCTAGCGGACGGGCGGAAGGTCTCCGTTCTTAATCCCCGCCCGCGGTTTTTTGACATCTCTATCGTGTACCGGCCTGCAGACAGGACCGGCTTCATGATGCGGAAGCTTGCTTCTTATGCTTATGAGGTGCGTAGCAGTGCTGCGCTGGGCGAGCGAGTAGAGGCGGATTCGGTTAAGTCGGCTGCTGTTACTGGGGTTGTCAATTTGCAGCGCTCCATTCTGCAAAAAACTGCGAGCGGCGCCCTTGGACAGTTTCTCCCATACGCCTTTGAGCAGGCGAAAACGGCGCGCGAGTGCACGCGAACGGAACTCGAGGCCCTCTCTAAGTATCCGCTTCTGGACGTTCTTGGGACGCTTGCCAAAGAAGGCGCGGCTCTTACAACTTCGGATGCTGCGCGACTTTACTCGGTAAAGACCGCTGGGGTTGATCTCACTGAGGCGCAGCGCGATTGCGTCGTGTACCTTCAAGAGGCTTTGGGCAGTGTTTGGGAAACGCACCCTTCGCTTCTGGAAAAGGCCGCAGCCGCGTTCAGCCTTGCGCCGCCTCTCGATCTCTCAAAAACTGCCGAAATCAAGAACCTGCTTAAGCGGCGGATCTTCAGCCGAACAGCGTGGCTACCTGATCTCCCCATCGGCCCTGGCGCTGTCCAGCGCGGTGCCGAACCTCCGCGTACGGATACTCTCACGCTTACGGATCCCGCCACCGGAGAGCGGTACATCACAACGCGCGGAGCCGCCATGGGGGCACACCTTGCCGATAGCAAGAACCGCCTTGGCAATACCGCGATGTTTTCAGCGCTGTATTTTCTGGGGTCTCACGCGCTGTCCAAGCGTAAGATTCCCTGGTGGTTGCGAGCCCCCGCTTCATTGGCCGCGGGCTATGGCACCTCTCGGGGCGTCGAAGCCCTCTTTTCTCCGTACCGTAATCCGTACTACCAGACGGATCAAGGGTTGCGGGTGTCTGGGGGAACGGAGTTCATGAAGGAAAGCGCAGATTTTACCGCGTCCAGTGTGGTAAAGGTGGCCGCGGACTTTTCGTCTCGAGTGCCGACCTATACTTCGGGTGACGTGGTGTCTGCACTTCGCGTGAAACTGGCTTCTACTCCTGAGGGTCGTCGGGCACTTGCGTTTTCGCGGTTGGCAGACGACGATAAGCTCGCCCACCTAGGGCTTGACAGTGATGAGCCCGAGCTCTGCGATATTTCCACTGCCTTGACTCAACTGCTTCGAGGATAACCATGAATCCCCAGTCCCCCATCAACCACGCCGCTCAGACCGCATCTTCGGCCCCTAGTGCTGCTCCCTTCTCGAAGGTTGCCAGCGCAGAGCCTTCGCGCACGCCTGCGGCCAACGCGGTGCAGGCCGCCATCGCCAACGCGGTGAACTCTGTGGGCTCCACCAAGCTCGCCTCGGACCATGCAGCCCCCGTCGAGGGGCTGCACAAGGTGGCCAGCACGCTCCTGGACAACCAGGACAATCACGCGATCAAGCTTGCGGGCGTGATGGGCGACATGATCGCGGATCGCGTCGTTCAGCGCCTGTCCGTCTACGAGAAGGCCGCGTCTGTGGCGGCTCAGCGTGAAGCTGAAGCTCTGGCCAAGCAGGCGGCGTATCAGGATGCGGCGTACCAGCAGGCGTTCGCCGCTGGGACGCGCGGTTCGGAGAAGCAGGCCGCTGAGTTTGATGCGGCTTACAACGCTACAGTCGAGGCCATTCACGCCAAGACGGCGGCTCACTACCTTGCGGGCGCGGCGGCGGCTGAAGCGCTTCTGGGGGGCTGATGCGTTCTCAGGCGTCGTTGGTTCAGCTGCATCGCCAGCTTCGGGAGCAAGCCTATTTGGCTGCGCAACCGAAGGTGGCCGAGCTTTGGGAGAGCAGTGCGATCAAGCGGGCGTCTGAGACTACCCCCTTTGACGTAGCGCTGCTTCGGCACAGGCAAACTCCATGAAGACGCGCATCAGCCTTGAGACCGTGTTGGGACAGGTGAGCCAGGTTGCTCCCGGTGTGCCCCCTTCGCCGTTGTCCAAGACAGCCGGTTTGCAGGCGTTGAGCCAGGCGTTGCGCGGCTACACGCCGTCGCCCGTGACGTACGCGGATCTTTACTCGGTAAAGCTGGGCCAGGTTTCGCCCCTTCCGCCTCTTGCACCCCGTATGCCGCAAGTAGGGGAGACGGCGAAGCAGGCACAGCTTCGAGATCTGGCTCACGCGCTCCGTACTCAGGCGGTTCATGAGCACAACGCCCGGTACAAGCAGGCCTCGGATACCGCGGATGCGCTTTTTGGCGTAACCTTGTTGGCAAGGATGGCTGCGCAATGAACCCCCTGGAAAAAATTGCTGAGGCGCTTGAGCTGGTCGCTGCCTCGCTTGGCGAGGAGCGGAGTGTGCCTACCCGCACAAGCGCTCCGGCTGAGAAGGTGGCGGCGGTTCAGGCCGCTTACGCGAAGGTGGCGGGAGATGACCTTCCCTCGTCGTCTGCGGCCAAGCTGGCCTCTGATCCTGATTTGGCTGCGGCGTTTCACCGCCTCACCTTTGCGCGCTCTGCGCCCTCTCCGATGGGCGAACCTGAGCCTAAGATTGCCTCTGATGGTGCTCTTGGGACTGAAGAGCGCGTGAAGATCGCCAGTGACCGTTTTGCACAAGCTCTACTGCGGGGCTAAAGCCCTAGGAGACTCTCATGACGAACCCGATTGATAGCAAGTTCTCGCTCACTGGTGCCGTTCCCCAGGAAGGGGCGCTCGGCGGTATCTTCCTTGACCTCGAACCCAAGGAGGTTGCTGACGCCTTCCTCGCGGGTACCGGTCCGTCGGTGCCCGATAGCAGCGGCACTCCCACCATCGGTACTTTCGAGGAGGGGCACATTGTGGTGTGCAACTCCAACGGCAACTGGGAGCTCATGACTTCCGGCGACATCACGGCGGCGCATGTCCAGCTGCCGTACGTGGTCTTCTCGGGGAACACCAACTTCTCGGGGCGGCAGACGGGCAAGCTTTCTGCGTTCCACGGACAGGGCCGCTTCAACACCACGAAGTACGGTGCGGGGACGTTTACCCCCGGTCGTCCGCTGGTCGCTTCGGCGGGGCTGCTCATCCCCAAGGCGGCTGTCGGTGACAGCATTCAGATCGTGGCCTTTGTGGGCCCCGAAGGCCTGCGTTCGAACGGCGTCCTTGACGTGGTCATGCCTGCGGGTGTGAGCGGTTACTGATCTCAGGTTTACTGGGTAAATACCTGACTACCTAACGGCATAGAGGCAAAACATGAATTATCAGACTGAGACCGCGGAAGCTTCCGCGCAGTTCATCAACCAGAACTTCGTCCGCATGGTCGAGGGGGGCAGCGATCAGGTGAAGACGGCCGAGGCTGAGGGCAGCGCCTTCATCCGTGAGATCGTCCGTCAGGCCTCCAACTTCCGCGACATCATCGAGCCCATCGGCGTGGACGCTGCGGAGCTCGATCGCGACGAGCGCACCGACGATCCGAAGATCATCGTGGAGAAGGAGCCGGATTCGATCGCCACGTACGTCGAGCTTCAGGGTACGCCCTCGGCCAAGTGGTATCGCGGCCCGCGCTACGCCATCTTCTTCTCGAAGATCATGTCCCCGGAGTACGTCAAGAGCAAGTTCCAGCTCCTGACGTACCGCACGGACATTCGCAAGCTGCTCGCGGACAACAGCGTCAAGGACATGGCGGATCAGGAGGACAAGTTCTCGCGCCGCACCCTCGTGACGATGGCCAACGCGAACCCCACGGTGCAGCGCAACATCGGTGGCGCATTCAGCTCTGCCCCCTTCGTTCGGGGTTTCAAGGCGATGTACCTTCGTCGTCGCCCTCTCGGCAAGATGCTGATGACCAAGGCCCTTCTGGCCGACGCCATCGATCTTCCGGCTACCGGTATTGGCAACGCCATCGCGGAGAAGCACTGGAACGAGGGCATCGAGAACGAGTCTCGGCTCTTCGGTCTTCCCGTGGTGGGCTCGGTGAAGCCCGACATCTGGGACCCCCGCGAGGTGTTTCTCTTCTCGCCGTCGGCCTTCCTCGGCAAGTCGTTCCTGCTGCAGGACGCCACGCTCTTCATCAAGACCGAAGCCGACAAGGTCATGTTCCACACGTACCTTGCCATTGGCACGGGCATCGGCAACCGCCTCTCGTTCCAGCACATCCTCTTCAACTGAGCCGTGGGGCGCTGAAGCGCCCTACACTCTAGTTGATGCCTTCCCGCCTACACCTTGCATACCTCCACGGCGTTCGAGCCGCCAAGTTGGCGGCTTTAACGGCCATGAAGCAGCCCACGGCGCTGGCCCCCCCTAAGCCGCCGAACCCCATGACACAGGGCGCACGCCCTGGTTGGACTGGAACGGCACCGTTGGGAGGTCCCCAGCTTTCTCCGGGGGCACCTAGCCCGGCTACCTCCCCTCGAGTGCCGTCCCCTACAAACTCTGCAGGAGAGATTCGGCCTGCGGTACCTCCTCTGAAGGCTGGGTGACGTATGCGTTTGGGAGGAGCGTTTGGGCTGAAAACGGCTGCGCATCCTCATGATCGAATTGAGGAGCGCACGCCGTTTCATCGTAGCGTAGCCGACTACGTGCAGGCCGCAGTGGATAGCAAGCAGCTAACCCCGGGAAAATACTATCTTCCCCTGCGCAATAAAGACAACAGCGTCTCTGGGTACGCGCAGTTTCGCTCGGTATCGAACCGACAGTACCCCGTGCTTGTCACGGTGCTAGGCCCAACCATGCTGCCTAGCGGCGAGAATCTCGAGCCGCGGTTTTACCCGGTAAAGAAGGTCGCGTCCGAAACTAACGCGACTATTCCGGAAGTGGTGGACGAGTTCCGCGACGAGAGTAACCCCTCGCCGCTGGACCTTCCAGATGTAAAAGAGCGCGTAGCTTCGGGGAGCTTTGACGAGATCTTGAGCAGGGCTTTCGGTCCTTTGCGCCAGGTTCCACGCGAATGATTGTCCGAATTGTCCGCTGCACCTTTCTTAAGCCCCGGTCCATGTTTATTCAGTGGACTGTGAAGAACCCTCCTGGGCCCGGTGTTTACCAGGTAAAGGTATTTCGTTCGGGTTCCTTGGAAGGCCCGTGGGAAGAGGTTCTGTCGTCAACCAACACGTTTGCGTACGTGGACACATTTACGTATTCGGGAGACATCAAGCCGAACTATCTTCGCCTCACTGGAAACCTTTACTATCGGGTAACGGTTATTGCTCCGACAGGAGCAACCGCCACGTCCTCGGTAGAGGCGGGCGTTGAAGCGACCGGAAAACTTGGGGGCATTCGGCGTAAAGCGGAACGTGACTTGATGGTCCAGTTGCGTAAGCTGGACGGCTCGGCCATTGCAATCCTAAAGCGAAAGCACTACGGGGAGTTGTGTTTGAAATGCCGAGACAAGACCACGCACGCCATCATTCGTTCTTCGTGTAAGGTGTGTTGGGGGACGGGTATCACGGGAGGCTACTGGAATCCGGTGGCTTCCTTTGCGCGTAGGACGCCGGCAGGAGCCAGCGCCGCGGTAACGCCGCAGCAGAGAAGCGACACCGCTGGGGTTACGCTATGGTTACCCTCAACACCCGCTGTGGAGCCTGATGACATTCTCATTTCGTTTCGCGATCAGCGGCGTTACGTTGTAAGCGACGCGGAGCAGCCGGAAGTGCAGATGGAACCGACGCATCAAAAGGTTACGGTCCAGGAGCTTCCTTCGGATAGTCTCCTGTATGAGCTGACGGTCAGCTCTGACGTGAGGCCGTTGTACTAATGGACACACGCTCTTTTTTTGGTACGTCGCGTATCAATGCCGCGCACCCGGATATCTTTCCTGGGTCTACTCAAGCTGTACTGGGGCTGTTCATTCAGTCTCTGCGCATTCGCTTCACGCCCATTGGGCCTGATCCACTGCCGTGGGTGTACAAAGAGGATCCTACCCCGGAAGCGCGTGAAACCGGAGATGTTGACGGTCCCCGGCGCCTCTACATCGGAGAGGCGTGGGATCCGTTTCCGCAAGGACGAGATGTTCTTCCGGCGTTGCTGGTGGGACGAAACACGGTACAGTACCAAAAGCTGGGGTTGGGGCACCGCGTAGACGCTCTGATGCCCACCCGTGAAGAGACCTTTGTAGCGCACGCTTCAATGCCCGTTTACGTGCTTTGTGAGAGCAGCACGCCTGGTGAGAGCGCGCAGCTTGCGGATCAGGTCGCGTTTTTTCTGCTTGCGAGCGCCCCTCTTTTGCGCGCAAAGTTTGCCATTCAGGATATCAGCCCCCCCGTAGTGACTGAAACGGCTTCGGCCCGGCGAGGCCCCAATGACATTCAGCGCTGGTCTACGCAAGTAATGGTGAACGTAGACGTCAAGGTAATTTGGAAGACGCGCGCTATGGCCGCGTTGCTTCAAGAGCTCGCTGTGACTGCGGAGTTTACCCGGTAAACCTACAATAGGTGTTGGCTAAGGAGACTGATATGCGCCCACTTGTTACTGTCATCCAAGAGACTGCCGCTACTCCGGCTACGCCTACGCCGCCGGATATGCCTTCTGTCATCGTCGCAACCGCGTATGACGTTCTCGACTACCCTGAGGACGCCACCAGTATTCTCCTTTCCAGCGCCTACGGTACGGCGGATGGGCGAGCGGGGAACGGCACGCATACGCCATACATTCCGCCGATCTCGGGGACTGATGTCCTTTCGGTCAATGACGGCGCGTACCCTGCGCAGAGCCCGGGAGCGGTCGTAGACCGGAGTTCGGTTCGGGTGTTTTTCCGGAACCCCCGGGTTGTTCTGGGCACCACGTACACCATCACGGGGGCGCCGTCTCTTGGTGCCAACGTCACGACGAGCTCGACGGATCAGATTCTGTTGACGTTCGGCGTTGATGTGGTGGCCCTGGGTATTCGTCCGGGTGATCGGGTGTACCTCACATCGTCGCGTGTGGCGTCTGAGCAAAGCGTCATTCGCACGGTGCTGTCTGTGGGTGAGCCTGGTCCCGACGGGTATCCCACCAACGTCAACGCGCTCCGGGTTACGGAGAATCTTCCCGCCGCGGGTACGTCTACGACCACTTGGACGTACGACGCTCTGGGCGAAGCGCGAATCGAGCGTGAACTTTCCAGCCGCGAGCTGGAGGATCTGCTGGGAACGCTCAAGATCTTTGCCGAGCCCGGCACCAACAAGCTGACGCTTCGGGGCGGGGTCACGGTCACCACGCCGCTCACGCCGGTTCCGACGCTCACTGTGCCTTCGCCCACGGCTACGGATACGCCTCTTCCGCTGTCGTATGCGGGGGTTTACGTCGCATATCGCGCGTTGCGTCAGGACCTGCAGGTACTCGCTGAGGCGAACCAGGATTCTCTGGTTTCGATCAACGGGGTGGAGAGCGTGACGGGCATTGGCAAGATCGACCCGCGCAACCCCCTCGCCGTGGGTGTGTGGCTCGCGCTTCAGAACTCTGGGGCCTCCCCCGTCAAGTACTATGGTCTTTACGGGGACACCGCAGCAGCGCACGCTTCGGCACGCGAAGCCATGGACGGAGCTGCTGATCTAGCGATGGCAGCGCTGCTTACTTCGGACCTCTCGATCATCAACTCGTGGAAGAATGAGTGCGCGCAGTTCGCCTCCCCGACCTTTGCGCGGGATGAGGGTGTACCGCAGAAATTCCGTACGGTTATCGGCGGGGCTGCTCTGGAGACGGAAGCCGATATCTACGACGGGGCTATTACGGGCGTCTCTCAGGTCGTCACGGGGAGTGCTTCTGGGAAGTTCCGCACGCTCGAGTTTGATGTCGGTGCGAGTGGCGACATCGACTTCCTTGACGTTCTTCCGGGGGACCGCCTGGACATCGGCCTCTCTGCAGGCGGGCTGGCGGCTTGGGAGAGCCGGCGAGGGACGCATCGTATCGCACATCTCAATTCCACGGGGGGCGGCGCGAACTCCATCATTGAGGTGGAGCCCGGCACGTCTCGCTGGAACGATACGGCAGGCGCCTCGACCGATGACATCGAATTTCGCATCACGGGTGTGGACGGTGTTGTCAAGGCCGAAAACCTGTCTTCCTTGACGGTGTCCAACCTGGGCGGTTCGGTTGTCTGGGCGATGAGGGCCCCGACGCTCGTTGGCGGGCCGTACACCGTGACCTACGTGTCGGGTGGCGCTCTTGCAGTGACGCTTTCGGGTTTTGCAATCACGGTGACCTTCGTGGTTGCCACTACCACGCACGCGCAAGTAGCGGCGGCGGCTATGCTGGTTCCGGCTATCGCAGCGCTCATGACTGTCACTGCGCTCGGCGTGACCGGCGCCGTGGTGGCTGCGTCTGTTGCAGCGGGGATTCTCCCGGGGGGCGGTACCACGGATTGTGATGTCGTGGCCAACGACGACCTGTTCGACCAGCTTGAGGACGCGTCTGCGGCGTTTCTCACGGCGGGGGTCAAGGCGGGTGATCGCCTCGAGATTCCGCTGGATCCGAACAACTACGCCTCGGATGCCTACGATTCGCGCTACCTCACCTACGTGGTGGGCTCGGTAGTGAGCGAGAATCGGCTTCGCATTTCCAACGGCTATGACGATAGCGCTACCGAAACGCGTGAGCTTCCGCACTACTACTCGCGCTTCGAGGCGTCCAAGCCCCTCGACAACAACCCCACGGGCGGCTCCATTCGGTACCGTATTCGTAGGACGCTGACCAAGGATGAGCAGGTTACGGCGCTCATTACGCAGGGGCAGAGCCTGTCCTCTCGGTACGCCTCGCTGGTGTACCCGGATCAGCTGGAGATCATCGGGCTTCTCGATGGCTCGCTGCCGCGGCTTTCTACGGGGGCTAGGCAGCCCGCCGCTCTTCAGCCTGGGTACTACATGGCCGCCGTAGTGGCGGGGGCGTGTGCGGCCCTTCCGGTGCAACAGGGCCTTACCAACCTGGGCTTTTCTGGGGTACGCAACCTGCAGCGGAGTCAGGGCTACTTCACGGAGCGACAGCTCGCGCGAATTTCCGAGGGCGGTCTGATGGTGTTTGTACAGGATTCGCCTTCTGGCCTTCCGTACACGATCCACCAGTACACTACGGATCTGACGGCGCTGGAAACCGGAGAGTTGAGCGTTGTACGCAACTGGCATTTCGTGGCACGCTTTCTCCAGGCGATCCTTCGTCCTTACCTCGGCGTGTACAACGTTCTCCCTGAGACTCTCGCGGAGATGCGTCGCGCGGCTGATGACGGGGCTGCGGAGCTCAAGCTGCGTCGTCTCCCCAACATCGGCGCTCCGCTTCTTGAAGGCGGGGTCGAGACGATTACAGAGTCTGAGACCGCAGCGGATCGGGCGGAAGTACGCTTCGTAGGCCGCATTCCTCGCCCTCTCAACGACATCGCTCTGACTCTGGTGCTGTGATGTACCCCTACGCGGACCTTCTCGAGCCGTTTTACAAGCGGGCCTTTGTTGGCGGGTTGGCCCGCGCTGGGTGGACGGCCCTCAAGGGCTTTGGTTCCCGGATGGCTTCCAAGCTTCCCGCTGCGGCTGCTGCCGCCCCTGCTGCGCCTGCAGTGGGGGCGGCAGCAGCCCGCACCGGGTTTGGGCGACACGCCCTTGGCGTTGCTACCGGCGCTGCGGGTTTTCCGATCGCTGGCAGTACGGCGGGCCAAGTGATCGGAGGAGTCGGTATGGCGCTGCCGGGTGCCATGATGGGCGCTGCCCCGAGTGGGCGGGAAGTCACCGCCAGTCTTTACCGGGTAAAGCAGGCGTCTGATGGACACGGGTTGGGCCACAAGGTTCTGCACGCTGCGCCGTACGCCGCGTGGATCGCTTCCCAGTTCGTGGAGCATCCTACGCTTTCTAAGGCTCTCAACTTGGGGGCTTACGCGGGTTACGCCGGGATGTCGGCGCACACAGCCCTGACCGACCCTGCTGAGAAGTGGACAAGCGGTACGGATGCTGTGGCCCTGTTGGCGATGGCTGCTGCGGACATCGCGCGAATGAAGCGCGATAACCAGCAGGGCTAGCCTATCCTTTTGATGTCCTCTTTAGCGGTGAGAGTGTAACCATGTCGACCTATCCGATTGGCGTAACCCAGGGTCTGAATACCTGGCGTATGCAGCAACATCATGTCGAGCGCATGCTTGACAATGCTCCGAGTGACAATGCGCACCCGGACGACACGCTTCTACTGGCCGGGCCTGCTCGTCGAGGGGTCATCAGCACGGGTGTTGGAGGCAAGCGCACGCTTCGCGCGCTCGGCATGGCCCAGTCTTTCTCCCTGAGTTCGCAGGCTTCGGTCATGCCCCTCATGGCGATCGGCTCGGGGCGTTCCTTCTTCCTTCGCGGCAAGTCTCAGTCGCAGTGGACGATGTCCCGCGTGCTGATGAACGGACGAAACCTGCTGCGAGCGCTGTATCATTCGGCGGTCGAATCGGGTATTCGTCCTTCTCGGTTTGATGATGCGGCTGCGTTGGAGTCCACACAGTATCCGTCGCAGTTCTTCATCAACCTGGATTCCGAGCTCTTCTACATTCCTATCGGCATGGCAATGGTCATGCGGACCAAGGCGCATGCTTTGGTTGGGGCGTGCTACGCGGAGCTCATGATGATCTCTTCGTGGGGTATCCAGGTTCAGTCAGGGCAGGCGATGATTGCCGAGAGCGTTCAGGGCCTCTGCGATCGGGTCGTTGCATACCTTCCTTCGGACGATCTCGGCGCGAGCGTGCAAGTCAACCGGACGGCTATGGACGGTGTTCTGGGTATCGGCCCCGAC
>WBZM01003866.1_pt1 | contig 11368 bp, 8 predicted proteins | sample 5204271 | NCBI WGS metagenome assembly WBZM01 (sample SAMN12344346, study PRJNA552823) | activated sludge metagenome | biome: Activated sludge suspended growth; feature: Nitrification reactor; material: Wastewater; isolation source: activated sludge from nitrification reactor of wastewater treatment...
AAGGAGAAAAAAGACTTGCTAAAAATCTTGAAGCAAAAGGGTATAATTATTCAGAAACAACTGTCGATGGACAAACGTTAGGTGTTTGGAGTAAAACCAATTTACCTCAACAAACTACTTTAACAGAATCTCCTGTATACAGTGAACCTGTAAGTGGAAATTATTATAAGTTTGACTTACAAGACGGGCAAGTAGTTGAAGGATATTACAGTCAAGGTAATACTACTTCTTGGCAGAAAATGAATCCTAAAACTGCTAAAAGAAAGTATCAAGATATAACCGAAAATAACCCAGATAATTACAGAGAAACTACTGGTGCAACTGATACAACTGATACGATTGATACAATAGAGTTTACAGAAGAAACTCCTGTAACTCCCAAATCTTCTTCAGGAAAAACTATAATTGTACCTGAAGGTTCTAATGCTTCAAATACACCAATATTTGAAACGTCTGAAGCTATTTACTTAATGAATGACCAGCAGCAAGCTGCTTATAACGGTATTAAACAATTTGTTATTGATAAACTTGCTACCAGAACTAATAGTTTAGGTTCTCCGGTAACATTTACAGAACCCCTTTCAACCCCTTACAGTGGACTTATTCCTCAAGACATGTGGAATAATATGATAGGTTTAGTAGGTAAAGGTGGTACAGGTAAAACAACTTTGATTAAAAAAGTTATTGAAGATATTGCGTCTGAATATTCAAAAACAAATAAGTACAGAAGTTTAAAAGTAACTTATGCGGCTCCTACACATAATGCAGTTACAATGCTTCAAGAATCTTTAGGTATAGATTCTGAAAGTACAGAAGGTGTAAAAACTACTGCTGCTTTAGTAAGTAGAAATCAAGACAAAACATCTAAACGTGCTGAAAAAGGTAATCCAACTGATGAACTACTTTTGTTAAGTAAAGAAATATATGAAGACAGTTTGTCTAAAGGATTTATAGCTCCTATTAGTTCTGCTGATATTATTGTCATAGATGAATCGTCTATGATAAGCAAACAGTTTATAGAAGACTTGCTATTTAGATTTAATTCAGAACCAATGTCTAAAATGCCTGTATTTATTTTTATGGGTGATTATAGGCAGTTACCTCCTATTGAATCTGGTACTAAAACTGAATTTAAAGAAGGTGTTATATCTGCAACATTATTTTCCGATGCGGCTCCTGATAAACATTTTGAGTTATCTCAAGTAATGCGTAGCAAAAATGCTAAGATGCACGAAATATTTGACAGTGTAGGTAATCAAATTAAGGAACAACGCAGAGATTTTAATGCAGGTAGAACAGTAAAACCTTTTAACTTTTCATCATACGATGCGGTGTCTAATGAATCTACATCAAATATATTGGTTGTAAATAACAAGCAAACTGATGCAATGATAGATGATTATACAACTGTACTCGCTTTAAAAAGCAATCCTTACGAAATGTTTTGGGTGCATTATAATAGATTGTCTCATCCAAATACACAAGCACTGTTTAAGAAAATTCGTACACAATACTTTGAAAAATTAGGCATTACTACAGTTCCTGATACAGCAATTGCCGGAGATTATGTACAGTTTAAAGGTTCTTTACCAATTAAAACATATAGCAAAACTGAAGATAATATCAGTATAGGTACAATTAAACCTACGGCAAGATTAAAAATGCTTTCAAGAGAACCTGTAGAATTTCAATTAAGCATGACTCCTCTTGGTAAATATTTCAGAAACGTTTCTATATATGGTGAAGGTGCTATATTTTACAACAGACAAGGAAAAAAACGTTTTCTTATAGCTGGCAAAAAAGGTGCAATAAAAGTAGGCAATTATGATGCTCTTACTAAAACAATTACTGTTAGTGTAGAAGCTACAACAGGTAATACAATTTCAGCAAAAATTCCTTATAGAGAATATAAGACAATTGAAGACGGTATTAAGGGGTTAACCCGTTCCCTTGATGAAATGTTTGAACCTTCTTATATAGGTTCTACCCATACAGTACAAGGTGCAAGTATTAAAAAAGTAATAGTTGGAGATTATAACGTAAGAATAAATGCTCCTAATATCAATATGAGAGATATGGAGTCTTCTCTGTATACAGCTTTAACCAGAGCTTCAGAACATCTTATTATTATAAAACCAGATGCTATTGCAATAACAGATAACCAAGATGTATTCGATTTAGGTGTAGATATGACAGAACCAATTTCTCCAGTTTCTTCTTCTTATGTAGAAGAATCAGATATTTATTTACCTGATGAAGATACTGAATACGGGGAAAAAGATATTTTAGAATCATTACAACCAGTTGGTTTACCAGAAATTGTATTAGATTTGCGGAAACCAAGTAAATGTCAATGACTTCTAAGAAAACGACGCGAGTAAAAAAAATCAACTTAGTACAACTAAAAAAAGATGTTTGGAAAGTACTAAGTGTAGCTGTAAGATTGAGAGACGCTGACAATCATGGACAAGTAGAATGTATATCTTGTGGATATAAAGGATATTATATTAAAGATAAAATTCAAGCAGGGCATTTTTTTCAAGCCAGAAATTATCCTGCTGTAAGATATAATCTTGATAATATTCATGGGCAGTGTTCTAAATGTAATCTGGCACTTCACGGTAATGTATACAGATATTATCTCAAACTTAAACAGAAAATAGGACAAAAACGTATTGATGAAGTTAATCAAAAAGCTGATGAAGGGTTGAAGATAACTGTAGACTATATGCTTGAAATTAAACAAGAAGCTATTAAACTTATAGCAAAAGAGTCTAAGAAAAAAAATCTCAAGGATTGGCAACAACTGTTTACTAAAAAAGAAATTGAATCATGGCATGTAAACGAGATATAAAAACATCTCTTATTGATAAAGTAGCGCAATTATCTGCTACTAAAAGTGCAGGAGAAATCAATGCAATGTTTGGAACTGAAGTATTAAAACCTTCAGGTAGAATTTTTATTCCAGAAAGCTTAGTGGATAAATACTGGAGTGTTTATAACACTTCCAAAGTTAGTTTTTCTCCTGCTCCTACTTCTGATTTATCTGTAGAAAAAACTAAACTTGCCAAGCAAACGCAGTTTGAAGTAAATTCTTTGTATCAAGAAAGGGCAAGATTGTTTGAAAAAGTAAACAGAACTTCTATTGAAGAAGGTGATGCTAAAATCAAACTATTGCAACGTATTGAAGATATAAACAGTCGTATAGAACAGCTTAAAAGTAAAAACGAACTGTATGAAAATATTACACTCGATACTTTACAAAGAGGTGCAGAATATGACTTTGACAGATTAAATGTTTTACTAAGTTATGAAGGAGATGATTTAGATGTTACACTTCGTAATATAGAAGAAGCCCAACGTATTGTCAATTTTTATAGAGACGCAGGTGACTTTTCAGGCAGTAACTTTTTGTTTGACAATATAGAAGATTTATCAGACGAAGAAAAAGATTTTTGGCAAAGACTTAGAGATAGAGCAGACGGCTATCAAAAAGAAATTACAGAGCAGCATAGAGAAGTTATTAAAAAATACACTAAAAGATTACCTAATGTTAAAGCTTGGTTGGAAGCTAATGATTTAGCAGATATAGACTACGAGTTTTTAACTAAACCCGTTAAAGATAAAGACTGGCTTTCTTTACAAGGTCTTGCTTTATCAGATAGTTTATTTGGTGAACAAGTACTGGTATTAGATGTACTTGAATATCTTATTAAAAAATATGAAGATTTAGGTATTAAACAACGTAGAGATATTATTACCAAAATTGATGACCTTCTTGAAAAAATATCAGGTAAGCACAATAAGTTTGATGAATTTAAACAGTTAGATGCCGATGGTAATTTTACAGGACGTATTATATATAGATATTCGCAAAAATTTTATGATGAAAGAAGTGCTACTAAACAAAAATATGCTAATGAAATAGCTCTTTTATCTAAAAATACAGATGCTGCATCTATTGAAGAAGTTAGAAAAATACAAAAGAAACTTCACAAATGGCAATTAGAAAATGAGATACTTATAGATTACAGGTATTTACCTGAAATAGCTATAGAATTTCCAGAACTTGCTTCTGAATTTTTAGGTGATGATTATGACAAAAACCAGTATAGAGATAAAATAATTAGTCATTTAGGACAAAAAGGTTATGACACTTTAATTGAAAGTGCTAAAAAGAATATTAAGGAATACAAGCTTCTTGAAGATTATTATAGGGAAATGGGGGAAGACAATCTTGCCGAGTTAATAGATAACCTCGGAGTCACTCCCGGAGTGAGAATTGACAATGTAGATGAAGCTATGGATTTGTGGAAAGCCTTGCACAGTCCTTTCCATGCAGCTAAAGTACATTACTCTGCTGAAACAGTTAAAATAGTACTTGGCGGAAAACAATATATTCCATCAGATGCTTCTCAAATTAAAGGTAGATATTATGCTTACATAGAAGAAATTCCTCGAAGGAATGTAGGCAGAGTATTAAAGCGTGACAACTTGCATGTAGTTGTAGATACAAATAAACTTACAGGATACTATGACGAAAGGTTTAAAACCATAGAGCAAGATGAAGATTTATATAACTTCTGGTCTTTTGCTATACATAATCTCGACTTAGCTCGTGCAATGATGCCTTTCAAATATCAAAATCAATTTAAGATTAACTCCATTATGTTTATGGAAAAAACTGTAATGGAGCAGCTTACCGATAAAGGCGCATTGGGGCTTGCTTATTCATCTGCGTATGATGCGGTTGTAAAATCTTTAACAGATAGAGAGCTTTCTACTGAAAGCTATGACGAAAACCCGTTTTCTCCCAACCAAAGAACTGTAAACTATGCTTTTCTTGGTGAAAGAAAAATACTTGAAGATAAATTATATGAAGCAAAATTACTTGAATTTTTTATTCAAGAAGGTATACAAGCTACTCCTCAAAGTATTAACGACTATGAAGTTAGAAGCAAACTAACTCCAGAACAAAAGAAAAAATATAGAGAAGCAGCTATTAGACTTAGAAAAGAAGCCATTAAAGAAATAGCTGAAAAAGCGTCATTTGACTTAGGCAGTGTTCTTAAATTTCAATTGGGTACAATGATTGCTCTTAATCAAAGAGAAAATATTTTACCTGTTTTGAATGCTTACGAAAAGACTATAAAAGAAATTAAAAAAGTAAAAACCAATCGTGCAGGTGAAAAAATGTCAAGAGAAGGCAGGATAATGTCTACAGATTTACCTGTAGAAAACATTATTAAAAGTGCTCTTTACAAACTTGATGTATTTACCGGACAACCTGTTCAAGATATAGAGGCTCCTTCTGATAAAAAAATGTATACTCAAGATGAAAAGATAGAAATGAAGCGTCTTGAGAAATTAAAGGAAAGAGCCACAGAAGAACAAAAAACTGCTATCGATTCTTTAATAGATACTTACGGTAGACAAATATCTGGCAGTGGTACAATTGATACGGCTCTTGCTTACTTGCGACTTAGAGGATTGGGTTGGAACGTATCTGCACAAATTCCTAACGCTGTCGCCGGGTACTTTGCAAACTTTGCAGTAGCTGCTGATGGACGTGTAGTTAAAATGTCTGCATTGCGCAGGGCTTATAATTTATTTTGGCACATAGCAATGCCTTCGTTTTTAAGAGGTTCTGCTAAAACAGAAGAAATTAAAAAAATTAAAACTTTAATGTATAAAGGTGACTTCTTGTTAGATGCTACATCTGAAATGCAGAAGTCAAGATTTTCTTCTGAAAAAGGGCTTAAAGGTAAAGAAGAATGGTTATCTCCTTATATGCCTACAAGGATAACAGAATACATGAATCAAGGGGCATTAGTAGTTAGTAGACTAATGTCTATACCTGTTATTGATAATTCAGGTCAAACTAAAAATCTTTGGGATGCACTTGATGAAAATTTGAATATTAAACCTGAATTTTCAGAGATAGCTAAAGATTGGGATTGGAATACAGGTGAGTTGATGAATAAGGAAACTGTTAAGCTTAGACATCTTATTGAAAATACGCATGGTGATTATTCTGAAACAGGTAGACAGTATGCTAAAAGAAAAATAGCCGGTAGATTAGCTTTATTCTTTAAAACATGGTTGCCAAATGCAGTTAAATCTCGATTTGGCGCATACAAATCTTCCAACGTGTATTACGATTTACCTGTTAAAGGCAGATACAGAAGTCATACACCAGCAACATTGGGTATAACAGGAGCCACATTAGGTACTTGGTTTGCTCCCGGTATAGGTTGTGTATGTGCAGGAACAAAAGTTTATACAAAAAATGGGCAAATTAAAAATATAGAGGAGTTGGTTAAAGAGGATGGGATTATAGGATGGTCTGGAAATAAAGCCGTTCCAGAAAATATTATTAACTTTCAAGATACTGCTATAAAACCCTGTGTTGAAATAATTACTAAAAGAGGTCATAGTATAAAATGTAGTACAGACCATCCTATTGTCTGGTCTACATCTGATAATTATGGAGAGGTGGGTAAAGCCGAAAGAGGAGATAAAAGAGTCAGATTTAAAAAATGGGAATGGAAAGAGGCGGGTAACATCAGAATAGGGGAACAGATTGCTGTAATAAAAGAAATTCCTTTATTTGGTAATAAGAGTATGTGGGAACCAAGATTGGTCGGCATGTTAATTGGTGATGGAAACTATAGTAATAAAAGAGTTCCCAGATACTGGTCTTTAGACCAAGAATTACAACAATATGTAGAAAGTAAAGGTGGGGTATGTGACGAAATTAGAATTTCTTCTGAAAATAAAGAATTTAAAGGATACAGTATAAAAGGCATTTTCAATAATTTAAAAGAGTTGGGAATAAAAGGTCAAACAGGAGTGAGTAAAACTTTACCTTTTAATTTTTGGATGTACGATAAAGAAAGTATTTCTGAATTAATAGGAGGGTTGTATGATACAGATGGATGTGTAAACGTAAGTAAAAACAGAATAACTATAAAGATTTCTCAAGTATCAGAAAATATAATAACATCCCTTAGAGATATACTTATTAGATTTGGTATACACGGCAGCATAACAAAAACTAAACCAATTACTCGTATGTATAAAAATAGGATTATCGCAACTAAAGAACATTTTGTATTAAACATAAAAGATAAAGAAAGCCTGCTTACTTTTCATAAAAACTTTAAATTTCTTATAAAATATAAACAAGATAAATTAAATTTAATACCCGAATTTTATAAAAATAGAAAAAGTAAATACAACTCAAGTAGTGGAGTAATATTTGACAGTGTTGCACAAATTAACGATATAGGACATCAAACAATATATAACTTAGAAGTAGATAATAGTCATACATATATAGCTAATAATATAGTAACACATAATACAGCCATAGGTTACGGTATAGGTTTTGGTGTAGCAAAGATTTGGGGTAATGATGTAAACGAAAGTATTGCTACGGATTTCAAAGACAGTTTATCTGCAATGGGAGCATTGCTAAAACGTCTTGTATATTCCAAAATGTCATTAGTTAATCCTGCATTAGCAGATAAACTTGATACACAATTTAATGGTAAATTTGATGAGTTAGATGCTGCCAATCTTAGAGCTAATTTGCAGGAAATACAAAATATGTTAACGCTTCTTTTAGTGTACTTTATAGCTAAAGCAACACTCTATGATGACGACGAAGATAAAAAAAATCAGATAGTACATAACTATATGATTAATCAAATAGTAAAGATGCAACAAGACCTTGCTCTATTTACTTCTCCAGAATCGCCGGGTAAACTGATAGAACAAGCTATACCTATCAGTAGACTTGTAACTCAATCTTTTGGTTTAATTACATCTGCTAATAAAGCAATTTTTCAAATGGAAATGAAGCCTAATGAAGATAGCTTTGGTGAAAATCTTTCTGAATGGTTGCCAAGACCTTTCCCTTCTACAAGAAAATTAGAAAGGACTTATGGTGAACCGAAAATGCTAAAACAAATGATGGAAGAGAATTAATCTCTTCCATCAATATTAAGTCCCTTTTGTATATCTTCAACAATGTAAAGAATATCTTGACATATATCTTTACGTCCTTTTTGATAATAACCGTTTACTTCTTCATTTTCTACAAAAAAGTCTAAAGCAGCTTTAGTTGCGTTATCTCTTTTTTTGATAAGTATTTTGCTAAGAGCATCAATATTTGCTCTTAATTTAGTCCTATCTTGATTACATACGTCATATTCTCCTGCATACCAAGCATAGACATCTTCTTTTTCAAGTAATTCTTGGTAATGACGATATACTCTTGGAAAATCTGTGATAGCTCTTTGCAATTTTTCATCTGTTACGATAACAAACTTTGTTTTATTATCAATTAACTGTCTAACAGATTTAACTGCAAAAAAGAATGTTTTAATTCTATCTAAAATTTTATTCATTTATAATATGTTTTTTATTGATTTTGGCAAATTCTTTTAATAACAATTGATGATGTTCTCTTTCTCCATCTTGAGGGGTAAGATAATGTATAAAAGGTTCAAATGTAGAAGACATCGAATGTAAACAGACTGCAATTACGCACATATCTGATAATAATTTACAATGCTTTCTAAAATCTTTCATATAAGCGTATTCAATACTTTCTAAAAAATCTTTACCTAAGAAAATAGTTTTAAATGTATCAATACCAACATTTTTTAATATATCAATATCAGGTTTTGAATTTAAAATGTAATTTGTAAGTTTGATATTATCAATACCCAAAATCCACAAAAGGTCTTTTAATACAGTTTCATCATCTAATATTTCCCATAATTGATAAAAGTGTTTTTCAAAAACCCATAATTTATTTTTAGGTAAAGTTATAATGTTTGACAATGCGTTATATGTTCCATTATAAGAATATATCCCGCTATTGTTATAATTTAACCATTTGCCATCTGAATGAAAAATTTTATCGTCGTATTTCCAAACATGCTTATATCTTATTGCGTCTTTATTTTCCTCAATATATTCAAAACCGAGATATTTTAGCAAACTACTGTTTCCCATATCATAATGAAGATGTCGAACAGGTTTCATATTGATAAGAGCATCATAAACATCTCTATGAATATACATATATGTCCAGTCTTTAATAACTTCATTAGTTATATGTTCGTTTTCAAGAAAATGTTCTACAAACTTTTCAATACTACATTGAAAATAATTTTCAATTAATAAAGTGTTGTCGTTTTTTTCTATATTTTCAAGTCTACCATAACCGTCCCATTCACCAAAAACAGGAAGAGTTGCAGGAATATACGGCATATAAATATGGTATGCTTTATTTTTTTTAATAGGTAAAAACACAACCTTGTTATGTTGAGTAATAGCTATTTTGCTAATACCACAGTACACAGACCAATGCCCCATGTTTATATTTTTTAAGTAAGAAAAATTGATAGCACTACTGCAATTAAAAGTACTGCAATAATTGCGCTATCATACCAGTCGTTATCACAATTATTCATACATTTGTGAAAATTTTAGTTATGGATAAGGCAATATCAAAAGCAATTGACATTTTTAATGCTGAAAGAAAAAGACTTTTAAAAAGTTGTGAAAATCTTGGCGTAAGAATTCGTCGTAACAGAGAAATAATTGCAGCTAATACTGTAGAAAATCAAAAACTTCTGGACGAAATCACAGCTATGCAAGAAGATTTTAATTCTGTAAAAGGTGCTGCTGAAAAGTTATCAGGTAAAATTGAAGCTCTTACAGAATTTAGTAAAGAATTATGAGTGAGGTAATTCCTCACTCTTATTTTTATCTTTGTTAACAACAACTATTTTGTACTCACAACCTTCATCTTTTTTGTAAGGCGGTGTTATGAAATAAGCTTGTCGATATTCATTCGGTTTTGCAGTAAATCGCAAGCAGTTGTCTTTTAAAGGACAACCGTCACCTTTACACATTGTTGTATCCATTGGTTAAATTTATTTACTGTCTTACAATTAACGTAAGACATAGCTGAACTTATTATATTTTTTTATATTCGTATCAACACCTTTATTTAAATTTCGGCTAACTTTCAAATAACCACATTTTCTACAACCTCTTTTTCTAAGATGTTCTTTTGAGGACTGTTTGAATTCTCCATGTTCTTTACATATAATAATAGATTTTGTTCTATTATTTAAGTATTCAAATTTAGAATAATCGTATTTATCTCCATGAACTTGTTTAAACTTTTTTATAATTTCTTTTGTAGTATATTTTAACATAAATAATAAATTTATTACAAATATACTAAAAATTGCCACGTTAAAGGAAGAAATCCCTTTTCGTCATAAGGATTACATTCATTTCTGCTTTTTATTTCAGAGAGTTGTGCTTGTTTTATCATATAATTGAGTTTAAAAAGAAACCCTGTAATTTTTAAATTACAGGGTTCGAAAATTTTAATACATGCAAATTAAAAACGTTATTAACCTTCACCATTATCAACAGGTGGGTCAACGGGGTCGGGGTCTACTGGTGGGTCAACAGGCGCATCGGGAATAATACTTTCAATAGATTGACCTAAAGTGGTAAGTCCGTCAACTACCTGTGTGCGGAGTGTTTCTGCGGCAGCTAAAACTGCTTCTGAATCAACTAAACCTGCAATTTGCTCATTAAGCTCTGCAAATTTAGCATCAATTTGAAGCTTTTCGGCTTCCAGTTTCTCATTTACGAGAGCCAAGCCAGTGCTTGCGTTTTGAATTTCTTGATTTAATGTTTGAAGACTCATATCGATATAGTTTAATTTACCTAACATTTCAACTAACAGTTCCGTATTAGTATAATAATTGTTTGTTACGTTTCCTATTAGCGGCATAGCTGATATTTTTGTTGTGCAAATATACTATATAATATGATTATCAAATGTTAAATTTTTAAAAACTTTACTTCAAATCCACCTTGTATTGTACCCGGTACAGGTACTAATTGGTCTTGAGTTTGGTCTACAGTAAACGTTTCTTTTATTCTGTTATACCATTTTTTATCTACGCCGCCTCCAAACAAATTCATCATATTAACATTTACTAAAATATGATACCCGCCTCTGGTTTCAATAATGCTATAAAAGTTGTCCGGTAATATATCTTTTATTAGATTTAAATTTACTTCTTTACTATCTATATCAAAATCAACAAAGTATCTTCTTGATTTACTTTTTTGAATACAAGACATAGCTTCTTGTTGTAGATTATATCCTTTATTTGTGTTTTCCAATAAATCTGCACATTGCTTAATCATTTTAAAGGTAGCTTTGCGCATACATCTTGGATTAGGCATTAGATAAAATACAAGACTTTCTTGTGGAGCAGGTACTTCTCTAAGTTTCCATCTGCCTACTTCTATTTCAAGT
>WBZM01003867.1_pt1 | contig 11368 bp, 10 predicted proteins | sample 5204271 | NCBI WGS metagenome assembly WBZM01 (sample SAMN12344346, study PRJNA552823) | activated sludge metagenome | biome: Activated sludge suspended growth; feature: Nitrification reactor; material: Wastewater; isolation source: activated sludge from nitrification reactor of wastewater...
ATCGCCAGTCTGGCGTAGCCGGGTCGAACGGCGAGCAGGCGCAGTCCAATCAGCTTGCTTGCGGCATCGCGCTCGAACATCGCTTGCGCCGTTTCGCCGGCGAGCCTGAGAGCAGCTTGCGTCGGCGGCGCACCGCCACTTGCTCGGGACATGACAGATCCTATACCCGCCCGAGCAACACGCGGCGCGTGCGGCAATGGCGGCCGGCCTTGGGGCGGCAAATCGCCTGCACCGTGTTCGCCTACTCGCCGCGAAACCTGGCCGGCCGCTTTGCCATGAATGCGCTGACCCCCTCCCGGTAATCCGGCGAGTGGCCCAGTTCCTGCATGATGTCGCGTTCGAGGTCGAGTTGGCGTTCAAGCGCGTTGCTCATACCCGCGCGCATCGCCTCGCGCGTGCGCACGAGAGCCGACGTCGCCGATCCGGCAAGTTGCGCGGTGAGGCGGCCTACCGTGGGGTCCAGGTCAGAGTCATCTACACATGCCCAGATCAACCCCCAGGCAGCCGCCTGTTCGGCTGACAGGCGCTCGGCCAGCAGGGCGAGACCCAGCGCACGCGCCATGCCAACGCGCTGCGGAAGGAACCAGGTTCCACCACTATCGGGAATCAGGCCGATCCGGCTGAACGCCTGCAGAAAGCTGGCCGACCGCGCGGCGACGACGATGTCACAGGCAAGCGCCAAGCTGACGCCAGCACCCGCGGCAATCCCCCGCACGGCGCACAGCGTCGGCACCTGCAGCCTCTGCAGACGAAGAACCAGCGGCTTGTAGTTGCGCTCGATGACATCGCCGATAGCCGGCGGCTGATCGCCGATCGCCACGGCCGGATCGCTCAGATCCTGGCCGGCGCAGAAAGCTCGCCCGGCACCGTCGAGAACCAGAACACGCGCGCTGGTATCGGCTTCAAGCAAGTCCAGCGCCCGCCTGAGATCTTCGTGCATCGCCTCATTGAAGCTGTTCAAACGATCGGGCCGGTTCAGCGTCAGCCGGGCAATTCCCGCGTCGACCGAGTAGTTTATAGTGGCGAAGCTCATCGGGGCTTGTTCTCGCATCAGGGCGGGCCGCTACCGGCCGCGGAACAGGACGCTACAAATGAAGCGCGCAGATGTCAAGCGCGCCGCACCGTAGCGCCTTCACACCGCCTGCGGGCAAAGCTTTGCGTTGACAGGCATCGCCCGGCTGACTAAGATCCCTGCCTCTTGGGGGTTGGTAGCTCAGTCGGTAGAGCAGTGGACTTTTAATCCATTGGTCGTGGGTTCGAGTCCCACCCGACCCACCAGGCGTCCAAGAAAAGGGGCGCCACTGCGGCGTAGGACGCATGTCGGGGCGTTAGCTCAGTTGGTAGAGCAGCGGACTCTTAATCCGTAGGTCCAGAGTTCGAGTCTCTGACGCCCCACCAGATCGATCGACGGCAGGCACACGGCGACGATTCCGCGCCGCCTCCCAGAACCACGAAAGCTTTCCTCTGATGCTTCCCGGCGACTTGCCGTTGACGCTGCTTTGCCATCCGGCGACGCCGGCACCGGTCGTGCGGACGATCGAGGCCGGTGCCACGCGTCGTGCCGACGGCACGCTCAGCTTCCACTATTGCCTGCGCGGCGACATCGTCCGCCTGCTCATCCCGACGCCCGATCCGGCGGGCCGTACCGACGGCCTTTGGGAGCATACCTGTTTCGAAGCCTTCGTCGGCCTCGCCGGCCAAACCGCCTACACCGAGTTCAACTTCTCGCCGTCGGGCCAGTGGGCCACCTACGCCTTTGCCGACTACCGGCAACCTGCAGCAGAACCCGAGGTGTTTGCACCGCCGCAGATCACGGCGCGCGTCTTTGCCGGACGGATCGAGCTCGAGGCCGTCGTTCCGCCCGGCGCGCTGGCCTTGTCGGCCAGCGAAGCACGCTTGCAGATCGGGCTGTGCGCTGTCGTCGAAGCGCGCGACTTGATCGACGGGCGACACAGCTACTGGGCGCTGCGACACGCGGCAGACCGGCCGGATTTCCACGACCGGCGCGGTTTCGTCCTTGAACTTGCGGCGCCGCGCCGCACGCCCGGAGGCGACTGATGGGCGACGTACAGAGCGGACTCGACCGCCTGCTTGCCGAACCTGCCCTGCGCCGGCCGCTGCGCGGGCGACGGATCGCGTTGGTCGCTCACCCGGCTTCAGTCAGCAGCGACCTGAAGCACGCGCTCGACGCGCTGGTGGCGCTCGACGACCTGAATCTCACCGCCGCTTTCGGCCCGCAGCATGGATTGCGCGGCGACAAGCAGGACAACATGATCGAGTCGGCGGACTTCCACGACGAGACGCACGGCATCCCGGTGTTCAGTCTTTACGGTCGCGTGCGGCGGCCGACGCGTGAGATGATGAACACTTTCGATGTCCTGCTGATCGATCTGCAGGACATCGGCTGCCGCATCTACACGTTCATCACGACCCTGCGCTACCTGCTGGAAGCGGCGGCGGAACACGGCAAGTCGGTTTACGTGCTTGACCGTCCGAATCCGGCCGGGCGGCCGCTCGAGGGATTGCTCCTGCGCCCGGGATGGGAAAGCTTTGTCGGCGCCGGCCCACTGCCGATGCGCCACGGTCTGACGATCGGCGAACTCGCCGGCTGGTTCATCCGGCAGTGCAATCTGACCCTTGACTGCACCGTCATCCGCATGCATGCCTGGTTTCCCGACCAGGCCCCTGGCTTTGGCTGGCCGCTCGGCGAACGGACCTGGATCAACCCCAGTCCGAATGCGCCGAACGTGTCGATGGCACGCTGCTACGCTGGCACGGTGATGCTCGAGGGGACGACACTGTCCGAAGGGCGGGGAACGAGCCGACCGCTCGAGCTTTTCGGCGCGCCGGACCTCGACGCACGAGGCCTGTTGACGACCATGTACCGTCTGGCGCCCGACTGGTTATCCGGTTGCCGCTTGCGCGAGTGCTGGTTCGAACCGACTTTTCACAAGCATGCCGGCACCCTGTGTCATGGCATCCAGATTCACGTCGACGACGCGCACTACCAACACCACGCCTTTCGCCCCTGGCGAATCCAGTGCCTGGCTTTCAAGGCCCTGCGCACACTGCGGCCAGACTATGCACTCTGGCGCGATTTTCCCTACGAGTATGAGTACGAACGGCTGGCGATCGACCTGATCAACGGCTCGGCGCTGCTCCGCGAATGGGTAGACGATACGCAGGCGACACCCGCCGACCTGGACGCGATCTGCCGTGCCGACGAAGCGATGTGGGAAGAAGAACGGCGCGAATTCCTGCTTTATTAGTCGGGCGAACGGCGAACGACCGGCTTCGCGCCAGCCGCAAGGCCGGTACCTTTCCCGGAAGGTCGATTGCGTAGCACCGGAAATCGTCCCCTGCCTCAGCCGACGGGCCAGGGCTGGACCCACCGTGATCGGTACCGAATCAACGGCTGCATTCCTCGCCGCCTGCGCGCGGCCGGGTCGCCTCCTCCAGCGCGGCGAGCCAGGCGAGTGCGTGCTGCCGATCGTCGCCGCACATTTCGACCGATGGCTGCAGGCCGGCGCAAAAACCGGGTCGTTCGGCACAGCCCCAGAGACGGCAGCGAAAGTCGGTAGTCAGATGGCTGCACACCTGGCCGGCCGGTTTCCCCAGCGGGTGACCGGAATACGCGGTCGTGATCGACGGCGCAATGCAGCATGCACCGCACGCTGCCCGGCAGCTAACTTGCGCGCCCATCACCGGCAACCGCCTCCAGCGTCGCGGCGAGCAGCTCGTCAGCCCGCGGCGTTGCTCCCGGAACACCCCGGTAGCCGAGCCGCCGCGACAGGGTTGCCGCCGCTTCGCGCGTCGCCAGCGCCATCGGACTATCCCAGTCCATTTCAAAGTTGCCGATGATGCCAAGTGACGTGAGCGCGGCGACCATATGTCCGCGATGGTCGAATACCGGTGCACTGAACCCGTTGATGCCTGGCGTGACGCTGCCTGAAGCGCGCGACAGGCCGTGCCGGCGGATTTCATCGAGTTGCTCGGTCAGGCTGGCCAGGACGTCGTCCGGCGCCATCCCACGCGCCTGGGCAGTGGCCAGGATTTCGCTCTCGAGCATCTTCTTCAGGTAAGGCGAACGGTAGAAGGCGGCGAAAGCGAGTCCGGTCGCCGACGAGGTCAGCGGCAGGACGACACCGGTGCGCAGCGTGATTGTCACCGGACCGCCGGCTTCGACCCAGCGCACGCAGGTCGCCCCATGGTTGCCCCACATCGCCAGGGCGACCGTTTCGCCGATGCGCTCGCAAAAGTCGTCGAGCACGGGACCCGCGGCGCGTACCGGATCGAGTCGGGCCAGGCTGGCGAGCCCCAGTTCGAGCGCAAACTCGCCGAGATCGTAACGCCCCGTATTCGCATCCTGCTCGACCAGGCCCATGCGCATGAAGCTGACCAGGTAGCGACGTGCCTTGGCGGCGGGCATTCCGGCGGTACGCGCAACGTCGCGCAGCATCATCGAGCGGCCGTTGCGCGCCAAGGCGCGCAGCAGACGGCTGCCAACTTCAATCGACTGAATTCCCTGGCGTTGCCTGGGGGCTTCGCTGTCGTCCATGTCTGTCATCGGTGCGCGATGCTCCTCGTCAATGGGTAGAAGAGACTAATCGTGCGACGCGCTTCCGACCAGCCGCCGAGTGCCTGGAGGTCACCGGCTAACGTTCGAAAAGAGCAATCGATTCGACATGCGAGGTATGCGGGAACATGTTGACCACGCCCGCGCCACGCAACCGATAGCCCTTCTCTGCCACCAGGATGCCCGCGTCGCGCGCCAGCGTCGCCGGGCTGCACGAAATATAGACCAGGCGCCGCGGCGCATCGTCGACCGTCAGCGCCTTGACCAGTTCGACCGCACCCTCGCGCGGCGGATCGATCAGCATCTTGTCGAAACGGCCGAGCGCCGCCAGCGCTTCCGCGTTCAGCGCGAAGAGATTGGCCACCCGGTAATCGACCAGGTGCTGCAGTCCGTTTGCCGCAGCGTTCTCGCCGGCACGCCGAACGAGCTCGGCGCTGCCCTCGACGCCGAGCACGCGCGCCCCGCGCCGGGCAATCGGCAGGGTGAAATTCCCCAGGCCGCAGAACATGTCGGCGATCTGCTCGCCGGGCCGCGGATCGAGCAGGGTCAGCGCGCGGCGCACCAGCACGCGGTTGATCGCGTGGTTCACCTGAGTGAACTCGGTTGGCGAGAAGAAGTGCTCGATCGCGAAATCCGGCAGCAGGTACGACAAACGCGCGCCCGCCGCCGGATGAAAACGATAAGCCGTCGCCGGTCCTTGCGGCTGCAGGTAAAAGACGACGCCGTGGTGATCGGCAAATTCGCGCAGCAGTATTTCATCCGCCGCCGCCAGCGGTTCGAGAATGCGCAGCACGAGCGCCGTCTGCCGTTCGCCGACCGCGACTTCGATTTGCGGCAGACGCTCGCGGATCGACAGGCGCTCGACCAGCCGGCGCAGCGGCAGCAGCATCTCCGACAGATGTCGTGGCAGGATCTCGCACTGCTCCATGTCGGCGACATAACTGCTCTTCCGTTCGTGGAAGCCGACGAGCACGCCACCCTTCTTGACGACCAGGCGCACGCTGAGCCGCGCGCGGTAACGATAGGCCCACGCCTGACCTTGAATCGGCGCGTAGAGCTCTTCGGCAACCACCCGCCCGAGATGCCGGAGATTGTCCTCGAGCAGCCTTTGTTTGACCGCCACCTGCGCCTGCGCATCGAGATGCTGCATGCTGCAGCCGCCGCAAACGCCAAAGTGCGGGCAGCGCGGCGGCACGCGCGCCGGCGAAGGCGCCAGTACGCGCACCGTGCGCGCGATCTCATAGCTCGGCTTGCGCCGGAAGCTGACATGCTCGACCTCTTCGCCGGGCAGGGCGCTCTCGACGAATATCGTCTTCCCGGCCAGCCGGGTCACACCGCGTGCTTCGTGGTCAAGCGATTCGATGATTCCGGTCGGCATGCGGCAGGCCCGTGCGAAAGGGTGCAATTCTACCGTGATTGCCGGCTTTGCCCGGCCCTTCGCGCGCCGGGCGCGGAAACCCCACCGCGCGCAGTCGCACACGCGACGGAAAGACCAGGATCATGATAGATTCGCATCCTCCTCGTTGCCTCGGCAAGACCATGATCCACCCCCCGCACCAATGGCCGGATTCGGAGATCTTCGAAGATCTGTTCGTTCTCGAACTGGCCAACAACCACCAGGGAAGCCTTGAACGCGGCCTGCGCATCGTCACCAGCTTTTCCCGGATCGTCCGCTTCAACAATGTCAAGGCGGCGATCAAGCTCCAGTTGCGTGACGTCGACGCCTTCATCCACAAGGACTTCCGCGCTCGCTCGGATATCCGCTACATCAAGCGGACGCTCGATACGCGCCTGAGCAAGACCGAGTACGCAACACTGGCAAACGCCATCCGGCGGGCAGGCTGCATCCCGATGGCCACCCCTTTCGATGAGGTTTCGGTCGAGTTGTGCGTCGAGCTTGGCATCGACCTCATCAAGATCGCCAGTTCGGACATCAATGACTGGCTGCTCATCGAAAAGATCGCCGCCACCAAGAAGCCGGTCATCGTGTCCACCGGCGGATCGTCGTTGAAGGACGTCGACGATCTGGTGAAGTTCTTCAACCGACGGCAGATCCCGCTCGCCATCAACCACTGCGTGTCGCTCTACCCGTCGGCCGACCACGAACTCGAACTCAACCAGATCGATTTCCTGCGCCGCCGTTACCCGCTGAACACCATCGGCTTCTCGACGCACGAGCATGGCGACTGGCAGACTTCGATCGCGATTGCCTACGCGAAGGGCGCGCGCACCTTCGAACGTCATATCGACCTGGCCGACTCTGAAGAGCTGTCGCCGTATTGCAGCCTGCCGCAGCAGATCGATCAGTGGTTCAAGGCGCACAAGCGCGTCGTCGCCATGTGCGGCGCGCCGGGCACACAGAAACGGCTGCCGCCAGCGCGCGAGATTGCCTACCTCGACACGCTAGTCCGCGGCGTCTATGCCAGACGGGCACTCGCCCAGGGCCACGCCTTGTCCGATGAGGACGTCTATCTCGCCATCCCGCTGCAAAAGGGGCAACTGTCGTGCCGCGAACTGATGCGCGGCGAGTTGCTGTTGCGCGCAGCCGCAGCCGACGAGCCCATCATGATCGACATGATCGACAGCCCCTATGCCGAAAACGAGCAGTTGAAAGCGCTGATCTATCAGCGCGGCTTATGAGCAAGGCCGGCAGGTGTCGCTGCGCCGACTGGCGGCCCACGCTGGCCGCCAGTAACTGGCGCGAGCGCAGCACTGCCGACCTGCCGGCCAGGCCATCGGAAGCTGCAGCCTGCGCGCCACGATGAAACTGATCAGCGTCGTCACCGGCTGCTTCAACGAGCAAGACAATGTCGATGAACTGTGCGCGCGCATCCGCCACCAGTTCGCGCAACTGCCCGGCTACGATTACGAGCACATCCTCATCGACAATGCATCGACCGACGCGACGGTGGCCAGAATCAAGGCGATCGCCGCGCACGACCGGCGCGTCAAACTCATCGTCAATACGCGCAACTTCGGACACATTCGTTCCCCCATGCACGCGCTACTGCAGGCACGCGGCGACGCGGTCATCGCCATGGCCTCGGATCTCCAGGAACCCCCCGAGTTGATCGGAGAATTCATTGCCAAATGGGAAGAGGGCTTTCGCATCGTCGCCGGGGTGAAGCCGCAGAGCCAGCACACAACCGCACTCACCTTCATTCGTCGCGCCTTCTACACGACGATCGGCCGCATCTCGGAAACGCGCCTGATTCCCGATTTCACCGGCTTTGGCTTGTATGACCGCTCGGTCGTCGAGATCGTCCGGCAACTCGACGACCCCTACCCCTACTTCCGCGGCATGATCGCCGACCTCGGTTTCGCGCACGCCGAGGTCCCTTTCGTTCAACCGCAACGCAAACGCGGGATCAGCAAGAACAACTTCTACACGCTGTACGACATGGCGATCCTCGGCATCACCAGCCATTCCAAAGTGCCGATACGCCTGGCGACCATGGCCGGCTTCTTGCTCTCCGCCCTCAGCCTGCTCGTCGCCATCGTCTACCTGATCTACAAGCTGCTACGCTGGGATCAATTTTCGCTCGGCGTCGCGCCGGTGGTCATCGGCTTCTTCTTTTTCGCTTCCGTACAGTTGTTCTTCATCGGCATACTCGGCGAATACATCGCGGCCATCCACACGCAGGTTCTCAAGCGGCCGCTGGTCGTCGAGAAGGAACGAGTCAATTTTGCCCCGGACGAGAAATGAAAACCGTCGCTGCAGGCAGCGGCAACGTCGATGACCCACCGGCAACGCAGGTTGGCGCGTCCGACCTGCCGCCCGACGGCAGGCTCACTGCGTGCGCGCTCGTCTACCTGGCGCTGCCCAACCTGCTGTTCCTGCTCGGCTGGTTTCGCATCGGCCCGGCCTTGCTGCTCTTGGCGGTGGCGGTTTACCTGCTGGCTGCGGCCTTGCGCGTGCTCGCACGGCCGGCATCATCAGCGTATGCGCCGACTGCATTTCTGGTCATTCTCCTGACCAGCGCGCTTTGGTCGGTCTTTGGTGGCGGCAGTCATTTCATGTACGCCAACCCCGACTGGGAGATTCGCGATGCGGTGCTTGGCGACTTGATTCACGCCAACTGGCCCGTCTATTACTTCTCGGCAGCAGGCGATCCGCTAATCCTGCGTTCAGCAATCGGCTTCTTTCTACCGATGGCGGTTTTCGGCAAGTGGTTCGGCCTGGCCCATCTCGACCTGGCCGTCTACTTCTGGACGGTCACCGGCGTTCTGCTCTTCCTGTTGCTGCTACCGCTTCAGGGACGCATCGGTTGGCGCTTGGCGCTGAGCTTGGCGCTGGCTGTGTTTTTCAGCGGGATGGACCTCGTCGGCCAGTTCATCGCAACCGAATCGTGGCCAGAATTTCCCCTGCGCATGGAGTGGTGGGCTCCCCTGAGCTACCCCTCGCTCACCAATCAACTGCTCTGGGCACCGAATCACTGCCTGCCGATCTGGATCGTCACCTTGCTCTACTGGCGGCACCGCCAACGCGACGAGTTGTTCCAGGTGATGGCGGCAGCATTGTCTTTGAGCCTGATCTGGACGCCTTTTGCTGCCCCGGCGTTGCTTCCCTTTGCCGCGCTCGCCGCGATTACTGCGGTTCGCCGACACGGCTGGGGCGCAATTCCTTGGACCAGTTGTGCAGCCGCCCTGGTGTTCGCCCTGCCGCTCAGCGCCTTTCTGTTGACCGACGCCGCGCCCATTCAGGCAAGCCTGACAAGCGCATCGTCGCCAGCCGCACCGGGGACAGGCTACGCACTGCAACCGTTTTCTGCCCATACTTACGCGCTCTTTGTCTGTTGCGAGTTCCTTTTTCTGGCGCTGGTCTTGGCGCCGCACGTTCGACGGGACAAGATTGAGTTCTGGCTCGCTGTGTTCATCCTGCTGGCACTCCCTTTCGTTCGCCTTGGGCCATCGAACGATCTTGGTCTACGCCTGAGCACACCGGCGCTGATCGTCCTCCTGATCGTCAGTCTTGACACTCTGCTCGGCGAGAAGCGCCTGGCAAGGCGGAGTACCTTGTGGATCGCGTGCCTGTTTCTCCTGATTGGCGCTCATACGGCATTCAACGAACTGTGGCGCGCCGCCACTTTCCCACGCAGGCAGCCAGACTACCAACAGACGCTCGCCGAACGGCAGGGCGGCCAGCCGGCAGCGCACTACGTTGGGCGGGTTGACGCTTCGTCAGCGCTCGGACGATGGTTGCTGCGACCCGTTCCCAAGACAGCCATTTCCGGCGGTTAGCCAATCACCGGGCAGCACTTCGTGCGGCGTACCTGTCAGGCATCCGGGGAGATGCTGGCGGCGCATCGCCGGACGGCGACGCAGATCCCGCGTCGAGGTAACGGAAGAAGACATCTTCCAGGGTCAAGGTTGGCCGGATTTCGAGAACGGAATGTCCGGCCGCGCGCAGCGCGTCAAGGGCCGGCCAAAGTTCGTCCCGGCGCAAGTCGGCACGCCAACGCCCCTGGGTCTCCTGAACAAACGTAGCAACCGGGCTTGCTCCGCTCGAACGAACGGTCACCGTCTGCTCGGCATGCAGCAATTCGCCGGGTGCCTGCACGGTGACCAGCTCCCCCCGGTGAATGAGGCCAAAGCGGTCGGCCAAGCGCTCGACATCGTGCAGAACGTGCGAAGTCAGGAAGATCGTTCCGCCCGCCTGGCGGTACTCGCCGAGAATGTCGACGACATCCTTGCGGCCAACCGGATCCAGGCCCGACAAAGGCTCATCAAGAATCAGCAGCCGCGGCTCGATGGCCATCGCGTGAGCGAGCGCTACGCGCTGCGTCATTCCTTTCGAAAAGCTGCGCACGCGCTTGTCTGCCACCTGGGCAAGAGAGAAGCGATCGAGCCATTGCAGACAGTGGCGGCGCTCATTGGCCGGCTTCACCCCGTGGATGGCCAGACCCATGCGCAGAATTTCCAGCGGCGTCAGATAGTCGTACAGGCTGGGATTCTCCGGCACATAGCCCAAGCCACGCCGCGCCTCGGGCAAGGAAACGTCCTTGCCGAAAAGCGCTGCCGACCCATGGCTCGGCTGCAGAACGCCGGTCAGCACCTTGATCGTTGTGCTCTTCCCAGCTCCGTTCGGACCGATGAAGCCAAAAACCTCGCCCTCGACAACTTTCAGCGAAACCTTGCGCAGCGCTTGGAAAGGCGGTGTCAGCCAAGCCCGCGGATACGTCTTGGACAGACCCTCGATCAGAATCGCCTGGCTCATTTGCCACCCCCGGCGACTCCCCCGGCAAGCACGGGCAAGCCCGTTTGATCGACGGCAAAACCCGAGCCGAAAGGATCAGCCGGAATCTGCGCGATCAGTCCACTGCGGACGAGATCGTCGAGAGATTGCAGCGGCCGCCGATAGCGCTCGTGATAGGTGGCCGCGGCCCGCCGCAGCGCCGCCAGATCGCGCAAGCGTTGGCTACGTTGCCGCAGGTAAGCAGCAAAATCCTTGCGCTTGGCTTGGGCAGCCATCGCATCGACAATTCTTGCTGCCAGTTCGAGATCCTGCGTCTTGTCGAGCCATCGTGCGGCGAAATTCTCCAGGGTTAACCGCTCGTCCGGATCGGCAAGCTTGCTTGCCGCACTTCGCAACCACTCCGACGCACCCAGCGCATCACCCTTGAAATGCATCTGGTTGAACGCGTAGTAAAACGGAGGCTGATAATCGAAGGGCCGCGCCAAGGTTGCTCGTCGCAGAATCACCTGGGTCGGTTCAACTTCCCCTTCCCAGGGCAAAATCGCCGTTGCAATGTAGTAGTTGTCTTCGTGCGCCGGATTGAGCCATGACACGTC
>WBZM01003868.1_pt1 | contig 11367 bp, 7 predicted proteins | sample 5204271 | NCBI WGS metagenome assembly WBZM01 (sample SAMN12344346, study PRJNA552823) | activated sludge metagenome | biome: Activated sludge suspended growth; feature: Nitrification reactor; material: Wastewater; isolation source: activated sludge from nitrification reactor of wastewater treatment...
AGCACCCGATCGGGCATCTAAAAATGCCGGAGTATAACGGGTTTGATTATCTAACACAAGTGCATCAATAGTTTGGGAAAGCCGGGCTTTATCAGTGCTATAATCAGTATTAAGGTATGCACGAGAATTAAATGAGGTAATGGCACATTCTGATGGCGGCATTTGAAATGCTTGGACAAATGCTTTACCTGCTTTTTGCGCAATAGTCAAATTATTATCACCTGTACCAAAACGGCTGCCTCCATAAAATTCCATTGAGAGCGAAGCATCGAAGGTAAGCACAACAGATACAGGTAAAGGTGTATTGGTGGGCGGACAAGTAAGGGACACAATAGTGCGTTGCGTCCCGCCTTCGGTTATTCTCAAATCATCTTTGGAGACAGGATTTAATGGTAAACCATCTTTATCAAGTAAAAAGAAATCCGCAGAAAGCTGCGGATACGATGCTGTACTTTTCAGCGTTACGGAAAGTGTTTGTGCATTCAGAGTAAGTGCTTGCGCTGCAATAACCGTGCTGATGAGAAGAATACGTATATATGTCATCATAGAAAACCTCGTTCATAGTAAGAGTATGCGGTAATACAAAAAATAACACACTTTATGGAAAAGTGTTGCACACCGAAGATATGAACGAGTTATGGCGGCTCATAATTTTTTTATACAATGTTTCACCACAGCAATAAACTCAATATCGGTGTGGGGAGTAATATCAATATTGGCGAAAAGAGGATTTTCGGCTTGCAATACTTTCTTTTTGCCTTGGATGAGAAGTCGTTTCACCGTCAATTCACCATAGACCTTGGCAATGACGATATGCCCATGTTTTGGCTCGGCTTGGGTGTCCACAATCAGCATATCACCATCGCAAATACCGGCATCTTTCATCGAATCACCAACAACGGTAAGTACACACATACTACCCTTATGTTCTACAAGCTTTTCCATAAGATCTACTTGCTCAAAGGCATCTTCCACACCCACGGGCACACCGGCACTCACGCGCGAAGAGAGCATTGGCAGATAATAGACATTATTGGGTTGATTTTCCGTTTGTGGCTCTTGTTCTTGGTCTAAACGGTTGAGCAATGCCTGCATGGCGTCAAGGTGAAAACGCAATTCACCGACAGTATCCAATTTGTTTTTGACTTTGGGCTGAGTTCTGTCAGACAAAACGTCGCCCTGACCTGTGAGCATCCAAGTTGCTGAAATACCGTGGGTTGTAGCCAATGATTCAATAACGGAATGGGGCACGGAGCGTCTGCCGGCTTCCCAAGCATATACTGCTGCTGCTGTGGTGGACTGCGAGTCCGCATAATCTGCAACGGTCATGGAAAGAACTGTTTCGCGCACAAATTTATGTCTTCTGCCTACTTCATTTTTCATAGTTGTACAAGAAAAAATTTTACAATTTGGTTGCAATTTTACGAATTGTTAAGTTTGTGGCAAAATTTTTGTACAATTCATTGAAAACTTTGTGATGAATGTCGTGTCGTGGATTTCACTTTCTTTACTTCTTTGGGGGATAACAACAATGAGTACAATGGGGCAGCAATTTCTTACGGAACATACCATAGCAGGCGATACGGTAACTTCTTCCATGTCTCTTGATGAGTTTACCTTTCTTGCGGGATTATGGCAGGGCAATGGTTTGGGTGGTATTGTCGAAGAGCAATGGTCGCCCCCGCAAGCCGGAGCAATGATAGGCACATTCCGTTTAATAAAAGAAGGAAAAAATATTTTTTATGAAATTATGGAATTATCCGAAAAAGAAGGGCAAATTTATCTCAAAGTAAAACATTTTACACCCGGATTTATCGGATGGGAGGAAAAAGATAAATATATTACATTCCCATTTCTTGTGCGTCAAAACAATGCCTTTTATTCTAATGGATTAACAATGGAAATTCATGATAAAGAATTGATATTATATGTACGTATGAAGAAAAAAGACGGCACGTTCCATGAAGAAAAGTTCGTCTATGAAAAAAGATGGTAAAGGAAATTTACTAGCTTCTCCTGTGCCTACTTATTTTTAAAAAAATAAATTACCGTATTATAGCAGTAAGTTGTGTTCGAGTCGTATGTGAGTTGGACACCTTTAATAAATACATGCCACTTGGTAAATCGCCGGCATTAATTTCGGCAGTACCGTGTCCTGTGTTTGATATTTGTACTGATTCAGTCAAATCAGCAACTTTTATTCCTTGTAATGTATATAACTCGACTGCAAAGCTTTCTTTCATAGTAGGATCACAAAACAATGAAATGATTGAAGTCTTCGTCACAGGATTAGGATTAATGCTAAATATCCACACCCTAGCAAGGGGATCGGTACTTTCTATATCGGTAATATTTGTAATTTTTTCGGGTAATTCAATTCTAAGCATTATAGGAGCAGATTTTGTTACTGGATTTGGATCTTGCAAATTACTTGTAAATCCTGTAACAAACAATGTATTGTCAACAATAAGTGATTGTGTAAGAGTATATTCAATATTTGACGAATAGTGTGTAGGTCTATAGTAAAAATTTTTCCATGTTTTACCGTAATCATCGCTAATAATAAGGCTATCACCACTGCCACCAAGCACAATGATGTTGTTATTATTTGCTATTGTAGTTAATCTTGGTAATTTCTTTCCGATGAGGATTTTTTCCCATACTTCCCCACCATCTGATGATACATATATACAACCTTCACCATACGATTGCTTCATGAGATTATATCCGATAACAATAATTCTTTCATTATTTACAAATAAATCTGTTATTGTCAATGAATCAGATACATATTTTCTCTCCCACGTTATGCCATAATTTTTGGAGATTATCACTTCGGATGTACGATAAGAACCATTGTTATTCTTCACTACAGAAGCCGCACATACTATATCTCCTTCATTTGTACGATGTAATTGACATTGATAAATATTAAACATTGAGTCCAACAGTGTTTTTTCCCATGTATCCCCTCCATTAAGAGTTAAAAGAATAACATGTCTGTTGTTTTCATCTATAACACTAATAATTCCAGTTAGACTATCAATAAAACTAAAATAACGATAATTTACATATGGAGCAGAATACTTACCATCAGACTCTTCCATGCGTACCCAGTCTTCTCCTGAATTACGCGACTTATGTAAACCATAGATGGTTTTATGCTCCAAAGCAAATCCTTTATCGTGGGTGGGGAAGTAAAAATCGACAATTCTGTTTGTACCAAGAGTACCAGATTTTTGCCAAGTTGCTCCGCTATTTGTGGAAAAACAAATACTTTCGGACTTCGAATCAAAAAAACAAAGTCTATTATTAAAGTTTCTAATTGTTTTTAGTGGTGCTGAAGAAAAACTATAAAAATCTGAGATACTCTCTACCATATTGTTGTGCAATGTAAGCAATCCTATATATCGTTCTCCTCCTATCAGAAGTACACTATCAGTACTAATAAACCGAATATCTGATAATTGCTTAACATTTGCAGATATTAAATTTATATTTTTCCATGCTTCCCCATTGTTATCTGAGTAATAAAGTACATTTAAGCTATCTGATCTTAGAGCAAAAATAGTATTTCTTTCATAAAAAACATTGACTATATTGATCAAAGAAGTTATCGTTTCAGATATTACCCATGAATCTCCGAAATCAACCGATTTAACTATATAAATAGTGTTAATTATTGGATTATGGACAATTATCATTGTTGTATCATTATGCGAGGTACAAGAAACAACATTACCGGATACAGGTAATGTACGCTGTTTACTCCATGTTAATCCTAAATCACTACTTCTATAAAACAGGCTGTCGCGAAAAGTTAGAATGGTTTTACCCATTATATGTGTCGTAGATTTTAGACTATATTCATTAGTGATTCTATCTGTAAACTTCCATGATTGACCTCTGTTTTCACTAAGTAGTACATATCCTCCTGAGCTAATAGAAATACATTTCTCAGAATCTATTTTGATGATGTTAGAAAATAAAAAATCCAAGCGTTCAAAGATTATATCTTTATTTATCGTAGATTTTCTCCAAGTTTTTCCGGCATCATCGCTAAAATAACCTGCGAAATTTCCAACGGAATCATCCCTTCCTACTATTACGCAGTGAATACTGTCCATAAAAAGTACATCTGTAAATGTATTGCCTTTTATTGTAGTAAATTGTTCCCACGTTATGGGGTTCTTTGACATTCTTAACAATACGCCATTATCGCCAACAATAACAGCAGAGTTCCCTGAATAATCAGATTGACGTAATATACTGCCGAGGCTATAATTAATGAGAAATGTTGATGGTAAATCTTGTGAGTGTAGTTCTGCGACGACTACAAGCAGTGAAATTAAAAGTATAAGTAGATTTTTCATGATATATAGATTACCTTAACAGTTAATGGAATAGTCTGATTCGCACAATGAGATTCTCATTTTCGATTTTTACTTCATAATTAATGAGTTACATGAACGGTTGTTCCTGCAATAGAGTTGTTATCAGCAATAATGAGAATATAAGTCCCGGGTATGAAGTTATTTGTCATTATAGAGCCATGTAGGAAACCATTGTTATCTAATTCAAAGATTGAATGTATATCTTCCAACTGTTTTCCTTTTAGGTCATAGATGTACACTCGTGCATCATGATTAAATGTAGTACTGGTAGAAAATTTCAATGTACTTCCTATAGAAGTTGGATTTTCTCTAAGTTGTATTTCATGTTTATCCAAAGGTATTTCATTTTCAGAGACTTTTGCATCAACCGAATTTATGACTTGTTCTATAGGGATACGAATAATAAACGGATATGCCGATTTATTCGGTGGAGGAGGAGGTGGATTATTTATTTTTACTCCAACCGCAATGTAATTACCGTCGCTAATAATAGAATGATAAAGACGATGCTCAAGTGCTGGATCTGCTTTTTGCCGCAAATAACAATATGGTTTCCATGTTATACCCTGATCTTTACTCATGATGATACTATCACTTATTCCACCAACAATACAAAGGTTGTTTCCATAACTAATGGTTAAAGCAACTCCTTGAGATAATGGCATTACATTACGCCATGTTGTGCCACCGTCCGATGTTCTATACAATCTGCCAATGCGAAGTGAATCACTTTTCATGGATATAGCAGAGACAAGAAAGTTTTTATCATCAAAAGCATAAATATCCCTGATTACAATTGAATCCGCAATGGTAATCGTATTCCAAGTTTTCCCATTATCTCTCGAAACTATAAAAACTTGCTTATCGGTAAATGAGCCTGCTATAATCATGCTGTCTGGTGTACCTTTTACTAATATTGGGTCATGTGGAATATAACCGTCAGTAAATTGAGGGTACCAAGATTGCCCACCATTTGTTGTAATGAGAATGCCAAACTTATTATTAGAATTTTTGAAATTGATAATACCGTAATTTTGATTTTTAAAACTGAAACGTGTGCCGGACCCTATATAAGGGGCTTGACAATTTACTTCCATTATTTGATAAGTTTTACCACCATCCTTAGTCATATATAATCCTTGATTTTGAGTTGCACCCATGAGAAAACCAATAGAATCATTGACAAAATGCGACGCAACTATACTGGATATTCCTTGTGTACGTGGTTGTTGTTTCCATGTTGCTCCCCAGTCTTTTGACTCTGTAATGCGGTTATAACTCCCGTCGGTAAATACGATTGATTTATCGGGTTTTTGAGTAAAACTTCCTATACTGGTTGTTTCTTCGCTCACTAAAAGAGAAGATAATATTTCAATAGATTGCTTTTCTGTGTCTAACAATACTATGGTTTTAGTAGCGGCTGTTATCATTGCGCTTGTATTTGTTAGAAATTTACAACGAAGTAACCGAAGATTAATCGTATCTATTTTTGCAACTGTGTCCCAAGACATACCTTGATTAGTAGTTTTATAGACTGAAAAATTTCCCTCATTTCCCAATACAATAATCTCTTCTTTCTTGTTTATGGTGGCAAGCGCAACGCTTGGTAAGGAAGTATTAGAAAATACTAACGCAGTTTTTTTTCCATTGTCCGTCATTCGCCATAATGATACTTTCTTTTCCATCGTTTCCACTGTTGTTAATAATATTCCATTCATTGTGTTAATGTACGATGTAATGATATCAGTAATTGGGAAGTCGGGTACAATATTCCATGTCTTTCCCTTATCTTCGCTGAGATAGTAGCCGTCTGTTCGTCTTAACCCCACAGTATTAGCATTAATCATAATTAAAGTACTGTTGGAAAACGTTTGTCCGATAGAAGCCGATTTTTCCCATGTATTTCCTCCATCCTCTGATAAAAACACTGTTCCGTAATTTGTAGCTGCTAAGAGTGTCTTAGAGGAAAGAACAACAACATTTATATCTCTATACTCATTACCAATACTGGAATTAAATGATTCTGCATTGATTGATTGTTTCCATGTCTTTCCTTTGTCTGAACTATGATATACCATCAAGGTATTGTTCAAAAGATTTCTTCCCACGATGACACAATGTGTCTCGTCCAAAAAAACAACATTTTCAGCCCAAAAGTATCGTACAAAATGTAGTTGACTCCACGTTTTACCTTTATCGGAAGAATATAATATTCCACCGTCTATATATTGCAGGATGACAATATCTGCATCATTTGTTGCAATATTGTTGACAATACCTAATGCATTATAATCATATAGCACGGAGACAGAAATATCGTCATTAGCAATGGCATTACATACAAACATGATGATAAGGCAAGTATAGACAAAGAAAGATTTCATATTATTACCTCAATATATAGAAAATATTCCCCGATTTAATATCGGGGAATTGAAAAACACGTGTTTATGTAACAGTTAATTACAAATATTTTGACAACCTTCTTGCCAATCAATCCATTCACTAGGAACTTCAGGTTGTTGAGTCGTAGAACAGCTTTGTGTGGGAAAAGTATCTACAAGATTTATCTCGTAAGTGCCACCAAAAGCAGGGCTTAAATAGCATATTTCATAAACTTCCCAACAACGAGTTTCTGGTATGCATGGCACCCATCTTAGTTGATTTCCTGTGTCTGTAAATACTGCGGCACATCCTATTCTACCAAGCCGCCAACCAGTCATCTTTGCGGGGCAAGGAGGTATATTGGCATTCCATGGATTATTTTTAATAGCATCTTTAAATGCTGCATCAACAATTTGATTCATTTGTATAGTTGATGAATAACAAGTAGGATTAGAGAAAACAATACTAGTCACAACGAAATCATAATATACTCCGCAGGCAACTCGCCAACACCAGTTGACTGTTACTGAACACCCGGGGCTTATATATTGAACATACGGAGTGCCTGGAACAAATGGATCTGCGGGACAATCTGGTGGTGCCGGACATTGTGATTTCGACAATGAAAAACTACTAGTAAAGACTAGTATCAATATAATGGTTTTAATAAAACCAATAAAATATGATTGATTTGATTTTTTAGTATTCATAAAGATACAAATTTAAGTAGTAAAATGATGTAATTATTTAGTTTTTATGGCTCGCATATATTTTGACACGTTCCGTAATATATACCACCATTTGCTGGTGGAGGACTCGTTTGTGAACAAGGTATAGATGGAAATGGTGTGCCTACATTAGTTGTGCTAACATCATATGGTAAGCCATTTATAGGGCTAGTTCTATAACATACCGTGACTCTCTCCCAGCAACGTGAAACTGGTTCACAGGGCTGAAGTGTCATAATATCCTGTTGAACCAAGATAAATATTCCACAACCAATTTTTCCAAGTCTCCAAAATGCACTTGATTGAGCTGGACATGGAGGGATAGCAGCACCCCATGGATTCTGTAAAAATATTGCTTCAATTGCTTGATCCTGGTAAAAACTTAGGTATGGTAGAATGTCTGTACAATCGCCATCTAATCTTATGGATGTTATTACTAAATCATTCCATGTACCACACGCAATCCGCCAGCACCAGTTTACTGTTACAGTACATGTTGGACTCAGCACCTCAACATATGGAGTTCCTGGAATGAATGGATCATTAGGACAATCCGGCGGTGTCGGGCATTGTGCTTTGCTTTCAATGTGAAAAGACAAAAAACAGACAACTGCTACAAGACCGAGCAGTACGGTTTGAAATTTCTTCATAATACATAAATTTTAGTGGAAAATTGATAGGGAATTGTAAATAGTTATATGGGTATGACCACTAAATTATCAGGGGCGGAGAATGATCGGCTGCATAGTACAGCATCGCGTACAACGAGAGAAATGTACGATGGGGGGGGGGGGGAATCAAAGCCCCGATGTTCTTATTATACAGTCGTAGTATGGTCGGATTATTCATAATGTCTTAATCAAGATACTTAGGCGACAGTAACTAAGGCGAACATACGAAAAATATTTCATACTATCAAGTATTGGTGTAATTTTTTTCCGAATTTTATCAACAACTATATAGAATGATAGCAAAATTGTCTTTGAAACTATACGGAAAGAGTGTTGAGTGAATACTCTATAAATACGTTTCACTTTTCGTATTCTGATTCATTGGGCGAAACAAATACTCAATATAAAGGGAATATCTTTTCCGATATTCCCTTTGCTATAAAAAAGCTATTCTCGCTACTTTTTATTTCATGATGATTGTTTTTTGATGTTCTTGCACAGTGCCGCAGCGTAATTGAACGGTGTACATGCCCGATGCCATATTCTGTGTAGAAAGCGCAAGATGTTCAACGGCACCATTTCCTATGCCGCGCCAGAGTATATGCTCCGTACCATTTTGGTCAATAAGAACAATAAGTGCTTCTGCATTATTGTCGGGTAAAGAAACAACACAATGAATTATATCCTTGGCAGGATTAGGAGCGGTAATGAGAAGAGAAGAAGATGAATTATCGGAATCAATTCCCGATATTTTTCCTTTTTGCTCTACATGATACCACATTGTTTTTGTTTTTTGTTGATCAATTTCAAAACTGAATTTTCCATTGCTTAATTTTGTAGCCACTATGCGTTGTTTATTGATACGATTTCCGGCAGAATCTAAAGGAAAAATATAGACGGAATCACCCGTGCCCGCAAAACTTATTCTGATAGTCATTGCTTCTATTTCCGTGCGTCCTGTTCCCCATGCTGTTGCCGTGCTTGTATCGCCTGACCACACCGCACCGCCATTAGCCGAACGAGTGCTGACGGTAAGTAAAGAAAGCGGCGATGTGGTTAATGATTGTGATTTATCGGCAGCCATCCATGTAATTGCGCCATATTTCCCATTATCCATACGTTCCATACGCACATCATCAATGGAAATTATTTTTCCCGATAATAAACCGCAAGCGGATTTATAGGCATCGGTATTGACGGTAAATAATCGCTCGTCCACATTCCATAATAATTCTTCGGTATCAGAAATTAAATTGCGTGTGTCCACCGTACTTGCTAATTCAGCTATAGCAGTATGGGGGCGTGAACTTTGTATTTTTGCTTCTAAGGAGTCCACATATACCTGCCGGAAAAGTGGTATACGTGCATCGGCAGAATTTTCAATCCAAAATGAACCTCTTTGGAAAAATTGTGGATAAAGCAATGCTTCTTTTGTTTGATTAATAGTAATTTTTTTTGCAGCAGGACTTATCATCTGTCCACGAAATACAGATGCTGCCGTCGGCATCATGGCAGTAATTGTCGGCACACTTTTTTGTTCATTAAATGAACGGTCATCCACATATTCCCGTTCTAAATTTGCGATGGTTCTATTGCCGGAATAATATGTCATAAAAACGGCATCCATATCTTGATATGATGCATAATTGGGAATAAGAGTCATCATCTCATTAAGATGGGCAGACGGAAATGGCATAGTGTATGAACCAAGTATATTGGGCTTATCCTTCATTGCGGGTCGAACAAAATTGGGAATTGTGCCACCCCCCGTATTCGATAATTGTGGTGTATTGGCAATATACCACGATGTTCCGCTATTGCGATTAAAGTCCCATCCTTCCATTTCCATGGTAAAATCCATACCCTGCATGGAATGAATATCATTAAAACGAACAAATAATGTGCCGCCTGTGAGCAAAAATTTACAGTTCAAATCTTTTCTCAAATACGAATACATCTCATCATAATAAGTACGTTGCATAGTTTGATAAAATTCCACATTATCTTCCATACGCTTACGAGTGACAACATCGTCCCATTTAGAGCGAATTATTGTACCATTCTCTATTTTTTCATTTGCTGCTAAACCGATTTCCGGTGCTGATTTCAGCGACACATCATCAATAAAGACATTACCGTCATCGGCACCTGCATTAAAATAAATTCTTCCATTACCGACGAAATTGTCAGAGGAACGGTAGGTGAAAACAAATTCTTTCCACTCGGTGGTTAGCTGTGCCGTAAATGTTCCCGAACCCGGGGCAGAGCTTGTTATTGTACGATTTTTTTGTGCCTTAGCCCAAAAACGTAATTCATAGAGACGTAATTTTTCAATTGTTCCCGTAGAATTGTAAATTCTTGCATCGGTTTGACTTGTTCCTTTAACTCCCACTTTCATGACCGCACAGGTTGTGCCGCTTCTTTTTTCACAATCGGAATGCTCAAATAGAAAACGTACCGGAGAATTGCCATTCACGGATGTATTCCAAATAAATGAATACATATCCTCAAATCCCGGGTCCATAGCAAGATTGGTCGTATTATCTGAAGTGACTTCCCATGCTTTTTTCAGTTGAGCCGTATTCCCATATTTTTTTTGTAAAAATTTATTAAATAAGGAATCCAGTACTTGACGATGATGATACGATAAGATGCCACCTTGTCGAGGATGGAAATAATTATTTATCCAATAATTAAACAGTGAATTTTCTGTTGTGATGGTTGCCAAAGCAATCGTTGGTTCATCGGCTAAGGTTTTTTTTGTATAAGGATTGAGGTGAGAGAAAAATTTCCACCATATATCTTTTAATTTCTTTTGAAAATTTTTATCAAAATAATTAACTATTCTTCCGGCACTCGGCATCGAGTCACTGCGGGTAATGCCATCGCCGGAGCGCGGTTGCCACACACCGTGTAAATGCAAAAGGGCATATATTCCTTGTTGTTTTAATTGGAAAATAAACCAGTCAAAGCGTTTCATTTGAGCTTCGTCTAAATCATTGGAATTTGTCCCGGGTTTCAAAAAGCTGGCTTCATTCCAATTATGAAAATCCATTCCATAGAAGCGCACTGCATTGCAACCGAGTTCTCGCAGTTGACGTGCCAAACGTATTGCCGTGGCACTATCAGGGAAGCAAGCCGTATAATAGAGCGTGGTGCCCCATAGGCGTAAACGTTCGCCGGAAGGAA